>JADHED010002501.1_pt1 | contig 12727 bp, 16 predicted proteins | sample 8952041 | NCBI WGS metagenome assembly JADHED01 (sample SAMN16124423, study PRJNA663239) | bioreactor sludge metagenome | isolation source: sludge (control) | place: India:Bengaluru | collected 2018-09-08
TAGAAGCCTCCCGGAAAGTAAATTCAAGACAAAGCCATTAGCGAAAGGCTAAGAATTAGGCCGCCACATGCCCAGTGTAAAAATTTGAAACAAATACCTATGATGGCAAGAACGATTAAAACTTTTTCTGTTTTCATGGACTTTAGATCAGTTGTTTGTATGTGTTGAAATTCAGTTTGTTTTATAGAGGAAAGTATAGAATGTCAGTATTTATATGGTTGCCGGTGCTGAAAATAGGTACTGCTATTTAGAATTACAGAATAGTCTTTTGGCTGTTAGAAATGGTTATTGCTTTATAATTTTTCGGGTGATCTCGCCTTTCTTTGAAACCATATGTACCAGGTGCAATTATCATGATCCAACCTTCCAGGAAAGGAATAATAAAAATTGGATTTCCCATAACTTGAATTATTTTTTAAACTTGCCGCTACCCACACCATCTAAAAATCTCAGGCTTCTCAAAAATAATAAATATTTTCAATGCCTGAGGATAATTTCTACAAAGTTTTGAATAAGGAACACGATCTGTAATTCGTGTATAAAGGCAAAGCAGAATTAACTTGCAATTTAACACAACGAATGCAGATTTCACATGTTGAAAAGAAACCGGCTGTTTCGACTGGTACTCTATAAAAATCTGATACCGATATCAGGCAGCAAATTGCACTACTAAAAGTTATATTTTTTTTAAAAGGTTGTGCCTTTCCGAATGTATTGGCGTGTAAAGGTCACCGATGTTGTACGCTGGCCTATAAATGTCAGTTAAACTCGTTCGTTGTCAGCCTGCCATTCCCGAATTGATTTTTTTATTTGGTCACCTTTTAAACCTTCGTGTAATGCTTTTTGAAGGAGTGTAATAAACTCTTCATCATTTGCAAATCGTAGAGCAGAGATTTGATCAAAGGTCAACTGTTTTTCGATCGGATCCGATCTTTTACCGAATAATTCGAAGTATCTTAATTTAAACTCCAAGCGAACTATTCTGTTTTGATTACCCAAAGCATAATGTTGTCTTACCATTAAAGTAAGGTAAAGTATACAAGTTATCGCAACAGTAAATAGTAACCATGACAAACTGTTTTCCTCACTAAAGTAAATGTTTCTAATACCGATAAAAATTAGTATCAGTAAAATGGGTAAAAAAACAAAATGGTGTGGAATATAATACCTTTTGTGATTCGAATAGTTTTGCTTTTTCATATTTTGTAGAGTTACAAAAATCAAACCACTATTGCCAACTCTATAAAAATTTAGCAATGTCCTTCGTAAATTTGCCATATGGTTGAAAGCTGTCTAAAGCTTGTGCAACACGGCCTGTTAGTAGCCGTTTTAAAGCTTCATTAATTTTCCTGAATTCAAGCATTGATTCCCATCATATAACTTGTAGAAATAAAACCCTGATCTTAGTTTCCCAAAATCAATTAGGTTACTTTTATTTTGAAGTTTTAATACAGAACACTTTTTTCCTGATAGCTCAAATAGTTCAAAATAAAATTCTCCAGCTATATTAGTATCCAATTCTATCTTGATTTTATCTTGGAATGGATTCGGAAAAATCTTTACATTAATTGTATTTGCTAATTCATCATGATTAAGCGTTAGCCCACAAGATGATATTGAATCTTGATAATATATTACTCCATGATGAGTATATTCAATTACGGTCCCCCCATGTTCAAAATATGGCCCTAAAGAGAAAAAATTACCACCTGTACTGCCAATACCTTCAATCCATGAAACATGTTCGAAGTAACCAAATCCTGGCCAAAATGTGGTGTCCGCTGAACTTAGTTTAAATCTTAGTCTAAAATCAAAACCATCAAAAATGGAATCAATTCCAGATACTACTATGCTAGGAGTTGAAGGTACTGTGTCTCCAATCTGCAAATTAAAATCATATAACAATCTTTCAACATTGGAAGAACTTGGAATTTTGAAAGCTTGTCTATTATTATTTTCTCTTATGCACCCCACATATTCATTATTGTAATAAGTATATGTCCAAGTTGTAGGAGGAATCGACATTATGTCCAATATTCCGGATTCATAAATTTTATGATAAACCAGTCCATTGATCAACGTGTCACCAGCTATAGTCTGAATGTAATTATAGGTGTGGAAAGCATCAGGATTGCCGGTCACAAGAAATCCTCTTTGACCACACCAAGTGGCATTTGAGTCAGGTAGTTGAGTCCAACTTGGATTTTGTCCTGGCAAATTGTTAATTATTAAACAAAATAATATAATGGAATAATTTCTCATGATTTTTGTTAAAATGGCTACTAAAAGTTTTGCAGATTTGCGATGGGCGGGATTTTCAGCACAAATGTTCATTCGAAGATACAAATTTTCCGCAACCACAATCCCGATAGATATCGGGATGTCTGCCGAGCACGAAAACTCCGCTATCCCAAACCCCTAGTTAGCAGCAGTAATTCATCTAACAATTGCGAATTGCCGAAATCCTTTTCAGTTATTTCTTTAGTTTGAACGTTTAATGTTTTCCATGTTCCAATTTTATTTCCATTGAAGTAAACCCCCTTCTTAAAAGTTGATCCATCACATTGAAGGTATGTCGCAATTCCAATATGTTGTTCTTTATATTTAAGTCCACGATAAGTATGTAAACCTCCCTTTTCAATTAACTCAGCATTTTCTATTGGACAAGTTTCTCCATTAGCCATGAACTCAGTAGTAGGAGATTTATAGTAAAAGGCAACTGTATCGGATCTATCTTTAGTAAATCCAATAGCTTTTATACTTACACCATTAAAGTAGAAAAATTGATTAATGTATATATCCGTTGAATCCGTTGATATTGAATCAAAGTCCAAAGAGTTAACTTCATCTATAGTTCTTATTCTTTGGTTATTAGTCCAATCCTCAATTTCAGTATTAATTTCCAAATTCTTGATTCCGATAGGATTTAAATTCTTTTCAGTTGTGTTGATAATGTCTCCAGCTTCATTAACACTCTGACAAGAAGCCAGAAATATCAGGATGCTTAACCTAATTAAATGTTTCTTATTTATTACCGGTAACATCTATTTCCCGCAACTCCCAGTTGCGTTTATTTTAACAATATGGTTCAATTCACTAATGTAGAAAAATTATTCATACTGCGTTAATATATTAGCGCAGAAATGGAGTTTGGATTTTTTTAAAGACATTTTGAAAACAATTTAGTTGGAGTGGCGAACAATTTCCGGCTTTTGGAGTGTTTTAACTCCAATAAACGCTATGGTTTATTACAAAAATATAAGTTTTTTCTTACCTTTTAACTGATGGTCATATAATGCTGATAGAATCTAATTCTTTCCTTTCTGTGGTGATCTGTTCAAGGGGAAAAAGTTCAATTAACAACAAATTTATCACAGCCATCATAAGAATCAAATAAATCACAGTTTAGAATGGTAGGGGAGACACGCGATGACAGCTACATTAATCGGCAAAATAATGCCTAAAAGGTGTTTAATTTATCGTTTTTCTCTGGTATGGGATGCTTTCCGGTTTTAACGACTTATCCTCTTGGCTATGCCAATCATATAAAGATGTCGGTATGAGTAGGTATAGATTTCCGTATCTTCAAATTCACGGGTTAAGCCCAGGTAGTAATTATACTCAGGGACCAGATAATAATTTTGATATATTTTGAAGTTATAGGCAACTCTGCCGATGACGCCAAAGGTAAATGCTTTGAAAAAGGCGGTCTGGTTATCATGTAAATTGGTATAGCTTCCTGGTGCCGAAATGCTGGTTATTTTTCTGCTGCCGGTTACTTCTGATCCCACCAGATAACTTAGTTCGCCTCCCACACTTAATTTCAATTCTTTAAAAATTCTGATGTTTATAGGGAACAAAGATAGTCCAAGCGATGACTTTTCAATTTCTGCTCTGGTTGTACTGCCTCCTCCCATGCCACCATCACTGGTTGTGAGTCCCCCGGTAAAATTTTCATAATGAACGGATATTCTGATTGGAATAGAGTCCAATCCTATATTATCGATGTTTATGTTAAAGCGATACCCAGTACCATCCTGATACAATGCGGAAGTATGACCACCTTCTTCAATAAAATTATAAAATTGATTGGTACAATAACCTCCGGAAAAACCTATTTGTTGTCCGGATACCAATAAAAGTTTCAAACTAAAAACACTGCTAAGTAAAAATGCTTTCATGTTTTGATGGTTTCAAAATCAAATGTAGGTGAAGATACAAAAATGCATACAAATGATCAAGTATTGTTGTCCACGTTCCGGCAAACCATCCCAGCTTCCCCAAATCAAAATCTGTAATTTATCCCAACCATAATCGAACCAAGCCCCTTGGGATAGATTTTATCAGTGTCCTCTTCAAATCGGGGATCAGAATTATAATTATACAATTTTTCATGCATGAATCCAAAGCCGGAATGAATCTTATAAAAAATGGAGAGCTCATTTAATTTAAATCTGGCCGCTCTAGGCTCGAGTCCCAATTCCGGTCCAATGAAAAGGCCTTCTCATGCGCGATCATGTTGTTTAGCACGGTAATCGGTTAATTGCCCAGCCATGGCTGTAAGATGCAGCAATTTATTATTTAAGGTAATCTGAAATCTTAATTATAGAAGTCTTTTTGAATTTTTTTAGATCAAGTAAATCTTGATCACCAGTAATTAAAAAGTCAGCTTTACCGTCTACGCAGAGTGCTAAAAGAAAATTATCTTTTTTGTCACGACAGACATTTACTTGAGAATAAACCTCAATTAAGTCAGCGTAATTATGAAGGTCGTTAAGTAAGTTTGTAATGTCTTTATCGGAGAAATATTTTTTAAATTTTGGTCGACTTACAACTTGTAAAAATTCAGATAATAATTCCTCGCTAAATAGGAGTTTAATATCATTATTTTTAAGCTTTTTGTCAAGCTTATGAAAGGAATTACTAATTAAAAAGTAAATGAATATGTTGGTGTCAAGAACTATTTTATCAGGCTTATTTGCCATAACGTTTTGTTCTTACAGTTTCGATGTCCTTGGTGATTTCTTGAATTGATATGTTTGCTTTTTTAGAGCGAATTTTTTTAACAACATCAAAGAAAGGGTTAGAATTCTCTTCAGAAATTGAAATTAATTTCAATTCTTCAAGGTCTTGAAGAAGCTTTTTTGCTTTAGGATTTAATATTTCAATGTTCATTGACGCCATAGTACAAATTTAAGAAAAAAGTTTTAGAGGTCAAAGTAGTCTGGCTATATGTCTGGCAACCTCCATCATAAAGCAATTTACAGGCAACATAATGCACATATAGTGTTTATCTAATTGTAATTGATGTCATTACAGCACTTCGTACCAGCTCACTTTATTTTCCAAAACTTTTGCTTCTTCAAATCCGCCGAGACCCTTTTCCCTTCCCCCAATCAAAATCTGTAATTTATCCCAACCATAATTGAACCAAGCGATTCCGGGTAAATTTTATCAGGATCCACTGTAAATCTAGGATTATATTCATAATCAATCAATTTTACATGCATGAATCCAAAGCCGGAATGAATCTTATAAAAAATGGAGAGCTCACCTGATTTAAATCTGGCCGCTCTAAGCTCGAGACCCAATTCCGGTCCAATGAAAAGGCCTTCTCTGGACCGACCGCTCTCTCTGGCAAAGAAACCGGTTACCTGAGCAGCCATATTAAACCGGCAAATCTTAAAAAGGTCATATTTTAGTCCAACCCCAGATGAGGCTGCAATGTCGAATCGATAACCAGTCGAGTTATTCGTTTTTTTAAAGGTATAATAAAACGCTTCTACATTGAAATGATAAAATGCCCTTTTCTTGAAAAAAGTTTTGTACTCGACGCTTAAAAACGGATACTTATAATACATAGGCCAAATACCAACTCCAATTTGATGGCGAATGGAATCTGCTTGCCCGTATACAGAAAAACTATTCATGACTAAAAATAAAATGGCGAATAATTTTAAAACTCCTTGCATGGATAACAAAATTAAATTTTAGAAAAACTTTTTCACCGAATCAAAATTGTATCTTGAGTAGTTCTCCGCTAGATTCCTTTTAAAACGAAAGTAATTAAAAGAGTTGAAATCACAAAATTATTCACATACCAGTATGAATCAGCAGTTAATTGCAACTTCAGGTAACGATAAATTATAATTTAATAATTTTGGAATTACCCGTCACCGTTTTAACGGTATAAACGCCGGATGCCAGTGTATTGATATCGATTTCAACTGAACCCGAAGAAGCAAAATCTGCACTAAGAACAACTTCACCCAAGACATTACAGATCCGGACAACTCCCCCTGGAAAATCGGTAATGGTAATTTTATCAGATGCAGGATTTGGGTGAATACCAACAACTTCATCATATGGTGATTCAGCAACGCCAACTGGTAAATCTACTTTTATCAATCCGCTTAGTTGGGTAGCTATCCAAAGCGTTTGGCTATTTGTAATATGAATATCCAGAATATAATTTGTTGGAAGGGGCGAATTAGCATCGGTGTAAACGGAACAATTTAGTCCATTGATCATTTGCAGCCCTTTGCCATAAGTACCAATCCATATTTTATTCAAACCATCGGATTCGATAAAGCTAAAAGCGTTCAATGGTTGACAAATAGTGGTATCGAAAGCGGTCCATGTGGAACCGTCATAAGTATAAATAAACGCACTATTCTGAGTTAAATTTCCATGTACCCACAACAAATTATTTTGGTCTGTACCAATTCCATAAATTGCATTGGAAGGTAAAGAAGAATTCGATGTATCAAATACGGTCCAGGTTGTACCATCAAAATGTGTCAGTCCATCACCAGCTAATATCCAAAAATCACCGTTATCATCCATTTCAATGTCTGCAACCAACGGGCTGGGAATCGGACTATTAAAAGTGTTATAATAAGTAAATGAAGTTCCGTCAAAAACGCCAACACCTAAGTTATACAGTGCCATCCAAACGTTGCCCTGACTGTCTATTACATTTTCATTGGAATATGCAAGATGGTTCCAGGTATTCCAGTTGGTTCCATCAAAGCGAATTAATAGTCCGGGCATACTTACATAAATGAAATCATTAACCTCATCATAAGCCAAAGCAAAAAGATTTTTGAGTGCATAAGAGGTGTTGGGAATGCTGTCATAAACTGTCCAGTTATTACCATCAAATTTTGCTAGCCCTTTGAAGGTAGCAGCCCAAATATTTCCACTATTATCAGATACTACTTTATAAACAGTGTTATTTGGTAAAGGAGAATTAATGGTATCGTAAACAACCCAATTAGTTTGCGCAAAAGAAGGAATGTAAGAGCAAATGAAAACAGTTAAAAATAAAAAAAGTGTTTTCATGATTTTGGATTTTTGGGAGTTGAAGACGGGATTTGGTAAATCAAGAACTAAAAGTAAACAAATAAGTCGAAACCAACAAATTCCGGACGCAGAAGAACCAATTCAATGACACTTTAAACCAAGTGTTATTTTGTATGTATTATTCCTTTACATGCTGATATTTACCCAACACACTACTTGCATTGGTATTTTCAGGATTTAAATCAAGAGACTTTTGATAAGCAGCTAGACCTTCCTTAACTTTTTAAATTTGAAGCGACACTTCTCAATAGGTTTAAGCACTTATAGTAGTTAATTCCACTTCAAGCTTATCAAAATTCTCCTCATTTTTATCTATAACATATGGTTTTAGTTTTCCACATTCTTCCTCAGTCTCGAATAGCATTTTGAAAACGAGCTTTGTTTGGTCGGATGTAATTTCTTCAAACGTAGCAAGCACCTGAAAAAGTGGTTTTGAGTGTCGTTTCCAGGCAATAAGTGCAGGCTCCTCTATTTTTATAAATTCACATTCATTAGCATAATTGCCTTTATCGGGACCATGCATTATAAAACGCCATTTTCCTCCAACCCGAAAGTCAAATTCATTAAATGTATTCGTGAATCCTTTTGGCCCCCACCAGTTTTTTAAATGATTGGGATCTGACCAGGCACGAAACAGTTTTTCTCTTGTGGTGTTAAAAATTCGTGTGCTAACTATTTCTGATTCTGGTGTTGTTTGTAAAATTTCTGAAGTCATAATATTGTTTCAAGATGTGTAGCACGGAGTTAAAGTTGATCAAAGCTACTAAAAGGAAAGATTATAGGCAAATTTCGCTTACAGCAAATATTAAAGGCAGAACTTAGCTCATAGAATAAATTCATTTCCGGTAGCGTCCCTGTATTTTCCTTTAATCGGGGAATTAATCACTAACAATAAATTTTTGTGTCAGCACAACCTTTCCAGAAGGCGTTTCCAATTTCATAAAATACAAACCATTTGCCAATTCATACATTGAAACGGAAGAATGTCCGGAAGAAAGTTTTTTCGAAAATATATTTTGTCCTGAAATGGAATAAAGTTCAAGCATTAACTCTTGGTGAGAAGAAGTACATTCAATTGTGGTGCCAGTAACAAATACTTCCACGCCATCATTTATAACAGTAGGAATCCCGGTAGTTGCATTGCAACTGTCAGCACTTTTGATTCCCTGAAATCTGAAGTTATCAAGATACTTGGCTCCTCCCCAGGAGGTGCCTGAAAATGAAACCCGGACTGCGGTATCTACATACAGCAAACTATCCGTAAAAACAATATCAGAATTTCCTGCAGGAATTGGTGGCGTAAGACCGGTTGGCCCTAAATCATTCAATTGTGCTTCCGCAGTTACTTCATATAATGCAGGTATGGGCATATCATAACTGGTACTTAAAATGAATTCGTACCAGTGATTGTGAATTAGGTTTACAGGAAACGGATTGTTGGCGGCAAAATAACTAACTATCTGAATTTTTTTATCATAAGTAATTGAAGCGATTACGTAGTGATTGAAATCGGCAATGGGATTCAGATAAATTGTAACTGCCCGGTCGTAATTAATCGGATTAATCTGAGTAGAGTCGTACTTAAATGAAATTCGGGTATCATTTGAATATAGAGACGAATTCATGTATTTGGAACAATAAATAGCATTGTTGTTTCCCCAGCTTTCTGTTGTTGGCACTGTAAGGCAACCACCGGTAATACCATTAGAGGAGATAGGAGTTAACAAGATACTTCCTGAAAAATTGTTCACCAGATCATTGTCGGAAGGACTCACATAATTATCAAATAAAATGGTTTCGGTTACCGGTTGTGCAACAATTTCAAAACACATGAATAAAAAGAATATTCCAATTTTAAGAGATGTTTTCATAATGATGAGGTTTGAGTTGGGCACATTTATTCAGAGTGTAGGGGATAATGCAAATATATAAAAATAGTGCAATTTTGAACAGCTTAAAATCTTTGATTTTGATATAACCTTTAACGAAAGCAAGTTTTGGTTGAGGTCACAGACATTACGAACGCTAATTTACAGCATTTACTCTTGTTTTAATTGCGATTGTAAATTTTCAACTTTAACAATCATTTCATTTATTTTCGACTGTTGCTTTTTAATCTGTTTTGGTCGAAGGTAAAACCAGTTAAATAGAATCCACAATGTCGTTAATCCATAGGCAAAAACCGCCCACCACAACGACATATGGGATGCTTGTTCATACATATATAAAGCAATACCTGTAGAAAGTAAAACAAAATATAAATTCAACATGGTTGTTTGCATATATTGTTGTTTCCCTTTTATTGTCAATAGATTTTTTAAATACTCCTGGTTGCTACTGGCTGCATTAGTGTCTTTTAAAGCTCCTAAACTTTGATTCAGTGAATATACAAAGATTCCCATAGCTAAAATAATAAGTACAATCCCTATTTTGGTTGATAAAAACTGGGGTTGATAATAATACCAGATAAATATCATAAAAAGGGAAGTGATTATTAAAATTATATTTGTCAATAGTATTTTAATTCTATTTGTTCTTTTATAATTATTTATTTTGACCAAAATATCTGCAGCAGCAGGCTGTTCAGCTTTTTGACCTTTCCACAATTCACTGAAATTACTTGTGTCCATTTTCTTTGAATTTTTGTGTCAACTTTTCTTTTATCCTATGTATTTTAACTCTTATATTGGCTTCAGAAAGACCAACAATAGTTGCTATTTCGCTTTGTTTTATGTTTTCTAATTCCAGCGAGATAATAATACGATCGATCTCGTTCAATTCGGAAATGCATTTGTATAAGAATTGGATTTTAGGCTCAATGCTTTCTGTATTTTCTTCCATCAATTGCTTTAGCATTTCAACCTTTTGAAACCTTTTTTGCTTTTCTATTTGGCGTAAACAGTTATTTGATGCGATTCGGAAAACCCAGGTACTAATGTTTGCTTCATTTCTGAAATTCGGTAGTTGCTGCCAGACTATGATGAATGTCTCCTGGGCTAAGTCCTGTGCCAGAGCATAGTCATTGACATAGCCCATGCACAAACGGAATATTTTTTGCCAGTACTCCTGGTAGATATCCTCAAACTTCATATTACTTCGATGTAATAAAATTATCTAGCTGGCTAAAATACCATTCTTTATCATCATACATTATAAAATGGAGCCCTTTATTTGAATATTGCAAGCTAGCAGTTTTTAAGTTCTTAAACTGATCTGCTATGGCTGGTTTTATGTTTTTAAAGTATTCTTCTAACAGTATCAGGGAAGGGCATTCAATGTTCTTAACCTTATCTCTCAAATCGATGTTATAAAAATCACAGTACATTTCGGCAAAGGTTTTCCGATCCGATTTCATGCTCCAGCCTATTACCTGCTCTCTTTTTGTGGTATCAGCCATCAGCTGTTTAATGGACATCGTTTGCATTTTGTAGAAATCTGAATCCGATGCTGAGACAATTTGAGATGACATTGCGGAGCAGTCGGGTTTTTCTACCGGCTTGAAATTAGGATTCATTAATGCCTGTAAGCATGGTAGGCCATCCACCACAATTATTTTACCAATGAGATCCGGGTAGTCGGATGCTAGAGCCATGGCCATTACACCGCCCATGCTGTGTCCAATTACAACAGGTTTTTCAATATTATTTTCTTTTATATAATCGGCAATGCTCTTCACCCAAACAGAGAATGTTGAATTCGGCTGCGGTGCAACTCCGGCAAAACCCGCCATAGTCAATGTGTAACAGGTATGATCTTTTTCATACTTTGTTCTGGTATCATCCCATACTTCGCCTGAACTGGCAAATCCAGGAATGAAAATAATTGATTTGTCTCCTTTTCCACTTTTTATAACCTCAAAGTAAATGGTTTTAGATTGTCCAAATACATTTACATTAATTAAGAGAAACATGATGACCGGGATAACAAATTTGAATTTTCGCATGGCTGTAGATTTTAAAGATTTCCCTTTAGATACAGAAAGGAGGAAAATGTTACAGGAGGGGGTAGAATATTTAGTTTGGTAGAAATTGAAGTAGTGAATCAAACTATTATCGGGGAAGAAGAAGAAATGAGAACGGAAACAGAATGAGAATGGGAATGGGAACGGGAACGGAAGGAGAAGGAGAATGAGAATGGGAACGGAAACAGAAGGAGAATGAGAATGGGAATGAGAATGAGAACGGGGGAGAGGGGTTGAGACAGAAACGCAATTTTCACTTGCATTTAAACCTATCAAAATAATCATGTAAATCACTTAAATCATGGTCGGGAATGAGAACGACGAATTTTCTTCTGATAAGGATCAATTTATCATCTATGATCTTAACGAAAAATTAATGAGCAGAGGCATATAATTCGTGCAATGAACCAAGGACCCCGCAAGAAGCTTTAGCTTTGATGCGGGGTCTGAGCAGAATAAAACAATCTTTAATCCTTAATCCTTAATTTATAATCTTCCTCCCCCCTCTCCAGCCAAAAATGTTTTTTCGAAGCCAGATGCCATTGCTGGAGAGGGGAAGGGGGTGAGGCGGAGTGAGAAACAGAATGAGAAAGAGAATGGGGAAGAAACAGAAACAGAAGGAGAATGAAAACGAGAAGGAGAATGAGAATGAGAATGGAAGGAAATTTTCTTCTGCGCACAAACAAAAAATCCTTAATCCTTAATTCATTTTGGGCTGTCAGGATCAGAGATCCCTCCGGCAATTCTTAATCCTTAATTCTTAATTCAGTTGGAGAACATAAGGTTGAATGGACGCCTAGAGAAGATCGAAAAGTCAAATACAGTGCCAACGGAATAATTATTTCCTACAGGAATCTATTATCTGCTGAATTACCCAACCGGAATTCTCCAGAACCTCTTCATTGGTAAATCGGATGACTTTAATTCCCATTCGATTTAGAAGCATTGTTCGCTCTACATCTACTTGAGTTTGCATATACTTTTTATGATAGCCTCCATCAACTTCAATAGCTATCTTATGTTTCATGCAATAGAAATCGAGAATAAATAATGGTTTTACAGGATGTTGTCGTCTGAATTTTATCCCATTTAACTTTCGGCTTCTCAAAAGGCTCCACAATTTGACCTCAGCTGGAGTTTGATTCTTTCTTAAGTCCTTGGCATAACTGATTATTGACTCCTTTAGTAACAGTCGGTTTATTATTTCTGCTCTTAATTTTTGATAGCTACTCATAAAAGATTTGTTTGGGGTCGACCGAACAAAACCCCCGTTGAAAAATAAATAATTAAACAAAAGTAAAATATATTTATTATATAAAGGAATATAGTAAAAAGGCGCCGTTGAAATTGATGGTGTCCTAAATTCAGTTGAAAATTAAGAAGGTGATAATTGAGTATATT
>JADHED010002484.1_pt1 | contig 12726 bp, 11 predicted proteins | sample 8952041 | NCBI WGS metagenome assembly JADHED01 (sample SAMN16124423, study PRJNA663239) | bioreactor sludge metagenome | isolation source: sludge (control) | place: India:Bengaluru | collected 2018-09-08
CCGGGGGGGGGGGGGGGGGGGGGGGGGGGGGGGGGGGGGGGGGGGGGGGGGGGGGGCCCCCCCCCGCGGCGGCGGTCCCGGGACCGCGAGGCCGGCGCCGCCCACCGCCGCGACGATCACCGCGGCGAGCGTCGCGGGGGCGAGCCAGCGGCGGCGGGGCGCGGCGGTGGCGGCCAGCCGCGGGCCGCTTCCCAGGCCGCCGCTGCCGGGGGCGTCGCCGGCCTCGCGGTCCAGGTACCGCCGCAGCGCGCGCAGGTCGGCCAGCATGTCGGCGGCGGACTGGTACCGCTGCGCGGGGTCCTTCGCCAGCGCGTGCTCGATGATCGCCGTGAGGCCCGGCGGCAGCGACGGCACGACCGTGCCGGCCGGCTCGGGATCGTGGTTCAGGATGCCGTCGAACACGACGGCCAGCGTGGCGCCGGGGAACGCGCGGCGGCCGGTCGCCATCTCGTACAGCACCGTGCCGAAGGAGAACACGTCGCTGCGGCCGTCGAGGGCCTGGCCGCGCGCCTGCTCCGGCGACATGTACGCGAGCGTGCCGAGCGGGACCCCGGGGCTCGTCAGCGTCTCGGGCGACTCGAGGGTGGCCACGGTCGGCGCGTCGGGGTCCAGCGCGCCGGCTTCCACGTCGATCACCTTGGCCAGCCCGAAGTCCATCACCTTCGCGCCGGCCTGGGCGGTGACGAAGATGTTGGCGGGCTTGATGTCGCGGTGGACGATGCCGCTCGCGTGGGCGGCGGCCAGCGCGTCGGCCACGTCGATGGCGATGTCGAGCAGGCGGCCGACGGCCACCGGGCCGTCCTCCACCATCTGCTTCACCGTGACGCCCTCGAGGCACTCGAGCACGAGGTACTGCCGGCCCTCGTGCTCCCCGATGTCGTACAGCGTGCAGATGTGGGGGTGGTTCAGCGAGGACGCCACGCGCGCCTCGCGCCGGAACCGCTCGATCAGCTCGGGGTTGCGCGCCACGCGCGCCGGCAGGAACTTGAGCGCCACCTGCCGGCCCAGCCGCAGGTCCTCCGCCCGGTAGACCACTCCCATGGCGCCGGCGCCAAGCTCGTCGAGCACGAGGTAGTGGGAAACGGTCTGGCCGACCATGGAGGTGGGGCGAGTTGCCGGCTCGCGCGCAACAAGTCTACTGCGCCGCGGACGTCGTTGAGGTGACGGAGGTGGGCGGCCCGTCGTTCCAGTGCAGCAGGGCGTTGAACAGCAGCCCGAACTCGCCGTGGTTCTGCCAGCGGTAGCACGGGTTGCCGGCGAACAGCACGACGCGCCCGGCGCCCACCGGCAGGTCCACGATGGCCGGGCGCCCGCGGATCTCGTCGGCGCCGCGCATCAGGCCGCTCAGCACCGAGGCCGCGCCGCCAGGGTAGCGGAGCACGACGCGGCCGCGATCGGCCTCCGGCACCTGCAGCAGCGGCCCGTTGGCGTAGCGGACGGGAAACGTCGTCGCGGCATAGCCGTGGAGGATCGGGTGGGCGGGCGCGGCGACCTCGGCCTCGACGATGGGGCCGGGGGCATAGAACGCGGCGGAGGGGCGCTCCGCCGTGATCGACCGCGTCAGCCCGAAGTCGGCCGGCAGGAAGCTCGCGGTGCCCAGCGTGATCAGCACCCCACCCTGCTCGACGAACCGCTGCAGTTCCAGCACGCCCTCGAGCCCCATCCCGCCGCGGATGTCGTCGGACTCCCCGTAGTGTCCCAGCGAGGGGAACCGCTCGTCGCGGCGGTAGTCGAGCGGGGCCCCCCGCAGTTCGACGTCGTAGACCAGGCCCTTGGCCGTGCGCCCCTGGCTGGGCACGAGGATCACGTCGTAGTCGGCCCGCAGGCCGCCACGCCGCAGCCGCTCCTTGAAGATCAGGTCGTAGGGCACCTCGAAGCGGTCGAGCGCGTGGCGCACCCAGCCCACGTCCTGGGTGTTGCCCCAGGTGGAGTAGACGCCGAGCCGTGGCAGGTCGACGGTGTGCAGGGCCGCGTCGGGCAGGGCCGGCAGGCCGGTGGCGTCGAGCCCCAGCGCCTCGATCTCCCGGCGCACCCGCTCGGTCACCGGCTGCCCGCCCTGCACCACGGGAACGACGAAGGAGCCGGCGGGCCACGTGAGGCCGCCCGAGGTGAGCGGGCTCGCGAGCGCCCGCACGTCGAGGTCCTTCAGCCGGTGCCGCAGCGTGATCATCGGGTTGGCGCCGTGGTGTGGCACGACGAGCGCGGCGGCGCCGCGCTCGCCCGCCATCGTGCCCGAGGCCCGCGCCTCGGGCACCGGCGTCACGGCCGCGCCCAGCACCGCCTTGTCGGCGATCGGCGTCACCTCCGCGTGCAGCATCAGCCCCATCGTCCAGCCCGTGTCGTCGTAGGTGCGCTGGGTCTGGTCGGGCAGCGCCTGCTTCTCGAGCAGGATCTTCGCCAGGCGCCCGTACGGCTGGTCGCGCTTCACGAGGTAGGTGCCGGCCGGGAACGTGCCCTCGGCCAGCGTCAGCTCGGCGGTGGTCCGGCCCACCTCGATGCCCTGCACGCGCAGCAGCTCCACCAGGCGCGCCACGCGCGTGCGGTCCTTCTGGCCGGCCGGGATCGCGAAGGCGTACGGGGGCGTCGTGCGGCCGTCCACGAGGGCGTTGCGGTTCTTCGCGTGGAAGTTCTCGAGCACGACGTGCGGGAAGGCCGCGGCCAGCTCGAGGGCGGTGAGCACGGCCGTCTGCATGTAGTTGGTGTTGTTGCGCATCGACCACGTGACCTCGCGGTACGGCGGGCTCGGCCGGTACCACTCGCGCGAGGTCTGGCCCGGGCCGCTGCCGCCCGCCACCGTGCGCTTCATCGTCGTGGCGCCGCCGTTGCCGTAGGTCTCGTACATCCGCACGAGACCGTTGTGGTTGCTCGACATGAAGGCGAGATAGCCGGGGGACCACATGTCCACGAAGGCGTGCGTCCACACGCCGGGCATCCCGTACTTCGTCAGCTGCGCCATCTCGAAGTTGGCGAACCACGGCAGCTCGCCGTAGAGGATGGGATCGAGCGAGGGGTTCTGCGGCGCCTGCCCGCTGAAGGTGTAGAGGAAGGGCACCGACTCGTGCAGGTCGTGCACGATGGGCGGCCGCCACTGCAGGTACCAGTCGAGCAGCGCGCGGGTGGTGACCTGCGAGTAGTTGATGTCGCGGTTGTTGTCGTGGAAGACGTACTTCCCCCAGAACGGCGGTCCCGCCACCCGCTGCCGCTCCTCGGTGATGCCCATCGTGTGCTTGTAGTACCAGTCCACGTAGCGGTCGCGCCCGTCGGGTTCCACCACCGGCGACATCGAGACGATGAGGCGCTCGCGGATCGAGCGCAGGAGCGGCGTGTCGCTCACGGCGAGGCGGTAGGCCAGCTCCATGAGCATCTCGGGCGGGCCGGTCTCGCCGCTGTGCAGGCCGGCCATCAGGTGGTAGATCGGCTTGGCCTTCGCGATGATCTGGCGCGCCTCGGCTTCGTCCAGCCCGCGCGGGTCGCCCAGGCGCTGCAGGTAGCCGCGGTAGGTGTCGAGGTTGGCGAGGCTCTCCTCGGCGCCGACGAACACGACGGCGATCTCGCGGCCCTCGTCGGTGGTACCGATCGTGACGACCTTGACGCGCGGCGTGGCGGCGGCGAGCGCGCGGTAGTACTTCAGGAGATCGGCGGTGCGATGGAGCACGTTGGGCGCGCCCACGTGCTGCCCCAGCACGTCCTTCGGCGTGGGGACGCCAGGGACCACCGGCAGGTGGTCCACGAGCGGGCTGAGGAACTCGGGCGCGGTGGTCCACTCGCGGACGAGGCGCGCGAACTCGGCATCGCCGGTGGCGGGGGGCAGTGCCTGCTGGGCGGCCGGCGATGTGGCGAGCAGCAGGGCGAGCGCGGCGGCAGCGACGGGCACACGGGGGCGCCTGGGCGAAGCGGGCATGAGGCGGGCTCCTGGGTCAGGCGTGCATCTTGAGTGCGATCGCCCGCGCCAGTCAAAGAGAACCCCGCGGCCGCGGCGCGCGCCCGTACAAACGAACAGGGGCCCCATCGGTCTCCCGATGGGGCCCCTGGAATCGGCCACCGGACCGGCTCCCCAGCACTCACGGCTCCCTGCCGTAAACAGCCCGGCGACGTCCATTGGGAGAGCAAGCCGTGTGCCGGCCGGCTGGTTCGCGAATCCTCGCGTGATTCTGGCGATCGCTCGCGTCCACGCGCTGGCACCGCGCCTCTGGAGTGCGCCAGCTCGTGCAGGAATTACACTTCTGGCGAGAAGTTACAGGCACGTGCCGGCCGGCGCCCGGAGCGTGGGGCGGTTGGCCGGCGTCCTACCGCCAGGCCGGCGGTCGATGGACACGGCCCGATGGCATAGAATCCGAATCGGAGGCTTCATGTACGACTGGACGTTGGTGGCGCACAGTCTGCTGCGCTGGCTCGTGGTGTTGGCGGCGGTCGTGGCGCTGGCGCGCGCCCTGGGCGGGTGGTTCGGCGGACGGCAGTGGACGGCAGCCGACAACGCGGCCAACCGGTGGCTGGTGAATGCCGTCACGCTGCAGTTCGTGGTCGGCCTGGTGCTGTGGGGGTTCCTGAGCCCGTATGGCGTCGCCGGCTTCTCGGACATGGCGGCGACGATGAAGGACGCGACGCGGCGATTCTGGGCCGTCGAGCACGTCACCATGATGCTCGCCGCGCTGGCCCTGGTGCACATCGGGGCGGCGCGTGCCCGCAAGGCCGCCACCGACGTGGCGAAGCACCGCACCGCCGCGATCTTCTTCGTGCTCGCGGTGATCGTGGTGATGGCCGGCATCCCGTGGGTCGGTGCCGACGCGCGGCCGTGGTTCAGGCTGCCGGCCTGACGGCCGCCGCCGCACGTGGCACTGGCGCGCCTGGGGCGGCCGCTGGCATCATGCCTCGTGCGGACGGCCCTGCTCCCCGGGCACGCCTGGAGGGTCGATGACCGTTCCGCAAGTGCTCGCGCGTCTCGACGAGTTGCGCCGTGCCCCGGCGGCGCGTGAAGGCTCGGGCGCGCGCGGACGCCTGCGGGTGCTCGCCTCCTCGGGCCCGCCCGCCGTGCCGGCCGTCGCCCTGCGGGCGCTCGCCCGCCGCCTCGGTCGGCGGCACCGCCTCGCCCTCGCCCTGTGGGCCACGGGCGATTCCGACGCGCGCCGCCTGGCCACCCTGGTGGACGTGCCGGCCCGCGTGGACGACGACCAACTGGACCATTGGGTGCAGACCGCTGGCGACGCGTCGCTGGTGGACCAGGTGTGCCTCGGCCTGGTGCTCGCCACGCCGTGGGCCCGCAGCAAGGTGGGCGACTGGGCGAGGCATCCCCAGCCACTGGTCCGCCGCGCCGCCTACGTGCTGCTCCGGGCGCTCGCCCGTACCGACCGCGGGATGACCGACGCCGACTTCGTGCCGTGGGTGGACGCCGTGCCCTCGTCGGCCCCGCGCGAGGCACCGGTGGTGCGCGAGGCGATGGTGGCGGCGCTCGCCGCCATCGGGCGGCGCAATGCGTTCCTGCGGGAGCGCGTGGCGGCGACCTCGGCGCGGCTGCGCCGGATGGCCGCCAGCGCGGAGGGCCCGTCCCCCCTGGTGCTTCGGGCCTCGGCCAACGACTGGTTGAGGGCGGGGTAGGGGCGGCGCGACTGCCGCCGGGGCTCCCCGAGCCCCGATCACCGCTCGCGCGTCTCCAGGTTCCGATCGATGCGCGCGAGTCTCTGCTCGGCAAGCACCGCACGCGTGGGGTCGATGGCGGTCAGCCGCAACCGCTCGCGCACGGTGGCCGAACGCGCCATGCCGTGCCGCAGCAGCACGTCCAGGAACTCGAGGTCCTTTGCCCGCCCGGCCACGAGCTTCGACACGGCCAGGTCGTGGACCTCGAGACACCACCCCGTCGCACCGGCCGTGTTCTCGTTCCTGAGCGGCACCAGGCGCTCCTCCCAACCGCGGGGCAAGGTCGCGGTGGTGTCGTCGACTCCGTGGGCGTAGTAACCGAAGGCCTCGTGGAACGTCGACAACTCGCCAATCGCACCGTCGATGAGGTCCCCCTTGTCCGGCGCATGGCGAGGGAACACGTCGGCATCGATCGACGTCAACAACGCGTCCGGGGCGTCAGGGTACTGCCCGAGCACCGCCTGGCTGCCGATCACGACGATGTCGCGCTCGTTGGTGACGGCGGCCGCCGCGCGCACGATGTGCTCAAGGGCGGCGCGAGTCATGGGCCCTCAGGATCGCCAGCCGCTCCTGTGGCGTGAGCAGCCCGGCAAACGGGCTCGACTGTCGCAGGCGGGTCGCCTCCTCGCTCGGCGAGCGCAGCACCGCGAGCAACGCATCGAGTTTGCCCGCGTCGAGCAACTCCGCCCACTCGCGCAGCGAGGGCGCCGGTGTCGATGCCATCCAGCGGCGAAGGTTGGACCTGGCGACGTCGAGGAGGGCAGGTTGCGCCTCGATCTTGGCGGCCACGGCCTCGTGCAGCGCCAGGCTGCGCCGGTCGATCCACTCGTGGGAGCGCACGCTGCGAGTATAGCGGAGCGATTGCAGCGCCTGGTGCTTCGGGCCTCGGCGAACGACTGGTTGAGGGCGGGGTGGGGGCGGCGCGCCTGCCGCCGGGGCTCCCCCGAGCCCCGATCACCGCTCGCGCGTCTCCAGGTTCCGAGTCGTCGCCGCTACGCCGCCCGCACCTTCTGCCCCTCCACCACGTGGGCCGGCGGCTCCTTCAGGTCCCACACGATGCCGACGAGCGCGAGCAGGCGCAGCGTGTAGTAGGTGGGATCGAACTCCCACCACCGGAACCCGTTGCGCGTGGAACTCTGCCAGTAGTGGTGGTTGTTGTGCCAGCCCTCGCCGAGCGTGAGGACGGCGAGGAGGAAGCTGTTGCGGCTGTCGTCCTTCGTCTCGTAGCGCCGGCGCCCGAACATGTGCGTCAGGCTGTTGATCATGAACGTGCAGTGCCAGCACAGCACCGTGCTCACGAAGAAGCCCCACACCAGCGCGGGCGCGCCGCCCCACAGGTAGAGCCCCACCGCCAGCGCGACGCCCGGCGCGGCGTGCCACCGATCCAGCCAGCGCAGCTCGGGATACTTGGCGAGGTCGGGCACCCGCTGCAGCTCGGTCTCCTCGTGCTCGGTGGAGAGAATCCAGCCGACGTGCGCCCAGAAGAAGCCCTGCCGGCCCGGTGAGTGGAGGTCGCCCTCCTGGTCGCTGTGCCGGTGATGGCGCCGGTGGTGCGCGGCCCACCACAGCGGGCCCTTCTGCATCGACGCCGCGCCGACCAGCGCCATCACGAACTGGAACGCCCGGCTCGTGCGGTACGTGCGGTGCGAGAAGTAGCGGTGGTAGCCGCCCGTGATGCCGAACATCCGCACCACGTAGAGCGCCGCCGCCAGCCCCGCCATCGCCCACGAGAACGGGACGACGAAGGCGAGCAGCGCGGCCGCGTGTACGAGGTAGAAGGGCAGGCTCTTCAGGTGGACGACCGACGGGAGGGGGCGCTCGTGGGCGGCCAGCGTCTGCGTGGACATGAGTACCCGGATTATGGAAGCCCCCTGCGCCCGGCGGTGTCAGGAGCGGGGACGAAGTGTCAGGGAAGTGTCAGGCGCGGCCGCCGGGCGGCTCCCGACGGCCCGGGGTGGCCGATGGCAGTACCATGGGCGCCAGGCCCCACCGGTGCCGTCGCCCGTGTCGCCCGACCGCGCTCCCATGCCCCGCCGCCGCTACGCGCGCATCATCGCCAGCTACGTCCTGTCGCTGCTGGTCACCGTCACCCTGCTGGTGATGTGGATCGTCTACGTCGTCACCTCGGCCTCGACGATCACCACCCTCGCGCAGCGGGCCGGCTCCACCTCCGCCACGCCCCACTGGACGATGCTGTGGACCGGGGTGGTGCTGCTGGTGCTGGTGATCGGCGGGCTGACCTACCAGCTGGCGCTGGCCATCGGCGCCCGCTCCTACTCGCACAAGCAGGAGGAGTTCGTCTCCAACATCACCCACGAGATGAAGTCGCCGCTCGCCGCCATCAAGCTGCACGCGCAGACGCTGCAGCAGGAGGTGACGCCCGCCGAGCGCGACCGCTCGGTGACGTTCATCCTGCAGCAGGTCGACCGCATGGGGACGCTCGTCGACAACGTCCTCGAGAGCAGCCGCCTGGTGGCGCGCAAGCGGCTCCTCCAGCTCGAGCCGGTGCCGCTCGCCCCCTTCTTCGACGCCTTCTTCGCCGAGATGCGTTCCCAGGTGGAGGGGCGGGGCGTGCGGCTCCACGCCGAGGTGCGCACCGCCGCCGTGGCCATGGCGACGCCCGAGGCCCTGCGCCGCGTCATGACGAACCTGATCGACAACGCCGCGCGGTTCTCCGCGCGGGGCGGCGAGATCCGCTGCCGCGTCGACGACCACCGCGACACCGTCCGCATCGAGGTGGAGGACGACGGCATCGGCATCCCCGGCAGCGAGCTGTCGAAGGTGTTCGACCGCTTCTACCAGATCGGGCGCGAGATCTCCGGGCGCCGCAAGGGCACCGGCCTGGGGCTGTCCATCGTGATGGGGCTCGTCAAGGAGATGAGGGGCGACGTGACGGCCTACAGCCACGAGGGCCGGCCGGGGGCCCGGTTCGTCGTGACGCTGCCGGTCGCGGGGAGGCACACGTGAACGAGACGGCACCGCGCATCCTGGTGGTGGAGGACGAGGAGGCCCTCGCCGACGGCATCGTCTTCAACCTGGAGCGGAAGCACTACCGCGTGGACCTGGCGCGCGACGGCCGCGCCGCGCTGGAATACCTGGCCGGCACGCGCTACGACCTGGTGCTGCTCGACGTGCGGCTGCCCGAAGTGGACGGCTTCGAGGTGTGCCAGCAGCTGCGTCGCGACGGCAACTTCGTCCCGGTGCTGATGCTCACCGCCCGCTCCCAGCCCGACGACATCGTCTACGGGCTGAAGCTGGGGGCCGACGACTACGTCACCAAGCCGTTCGACCTGGCGGAGTTGCTGGCGCGCATCGAGGGCCTCCTGCGGCGGCAGGTGTGGCTGCGCGACGACCACGCCTCGCGCGAGGAGGCGGGGGCGGCGGCGAGCCCCGGTGAGACCTCGCCCGACCGCGTGGCTTTCGGCGCGTTCTGGGTGGACTTCCGCACCTGGCAGGCCCAGACGCGGCAGGGCGTGGTGGAGCTGTCGAAGAAGGAACTGACGGCGATGAAGCTGTTCCTCTCGCGCCCCAACCAGGTGATCAGCCGGCGCGAGCTGCTGGCCGAGGTGTGGGAACTGCCCAACCACCCCAACACCCGCGTCGTGGACAACGTGATCGTGTCGCTGCGACGGGCGTTCGAGGACGACGCGGCGGAGCCGCGCCACATCCTCAACGTGCGCGGCGTGGGGTACCGGTTCGTGCCGTAGGGGCCGCCCGTGTGGCGGCCCACGATCGCCCCTGGTGGCCGCCCACGATCGCGGTTCCGTGGGACGGTACCGGCGGCGCGTGGGCGGCGGACGACCCCGAGTCGGTGGGCGACCACAAGGGTCGCCCCTACGTCCGGTACTCCGCATTGATCTTCACGTAGTCGGCGCTGAAGTCGCACGTGAAGATGCGGGCCTCGTGCGGGCCGCCGGTGCCCAGGTCCACCAGCACCGACACGTCCTTCTGCCGGAGGTGCGCGGCGGCCTGCGGCGCGCGCTCGTCGAACGGGCGCCCCTGCTCGAACAGCACCACGCCGCCCACTTCCACGCGCGCGCCGGCGAGGTCGAAGTGGGCGCCGGAGCGGCCGGCGACGGCCACCAGGCGGCCCCAGTTGGGGTCGCCGCCGTGGATGGCCGTCTTGACGAGCGGCGAGTTGGCGATGGCGCGGGCGGCCTTGCGCGCGCACGCGTCGGTGGCGCCGCCGGTCACGCGCACGGTGACGAGCTTGGTGGCGCCTTCGCCGCCGCGGACGATGCCGAGCGCCAGTTCGAGGCACACCTCGCGCAGCGCGTCCACGAAGCGGTGGTAGTCGGCCGGCCCGACGCGCACGCCGCTCGCGCCGTTCGCCAGCAGGAACACCGAGTCGTTGGTGGACGACTCGCCGTCCACGGTGATGGCGTTGAAGGTGTCGTCGCAGGCGTCGGCCAGCGCCTGGCGGAGCATCCGCGCGTCCACCGCGGCGTCGGTGGTGAGGAAGGCCAGCATGGTGGCCATGTTGGGCTCGATCATCCCCGAGCCCTTGGCGATGCCGCCGATGGTGACGGCGCCGCCCGGCAGGTCCGCGCGCACCGCGTGGTCCTTGGGGAACGGGTCGGTCGTCATGATGGCGCGCGCGGCCGCCGCGTGGTGGGCCGCGCCGAGCTGGTGCGCGGCGTCGATGATGCCGGCGCTCACCGTGCGCGGGTCCAGCTGCACGCCGATGACGCCCGTCGAGGCGACGAGCACCTCCTCGGCCTCGCACTCGAGCGCGCGCGCGGTCTCCGCGCACATCAGGCGCGCCACCTGCATGCCGGCCGGGCCGGTGCACGCGTTGGCGCAGCCGCTGTTGACCACGATGGCGCGGGCCCGGCCGCCGGTCGCCTCGAGGTGCTCGCGCGACACGAGCACCGGGGCCGCCGTCGCCAGGTTCGTGGTGAAGAGCCCCGCGGCGGTGGCCGGCGTGGTGGAGGCGAGGATCGCCAGGTCGAGCGCGCCGGTTCGCTTGATGCCGGCGGCCACGCCCGCGGTGACGAACCCGGCGGGCGCCGTGACGCCGCCCGCGACGACGACGCTCATCGCGACACCACCTTGAGGTAGCGGCCGCGCGGTGCGCGGGCGCCGCCGCGGTCGCGCGTGGCGCCGGGTATCACGGGCAGCCGCGAGTGGCTCTCGCGCGGGCGCGCCAGCACGCGCCCGTCGAGGGCGAGGGCCACCGCCACCTGGCCGCACACGCGGAACTTCGGGCAGCCGACGCAGTCGAGCGCCACCTTCTCGGGGAACCACACGTGCGGCGCGATCGAGAAGCCCAGCCGCACGAAGTGGCTCGGGTCGTGCGTGAAGGCGCACAGCGTGGCGTACTCGGCGGTGCGCGCGCGCTGCGAGAGCTGCTCGATGAGCGCCGTGCCGAGGCCCTGGCCGCGATGGCCGGCGTCCACCACCAGCGAGCGCACCTCGGCCACCGCGGTGCTCAGCGGCGCCAGCTCGGCGCCACCCGCCACCGCGCCGTCGCGCTCGATCACGACGAAGCGCCCGGCGTGCGCCGTGAGGTCGTCGAGCGTGCGCGGCAGGAGGTGCCCGGCCTCGAGGTTCGTCTCGATCAGGCGGAACAGGGCCGGCGCGTCCTCGGGCCGGCCGTCGCGGAACGCGTAGCCGAGCGGCCGGGACTCCGGCCGGGGCGGGACGCCAGGAACCGGGGCAGGGGCGGCGGCGGCCATCATGAGCGGTCTCCAGCGGCCTCGGTGAGGGCCGCGTCCAGCAGGCGAAGGGCCTCGTCGATCTCGGCCTCCGAGATCACGAGCGGCGGCAGCATGCGCACCACGCGCTCGGCCGTCCGGTTCACGATCAGGCCGAGGCGCAGGGCGGCGGCGACGACGGGGGCGGCGTCGCGGTCGAGCTCGAGGCCCCACATCAGCCCGCAGCCGCGCACCTCGCGCACCATCGCGTGGCGCGCCGCCAGCGCGCGCAGCCCCGCCTCCATCCGCGGCCCCACCGCGCGGACGTGCGCGAGCAGGCCGCCGGTGGTCAACTGGTCGAGGTAGTAGAGCGCGGCGCGGCAGGCGAGGAGGTTGCCGCCGTAGGTGGTGCCGTGATCGCCGAAGGCGATGGCCGCGGCGACGCGTTCGGCCACCAGCGCGGCGCCCACCGGCACGCCGCCGCCGATGGCCTTGCCGACCGACACCAGGTCGGGGCAGAGGCCCAGTTGCTGGAAGTGGAACGGCGTCCCCGTGCGGCCGCAGCCGCTCTGGATCTCGTCGGCGATCAGCAGGGTGCCCGTGCGGGCGCAGGCCTCGTTGATGGCGGCCACGAGCGCGGGCGGCAGCGGCCGGATGCCGCCCTCGCCCTGGATGGGCTCGGCGATGACGGCGGCCGTCGTCTCGTCCACCGCGGCGAGCAGCGCCGCCGGGTCCGCCGGGGACACGAAGCGCACGTGCGGGACGAGCGGCTGGAACGGCCCGCGGTAGTGGTCGTCCCACGTCACCGACAGCGATCCCATCGTGCGCCCGGCGAAGGCGTGCTCGAGCGCGACGAAGTTGGTGCGGCCCGTGACGCCCTGCGCGTGCCAGTAGCGCCGCGCGAACTTCAGGCACGCCTCCACCGCCTCGGTGCCGCTGTTGCACAGGAACGCGCGCGGCAGGCCCGAGAGCTGCGCGAGGCGCTCGGCCACCTGTCCCTGCAGCGGGTGGTAGTAGAGGTTCGAGGTGTGCAGCAGCGTGGTGGCCTGGTCGGCCAGCGCGCGGGCCAGTCCCGGGTGGGCGTGGCCGAGCGAGGCCACGCCGATCCCCGACAGCAGGTCGAGATAGCGCCGGCCGTCGGCGTCGATCAGGTACACCCCGTCGCCACGCACGAAAGCCACCGGCTGCCGGCGGTAGGTCTGCAGCACGTGGCGCGCCTCGCGCGCGGTGATGTCGGCCAGGGACGGGACGGTCGAGGGGGTGGTCATCGTGGTCATCCGAGCGGGGCCGGCGGCCGGGCCTCGGCGGTGAGGCGCGTGCCGGGCGCGAAGTCGAGCGTGGCGGAGGTGGTGCCGGTCACGATGCGGACGTCGGCGACGCCGGCGCGGACGGCCTCGCAGCACGCCGCGAGCTTGGCCACCATGCCGGCGCTGGCCGTGCCGTCGGCCACCAGCGCCTC
>JADHED010002502.1_pt1 | contig 12725 bp, 7 predicted proteins | sample 8952041 | NCBI WGS metagenome assembly JADHED01 (sample SAMN16124423, study PRJNA663239) | bioreactor sludge metagenome | isolation source: sludge (control) | place: India:Bengaluru | collected 2018-09-08
GTACTTGAAGGGGTCGGGGTAGCGGCCGGTCTTCCACTCCAGCTCGACCTTGCCGTACTGGAAGTCGCGGCGGATGAAGTTGCCGTCGTAGACGGGCGGGCCCACGGGTTCGCCCACGCAGATGTCGTTGTCGGTCCAGCCGTAGATGTAGCTGAAGGTGGAGCCGCTCTCCGAGTTCCAGGAGGCGTAGCCGTCCATCATCATCGCGACGACGCGGAACTGGTTGCCCGTCAGCAGCAGCGTGACCTGGCCGTTCTGGTCGGCGTACTGGTTGCGCCAGGGATTGGACATGATGACGTACGGGCCGCCGGCCTGCGTGCGCAGGCGGTTGCGGATGGCATACAGGTTGTGCGTGAAGCCCGGGTTCAGCGCGTTCTGCATGTTCGGCTGCGGGAAGCCCAAGGTCGGGAACAGCTCGTACATGACGCCGTCGGCCAGGTTGGCAAACGTCGAGTCGCTGTAGGCGCGCTGCCCGTTGAAGACCTGGATGAAGCCCTCGCCCAGCGAGTCGCGAAGGGCCGAGACCAGCGACACCTGGGCATCGCGGTAGGCGGTCAGCTCGTCCGGGTCCGACCAGTGGCCGATGCCGTCGCCGTCCATGTCCGGGTCGCCGGTGACGTTCGTCAGCCCGGTGTAGACCCACAGCGAGTGGTTGAAGTAGTCCCAGAGCACGCCGTCGAGCGGGTTCGCCGAGTTCCGCTGGTAGTCGAGCACCGTCCCGATCATCGCCGCGCGGCAGTCGGGATCGAGGATGTTGACGATCACGTTGCCCGGCCAGTCCTGCGCGGTGTCGCCGGTCGTGGTGCTGACCCAGTAGGGCTGCGTCGCCACGAACCAGTCGTGCCAGAACGCGCTGGCGGACGGCGAGGCGCCCGAGAGCTGGGCGGTCTTCGCCGAGATGTAGCCGATGATCTTCACGTCGGGGTTGTAGGACTTGATGCGCGAGACGACCGGCTGCGAATAAGCCGCGGCGTCCCACAGCTCGGCCGCCATGGCCAGGAAGACGTCCGCCCGCGCGTACTTCTCCCAGTTGGCCGGCTGCGACCAGTCGATGGCGCCCCAGTCGGTGATGGCGACGTTGCGGGGCGAGTGCGGCTTGTGCAGGATCCCGGTGTCGCTGGCGATGACCTGCACGCGCAGGTCGTCCAGGTCAAGGGCCTGGGGCAACAGGCCGGCGTCCCAGACGATCTGCCGGCCGCTGCCCGGGGCGATGCCCTGCCCCAGGTCGCCGCTCAGGTTCAGCACCGGAAAGTCCCAGTTGGCGCCGCCGTCGGCGGACATGCGCAGGGCCACGGCCAGGGCCGGCGAGTCGGGGTCGGCCAGGTCGTAGGTGATGTCGACCAGGCCGCTGCCGTCGGTGCGCTGGGCCATCTGGACGTTGGTGACGGTCGGCTCCACCGCGAGGGCGGGTCCGGCAAGGAGCAGGCAGACGCCGAGGACGCAGATGATCGCGCGCACAAGATCCCCCCACCGACCGTACGTGACCGCAAGCGAGCGCACATCATCATAAACCAGGAGCGGCACCCTCGGCAAGAGGGTGCCCCCGGCCCGGTACCCGGCGGCTACGGGAACAGGTAGCCCGGCGCGACAGCCTGGACCAGTTCGGGATCGCCGCCGCTGCCGTCGTGCCCCTCGATGCGGAACGAGAAGCCCATCGGATAGGCGCCCGTGCCCATGGTCAGAGTGACGCGGCCGCGCTCGAACTCGCGCGAGTAGACGTTGCCGGCGATCGCGACCCCGCCCAGCGGCAGGCCCAGGTCCACCTCGACGCTGGGGATGCCGGCGCGGTGCTGGCCGGTCAGCTCGTAGTGGATCACGGTGGCGCCGGTCAGCAGGGCCACGGCGCGGTTCACATCGCCCAGGTCCAGCGGGCGCACGACGCCGTTCTGGTCGGTCAGGTACGGCACCCAGACGTTCTCGAGGATCTGCCAGGGGCCGCCGTTGCGCGTGCGCAGCCAGCGGTTGGCCGCCCAGAGGTTGTTCGGCACGGACGGGTCCAGGGCGTCGCGGTAGGGCGCCGCGCCGCCGAAGCCGACGTTGGGGAAGATCTCGTAGTTCATCCCGTCCAGCAGCCCGGCGAACGTGGAGTCGCGCAGGGCGCGGGCGCCGTTGGCGATCTGGATGAAGTCGCTGCCCATGCGCGCGCGCATCTCGGTGATGAGGGACACCTGCGCCGCCTTGAAGGCCGCCAGTTCATCGTCGTCCTGGAAGTGCGGGACGCCGTCGCCGTCCATGTCGGCCTCGCCCTCCATCGTGTGCACGTCGGGCGAGAACCACAGCTCGTTGTTGAAGTAGTCCCAGTAGACGCCGTCCAGCTTGGCCGGCGAGGTGTCCTGGTAGTGCTCGAAGACGTCCAGCATCGCGTCGCGGGCGGCAGGATCCAGGAAGTTGAACAGGGCGACGCCGGGCCAGTCCTGCAGCGTGTCGCCGGTGGTGGTGTAGCTGAGGAACGGTTGCGCGGCGTTGTACAGGTCCAGATCGTAGGACTGCTGGCCCGCGGTGTAGGCGCCCCACTCCTGTCGCACGCACTTCGAGCGGAAGAAGCCGATGATCTTGAGGTTCGGGTTCGCAGCCCGCAGCAGCTCCATGTTGCGCTCGAGGCCGTCCTTGCCCCAGAAGCGGTCCGGCTGCGTGATGAGGATGTCGGCCCGCGCGTACTTGGCCATGACCGCGGGGTCGCTCAGATCGCCCACCAGGTGGTGGTCCAGGACTGCAATCCGCAACGAGGGATTCGCGGGACCACCCGGGTCGTTCGGCACCGGATTCGGAGTCGCCGGCAGAGGCGTGGTGGTGCACCCGGCCAAGGCCAGCGCCAAGATGCTGCCGCACAGAGTGTTGAGCATGAGCTTGTCCACGGTCCGTCCTCCGGCGACAGCGGCGGCGTCAGGGCCGCCCGCACCCCGTTGTTCCCCCGGGGCAGGACGTCGCAAGAGGTGGTCCCGATCGGTCGGGATTCAGCCGGCAGGACGGACGCGCGGGAGCGCGTCCAGCCGCGCCAGCATGCCCGCGCAGGCCTCGGCGACGGCGGGGTCCAGCGTCGGCGATGCGGCGGCGCGTGCGGGCGCGGGCTCCACGTCGGACACGATACGGGCGCCCGGCCAGGGCCGCCCGATGAATGCGTAGACGGCGCGCATGACGCCGGCCGGGTCGCGCAGCAGGTCCTCGTAGCGGCAGGCGCGCAGGCGCGGGTCGCGGTCCAGGCCGCGCTCGAAGAGCAGACTGTTGCGCGCGTACCAGAACAGGGCGGCCGCGTCCTCGGCCGGGAGGTCGGGGCGGTACAGGCGGCGGACCAGTTCGCGAGCCCCGTCGCCGAGGCGCTCGGAGCGCCAGTTGGCCTGGTCGTCCTGCAGGATGGGCTGCAAATCGCGGTGGCTGGTGCCCGGCGGGAAATACTTCACGTTGCTGCGCGCCACGGCGCCGAAGTCGCGGTACATCCACAGCGCGCACGAGCCAGGGAACGCGGACAGCAGACGGTCCAGGTTCTGCGACTCGACCAGGGGCTTGGCCACCACCAGCGCGGCGCGGTCGGCCGCGAAGCGGCGGGCCACCTCCTCCAGCGGCGCCCAGCGCAGGCCCTCCACCGTGTCGCCAGCCGACAGCGGGCTCTCCTCGTCGTAGGTGACGGTGTGGAAGTCCAGGCGCAGCAGGTGGTGCATCAGGGACGTGCCGCTGCGCTGGCAGCCCACCACGAACAGGGCGGGCTTGGCGGCGCCCGGCCGGTAGCGCGCCAACTGGAACGCGCGCTTGCGCAGGCGCAGCCAGCGGAACGCCTGCTTCTCGCGGAAGCCGATGGGGCCCTCTGAGGCCAGTCGCACGGGAAGCCCTTCCGGGTCGGGTCTGGTCAGGTGAGCAGCCGGTAGCCGTTGTCGCGCAGCGCCGGGCGGAAGCCCGCACCGACAATCATCTCGTCCAGGTCGTCCCGCGTCAACGGGTGGACGGTGCCGGCCTTGGAGACGACGCTCTCCTCCATCATCAGGCTGCCCAGGTCGTTGGCGCCGTAGTAGAGCGTCAGCTGGCCCACGGCCTTGCCCTGGGTGACCCACGAGGCCTGCAGGTTGCGGAAGTTGTCCAGGGCGATGCGCGAAATGGCCAGCGTGCGCAGGTAGTCCACGGCGCCCACGAAGCCCTGCGCCGCAACGGCCTGGCGCAGGGCCGGATCGTTCTGCAGCGGCGTGTTCGCCGGCTGGAACGTCCAGGGGATGAAGGCCGTGTAGCCGCCCGTGCGGTCCTGGCTGGCGCGGGCACGCAGCAGGTGCTCCACGCGCTCGGCATAGGTCTCGATGTGGCCGAACATCATGGTCACGGTCGACGGCAGGCCCACGGCGTGGGCGGTCTCCATGATCTCGATCCACTCGGCGGACATCGTCTTGCCGGGCGCCAGCAGGCGGCGGACGCGGTCGCTGAGGATCTCGGCGCCGCCGCCGGGGATGGAATCCAGGCCGGCGGCCTTCAGGCGCGACAGCACCTCGCGGTGCGACAGGCCGTTCAGCCGCGCGAAGTGCTGGATTTCGCTGGGCGAGAAACCGTGGATCCACATGCGGGGCCAGGCGGCCTTGATCGCCTTCAGCATGTCCTCGTAATAGGGCAGGCGCATCTTCGGGTGGTGGCCGCCCTGCAGCAGGATCTGGTTGCCGCCGGCCTCCTCCACGGTGCGGCACTTGTCGAGGATCTGCTCGATCTCCAGCAGGTACTCGTCGCCGTCGCCCTGGTGCCGGTTGAAGGCGCAGAACTGGCAGTCGGCGTAGCAGAGGTTCGTGTAGGTGACGTTGCGATCGATGATGTAGGTGACGATGCCCGGGTCGGTCTTCTGCAGGCGCAGACGCTGGGCGGTGTCGCCCAGGTCGTTCAGCGAGGCCTCCTCGAACAGGACCAGCAGCTCGCCGCCGGTCAGGCGGCGCTCCAGCGCCGCGGCCAGCAGGTCACGGGCAAAAGAGCTGGATACCGTCGGCGTGCGGGGCGGTTCCACCGGCAGCAGGACGGCGGGCGGCTCGGCGCCGGGGCCCTGCTTGTGGGCGGTCAGTTCGGCGAAGCGGTCGGCGGGCATGGGGCCGAGGTCGAGGGGTTCTCCGGGTGCTGCCACGGGTCGGGGGCCTTTCTCAGCGGGCTCTCTGACGATGCGGGTCCGCCGCCGGACCAAGATAGCCTGCCTCCGGTCCCGGCGCCCGCCTCGAAACCGGATGTTGTCAATCTTCATAATTCGATACAGATAGACAAGTTAGGACGTGCGTGGTAGAATCTGGGGGCATGGTCCACGGTGGTGATGGCGGAGTTCGTGACGTATGACGTGGGAGAATGACATGGCTGGCAAGCGGTGGACAGCGACGACGTGGGTACTGGTCGGGCTCCTTCTGGCCTCGGCCGCCGGCGCCACCCCCCTCATCAACGAGTTCATGAGCTCCAATGCCTCGGCGATCGCCGACCCGGACGGCGACTACTCCGACTGGCTCGAGCTCTACAACCCGGGGCCGGCGGCCTACGACCTGACCGGCTGCTGGCTGTCCGACTCGGCGGGCACGCCGCTGCGCTGGCAATTCCCCGCCGCGGTGATCCCGGCGCAGGGGCACCTGCTGGTCTGGGCCTCGAGCAAGGACCGCACGGACCCGGGCAACGTCTTCCACACGAACTTCGCGATCAGCGCGGGCGGCGAGCCGCTGCTGCTGACCGCCGCCGACGGCGTGACGCTGCTGGACCAGTCGCCGTCCACGCCGCTGGGCGGGGACCTGTCGTTCGGCCGGCAGGTCGACGGCGGGGCCACGTGGGTCGTCTTCGCCGGTGGCACGCCGGGCGCGGACAACGGCGGCGCCCTGCCCTACCTGGCCGCGCCGGCGTTCTCGCACCAGCCGGGTTACTTCACGAGCGCCGTCAGCCTGGGCGTGACCAGCGCCGACCCGAACGCTCAGGTGACCTACACGCTGGACGGGAGCGAGCCGACGGAATCCTCCCCGCCGGTCACGGGCCCGATCGTGCTGGGCAGCCGCGTCGGCCAGCCGAACGCGCACTCGCTGATCCCGACGAACCACCAGCCCGGCACCGACTACTACGGCTGGCGCCCGCCGCGCGGCGAGGTCTTCAAGGTCAACGTCGTGCGCGCCCGCGCCTTCCGCCCCGGCTACGCGCCCAGCGCGACCGTCACCGGGACGTTCGTCGTGGACCCGAACCCCGCGTCACGGCTGCCGCTTCCGGTGGTCTCGCTGGTGACCGACCCCGTCCACCTGTTCGACGACACGACGGGGATCTACGTCCCGGGCATCCACGCCGTGCCGGGCAACGCCTGGAGCGGGAACTACTTCCAGGCCGGCGACGACTGGGAGCGCCCCGTGCACGTCGAGCTGTTCGACACCGGCGGCCAGCGCCTGCTCGGGCAGGACTGCGGCATGCGGGTGCACGGCAACTTCACGCAGAGCTTCCCGCAGAAGAGCCTGCTGCTGTACGCGCGCTCGGAGTACGGCGCGTCGCACTTCAACGCGGCGCTGTTCCCCGAACTGCCGTACGACGCCTACAAGCGCGTCATCGTGCGCAACACCGGCAATGCCTGGCGCGAGCAGGGCTTCCGCGACCTGGCGTTCCAGATCATGTCCGCGGGCCTGGGGTTCGAGACGCAGGCCGGCCGGCCGGCGGTCCATTTCGTCAACGGCGAGTACTGGGGCCTGACCAACCTGCGCGAGCGCTACGACGAGGACTACTTCATCCGCTGCTACGGCCTGCCCGAAGAGGAGGTGGCGCTGCTCGAGAACAACGCCACCGTCGAGGAAGGGCCTGCGGCCGAGCGCGACCGCTTCCTGGCCCTGCGCAACTTCATCGACACGGCCGACATGACGTTGCCGGCCTCGATGGACCACGTGCGCGGGCAGATGGACGTGGCGAACTTCCTGGCCTACATGTCCGCCGAGATCTACTCGTGCAACCGCGACTGGCCCGGCAACAACGTGCGCTTCTGGCGGCGCAGCGTGGCCCAGGTCGACACCACGGCGGCGCCAGGCTGGGACGGCCGCTGGCGCTGGGTGATGTACGACGTCGACAGCGGGCTCAAGGACCCCTGGCACGATGCGCTGGCCCAGGCCACGGCGACCAACGGCCCGTCGTGGCCGAACCCGCCCTGGTCCACGGCGATGCTGCGCGGCCTGCTGGAGAATCCCGGCTTCCGCGACGCCTTCATCAACTCAGTGGCCGACAACCTCAACAGCCGATTCAGCCCGCAGCGCGGCGTGGCGGTCATCGACAGCCTGGCCGCCATCTACGCGCCGGCGATCAGCGCCTGGCAGAACCGCTGGGACATCTCCTACAACTGGACGAACGGCGTGCAGTGGCTGCGCGACTTCGTCAACCAGCGCCCGGACTACCTGCGCCAGCACGTGATCGACCACTTCGGCCTGGCAGGGACCACCACGGTCACGCTGGCGGTCGACGACCCGGCAGGGGGCCGGATCCGGATCAACCGCCTGCTGGTTGATGGCGGGCTGCCCGGGCTGCCCGATCCCGGCGAACCCTACCCGTGGACCGGCGCCTACTTCCAGGGCGTGCCGGTGACGGTCACGGCCGAGCCGCTGCCCGGCCATTTCTTCACGGGCTGGCAGGACGGGCCTGCCGAGGCCGCGCGGGTCGTGACCCCGGGCGCGGACCCGGTGTCGCTGGTGGCGACGTTCGCGCCGCAGGGTGACCTGCCGGTGGTCGTGGCGGCCTGGGACTTCAACGCGCTGCCGGCCGGCGCGCTGGCCGCGGTGCCGGCCGACCTGGCGGCCCACGCCGGCGCGGCCATCACCTACCCCGGCGCCGGGGCGGGCTACCTGGACCGCGTGGACCCGGGCACCACGCTGGGCGCTCCCGACGGCATCGCCGCGGGCTACGCCCTGCGGGCGCGCAACCCGGCCGACTCGCGCGAGATCAGCCTGGCCGCTTCGTCGGCGGGATGCCGCGACCTGGTGCTGTCGTATGCCGCCATGCGCACGGCGAATGGCGCCGAGACGCACTCGGTGTACTGCCAGGTGCAGGTCAACGGCACGCTGCTGCCGGTGGCGCTGGACGTGCCGGTGGGCGAGACGTTCCAGGTCTTCGAGCACGACCTGGCGGCCGTGGCCGGCACGGCGGACAACCCGCACCTGATGATCCACATCCTCTTCGGGGGCGCGAACTCCGCGGGCACCTCCGGCAACCAGCGCTTCGACAACCTGCGCATCACCGGCCTGACGTACACGCCGCAGAACGCGCCACCACAGGTCGTGGCCGCGCCGGGCCTCCTCCAGGCAGTGGAAGGCGCCACCGCGCCCGACCTGGACCTGGCGCAGGTGTTCGCCGACCCGGAGGGCGTCCCGCTGGCTTTCGGCGCGACCTGCAGCGACGACGACTTCGCGACGGTGTCGCTGTCGGGATCGCTGCTGACCGTGCAGCCGCTGCGGCGCGGTGATGTCGTCATCACGCTGACGGCCGACGACGGCGTGAACCCGCCGGTGGCGCACGACTTCCGCCTGCTGGTCCACCCGCAAGCCGTCGCTCCCGGCGCCGCGCCCTACGCGTTCACGGAATGGGACCCCAACCTGCCCGAGCGCTCGTACCCGCCCCACATGCTGTTCCTGCAGAGCACGGTGAACGACCCGGGGCCGGCCGAGCCGCTGCTGCATCCGTACTTCATCGCGCACGACGACTACCACGAGAACGACCAGGGCACCATCGGCTTCCCCTACAACAACACCGGCCGCACGCGCATCAACGGCCTGGGCGCCAGCGGCATCTCGTTCGTGAACACCGGGCGCGGCCGCGACCTGGGCGCCGCGGTGCTGGCCCTGGACACGCGGGGCCTGGCGCAGGTGGACCTGTCCTGGCTGGCGGGCACGGTGCTGCCCAACACGCGGGTGTACGCGATCCGGCTGCAATACCGCCTGGGGCATGAAGGAGACTTCCAGGACGTCCTGATCGGAGGCGCGCCGGTCGAGTACGTGCGCAACGCGACGGCCGGGCACACGGCGGCGTTCAGCGGGCTCCAGCTGCCTGCGGCCCTGCTGGGCAAGCCCTACCTGCAGCTGGCGTGGCGGTACTACCTGGTGTCCGGATCGTCGGGCTCGCGGGCCGAGCTGCGGCTGGACGACATCACGGTGACTGGCCACGCCACCGTCAGCGGCGTGGATGACGTACCCGCGGCCGAGACCGCGCTGCTGGGGCTGGCGCCGAACCCGTTCAACCCCGCCACGACGATCCGTTTCAGCGTGGGCGCGGGCGAGACGGCGGAGCTGGAAGTCTACGACGGCCGGGGGCGGCGCGTGCGCGCGCTGGGCGCGTTCGGCCCCGGGCTGCAGTCGGTGACCTGGCACGGCGAGGACGAGGGCGGGCGGCGCTGCGCCAGCGGCGTCTACTTCTGCCGGTTGCGGGCCGCGGGCCGCGACTGGACGGCCAAGATGGTGCTGTTCAAGTGACCGCCGCCGGGGCCGGGGCCCGGTCAGAGGACCCGCAGCCCCGGCTCGGCAGGCAGCAGCCCGTGGCGGACGCCCAGTTCGTGGAAGCGGCGGATGCCGGCCAGCTCCGCCTCGCCCAGCGGGTAGCGCAGGGAGCGGCGGAAGTAGGCCTCGAGCGCTGCGGCGCCCGCCTGGCCGCCCGGGCCCAGGGCCCCGGTGGCGGCCTCGCGGGCCGCCAGCTCCGGCAGCCGGGCCAGGCCGTGCTCGCGGGCCTGCACCAGCAGGGCGTCCAGCTCGCGCACGCCGGCCTCCCCCACGCGTGGCGCCAGTCCGGGCGCCGCCGCCCAGGCGGCGAACACGAACGGCAGTCCCGTCAGCTCCAGCCAGGCCTGGCCCAGGTCCAGGGACGAGAGCGCGGCGGCGGCGGCCGCGTCCTGACTCAGCCAGCGGTCGAAGGCGAAGCAGCGGTCGCCGATCACCAGCACGCCCTCGTCCGGGGCCGGCAGGCGGCCGGGTTCGGGCTCCACTTCGTCGAACGGCGGCACGGCGCCGGCGGTCTCCGCCAGCAGGATGTGCAGCAGGGCCACCGAGGTGCGGGAGCCGCGGTCCACCGCCACCCGCCGGAGCAGGCCGGGCGGGCCCCGGTGGTAGAGCTTCACGCTGTCGACCGGCCCGTGGCAGGCGATGCCGGAGGCGCCGACCAGGCCGGCGGCGCGGCCGCGGAGGATCTCGGCCGTGGGCAGCAGGGCGGCGTCGGCGCGGTTGTCGGCGAGCAGGGGGGCCAGGCGGCTGGGCAGGGCGGCGGTCAGGGCGGCCCGGGGCCGGCCCTCGGGGGTGGCGAACCAGGCCACCAGGGGGAGGCAGTTTAGGAAGGAGACGGTGGCGAGGTGGAAGTGCATCTAGGTGCCGCTTGCAACTGCCAGAAAGAAGGCGCCGCTTGTTACCAGATCCGCATCGGTGAGATCTGCAAAGCGGGGGGCGAGCTGACTACGCTGAAGGCTCGACTCCGAGGTGATCGTTTGCTCTGCCACCAAATCAAAGCCGTGATCGCGCAACAACCGCCGATGATGCGAGTACGGCTGGCGATTGAGCAGGTACTTGAGCCGGCCTCGAATCAGTCGCCACTTGAGATCAGAATGAGTCCAGTGGCCGTTCCACACATCGGCCGTGTGATGGCACTTGAAATCGACCTGATGCGACATGAATCCACGGGGAGCGAGCCACTGCCTCATGGCTCGATACGTCCCCTCGAGGTCATCTACGTGCTCCAGGACCGCCTGCGAAAAGATCATGTCAACAGTTCCTGACTTCATCACGTCGGCATCCGTCCACGGAACGCAGTACTTGATCACCGATCGCGCGTGCCGCGTATTAGCCAGCGAGGCTCTGATCAGGTCGATACGATTCGGGTCCAGGGCCCGTTCGAGTCGACCGCCGTGCTCCAGAAACGCCGGGAATCCGAAACTTTCGAGACCCGGCTTGATGCGAGGGAACTCATCCGGACCTGGAATCGGAGCCCGCGCACGGTACAGATCCACCAATTCGTCAAGGATCGACAGATTGCGGTTCGCAGAGCCAAAGTCCATGACGTCAAAGGCAAAGTACGCGTCGCTCCCGGACAAAAGACCCGCGAGACCGATGCCCAGTGAGTCGCCAGGACCAAGTTCGGCGATGGTTGACGGACAAGTATCGAGGCCTTGCTGGCCCGCCATGACAAGGTGGCGCAGCCATACGGAGTAACAGTAACGGGCAGAACTCGTGCCGCCTGTCTTCTGGCCGACATGGCGACCAAGGACAGGCAGGTACGTTGCCAAGCCCCGCAGAACTGGTCGAATGCTCATGCCTACTGTCTCCTTCGGCACCCCGCCGCACAGTTGCCCCTGCCGACAGCCAGGTCTCGAGTCATCCCTGCCCCGCACCTTCATGCGGAGTCGCGACCACCCTGAACGGCGACACGTTCGAGACTACGATCTGGTGTTTGCCCGAGGCTGCCGGTGGGATCCGGTCCACAAGCGTTATCGTGATCGACACTTCGCCCAAGAGGTGACGCATCCGGGAAGCAATCAAACCCTCGGATACGGAATTCCACTCCGCATTCGGGACGATACGCACCTCGACGGCTGTCAGCACATGCTGAATCAGCTGCAGTTGCCCAATTCCTCGGATATCCGCTCCGAGCCACGTGGGCCCGGGGCACGCGTAGTACTTTCCGTTCGGCCCAACGATGATCTCTGAGGTGCGCCCCTGAACAGACTCAAGCACGGGCCACGCGCGCCCGCACTTGCAAGGGCCCTGGGCCCAGACCCCGAGATCGCCGGTCCGGTAGCGAATGAACGGCATAACCCGATTCTCAAGGTCAGTGATCGTGATCTCACCCAGCTCGCCTGGGCCGCACGCAGCGCCATCCTGCCTCAACAATTCAACATGGACGCGTTCATGCAGAACATGAAGACCGGCGAGTTCTTCACATTGTTGGGCAACGTTGGCGAACTCACGAGACCCGTAACGGTCGTAGACGGGACAGTCGAACTCGCGAGTGATGACAGCGCGCTTCTCCGGGCCCAAGCTCTCAGCCGAACTGATGACGCCCTTCGGGCGAATGCCAGCCAAGCCATTTCTGGCAACATATTCGGCAATGAATGCCAACGACGACGCATAGCCGATTATCAGGCTTGGCTTCTGCCGCTGCAAACGCTGCACGTAGCGTGCGATAACCGAATCGTCCATATCAAATGCGTTGAGGACCGATCGTCGATGCATCAGGGCATCCGACAACCTCGCCTTGTAACCGGCCGCGACGGACACGTCGCCTGTGTGGCCCCAGATATATGTAATTGGATCACCTGGCTGCCAATTCGCCCATGTCCTCCCCAGAAAGTCGCTGGCGCGTCGCGCGTCCTTTGCCCGGCTGTCGTAATCGAAATGGAATATCGTGCCCGAAGATCCGCCAGTGTGGGACGCGACTCGATACCGCACCGCGATCGCCGCCAGATATTGCTCGCGCCTTGCCATAAGGACGTGCTTGTCAGTCACCGGGAACCGCGCCAGATCATCGGCGTCGACTTGATCCGGGCACAGATTCTGTGTTCGCGCCCATTCGTGGTACGCCGGCACGGAGGCCACGGAGTAGCGCAAGATATCCGCCAAGCGGTGCCTGTGTCGCTCTTCCACGACATTGGGCGCGGAATGCTGGGCCGCACGAGCTTGCTCAAATTCGCGCCACAGATCTGCGTTGCTCAGGCGCAGTAATGATACCGCAAGTCTCCGGCGCATCGACGACTCCTGCATGAGTGGGCTCAATGGGCGCACACGCCTGCGCCCGCGAGGCACATTATGGTTGCA
>JADHED010002505.1_pt1 | contig 12714 bp, 4 predicted proteins | sample 8952041 | NCBI WGS metagenome assembly JADHED01 (sample SAMN16124423, study PRJNA663239) | bioreactor sludge metagenome | isolation source: sludge (control) | place: India:Bengaluru | collected 2018-09-08
CTCGCGGCCCCCCCCGGGGCGGCCGTTTCGCTACTGTGTCTCCTGGCCGGTGTAAACTGGATTTGTTGGGGGGGGGGGGCCCCCCGCCGACGTTCGGCATCACCGTGTAGCCGAGACTCCCGCGCCCCGTCCCCGCGGCAGCATCGAGGGTCACCCACGTCGCGTCCGCGGCAGCCGTCCACGCGCACGTGCCGTCCAGCGCGATCGCGCCCGCGCCGCCGGCGGCGCCGATCGTGACGGAGGACGCCGACGTCGTCAGCGAGCACGCGTCCTGCGTGATCGTGTAGAGGTCGCCCGCGATGGTGAGCGTGGCGGTCCGTGGCGAGGCGGCGGTGTTGGCCTCGAGCGCGTAGGACACGAGGTAGTGGCCCGGGCGCGCCGGGTCCGGGCCGGACGAGACGAGGGCCAGCCACGGGGCCGACGGGCTCCCCGCCGCGATCGAGGTGCAGCCCTCTGTCCCGAACACCGCGATGACGCCATCCCCGGCCGCCGGTGGCCGCGTCGTGCTCCAGGTGCCCGCGTAGTACGAGCACCCCGGCGCCAGCGCCGCGTGCTGCGTCAGGTGGATGGGCCGGTCGGCGACGTAGAGCATCGCCTCACGCCCGGCGTTGTCCATGTTCGTCACGACGCCGAAGGAGGCGGTCCCGGGGCCGGAGGCCGTGGAGACGCCCTGGAACACCACCCAGCGCTCGCTGCGGGCGCGCGCCACCCACGGGCAGCCAGGCTGCGTCGACACGCTCACCGCCAGGTCGCGGCCGTTGGCACTGAGGTCGAGCGCTGCCGGGGCGACCTCGTAGGTGCACGACGATGCCGCCTGCGTCACGGTGAACGTGTGGCCGCCCAGCCGAAGCGTTCCCGTGCGTGGTGCCGGCGTGGCACTGGGATCGACCGTGAAGGTGACCTGGCGCGAGCCGAAGCCCGAGCCCTCGCTCGTGACGTGCATCCACGGCGCGTCGCTCCAGGCCTGCCACACGCAGTCGGTCGAGAGGGTGACGCTCCCGGTCCCGCCGAGGTGCGTGAACGCCAGCGACGCCGGCGCCAGCGTCGTCGTGCACGGCGGCGTCACCGTCTTCGACACCACCACCCCGGACACCGGCTTCCAATACGACCCCTGGTAGCCCACGGCCCAGAGTCGACCTGTCACGGGGTCGCCGGCCACGTCGAACAAGTCGCCGGTGGTGCCACTCGTCTCGGTCGTCCACGAGGTGCCGTCGTAGCGCAGGATGGTGCCGTCCAGCCCGACGGCGTAGACGTGGTCTGGCCTGAAGCCCCAGACCCCGTGCAGGTGCGACAGCGTGCCGCTGTTCTGGTGGGACCATGCCTGGCCGTCGAAGTGGAGGATCACCCCGTGGTCCCCCACCGCGAAGACGTCGTTCGCGCCGAAGCCGAACACCGCGTTGAGGGTTTGCCGCGTGGGCACCCCGGCCAGCGCGGTCCAGGCCGCCCCGTCGAAGCGCGTCACCGTGCCGCGCTCGCCGACCGCGTAGATGCTGGCGGCGGCGGTTCCCCAGATGTCGTGGAGGTCCAGGCTGGTGCCCGCGGACCCGGCCGTGCGCCATCCCGCCGGATAGGGACGAGTCCACGGAGCGGCAGACGACTCGTAGCGCCGCACGAACCCATTGGTGCCCACCATCCACACGTCGTAGGACGAGGGGCCCCACAGGCCCTCGGCGACGTCGTCGCTCATGCAGTTCGAGTCGTAGGTCACCCCGTCTTCGGTGTGGTCGGATCGGCTGCACCACCCGGCGACCCTGACGTCGCCGGGGCGCGTGGCCCAGAGCGCATAGTCGCGCGCCCGGGGGGCGGACAGCGTCAGTTCCCAGGCCTGCCCGGTGAACCGCAACGTCGGAGCGCTATCGGCCGTCGCCACCGCCGTCCCATCGTCGAACGCGTGGACCGCGAGCAGCGGTTGGGTGGTGGGGCTCGACACCTCCGCCCACGTTCCGCCTGACGCGGCAACGGGCGTCGGTGGCGGGTCCACGGGTGTCGATGCGGTCTTCTCGAACACCTGCCCGGCGACGCAGCTGCCGAGATTCACGATCGTACCGCCGCAGGTGCGATCGCTGTGGCTGTTGGGGTAGACGACCAGCAGTCGTCCGCCGCCCACGCCGACCACCGGGCCGAACTGGTTGCCCGAGGCCGCGACGATGGGGAACGGCCGCTCGTCGACGATCGCGCCCGACGGCGAGATCCGCCGGCCGAACACGTCCGTCAGCCGGTAGTTCTCCGCGCCGCCGAGGAAGTTCGTGACGAGGACGTGGTCGGTGCCGTTGAAGACGGGCCGCACGGGCGCCTCGCCCCACGAGCGCTCGGCCATCCGGATCGCCGGGCCCACGAGCGCGCCCGCCGGCGACACGAACTGGACCAGGGCCGGGCCTCGCACCTCACCGTCGTGCGGCGACGAGGTCCAGGCGACGAGGAAGTTCGCGCCGTCGAAGGACGCCACGGGCATCCCGTCGGCCTGTGGGCTGTCGTAGACGGGGAAGACGCCGGGCGCGAGGACGGTTCCAGCGGGACTGACGAGGGCGCCCATGATGTCGCCACGGTCGAAGGTGCCGATCGATTCCTCGCGATGCCAGACCACGAGGTAGACGCCGGCGCCGAAGGCGACGTGCGGGTACTTGTTCACGTCGATGTCGGCGTGGCCGTCCTTGACGACGAATCCGGTGGCGCCATCGCTGGCGAGCAGGGCGGGCGCGGTGGTCAACCGGAGGGCGCGGATCTGTGACGGCGCCTGGGTGCCCATCCATCCCGGCGGCGCGGAGAAGCTCTCGAGCGGCCGGCGGCGCCAGACGACGAGGCACCCCGTGCCGTCGCAGGCGATGGGGATGCGGCGGGGCTCGGCGTCCGCGCCCGTCGTCAATTGGACTGGCGCGGTGTCCACGACGCTGCCCGTTCTCGCAACGCGGACGCCCAGGACCTCGTAGTGTCCGTCCGACGCGGGGTCGCCGAGCCAGACCACGACGAAGTTGGTCCCGTCGAAGGCCACCGATGGGACGAACCGGCTGTCGCTGCCCGCCCGGCCCAGGGCGATAGGGCTGTCGTCGAGCATTGCGCCCTCGGGCGAGATGCGGCGCGCGTAAGCCTGCACCGTCCCCGTGTGGCTGTCGGTCCACACCAGGAGGAAGTTCGTGCCGTCGTAGGCCAGTGCGGGATGGCCGCCGACGTTGGCGTCGCCTGGCGCACCGGGAATGAGGAAGGCCGGGGCCACGGGGGCATAGGTGGTCTGCCCGTGTGACGGCGCCGCGGCCAGGACGGCGGCGAGGCAGGGAGCCACGATCCAGCAACGGCGCATGGGGCCTCCAGACCGGTGCGGGGAACCGGTCCGGGGCATGCAAGTCCGATGCGGGGCGGGATCCGAGGAAAAACCAGCGAAATCCGAACCCTGGCCTCAACTTGGCGCCAGGGCGCCGTGGATTCGGCGGCCGTGCCGCCCATCCGGCAACGGTTCCCCGGCACCGTCGCCGCGGTCTCCGTGCGGACCTCGGGGGACCTCGGGGTCAGGTCTTGAATTTCAACATCGAGGAAACGCCGATGGTTGTTGGCGAAATCGCATCGCCATGTCTGGCGGACTACGAATCCGGCCCTGGGAGTTGCGCAGCGGGGCACGCGGTCGCCGGTGAGCACGAGTGGCAATCGCCGCCAATCGCCGGCTGCGAGGCGGTGCGAGAACTGCAACACTCCGGCGGCGATTCCGAAGGAACGTGGCGACTTCAGCGGACGCGCCGGCCGGCACTGGTCTTGAAGGGACCGGTTCCCATGTCACGACCACTCCGCTGCGCTCCGCCCGGGACCCTGCACCACGTGATGGCGCGAGGCAACGCGCGCATGGCGATCTACCTCGACGCTGGCGACCACCGGCACTTCCTCGCCTTGCTGGACGCGGCGGTGACCCGCTACGCGCTTACCTGCTACGCCTACTGCCTGATGCCGAACCACTATCACCTGCTGCTGGAGACGAGGCGCGATCAGTTGTCCGCGGGAATGCGGTACCTGAACGGTGTCTACGCGCAGTGGTGGAACCGGCGGCACGACCACGTGGGACACGTGTTCCAGGGCCGGTTCAAGTCGCAGGTCGTGCAGGAGGACCGCTACTTTCGCGCCCTCACCCGCTACATCGTCCGCAATCCGGTGCGATCGGGGTTGGTCACCACTCCGGCGGACTGGCCCTGGAGCAGCTACCGCGCGACGGTGGGCGAGGCGCCGTGTCCGCCACTCCTCGACTCGAGGGGGATGCTGGCACACTTCGGGACGCGACGGTGCGACGCCGTGAGCGCCTTCCGCCGGTGGGTGGATCCGGATCACCATCGCACCGACCGGGACGTCCCGGAGTTGGTGCGCAGCGACACCCGCATCATCGGCGACCGGGCGTTCGTGCAGTCGTTCAAGGAGCGGCTTGACGCCGCGGATCGGCTGGAAGTGCCGAGGCGGGAGCGCCTGGCGGCTCGACCACCGCTACCGGAGATCCTGGTGCGGACTCCCGCGCACCGACGCAATGCGTCGGTCCTCGCGGCCTGCATCGACCACGGCTACGGTCAGCGCGAGATCGCCCGGTGGCTGTCGCTGCACCCCGCGTCCGTCAGCCGCATCCTCGTCGCCCAGCGGACGGCCTCGGGCGCGCGGCTCCCCCGTCACACCCAGGACCTCGGCGCCTGAACTGAGTCTCTCCTCCGCACCGACCGGTCACCGCCACCGTGACCGGTCTCCCACCCGGCGGCGCACAACTCCCGCAACGCCGCGAACCAGGAATTCGTAGGTCGAGCCGGACGATCTCACTGATACACCCCGGATTCCGGCCTCGATCCCGATGTTGAAATTCAAGGTCTGACCCCAACGTTACCCGCCCCACGTCGCCCGACCAGGCACCGCCGCCGTGACCGGTCCCCACCCGGCGTCACACATCTCCCGCAACGCCGCGAACCGGAATTCGTAGGTCGAGCCGGACGACCTCACTGATACGCCCCGGATTCCGGCCTCGATCCCGATGTTGAAATTCAAGGTCTGACCCCAACGTCACGACGTCACTGCACCCTCACTGCAGCTTCGCGGCGCGAACGTTCGTGCCCGCCGCCCACTCCACCCCGCCCGCGTTCGAGTACATCGCCCGCTCCACCACGATCTGCGCCGCCTCCGCCTGCCCCCACGGCACCACGCTCTCGACCACCGCACCGAACCGCTTGCCCGCGGCCTCCGGGAAGTCCACGTTCACCCACGCGTTCGTCCGGCTGTGCGGCCGCAGCGCATACCGCCGCGTCACCGGCGGGGCCGCCTCGAAGTACAGCGTCACCGTCGCCTCGCCCGCGAACGCAGACGTGTTCGCAATCAGGATGAACGTGTCCACGCTCCGCGCATCGCTGCTGACCTCTCCCGCCGCCAGACCCCACTTCGTCCCCGTCTCCACCGAGCCCGGCGAGTTGTGCGCCTCGTGCCACTGCCACCACGGGCCCGGCCACCACATCGCCCGCTCGACCACCACCGGCACCTCGTTCAGTGACCGGATCACGGTCGACACCGCAACGTCGTCCAGCGGATACTCCCCCGACCCCGCCGGCAACTCCTCGAGGTCCACCCAGATGTTGAACCGGCTCTGCGCCGCCACCCGGTACCGCTTCGACAACGCCCGCCCATCGTCCAGCAGGTACTGCGCCTCGATGTCCGCCTCCGTGTCCCCCGGGTTCGCGATCAACACGAACAGGTCGAAGTACGGGCCCGTCGCCCCCTCGGCCAGGAACCACTCGGTGGCCGGTACCGTCACGCCGGCACTGTCGTGGCCGGCGTCGAAGCGCCGCCCGTGCCCGCTCTGGTACATCGCGCGCTCGACGATGATCGGGACCCCGTTGGTCGACCGCAGCACCGCGGACACATCCGTGTTGGCCAGCGCGGGAATCAGGTCCACCCAGATGTTGAACCGGCTCCGCGCCTCCACTTGGTAGGTCTCGACGAGCGGCGCCACCCCGCCGGGCAGCAGGTAGGTCACTTCCACCTCGGCGTCGGCCGCGCCCGGGTTCTGCAGCAGGTAGAACAGGTCGAAGCCCGAGTGCGTGGCCCCTTCCGCCAGGTACCACGTCAACGCCGGCGCCGCCACCGACGTCTCGGCATGGCTGCCGAACCCCTCCGCACCCCACGTCATCGTCCGGTCGACGATCAGGGGCAGCGTCGACTCAACGCTGGTCGAGAATTCGGCGGCCTTCATGCCCGTCACCTGCGCCGGCCACAGCGTGAGCCGGCGGCCGGCTCCCACGGTGGTCGACAGCGTCGAGGTGGTCCCGTCGCGCTTCAGGAAGCTCAACGTCGCCGACGCGGTCGTCGTCGCCGGGTTCAGCAGCGCCAGTTCGACGGCGAAATCGCCGATGGTCGCGCCCTCGGCGAGGTGGGCGGCGTAGCGCGTGTAGTCGAAGGCGCCCGCCAGCGTGCTCCGGCCGTACTTCGTGGTCAACTCGAGGTCGCTCTTGCCGAGACGCCCGGACGGCGTGCGCCCGACGACCGTCGTGCTGTCGATGAACACCACCTGCTCGAGGGGCTTGCCCCCGATGCGGATCGCGAGGTCCGTCGCCGTGAAGTTCGCGCCCGTGATGGTGACGAGCGTCCCGCCCGCCATTCCGCCGACGACCGGCGACACCGTCGCGACGACGGGAACGATGGTGGCCGTCGGCGTGGCGCGCCGGATCGCGGCGTGCGTGGTGTCGGTGAGGTGGAGCACGCCACCCTGCCCCACCGCGATCCCGCCGATCTCCCCCAGCCGCGCGCGCGTCGCCGTCCCGTCGTCGGTGCCCAGCGGCACGCCGGCGCCGGCCACGGAGACCACCTCCCCCGCGGCGGCGACCCGCCGCAGCCGTCCGCCGTCGCCCACCAGCACGTTGCCCGTGGCCTCGGCCGCCAGCGCCGTCGGAGCGCGGAACCGCGCGGCGGCGCCCGTGCCATCCGACCAGCCGGTGACGCCGGGCTTGCCGGCCACGGTGGACACGGCGCCCGCCTGGGTCACGCGCCGGATCGTCGCGTTGCCCGCGTCGGCCACGAACACGTCGCCGGCCGGCGTCACCGCCACGGCGCTGGGATACGCGAACGACGCGCCCGCGCCGCTGCCGTCGGCGCTCCCAGACGCCCCAGGGGTCCCCGCCATCGTGGTGACCGTTCCGGCGGACGAGATCCTCCGGATCACGTGGTTCCACGCGTCGGCGACGTAGACGTTGCCCGCCGCGTCGCGCGCGAGGCCGGCGGGGTGGTTGAATCGCGCGGAGGCCCGGGCGCCATCGGCCCAGCCCGCCACGCCCGCCGCGCCCGCCCACGTGGAGACGACACCAGCGGGCGTGACCAGCCTGAGGGTGTGGTTGCCCGAGTCGGAGACCAGCAGGTTGCCGGCCGCGTCCAGCACCACACCGACGGGAGACGAGAACCGCGCCAGTGCCCCCACCCCATCGGCGCTTCCCGCGGCACCGGCCGTGCCTGCGAGCGTGGTCACCGCGCCGTCGGCACCGACCCGGCGAATCACGTGGTTGCCGGCATCGGCGACAAGCAGCGCACCACCAGCGTCGATCGCGATGCCCATCGGCGAGGCGAAGCGCGCCTGCCCTCGCGTGGCGTCCACGGCCCCGCGCTGCGGCGCCAACCCCGCCAGCGTCGCCACGCAGCCGTCGAGCGTGGAGGCCCGGATCGTGTGGTTGCGACTGTCGGCGATGTACAGCAGCCCCGACGCGTCGAACGCGATCCCGCGCGGCGAGAAGAACCGCGCGCCCGCGTGCGTGCCGTCACGCGAGCCCGCCTCATCGGCGACACCGGCCACCGTCACCACCGATCCGTCCGGCGCGACGCGCCGGAGGACGTGGCTCGGCGTGTCCGTGACGTAGAGGTAGCCGTCTGACGCGAGGGTGATGCCGGTCGGCCATGCGAAGGTGGCCACGCCCGGGCCGCCGTCGGCCGGCCCTGGTTCACCGGCCCGCCCGGCGAACGTCGAGACGGTCCCTTCGGGCGACACGCGGCGAATGAGGTGGTTGCCGGTGTCGGCCACCCACAGGGCGCCGTTCGCGTCGAGCACCAGCCCCGCCGGGGACGCGAAACGCGCGGCAACGCCGGCCCCGTCGGCGCTGCCAGCCTCGCCCGCGCGTCCGGCCAGCGTCGTCACGACGCCCGCCGAGGTCACCTTGCGGATGGTGTGGTTGCCCGTGTCGGCGACGTAGAGCGTCCCGCTCGCGTCCACCACGACGGCCGATGGACTGAAGAACCTCGCGGCCGTGCCGGTCGCATCGGTCGCTCCGGGATGGTCGGTCCCGCCCGCGAACGTCGTCACGACGCCCGACCCGGTGACCCTGCGGATGGTGTGGTTGCCCGTGTCGGCCACCCAGACGGTGCCGGTCGCGTCCACCGCCACGCCGAGCGGCGTGTCGAACGCCGCCGACGAGCCGGTCTCGTCGTGGCTCCCGGGCAGGCCGGGGCGGCCGGCCAGCAGCGACACCACGCCACCGGTCGTCACCTTGCGGATGGTCGAACTCCCGGCGTCGGCCACGAGCAGGGTCCCCTTGCCGTCGGTGGCGATGCCCGCGGGCGCGGTGAAGCGCGCCGTGGCGCCGACGCCCCCGATCGTGCCCGGCCCGCCGGCCGCGCCCGCTTCATGGACGACGAAGTAGGGCTGCGCCTGGGCCCGCGCGCCCGGCACGCTGGCGGCGAGGGCGATGGCCACCGAGAGCGGGGCAAGGACGGCGGCGGTGAGGCGGCTGGCTTCACTGGCATGTGTGCGCGTCATGGCGACCCTCGCTTCCACAACTCCACGTGCGGCTCGTGGGTGGCACGCCCCGTCACGGGGCCTTGGTCACCAGGCAGGTGCCGATGATCGCGTAGGGGGCCGAGCGGTGGCCGGCCGAGTCGGTCAGCACCAGCTCGTACTTCATGTCGAACGTCTGGCTGTAGCCGTAGCACCAGCCGGCCGCCTTCATCAGCAGCGGATTGGTCGCCGTCGTGAAGTTGCGCGTGACCACGACGCAGCCGCCGGGCGGGCAGCTCACGGGGCTGGCGGTCACGGTGAGGGGTGCCGTCGCATCGCCCTCCCAGTAGACGAAGTAGTCGATGGCCGGGGCGTTGTTGAGGGTGGGGCTCTCACCGCTCGTGCCGAGGATGGTCAGCGGCGCACCGGGCTTGAAATCGCCGCTGTCCCACCAGACGCGGTCGGCGAAGGCCGCGCCGCAGCCGTAGTGCTGGAGCTGCACGAGGCCTTGCATGCCCTGCTCCTCGTACACCTTGAGGAGCATCTCCCAGAGGGCGCCCACCACCGACTCGGTGTAGCCCATGTGGTTGGCGAGGGCGCCGATCCAGAAGTAGTAGTGGCTGCCGCCGTTCCAGACGGCGTCCTTGGCGCCGGGCGCCGTCGCGAAGACGCCGCCCTCCCGCGCGAAGAGCACCTCGGTCCAGGCCGGCTGGATCTTGCCGTGCTTCACCTGCACCGGCGCTCCGCGCGCGATCATGATCGAGGGCAGGCTGCCGGGTTCCACGCTCTGCAGGTCGGCGAAGATGTCCTTCATCGGATCGGTGGACCGGTCGTAGTCGGGGTTGTTGATGAGGTCGGGGTACCACCACTGGTTCGGCCGGGCCATCGCGCGGACGACGTTGTGCGCCGTCAGCATGGCGATGGAGATGTTGGCGCGGCCGTCGGATCCGGCGGAGGCATCGAGCGCCATCTGCAGGATGTGCCCGAAGTCGAGCGTGCGAGTGGGCTGGTCCCTGGCGAAGGCCTTGATGGCGTCGTAGAGCGCCTGCTCCCTGCCGGTGCGGATGGGTTGCACGTGCCCGTCTTCCTTGCGGATGTACTGGCCGAGCGTGAGCACCCGGCCGAAGGGCATGGCGCCGGCTGGCGGCAGCAGGTCCCACAGCGCCTTGGCGTCGAACACGGCCTGCTTGTCGCCCTGGCTCCACTGTTCGAGCGCCTGCTTCAGCGCCTCGGCCAACGCGAGGCATTCCGGGGTGCTCGGCCCCAGGTAGAACTCGACGGAGTAGTCCTGCGCGGCCGCCGGCGGGACGAGCGGCGGCGACAGCGTCAGGCCGCACCAGAGCAACGCAAGGGGCACTGTCATGGGATGGCGCATGGCTGGCCTCGCAGCGCGAAGACGCGCGATCGGCGGCGGGCATCCAGGGTGGAGCGGAATAGGGGGTCGGCGGACGGGGCGGGGATGCCGACTGGGTCGGCGTTTCCCACGACCGCGAGTGACCGCGGTTGGGCGGCGGGGGGGGGAGCGGCGGCCGGCCGGGACGCGGGTGAGGCGGGGCACGGGGCGCGAGCCACGGGCCATGCCTCCCTTGGGGGCGAACGGCGCAATTGTAGCGCTGTTGGGCGACGCCGGCGCAGGCAGCGCCGGGGCCTGGGGGGCGTGCTACGCCCCGCCGCTCCTGCGGACGCCGCCAGGCGAAGATTCGTCGTTCGGGCTGGACGGCCCCACTGAGACAGCCCGGAATCCGGCCTCGATCGCGATGTTGAAATTCAAGGTCTGACCCCAACCCCGCCCCAACCCCGGCGTCGAGGGACGCGCCTGAGGGGGTGACCGAGTGCTGGTGTCAGGGGTGGCTGGCGTACATCGCGTCGATCGCGTCCTTGTGCTTCTCGGCCGCGGCCTTGCGGCGCACCTTCAACGTCGGTGTGATCTCGCCGCCCTCCACGGTGAGCGGCTGGCCCAGGAGCGTGAAGCGGACCACGCGCTCGTAGGACGCAAGCTCCGCGGACCGCTCGTCGAGCCGCTGACGGTAGAACGCGAGCGTCCGCGGGTCCGCGAGCAACTCCCGGCGGTCGGCGAAGACGATCCCCGCGTCCCGGGCCCAGCGCTCGAGTGCGTCGAACGCCGGCACGATCAGGGCGCTCACGAAACGGCGTCCCTCGCCGATGACCGCGATCTGCTCGACGTAGTGATCGGCGCCGAGCGTCGACTCGATCAGCTGCGGCGCCACGTACTTCCCGCCCGACGTCTTGATCAGGTCCTTGATGCGCTCGGTGATGCGCAAGCAGCCGTCGGCGTCGAGCACGCCCGCGTCACCGGTGCGCAGCCACCCGTCGGTGAAGACCTCGGCCGTCGCCTCCGGCTTGCGGTAGTAGCCCTTCATCACCGTGACCCCGCGGACGAGGATCTCCCCGGCCTCGGAGATCTTCACCTCCACGCCCGGCAGGGGCCGGCCCACGCTGCCCGGCTTGAACCCCCGCGTCTCGTGGCAGGACACGGTGGCGGTCGTCTCCGTCAGGCCGTAGCCGTAGATGATGAAGATGCCCGCCGCGTGGAAGAACTCCTCGATCTCCTGCGCGAGCGGGGCGCCCGCGCACGGAAAGAACCGCACGCGCCCGCCGACGATGTCACGGATCCTGCGGAGCACGAGCCGGTCGGCCACCGCGTGCCGCAGGCGCAGGCTGGCGGACACGGGTCGCTGCTCGCGGAGGCGCCGGGCCATCTCCCCCCCGACGCCGATTGCCCACCGGAACAGCGTGCGGCGCTGCGGCGGAGCCGACTCCAGCCGGTCGAAGACCGTCGCGTAGACCTTCTCGTAGAAGCGCGGGACGGCACACATCACGGTGGGCCGCACCTCGCGGAGCACGTCGATCACCCGGGTGGGGTCGTCGCAGTAGCAGACGACCATCCCGCGGTGGAGGGCGTAGTAGGTCCAGGCGCGCTCGAAGACGTGCGCCAGCGGCAGGAAGCAGAGGGAGACGTCGCGTTCGCCGGTCTCCGGCAGCCGTTGGTCGTGGAAGCCCGTGGTCGCCGCGAAGCTGCGGTGGGCCAGCATCACGCCCTTGGGCTCGCCCGTGGTACCGGAGGTGTAGATCAGCGTGAGGAGGTCGTGGGGCGAACTGCGCGCGAGCCGCGCGGCGACCGCGGCGTCGTTGCCCGAGGCCAGGCCGCGTGCGACGAAGTCGGCGAACGGCTCGGCCTGCGGCACGTCGGGCGGCACGCCGGGATCGAAGATCACGATCCGCTGCAGGCTGGGAGAAGCGCCGAGCAGCGCCTTCGCCTTGTCGTACTGCTCGCGGCCGCCGACGAACAGCACCTTCACCTCGGCCTCATCCACGATGTAGGCGGCCTGCCGCACGGTGCCCGTGGCATAGATGGGCACCGACACCGCGCAGGCCCGGAGGCAGCCCAGGTCCGCCAGCGTCCACTCGGGCCGGTTGGACGACCAGATGCCGACGCGATCGCCGGGTTCCACACCGGCGGCGACGAGCGCGTTCGCGACGCCGCGCGCCCGCTCGCCGAGCTCGTGCCACGACAGGTCGTGCCACGCGCCGGCGGCGCGGTACCGGAGGGCTGGGCGGTTGCCGAACGATGCGATGCGTTGGTCGAAGATGCGGGCGAGGTGCAGGTCGGGCACGCGGACTCCGGCGGACGGCCGCCGCTCCCGTTTCGGGGGCACTCAAGGATACGCCTTGGCGGCCCCTTCGACAGGATGGCCGCCAGCGCCGGCGTCAACGCGGGCGCCGGGGGCCACTGGTTCGATCCGCCGTCCCCTGGGCGCCGCGAGGCGCGAATTCGTCGTTCGAGCTGAACGACCTCACCGAAACAGCCCGCAAACCGGCCTCGATCGCGATGTCGAAATTCAAGGTCTGACCCCAACTTCACCGGCGCAGGCCGCCAGGACTTGGAGGTTCCCGGGCTACGATCCACCGTCCCCTGAGAACGCCGCGAGGCGCGATCTCGTCGTTCGAGCTGAACGACCTCACCGAAACAGCCCGCAAACCGGCCTCGATCGCGATGT
>JADHED010002506.1_pt1 | contig 12710 bp, 6 predicted proteins | sample 8952041 | NCBI WGS metagenome assembly JADHED01 (sample SAMN16124423, study PRJNA663239) | bioreactor sludge metagenome | isolation source: sludge (control) | place: India:Bengaluru | collected 2018-09-08
TGGGAATATCCCCACCTTCCTGAGGAGCATAAGACGGTGTATCTCCTTTTTTTTGCGTACCGTTATGTATTCTTTCTCCTGCTGATATTCATCCTGCTGGCGTACAACCTCCGCCGCAGTTTTTCCCAGGATCTGAAGCACCGGCTGCGCAGGACCTTTGCCATCGGAACCATAGCCTATCTGTTGTATGTGGGCTTATCCTACCTGGCCGGATACCATAAAGACTGTTTTACAGGTACCCTCTTGTTTCAGTTTACCGTTGCATGGCTGCTAACTGCCCTTACCGGCCACCTGTCGATGCTTTCCCAGGAAAAGAGGAGAAAGGAACAGGAGATCGAACAGCTGAAGGTGGAAAACCTGCAGGGCAGGGTGGATGCGCTGATGAACCAGATCCATCCGCATTTTTTCTTCAATTCGCTGAATGGGATTACCTCACTCATCCGCAAGAAGAATGATGAAATTACCCTTGCCTATGTGAACAAAATGTCGGATGTATTCCGTTATATCATCCAGAGCGATAAAAAGGGACTGGTTGCGCTTCAGGATGAGCTGAATTTTGTGGAAGCCTTCAGGTACATGATGGAGGTGCGTTTTGCCAACAAGCTGGAGTTCGACATTGACGTGGATTGCCAGTGGATGAACCTTAGAATTCCGGTACTGTCGCTGCTGCCGGTAATAGACAATGTAGTGGTGCACAATGTGATCGACAGCGAGCATAAAATGAAAATCACCATCAGGCTCAATGAAAACAATGAGTTGGTGGTAACCAATCCGGTATTTCCCAAATTCACCCCTCCGGATACCAACGGAACGGGACTGAAAAACCTTGACAGCCGCTTTTTCCTGTTGCTGAACCGCCACATCACCACGGAAAACAAGGCCGGAATATTTACGGTTTGCCTGCCTTTAACCACCTCCACCGATGAGACTGCTGATCGTTGAAGATGAAACCGCAGCCTATGAGAACCTGGTTTCCATGCTGCAGGAAATCGATCCGGGCATTCACATCGCCGGAAATACCGAAAGCATCCGGCAAACCCTGGCCTGGTTAAAAGCCAATGTTCCGCCCGATTTGATCCTGATGGACATCCACTTGTCGGATGGTTCAGCCTTTTCCATTTTCAAAAATGTGAATGTGGAGACGCCGGTTATTTTCACCACGGCCTATGATGAATATGCCATCGATGCCTTTAAGGTGAACAGTGTGGATTATTTGCTGAAGCCTATAAAACCGGAAGACCTGAAACGTGCGCTTGAAAAATTCAACAAATTTAACCGTCAGGATATCCTGCAGTACCTGTCGAATCTTGCCGGACTGACTCCTGCATCGAACTATCCCGATAAAATTCTGATTCCCGACAGGGACCATATCATTCCGGTCAGCGTAAGTGAAATTTCCTTTTTTTACAGCACCGAGAAATCTACCCGCGTGTATCTGAAAGACGGCAGGAGTTTTCCGTATGCCAAAACCCTGGAGCAAATTTCCGCCAACCTGAATCCGCTCGATTTTATCCGCGCCAACAAACAATATGTAATTGCCCGTCACAGCGTCAGCAATATCACCGTCTGGTTTGACAGCCGGTTGCTGCTGACCCTGGATACAGAGTGTCCGGAAAGGGTTTATGTGAGCAAAAATAAGGCGGCGGAGTTCAAAAACTGGATGGTTAAGGAAAAATGATGAAAAAAGAGGGAAAACCATGGAATAATTTGATATTCCCACGTATATACGGTTGGAAAAACATCCTAAAATCGTTAAATTTAGGAGTTGATTGATTTTACCGCTGAACCAACCTCGGGTGTGATGGCTGTTATGTACGAAGATGAACACGGTGGTTTTGCATTGTTGCACGATCTGGTTCCCGACCTGATGTGCGTTGTCTCCCTGGACGGATATTTCCTGAGTCTGAATGCCGCCTGGGAAAAAAACCTGGGATTTACGACCAAGGAACTGATGTCCAGTCCCTTTTCCAGTTTTCTTCATCCCGATGATCTCGAATCTACTTCGCAAATCGTGGAAAAGTTGTTTCGGGGGGAAAAGGCAATACAGTTTGTCAACCGCTATAAATCAAAAAACGGAACATACCGTACCTTTGAATGGCATGGGGTCGCTTCGCCGGATTTCAAATATATCTATGCTTCAGCAAGGGATATTACCGAACGGCTTAAACTGGAGGCAGAGCGGGAAGAAAAGGATCGCAAGTTACGGGAAACTGAACGGCAGTTTGCGGCCATGTTCCGCTTTAATCCGATCCCTCAGGCAATTTTCTCAGATTCAGATGGTGAGATCCTTGAAGTTAATGATGCATTTGCCCGGTTTTACGGGTTTGAGCACGAGGAGTTGATCGGCAAAACGACCCTGGAACTAGGGATATGGGAGAATCCGGGAAAACGGTCAGAAGCCGTAAGAATGATGCTTGAATCGGGTTCCATCTGGAATCTGAAAACCAGGATGAGGGTCAGGTCCGGGGAGTACCGGGAAGTAATTGCCTCATTGGAAAGAATTATCTGGAAAGATGTGCCGGGTGTAGCAGTAGTGATTTTTGACCTCACAGATACGCTGAAAGCCGAAAAGGAGGCGGTTGAATCCCGCCTGATGCTGCAGAATGCCCTGGAAAGCATGTCGGATGGGGTGCTTATCACTGATGCTCAGGGAGAAATTGTAATGTTTAACCAGGCTTTCACCACCTACCTGCGATTTCCCGATAAGGAGACATTTTTGAAACACCAGTCTGATTACCGCAGTCTGTTTGATGTATACCAGCTTGACGGCACTCCCGTATTACACAATAAAGATGAAGTTGTCAGGGCCCTGCATGCGGAGCATGTGACGCATTCCGAATTGGTGGTCCGGAAAAAAGATACCGGCGAGTCGTGGATTGGAAGCTATTCTTTCAATCCGTTAAAAGACAGTCAGGAACGGACAGTCGGTGTGGTTGTTGTAGCGCGGGATATCACCCTTCAGAAAGAAATACAAAAGAAACTGGAAGAAAGTGAGAACCATTACCGATACCTCACGGATTATGGCTCTGTGTTGATATGGACATCAGGCCTTGATAAAAAGTGTAACTACTTCAATAAAACCTGGCTCGAATTCACAGGAAGGATCCTGGAGCAGGAATTGGGTGACGGATGGACAGAAGGTGTTCATCCAGATGACCTGCAGTCCTGTATAAATGAGTATTTCAATGCCTTCGAAAACCGGGAGCCATTCAGGATGGAGTACAGGCTCCGCTACCATGATGGCACTTACAGGTGGATTCGCGATGAAGGAACACCCCGCTTTTTGATAGATGGCAGTTTTTACGGATACATTGGCCATTGCTTTGACATTGAAGAGCAAAAACAGCAGGACCTGCTGATACGGAACAGGGAGGAGGCTTACCGGAATCTTTATATGGACAGCCCTCAGGCTATGGTTACCTTTAGAAAGGAGGACTTTCGGATCATTGAGGCCAATCCGGCTGCCCTGCGGCTTTACGGCTATACAAGGGATGAGTTTTTGTCCTTGACGATCAAAGACATAAGACCCGCCGAGGATATTCCTTTGATGTACCAGAAATTGGCTTCTGTGTCGGATAACCTCGGGGTGGTTGAAGATGTGCGGCACAAGCGGAAAAACGGGGAGATTTTCTGGGTAAGCATCTCCTTTCATGATTTGGAATACAAGGGGATCCTTACAAGAAATTTTGCCATTACGGATGTCACCAAGCGAAGGGAAGCCGAGATGTCTCTCCGGGAAAGCGAAAGGCGCAACCGCTTGCTGTTTGAAAGCATGAGTTATGGTATCATTTACCAGGATGCCAACGGGAGTATTATCGCGGCAAATGAAGCAGCCGAAAGAATCCTGGGCATGTCGCAGGAACAGATGCTGGGCCGGAAATCCGTCGACCCGCGGTGGCGGGCTGTGAAGGAGGACGGTTCAGACTTTCCGGGGAATGAGCATCCCGCCATGGTATCACTGGCCACCGGAAAGGAAGTGCGCAACGTGATCATGGGGGTGTTCAATCCCGTCATCTGGGATACCACATGGATTAACATTTGTGCCACCCCCCTCTTTCATGAGGGAGAAGACAAACCGTACCAGGTGTACGCCACTTTTGAAGACATCACCGAAGCCCGCAAGGCCAGGGAGGAACTGAGAATCCTGAACGAGTCGCTCGAACTGAAGGTAGCCGAAAGAACCGTGGAACTGGAAGCGGCCAACAAGGCCAAGAGTGAATTTCTGGCCAATATGAGCCACGAACTGCGAACCCCTATGAATGCAGTACTGGGGTATGCGGAGCTGTTGAGCAAGGAAGACCTGGATCAAACCCAGAAAAGTTATGTGCAATCCATCCGGAACAGCGGGAAAAGCTTGCTTTCACTGATAAATGACGTACTCGACCTGTCGAAGATCGAAGCTGGAAAATTCGATCTCGAATACGACATCGTGGATACCCGGTTTTTCCTCGCCGAACTGGAAAGCCTGTTCGCTTTTAAGATCAGGGAGAAGGGTCTGGAATACAAGGCGGAGATTGACCCCGACCTGCCCACGAGCATTTTTATGGATGAGGCAAGGCTACGGCAGATTGCCGTGAACCTGATCGGCAATGCGGTAAAGTTCACCCATGCAGGAAGTATCACCATCAAAGCATTTGCGGAGAATCCCCGGGAAGAAATCAATTCAGATGGTGAACCGTGCATATTGGTTGACCTGGTGCTGGAGGTGCAAGACACCGGAACCGGTATCTCCTATGATATGCAGGAGATCATTTTTGAACCTTTTGAACAGGCGGGACAATTCAGGAATGTGGGTGGCACCGGGTTGGGCCTTGCCATCAGCCGGAGGCTGGCTACCCTGATGCAAGGTACCCTGAGCCTGAAGTCCACCCCGGAAGTAGGCTCGGTCTTCACCCTCCGGATTCCGGTTTTCACCTGCGGAGAGGAAGCCAGAGAGGCTGCTGACAAGGGGTTGGAAACGGTTAATGTTCTTTTCGGCGAAGCCGTGATGCTGGTGGTGGACGATGTGGCCAACAACCGCAGCATCCTGGTGGATGCCCTCAAGAACACCCCCATCAGTACCTATGAAGCTGAGAATGGAAGTGTGGGATATGAACTGGCAAAAAAAATCCGGCCCGATCTGATCATATCCGATATCCGGATGCCTGTGATGGATGGCTTTCACCTGCTCGAAAAACTGAAGGCCGACCCGGATACGGCAGCCATTCCGGTAATTGCCTATTCCGCTTCAGTGCTGAAAGGACAGCGGGAAGATATTCTGCGAAGGGATTTTGCAGGGCTGCTGATCAAGCCGGTCAGCATGAGCCAACTGTTTGCCGAGCTGATGAAATACCTGCCCTGCGAGAAAATTGAAGGGGAAGAAGTGCGGCAGGCAACGCATGAGGCTTCCGGCGCAGAAGTGATCGACAGGGAGGAACTGATCCGCCTCCTCGAAGAACAATTTGCGCCGAAATGGGAGAAACTGTCGGTGATCCAGCCCATGAACCAGCTTGAAGCGTTCGGGAAGGAACTTGCAGAACTGGGCGCCCGGCATCAGGCCGCCATGCTCGCCTATTATGGCACCAAAATGAAAGAATCTGCCGAAGCCTTTGATATTGAAGGCGTTCTCGATCTCCTCAAAAAATTTCCCGAACTGGTAGCAGAACTTCACCGGGTCGGACCTAAGGAAGGGGCTGATATATAGTATAATAAGTTCAAAAAAGTCCCTTTTTCAGGCCTTACATGTCGTGTTTTGCCCCAAAAACAGTCCTGTAAGATTTTAGGGTCAGTCCGGAGTTAACAGATTTCTTGTACCTTTGGGCGGATTTGCCCGTTTATGAAGAAAATCTTATCCGGCGACGCGTTTGCTGTGCTGCACGTTCGTGATTTCAGGCTTTACCTGTTGCTCCGCATCTTTCTTACCATGGCCACCCTCATGCAATCGGTTATTGTGGGCTGGCAGATTTATGATATCACCAAAAATGTGCTGTGGCTTGGCTTTATCGGACTGACAGAGGTCATTCCGCAGGTTTCGGTATCCCTGTTTGCCGGACACTTCACTGACATCTGGAACCGCAGGAACATTGTGCGGTATACCACCCTGATATTGATTACCGGGTCCATTATCCTGCTGATATACACTTCCAACGCATCCTACTTTGCAGCACATTACGGCGTATTTCCGGTTTTTATTACCATTTTCCTGACGGGACTTGCCCGTGGCATCATGTCACCTGCCCTGGTGGCACTGATGGGACAACTGGTTCCCAGAAACCTTTACGGCAATGCGGCCACCTGGAGCAGTGCGAACTGGCAACTGGCTGCCGTAATGGGTCCGGCCATCGGGGGACTGATTTATGGCTATGTCGGAATCATTCCGGCATATATTGTGGTGCTAACACTTTATTTGTCAGCTTTCTTTATGGTGGTATTCATCCGCAGCCACATGCATGAAGTGGTCGGACAGGAGGAAGGGATTTTTGTGCGCATCCGAACAGGGATTGAATTTGTGTTCAAAACACCCGAATTGCTGGGTGCTTTTGCGCTGGATATGTTTGCCGTATTGTTCGGAGGTGCGGTGGCCATGCTTCCGGTGTTTGCTTCCGACATTCTGAATACCGGACCCCAGGGCCTAGGTATCCTGCGCGCATGTCCCGCCACCGGCGCTACCCTGATGGCCATTGTGCTGATGTTCCGTCCACCGGTGAAGGAAACGGGAAAGGTACTGTTTATGGCGGTTACCGGATTCGGACTGTGCATGATCGGATTCGCCTTGTCAAGAAATTTTCTGCTTTCTGCCATGATCCTCGTATTGAGCGGGGCATTTGACAACATCAGCGTGGTCATCCGCGGCACTATCCTTCAACTGTTTACCCCCGATCACATGCGTGGTCGTGTGGCATCGGTCAACAGCATCTTCATCGGATCGTCAAACGAACTCGGAGCGTTTGAATCAGGTGTGACGGCTAAGTTGATGGGGCTGATTCCCTCAGTCGTGTTTGGCGGATGCATGACCCTGGCCGTAGTTGCCGCCACCCTGAAAATTAACAAACCCCTCGCACGCCTGTCGCTCAACTCGGTTTGGAGAAAAAACGATTAAACGGCGTTTTTTTTGAATTATTCCGGGTAAAGCAGTATTTTTACGGCATCGGGATGTTAGCTCAGTCGGTTCAGAGCGCTTGCTTCACACGCAAGAGGTCACTGGTTCGAATCCAGTACATCCCACGAGAGCGGGAGAGACTATGAGACTATGAGGCTATGAGGCTGTGAGGCTGTGAGGCTGGGAGGACGTTAACGGAAATTTTGTGGGGGTATTTGACTCCTGATTTTTTACGTGCAGTTTGTAGGGATAAATTATCTTTGGAATAAACTAAAGAAGTATACTCCATGGCCAGATTGACCGATGAAATGAAGGAAATGATCCAGTCGCAGCAGTGTTTCCATGCCACCGTGAGCCGCGATGGCGTTCCCAATAATGCGCCCAAACGTTCTACCCGCGTTTTTGATGATCAAACCCTGATCTTCAACGAAGGGGTGGGCGGTACCAACTACCGGAATATTCTTGATGGTTCCCGGGTGTGCGTGGCCGTGGTGAACCGTGAAATCCTCGACGGATACAAGTTCCTCGGCACACCGGAAGTACTCACCGAAGGACCAGTGTATGATAAAGCTGCGGAAATGTCTTTAAAAATTGGCATGCCCAAGCCCAAAGCCGTGGTGTTAATCCATATAGAAGAAATTTTTACGTTGAAGGCGGGACCTACGGCGGGGAGGAAGATTGAAGATTGAAGAAGGAAGAAGGAAGATTGAAGATTCAAAATTCAAGATTCAAGATTCAAAATACAAAATACAATCCGTTATGGCGTGCAACATTTTTTGAAGTTGTTCGTCTATTAGCCGGACCCGCCTAATCGGGTGATCTCATGAAATCTTTTTTTACGATAATCCTAGCCGTCCTTTGGATATGCTCCCCCTCTACCGCACAAACCCCTGAAAAGAAACAATATGGCACTACCCGGATTTCCTCCGTTCCTGTAATTGATGGAATATTAAACGATTCTGTTTGGAATGAGGGAGTCTGGATGGATGATTTCGTACAGTACGAACCGAATAACGGCAGCAAAACCGCCCAGAAAACGGATTTCAAAATCCTGTACGATGATGACAACATCTATGTGGCTTTCAAAGCTTATGATACAGCGCCCGACAGCATTGTAAGCCGGCTCACCCGGCGTGACAACACCGATGGCGACCTGGTGGCGGTGATCTTCGACAGTTTTCATGACGGGCGCACAGCCTTCCTGTTCGGCGTGAGCACCGGCGGTGTGAAATTTGACCAGGTATTCACTGGTGATGGCCAGAATGAAGACAATACCTGGGACCCGAACTGGTGGGTGAAAACCACGGTCAATAAGGAAGGCTGGGTGGCCGAAATGCGGATTCCCCTGAGTCAGCTAAGGTTCGACAAGGGTTCTGACGGAACCTGGGGCCTGGAAGTGGCCCGCATCTTTTACCGAAAAAACGAGACCGAATTCTGGCAGCATATCCCCAAGGATGCGCCCGGACTGGTGCATCTGTTCGGTGAAATGAAGGGTCTCGAGGGTATCCAACCGCGCAAGATTTTCGATGTCACTCCATATGGCGTCGCCAAAACCGAAAACTATGACAAGGGTGATGGAAATCCCTTCCTGAAAAGCGGACGCAGCAGCCAATTGAAAGGCGGTCTGGATGCCAAAATCGGTGTTACAAACAACATCACCATGGACTTAACGGTAAACCCCGACTTTGGCCAGGTGGAAGCCGACCCGTCGGTGGTGAACCTGACTGCCTATGAGACCTATTATGAAGAAAAGAGGCCTTTCTTCATCGAAGGAAACAACATCACCAATTTCAACATGGGCATCGGTGACGGCAACAACGGAAATGACAACCTGTTCTACTCGCGGCGCATCGGACGGAGGCCGGAAGGCAGTCCCGATCTGAATGACAACTGGTACGCCGATGTGCCTGCATTTACAAACATCCTGGGCGCCGCGAAGCTCACCGGAAAAACAGGGAAGGGCCTTTCCCTGGGTTTCGTCGAAGCCATGACCGGCGAAATGAAGGCAGATATTGACACCGGGGGCGGCAGGTATTCAGAAACCGTGGAACCATTCACGAATTACCTGCTGGGACGGGTGCAACAGGACCTCAAGGACGGCAATACCATTATCGGGGGAATATTCACCGGCACGAACCGCTTCCTCGATGACCGCCTGTCGGAATCGATGCACAAGTCGGCCTACACCGGTGGCCTGGATTTCACCCAGTATTTTAAGAAGAAAAGCTGGGTGTTTAATCTGAACGCCGCGCTCAGCCACGTCAGCGGTACCCCGGAAGCCATCAGGCAGACCCAGGAATCCTCCGCCCGCTATTTTCAGCGCCCCGATAATGATTATGCCCGGTACGATACCAACCGGACTTCCCTTCAGGGCTCAGGAGGACGCATGCAGCTCATGAAACTCGACGGGCACTGGAATTTTATGGGATGTGTCATCTGGAAGACGCCCGGTTTTGAGATCAATGACCTTGGGTATATGCAACAGGCTGATAATGTACTGTCTGTGTTATGGACCGGTTACCAGCAGTGGGAGCCGAAGGGATTCTACAGAAGTTACCACATCAACCTCGATATCTTCAATGTAAATAACTTCGGCGGGGACCTGCTGGCGACGGGAATCGAATTCAACCCGAACATCACCTTTAAAAACTATTGGCAGATGTTCGGATATGCCAACCTTACCCCATATAACCGGTCTACCTCCATGCTCCGGGGTGGCCCCATGATTTATCTTCCTGGTACTTTTAACACAGGGACGGGAATTTCCACAGACCACCGCAAGAAACTCATGCTGTCGGTTGATGTGCATTATAGAAAAGGATTTGAAAACAGTGAGAAAGAAACAGAACTGGAAGCCGAACTGACCTATAAGCCCATCAACAACCTTACCCTTTCTTTCAATCCCAATTATTCAAAGTCGTTTGACAACCTGCAATATGTTACCACACTCGACTATAAAAGCAGTGACCGGTACATTTTTGCCGGCATCGACCGCCATACCCTCAGCGCCTCCATCCGGGTCAATTTCAACCTTACTCCCGACCTTACCCTGCAGTATTGGGGACAGCCTTATATAGCCTCCGGACGGTACCATGATTACAAATTCATTCGTGACCCGCTCGCCGCATCCTACGAGGACCGGTACCAGGTGTACCGTGAAAATCAAATCACGGGAAATACAATCGACAACAATTATGCTGTGGATGAAGACGTGGATGGGGTTGATGATTATACCTTTGACAACAACAATTTCAATTACCAGTTCTTTCTAAGCAACCTGGTGCTTCGGTGGGAGTTTAACCCCGGATCAAGTGTATACCTGGTGTGGAGCCAGAGCCGTGACAATTCTAATACAACAGGCCGGATGGATTACTTCAATGACCTGGGAGACCTGTTTGACGCGTCGAACCAGAAGCCACACAATGTGTTTCTTGTGAAGTTCAGTTACAGGTTCGGGCTGAAGTAGGGAATAGGGACGAGGGACAAGGGACGAGGGACGAGGGACAAGGGACGAGGGACAAGGGACAAGGGACAAGGAAGATTCAACGGGCTCGGCGTAGTTTGTAGCTACGCCGCCCACCGCTCGGCGTAGTTTGTAACTACGCCGCCCACCGCTCGGCGTAGTTTGTAACTACGCCGCCTTAATACCCCCAACTCCTCATAGCCGCTAAATCATCCTTGGCGCAATCCATCGGACTTTCGTTCTGGTAGGCTTCCTGTTCGATGATCAGCAGCCAGGCCCCGTTTTCAATGGCGGCAGGAAGGACCTCTTTCACTTTCAGCATTCCTTTTCCCAGAATGGTGCTGTCATGCAGGTTGTCCGAGTTCTTTTCCTTCAGGATATCCTTCACATGCAGGGTAACAAAACGGCCGGGGTACTTTTTAATCATGGCCATAGGATCCGTTTCGGCAGCATTGTATAGGTTGGCAAAATCGTACTGGTGGATCGTACGTTTCGGGTCGGAGTTTTTCATGATGATGTCAAACAGCTTCATGTCATGGAATACGATGTCTTCGAAATAGTCGTCATGATATCCGAATTCCATCCCGCTTTTCTGGCACAACGCCCCGCAACGGTTCCAGAGATCAATCACTTTCAGTAAAGTGTCATAATTCTTCTGTGCCTGCATTTCAAGCTCGGGGGTGATCATGAATTGCTGACCCACCGTTGCGGCATCTTCAACTGTTTTTTTCCATCCGTCTGTAAAATCCTGTTTCGCTTCATCCCACATCCGGAGGCCGAAATCCACATGTCCGCTGTGCATCTTGAGCCCCAGGTCACTGAGGATTTTTTTGAATTCAGCAGGGCTGTACCCATAAAACTTCCTGTTTTCATATCCGGCATGTTCCACCACGGTATAACCCATGGCAGCCAGTTTCTTGAGGGTGCCAAGGGGGTCGGCATGCATATCGTCACGGACAGACCAGAGCTGCAGGCCGACTTCGACCTTGTGCTGGTTCGGTGCAAACAGATTCCTGGGCAGGATGGCTGCGCCCACCAGCGCTGCTGCACTGGTTTTTACAAAATTTCTTCTTGAGTGGTTCATGATGGCGTTTTATTTAATAAGGGCCATATTTAGTCCTTACATGTCGCTTTTGTCCCTTTATGGTGATTGTTAGGTATGAAATTAGCGAAAATTTGTGGGACCATGTCAAAAAAGGCCGTTTTCAGAACATACAAGGTCTAAAAACGGCCAAATTTTGTATTTAAAGAATTGTTATGCAACAGATTACTTAGGTCCGACCCCGTAACCCAATCCAAACCCGAACGGATACAGCGGATTTTCCGAATCATACGGCAGGTCTTCCTTCTGATTGCGGACGGCTTCCATGGAGGAGGGGAGCTCTACAGGCAGTTTGCCCTGGGGTTTGAAAGCGCCAAACACAATGTCGAGCAGCGCCTTGTCGTTGGCCCCGAAATTGCCGATCAGCCCCTTTGCCTCCGCCGAGATTTCGGGAATGACGGCAGGACGTTCCAGGTATATGTCTACAATAGTGGGAACGGTTTTCAACAGGTTCAGGATTTCTTCCTTGTCCTTGCCCTTGAAATCGAGGTCACCGCTGCTGAACATCTTTCCCAGTAAACCGGCGCCTTTCAGCGGCTGGGCAGGGGTTTTGATGCGGATAATCGCGAAATCAGCATCGGCAGGCTTTTTTACCACGGTACCGTAGGCGGCGGCCACACCGGCATCCAGGTTTTCCACATAGATTTTAATTCCCTTTTTTAACGGCAAAACCGCCTTTCCTTCCACCGTGTCATTTTTAAGCAATACCACTGATTTTCGCTGTGCCAGCTCCCCGGCCGCTTTGAAATCGGCCCGGCCGATGGTCTGCACGGCATGCTCCGGATCTACAAAGGGATTGTCGAACAAGCCCTGCACAAATTTCATTCTTAACAGTCTTCTTACTGAACTGTCGATCCGGGCTTCACTGATCCTGCCCTCTTTGACGAGTTGAACGATCAGTTCAGAAACGGTCTCCCCGCCAAACTGATCCACGCCGGCGTTGATCACCTTTTCGACCCGTTCCTTTTCCGTATGGTCCAGCATCCCCCACGCCCGGGCCGACATCACGGTCTTCCCGAATACCTTCCAGTCGGTGATAATACCCCAATCGGTACACACCACACCGT
>JADHED010002508.1_pt1 | contig 12707 bp, 9 predicted proteins | sample 8952041 | NCBI WGS metagenome assembly JADHED01 (sample SAMN16124423, study PRJNA663239) | bioreactor sludge metagenome | isolation source: sludge (control) | place: India:Bengaluru | collected 2018-09-08
GCAACGGCCGCTGGGCCAAGCAGCGGCTGCTGTCGCGCATCAACGGGCACGAAAAAGGGGCGGAAACGGTGCGGATGGTCGTTCGCACCTGCCGCGAGCTGCGCATCCCCTATCTCACGCTGTACGCCTTTTCCACCGAAAACTGGCAGCGGCCGAGGGTCGAAGTGGAGGCCCTCATGCGGCTGCTGCGCCGCTTTCTCCAGGCGGAGCTCCCGGAGCTGGTCCGCAACGACATCCGGCTGAACGTCATCGGGTGCCGCGAGCGCCTGCCCGCGGACATCCGGGAAACGCTGGGAGAGGTGATCGAGCAGACGCGGACCCATACCTCCCTGCAGCTGAACCTCGCCTTGAACTACGGCGGTCGCGACGAGATCACCCGGGCGGCCCGGGCGCTGGCCGCCAAAGCCGCCTCCGGCGAGATCCGAGCGGAAGCGATCACCGAGGCCGTCCTGGCCAGTCACCTGGACACCGGGGGAATGCCCGACCCGGATCTGCTCATCCGCACGGGCGGCGACATGCGCATCAGCAATTTCCTGCTCTGGCAGGTCGCCTACGCGGAGATCTCCGTCACGCCGACGTTGTGGCCGGATTTCGACCGCGAGCAGTTCCTGCACATCCTCGAAGAGTTCCGTTCGCGCGAACGCCGCTTCGGCCGAACCGACTGACGTGCCCGGCAAGGGGGGCTTCATGACGGCTGGAGGCAAGAGCCAGGCACATCTCAGGCGCTGGATCACCGGGGTCACCGCGCTGCCGGTGCTGATCGCCTGCGTCTGGTACGGCGGCCTGGCGCTCACGCTTCTGGTCGGAGCTGCGGCCGCCGTCTGCCTCTGGGAGTACTTCCACATGGCACGGCCGGCGGGCAGGGTCTTCTCGGACCCCATTCAGGCGGCCGCGTTAGCGTGCGGGGCTGCGCTGGTTCTGCTCGCGCACGCCGGGAGGCCTGATTTGATGCCGCTCGTCCTGGCGGGCGACGTGCTCGTCTGCGGGGCGCTTTCCCTGCGGGAGTTCGGAGCGGACCGCTCCGTGCTGGAGCGGACGGCGCGGCAGATCCAGGGGGTCGTTTACATCCCGCTGCTGCTCTCCCTTGTGGTGCTGCTGCGGGCGACGGCGGAAGGGGCGACGTGGATTTTTCTGCTATGCTCGGTCGTCTTCGCCGGCGACACCGCGGCTCTTTACGCGGGGAGCCTGTGGGGGCGACACAAGCTCTGCCCGTCGATCAGCCCGGGCAAGACGATCGAGGGGGCGCTGGGGGGGCTTACCGCCAATCTCGTCGTGGGTGCCGCGGGCAAAGCTTTGTTCCTGCCGGGGGTCGAATGGGGGAGCTGCCTGCTCTTCGCTCTGGGCGCGGGGCTGGCCGGGCAGGCCGGCGACCTGTTCGAATCAGAGCTCAAGCGTGCGGCCGGAGTCAAGGACTCCGGACGTCTGCTGCCCGGCCACGGAGGGGTGCTGGACCGGATCGATGCGCTGCTGTTCGCCGCACCCGTGGCGTATGCCGTGAGGGTGATGCTCGCATAGCCGGCGGGCATCGGGAGAGATGCCGTTCATGACCCCACGACGCCTGGCGATTCTCGGCTCGACCGGCTCCATCGGCCGCAACGCACTGAGCGTGGTCCGTCAGTTCCCCGACCGATTCGTCGTCACGGCACTCGCCGCCAAGCGCAACGTGGCGTTGCTGGCCGAGCAGATTCGCGACGTCGCCCCCGAGGCCGCCGCCGTGTTCGACGAGGCTGCGGCCGGAGAGCTGAAGGCCCTGCTGCCGGGCGCCTGCCGCACCCGGGTCCTGCACGGCGATGCCGGCTATGCCGCCGTGGCGGCCTGGGAATCGGCGGACGTCACGCTTTCGGCCATGGTGGGTGCCGCCGGGCTGCGGCCGACCCTGGCCGCCATCGACGCCGGCCACACGATTGCCCTGGCCAACAAGGAGACCCTGGTCATGGCGGGCGCGCTGGTGACCGCCCGCGCGGCGCGGCGCGGCGTGCGCATCCTGCCGGTCGACAGCGAGCACAGTGCCATCTTCCAGTGCCTCCAGGGGCAGCGCCGGGAGGACCTGGACCACATTCTGCTGACGGCATCGGGCGGGCCGTTTCTCCACCGGCCGGCAGCCGAGCTCGAGCGGATCACGCCAGCCGAAGCGCTGCGGCACCCGAACTGGGTCATGGGCGCCAAGATCACCATCGACTCGGCGACCCTGATGAACAAGGGGCTCGAGGTGATCGAGGCCACCTGGCTCTTCGACGTGCCTCAGGAGCGGGTCCGGGTCGTGGTGCACCCGCAGAGCGTCGTGCACTCGATGGTCGCCTTCCGCGACGGGGTGGTGCTGGCTCAGTTGGGGACGCCCGACATGAAACCGGCGATCGCATACGCGCTCTCCTTCCCCGAGCGCCTCGAGCTGCGGCAGCCGCTGCCGGATTTCTCCGGCGGCCTCGCGCTGGAGTTCCAGGACGTCGACCGGGCCAAATTCCCTTGCCTGCGACTGGCCGAAGAGGCGTGCCGCAGGGGCGGAACGCTGCCGGCCGTTCTGAACGCGGCCAACGAAGTGGCGGTGGAGGCATTCCTGGCCGGGCGCATCGGCTTCACGGCGATCGCGCGCGTCGTGGAGGCGACGATGCAGACCCACGACGTTCACGACTTTCCGGGGTTGGAGGAGGTGCTCGGCGCGGACCGATGGGCGCGGCGCAGGGCCGACGGGCTGGTTTCGGACGGTGCACGGGTTGCAGGCGGATGAAAGGACACGTTCGGTAGAATCATGGGAAACACCCTCATGTCGTTCGTCATCGTTCTGGGCATCCTGATCTTTTTCCACGAGCTCGGGCACTTCCTGGTCGCCCGTCTGTTCGGGGTGGGAGTGGAGAAGTTCTCGCTCGGGTTCGGGCCGCGCCTGGTCGGCTGGAGACGCGGCATCACCGACTACCGCCTCTCGCTGGTCCCCCTCGGGGGCTACGTGAAGATGGTCGGGGAGGAGCCCGACGAGGAGTTGCCGCCCGAGCGCATCCCGCTCTCGTTCACGCACAAGCACGTCTTCAAGCGGATCCTGATCGTCTTTGCCGGGCCTTTTTTCAACGTCGTGCTGGCCCTGCTGATCTTCTGGGTGATCGCGTTCTCCTCCGGGGTGCTCATCCTGAAGCCCTCCATCGGTTCGGTCAAGGAGGGCTCCCCGGCGCAGATGTCCGGTTTCCGCCCGGGAGATCTCGTGACGGCCGTCGACGATGTCCCGGTCGACACCTGGGAATCCATGGCCGAGCGGATCGGGCGCAGCGCAGGCCGCACGCTGGCGATCGCGGTCGAACGCCCCGAGGGCTCGGTGGTGTTGAGGGTGACCCCCGAGCTCGCGCGAACCCGGAACCTCCTCGGGGAGGAGGTCAAGCGGTATGTGATCGGCATCGGCACGGCCGGGGAGACGCATTCGCGGCAGCTCGGGGTTTTAGAGGCCGCCGGCGAGAGCCTGCGCCAGACCTACGGCGTCGTCGAACTGATGGTGGTGATCGTGGCCAAGCTCTTCACCGGGGGGATCCCCATCGACACGGTCGGCGGCCCCATCATGATCGCCCAGATGGCCGGTGAGCAGGCCAAGGCCGGGATCGCCAGCCTGTTTCAGTTCATCGCCGTGATCAGCGTCAACCTTGCGGTCATCAACCTGCTGCCCATTCCGGTGCTGGACGGCGGGCACCTGCTCTTCTTCACCATCGAGGCGATCATCGGCCGGCCGGTGAGCCTCAAGGTTCGCGAGGTCGCCCAGCAGGTCGGGATGGTCATTCTGGCGATGCTCATGATTCTGGTGTTCTACAACGACATCACTCGAATTTTCTTCAGCTCTTGAGCCCGAAGGCGCCGTGCGCGGCTTTCGGCACGCCGCCTTTCCAGGGGATGAGGCGTCTCAAACACCCGGCGGAAGGTTGACATGGCCGTACGACTGGAAATCACGCTCAAGGACCACTTGATCGACCCCGAAGGCGAGGGGATCCGCAAGAAGGCGCTGGCCTACTTTGGAATTCAGGCGGAGCGCATCCGCTCGGTGGCGACCCTCACGATCGACGCGGCGCTGAGCGGCGAGGAGCTCGAACGCATCCGGCAGGAGGTGTTCACCAACCCCGTCACGCAGCTCTCCTCCTACCGGCCGCTGGCGCAGGCGTGCGACTGGGTGATCTGGGTCGGGTTGCGGCCCGGGGTGCGGGACAACCCGGGCGCCACGGCGGTGGAGGCCATCGAGGACGTGCTGGGCAGGCGTCTGGGCGCCGGAGAGGCGGTGTACACCTCCAAACGGTACTGCATCCAGGGCCCGCGCCTGACGCGCCAGGAGGTCGAGACGATCGCCGGGCAGCTCCTCGCCAACGACATCATCCAGCAGTGGCGGGTCTGGTCGGCTCAGGAATGGGACCCCGCGGAAGGGGTCGGGATCATCATCCCCAAGGTGCGCCTCGACCACGCGCCCACCGTGAGCGTGGTGCCCATCGACAGCGACGCCGTTTTGCAGCGCATCAGCGACGAGCGCAACCTGGCGCTCAACCCGAACGACATCCCCGTCATCCGCGCCTACTTCAACCGCCCCGAGGTGCGCCGGGCGCGCGCGGCCGTCGGGCTCTCCGACCCGACCGACGTCGAGCTCGAGTACATCTCCCAGGCGCGCAGCGACCACTGCAACCACAACACCTTCCGCGGCCTCTTCCGCTACCGCGAGTCGGCGGGAGCACCGGTCGAGATCGTCGACAATCTCTTCAAGAGCTGCATCCAGGCCCCCACGCTGGAGCTGGCCGAACGCACGCCCTGGGTCGTGTCGGTGCTGTGGGACAACGCCGGGGCCGGCCGGCTGGACGACGAGCACTACTACGTCATCACGGGCGAGACCCACAACTCGCCCTCCAACATGGAGGCCTACGGCGGGGCCATCACCGGGATCGTCGGCGTCTACCGCGACCCGCTCGGCACCGGCAAGGGCTCCAAGCTCGTCATGGGCGGTTACGGCTTCTGCGTCGGCCCACGCGGCTACGACGGGCCGCTCAAGCCCCGCCTGCACCCGCGCCGGCTGCTGGACGGTGTCATCGAGGGGGTGCGCGACGGCGGCAACAAGAGCGGCATCCCCACGGCCTTCGGCCAGCTGACCTTCCACCCCGGCTACATGGGCAAGTGCCTGGTCTTCGTCACGGCCGTGGGGGTGATGCCGGCCCGCGTGAACGGGACCCCGGCCGAGCAGAAGCGGACCTCCCCGGGCGAGGCGATCGTGATGTGCGGCGGCCGGGTGGGCAAGGACGGCATCCACGGCGTCACCGCCTCCTCCGAGGTGTTCTCGGAGCACACGCCTGCCGGCCACGTGCAGATCGGGGACCCCTACACGCAGAAGAAGATGCACGACTTCCTGCTGGAAGCGCGCGACGCGGGCCTGATCCAGTATATCACCGACAACGGCGGCGGGGGCCTCTCCTCGTCGGTGGGCGAATCGGCGCGCATGTCCAACGGCGCGCTCGTCGAGCTCGAAAAGGTGCCGCTCAAATACGAAGGTCTCGACCAGTGGGAGATCTGGGTGTCGGAGTCTCAGGAGCGCATGACCGTCGCCGTGCGGCCGGAGGACGTGGACCGTTTCATGGCGCTGTCCCGCCGGCACGCCGTCGAGAGCACCGTCATCGGCCGCTACACGGACAGCGGCAGACTGCACATCACCTACCACGGCCGGACCTGCGCTTATGTGGACATGGATTTCCTGGAGTCCGGATTTCCCCAGTGGGAGTTCGACGCCGAGTGGTCCTCCCCGGAGGAGCGCGGCCTGCACGAGCCCGTTCTCAAGCCGCCGGCCGACACGGACCGGCTGCTCCTGGACCTGCTTGCGCGTCCCAACATCTGCTCCACCGAGTGGGTCGCGCGCCAGTACGACCACGAAGTCCAGGGGACGAGCGTGCTGAAACCCCTGACCGGGGCAGGGCGAGACCTCCCCAGCGATGCCGCCGTCCAGCGCCCGATTCTCGGATCCCAACGCGGACTCGCCTTCGCGCAGGCGCTGCTGCCGACCTATTCGGCCATCGACGCCTACCCCATGGTCGCCTGCAGCATCGACGAAGCGGTCCGCCGGGTGGTGGCCGTGGGAGGGGATTTCGGGCACATCGGCGGGGTGGACAACTTCTGCTGGCCCAGCATCCAGCACCACCCGGTGAGCAACCCGGACGGCAAGTTCAAGGCGGCGCAGCTGGTGCGCGCGTGCCGGGCGCTGCGGGAGGTGTGCCTGGCCTACCGCATCCCGCTCCTGTCCGGCAAGGACAGCATGTACGTGGACGGGCATCTCACCGGCCGTTACGGCGAATCGCACAAGGTCTCCGCTCCCGAGACCATGCAGTTCGCCGCCATATCCGTGGTTCCGGACATCGGCCGGGTGGTCAGCATGGACGCCAAGGTCCCCGGGGATCGGGTCTACGTGGCGGGGGTCACCCGTGACGAGCTGGGCGGCTCGGAATACTACTCCCACTTCGGGTACGTCGGCCGCAACGTGCCGCAGGTTCGACCCGAGGAGTTCATCCCCGTCTACCGGGCAGTCGGCCGGGCGATCGAGCAGCAGCTGGTTGCGTCGGTTCACGGGGTTTACCGCGGCGGTCTCGGGGTCCACCTGGCCATGGTGGCGATGGGGGGCGAGCTCGGGCTGCAGGTGGATGCGCGGCGGGTCCCGTCCGAGGGTGTCGGCCGGCTCGACACGCTGCTGTTCTCCGAATCGGCCGGGCGGTTCATCCTGACGGCCGACCCCGGCCGCGCGGCCGAGCTCGAAACCCTGTTCGCCGGTTTGCCGCTGGCCTGCATCGGGAGCGTGACGAAAGAGGCGGTGCTGAGCGTGACCGATCTGGACGGCCGGCCGTCCGTCGACCTCAGGGTCGACGAGCTGAAGGCGTCCTGGAAGAAGCCGTTCGGCCACCTGATCTGAGATCGGCACGGCCGCGGCCCATGGGCCGCCGCCCGGAGCGAGGATATCGCACATGCGCAACGTCAATGCCCTGGTCCTGACGGGATACGGACTCAACTGCGACCACGAAACCGCGTTCGCCCTCGAGCAGGCCGGGGCCCGCGCTCAGCGGGTGCACATCAACGCCCTGATCGAGGGGGCCGTGCGCCTCGAGGATTTCGAGATCCTGGTGCTCATCGGCGGCTTCGGTTGGGGCGACGACCACGGCGCCGGGGTCATCCAGGCGGTGCGGATGAAAACCGCCATGGGCGCGCGGCTCGTCGATTTCGTCGCTTCCGGCCGCCTGGTGCTGGGGGTCTGCAACGGCTTTCAGGCGCTGGTCAACCTGGGCCTGCTGCCGGGCTTCGACGGCGACTACCACGCGCGCGCGGTCGCGCTGACGGCCAACGCCTGCGGCAATTTCCGCGACCAGTGGGTCCGGCTGCAGGTGGACCTGCAGTCCGTGTGCGTGTTCACGCGCGGCATCCGGGAGGCGGAACTGCCCGTGCGCCACGGCGAGGGGCGACTCTATGCCGAGCCGGAGGTGATCCGACGGCTGCAGTCTGCCGGCCAGGTCGTCCTGCGCTATGCGGGACCGGATGGGCGGCCGGCGGAAGGGTCTTTCCCGCACAATCCCAACGGATCGGTGGACGACATCGCCGGCATCTGCGACCCGACCGGCCGCGTGTTCGGCCTCATGCCCCACCCTGAGGCGTACAACGACTGGACCAACCACCCGGAATGGCTGCGCGAGCGTGAACTCGCCCGGCGCGAGGGCAGGACCTTCGGGGTCGGGCCCACCGTGGGCATCCGGATGTTCATGAACGCGGTCCAGTACCTCCAATCCCGCTGATCGATACCACTGTGAATCGCCGATTTCGACACCGTACTTCGATCGGTGATTCGTGGCGGCTTGCCCGCCCTGCGCTCCTCCCGCTCTGCTGCACCTACGCTTAAAAAAGTTGCGACCTGCATAAATCGATTTTAGATGCCGCGAGAACACGGCATCCAATTTTTTTTAATTATTCTTGGTGAATGCGAAAATTTAACTAGGTTTTAAGTGAGCTTTTCAGCCGCCGTCGTTCCGCAAGATCTCCCGCTTATCCGTTTTTCGTTTTGATTACAGATTCCTATCGCTGGATTCCCACCTCGACACGGACGCTTCTCTTATCAGTCTGTCGCAGCGCCTGCCATACGCCTTTTAGGTTTTAAATCAGAATGTTGAAAAGATTTTTGACATCGGGGCCGTTCGGGGTCCGGATGTCAATGGCATAGGATTTGTATGACACCGGACGACGAGTGAGGTGTGTCATGTCGAAAGGGAACAGCTCAGGCTTTACGGCGTTGGAAGTTGCGGTCACGTTGGCCATCATCGCCGTTTTGGCCTCGATCAGCATGCCGTCTTTTTTAAAGTGGCTGCAGGGGCACCGGTTGCGCGGAGCGGCCATCAACCTGACGGCCGATCTCGAGATGGCCAAGATCCGGGCGATGCGGGAGGGCAGCTTCGTCTCGGTTCAGCTGGCGGCCGGGAACTACGCCGTTTTCATCGACGACGGCAGCGGCGGCGGGGTCGCAGGGGACATGATTCAGAACGGGACCGAGCGGGTGATTCAGACGCGTCAACTGCCGGCAGGGGTGAGCGTTCCCTTGAACGAGCTGACGCTCGCCAACAACCGCATGCGCTTCAACAGCCGCGGGCTGGCCCCGGACATCGTGGGCGCGGAGCTCATCCCGCTCGTGAACAGCACCGGCCGAAAGGAGCTGCGGGTCAACCGGCTGGGCAACATTCGCACGCAGTAGGATCGAGGGTTCGGTCATGAACCATTTCCTGCCAAGACAAGGGGCTGCGGGGTTTTCCTTCATCGAGCTGATGATCGCCATGGCGATCCTGGCGATGGGCATGCTGGCAGCGGTCTCGATGCACGTCGGATCCACGCGCAACAACACCAAGGGCAACATCTACACGCAGGCGAACATGCTCGCCAAAGCCCAGTTGGAGACCCTGAAAAGCCGGGATGTGCTCAATCTGGCCGCCGGGGGTCCTTACTCCGACCCCAACAATCCGATCGACGCGGAAGGCCAGCCGGGAGGCATCTACAACCGCAGCTGGACGATCGACACGCTCGGGACCGACGCTCGCCGCATCACCGTGACCGTGCAATGGAACCGTCTGGGCAAGCCCGGCAGCGTCGTGGTTTCCTCGAACACGAAAGGGGGCGGCGTATGAGACCCGGACCGGATCAAGGGAGCCGCCGTCCGGCGATTTCAGGATCTGCGGGGTTCTCGATGATCGAGATGGTGCTGGCCCTGGCGGCCGTCGCCATCATGTTCGGGGCCATCTACGCCGGCTTCGAACGGCTCAACCGCTCCTATGCGGCCGAGAACGTCAAGGCGATCACCCAGCAGAGCGCGCGCATCGGCGTGGAGATGATGGTCCAGGACATCCGGCTGGCCGGACTCAACCCGCTGGGGAGCGCCGGGGCCGGCATCGTGGCGGACCCCACGCCGACCAGCCTGCGATTCACCGCCGACCTCAATTTCGACGGGGACACGAGCGACCCCTTCGAGGACATCACCTACGATCTCAGCGGCACGACCCTGCGGCAGACCAACCGCAACGTGGACCCCAACCCGGAAGTCCTGCTGGAGAACGTGAGCGAGCTCACCTTCACCTATCTGGACAGCGGCGGCAACGCGATCCCGGCCGCGAACCTCGCCGCCCGCCGGCTCGACATCCGCACCATCGGGATCACCCTGACGATCGACCGGCCGGCGGGACGCAGCGGCACGGTCTCGCGGACCTACACGACCCAGGTCCGCTGCCGCAACCTGTGAGAGAGGCAAGGCCCATGACGGCGTGCGCCAAGCGTATTCTGACCAACGAGAACGGCTTTGTGCTGGGGGCCTCCATCCTGATTTCGGCCATCCTCATGCTGGCCGGGGTCCTGGCGCTCTGGACCTCCACCACCGAGATGCACGTGGTGCGCAACGAAGGCGAGATCACCCGCGAGTTCTACACCTCCGAGGGGGGGGTCATCGACGCGATGGAGAACTTCGACACCGGGGTCTCGACCCCCGGCGGCGTGGGCGCCACCCACTGGATGACCGACGCTTTTCTGCTGGCCGGCCCCACGGCGGCCTACCATCGATTTTTCTCCGTCGACCGCGACGGGAACACGGTGGCCGAGGTGAAGGTGCGCTGCGTCGAGGAGACCGGCACCGCCCTCAACTTCGACCCGGGCAACATCAACCACCAGACCGCGGTCGACGACGCGGCCGCCAACCGGCTGCCGCAGCAGCGCCACATCGCACCCCCGCCCTCGGGCTCCGGGTTCAGCCTCAAGTACTTCGAGGTGCGCCGTTACGGCATCACCGCGACCTCGACGAGCGGCAACACCCGGGTCCAGGTCGGCGCATTCAAGGTGTTCAACAAATACTGATCCGCACCGCTTCTGCCGTCTGCGCAAAGGAGACTCCGGCATGCGACGACATATCCTGATTGCGTTCCTGATCGTGGGGCTGCTGGCCCCGGGCGTCCGGGCCGACGACACCGAGATCTACGGCACGGTCACGAACCCCTCGCTCGAGCCGAACGTGATGATCCTGTTCGACAGCTCGGGGAGCATGGCGACCGAGGACGTTCCGGGAGACCCCTACGACCCGTCCCAGACCTATAGCTGCGGCAGCTGCAGCTATTCTGAGAATGCGGTCTACTACCGGCGCTGGAACAATTATTACGATCGCTATGAGTGGCTCCAACTCACCAACAGCATCAACAACATCGCCTGTGCGGCCACCAAGAGTGCACTGCAGTCGGTCGGCTACGCCCAGGCCCGGCTCAGGGCCGGGACCTACGCCTGCGGCGGGTCCAACGACGTCAACTACCGGCTGCGGATGGGCAACTACATGAACTACGACGCCTCCGGGGTGGGGCTGGCCCAGAGCCGCATCAGCGTGGCCCAGCAGGTGCTGACCGATTTGATCGCCACCACGGACGGGGTGCGCTTCGGCATGTTCGTATACAACTACAACCAGGGCGGCAGGCTCGTCGCCCCCTGCGGCACGGACAAGGCGACCCTGCTCGGCCGAGTCGCTTCGGCCACCCCCAACGGGTGGACGCCATTGGCCGAGACCATGGCCGAAATCGGGCTCTACTTCGCGGGCATGCCCAGCTGGTACAACACCAGCGGCTTCCCGTCGGGCACGTACAGCGGCGGGCGCTACGTGTCGCCCATGCAGCAACGCTGCCAGAAGAACTACATCATCATCATGACCGACGGCGAGCCCACCCAGGACCGCGACCCCAACCTCTGGCAGACGCCCTACATCAACGGGGATCTGATCGGGGACTACGACGGGGACCACAACGGCGGCAGCGAGTTCGACAGCTACCCGGACAACGGCTCGGATTACCTCGACGACGTCGCGGCCTACCTCTACCAGAACGACTGCAACCCGACCATGGGCGACGGGACCTCCTTCGACAAGCAGAACATCGTCACCTACACGATCGGGTTCAAGACGAACCAGTCGCTGCTGCAGCGCACCGCCGCCAAGGGCGGGGGTGAGTACTTCACCGCCGAGAACTACTCCGAGCTGAAGGAAGCCTTCGACCAGATCATGTCCAACATCGTCGAGAAGAACGCCTGCTACGTGGCGCCGGTGGTGCCGATCAGCCGCATGAACCGGGTGTTCGCGGGCGACAAGATCTACCTCGGCTTCTTCAAGCCGCAGCAGAGCGGCCGCTGGATCGGCAACATCAAGCGCTACGCGCTGCAGAACGACGGCACGCTGCTCGATGTCCACAACCAGCCCGTGACGACCACCGACGGGCTGATCAAGGACAACGCCCACTCCTGGTGGACCACGCTCGGCTACGACGGCCCGGCGGTGGAGAAGGGCGGGGCCGCCGAGGCGCTGGCCTTGCAGGTCGGTTCCGGGGCCACGCGCAACGTCTACACCTACACGGGCACAGAGGCGCTGCTCAGCCACAGCTCCAACGCCTTCGTCTCCACCAACACGGCCATCACCAACGCGCTGCTCAACGTGGCCGACGACCCGTCGCGGCTGAGCCTGATCGATTCCGTGCGCAGCGGCGGCTTCGGCGACATCATCCACTCGGAGCCCGCCGTTGTAGTGTACAACAATAAGACAGTCATCTACGTGGGCGCCAACGACGGGCTGCTGCACGCGATCGACGACGACACCGGCCAGGAGCTCTGGAGCTTCATCCCGCCGGACCAGCTCGGCCGCCTGTGGCGCCTGAACGACTCGGACCACGACTACTTCGTCGACGGTTCGCCGACCGTCCATTACGGGACGAGCCAGAAGATCCTCGTCGTCGGCTCGCGCCGGGGCGGGAATTCCTACACGGCGATAGACATCACCGACTACAACGCCCCGCGGTACCTCTACTCGATCGCCCCCACGGCGCTCGGGCCGACCCCGACGAACTTCGAACATCTGGGGCAGTCCTGGTCGCGGCCGGACAAGATCACGGTAGCGACCGGATCGACGATCACGACCACGACCGGCTGCGGCCTCAACGTCGCGGTCAGCACGGCCGACGTCTTCCTCTTCGGCGGCGGGTACGACATCAACCAGGACCAGCCGACGCCGGCGGCGGCGGACACTGAAGGCCGCGGCGTGTTCGCGGTCAACATGGCGAACGGCGCGGTGTTGAGCGGGCTCAAGTTCACGCCCGCGACACATGCGAGCCTCGGGCTGACCCACTCGGTGGTTGACGTCTCGGGCTTCGACCACGACGGGGACGGGATCGCCAGCCGCATCTACT
>JADHED010002509.1_pt1 | contig 12704 bp, 5 predicted proteins | sample 8952041 | NCBI WGS metagenome assembly JADHED01 (sample SAMN16124423, study PRJNA663239) | bioreactor sludge metagenome | isolation source: sludge (control) | place: India:Bengaluru | collected 2018-09-08
AGCCTTCTACAAAGTCCTGTGTCGTGCCACCGCCGCCACCGCCTGTGAAGTCGGGGGCCTGCCAGCTCAAAGTCACATTTTGTGCCTGGGTAGTGCCGGTCAGGTTACGTGGGCTGGGATAGCATACATCGCTCTCTTCTACATTGAAGGTTACCGGTACGGTGACTGTCCCGTTTACCGGGTCGTTGCTGGTAAACACCAGGCTGCCGTTGTAGGTGCCAAGGGCCAGACCTTCGCTGTTAAAGCTTACTGTAATCTGGGCACTGCCGCCTGCCGGGATGGTGCCTGTCAGCACGTCGGCGCTCAACCATGGGGTTGGGGGGACGCCGGCGCCTACCTGGATCGTGTATTCTTCTACTTCTCCATAGGTGGCACTGCCGCATGGGGCCGGGGCGGTGCTATAGGTCAACCTCACGCGCATGCGGTACATCCCTTCCGGGGTGCCTGCAGGTACACTGATGGCGCCTGTAAAGGTGCCGCCTGTGCCGCCTACATTGGTCAATACGTATTCTTCTGATCCGCCTGTGGCGTAGGTGTAGTCCTGATTCCAGTCTACCCATGCCGTTACCTTATCGCTTGAATAGGGTACCGGGTTGGTAACGGTAATGCTCTCTGACATGCCTGACTCTATCACGGTGTACTGGGCTGTGTAGTCGGCTACACCGCCTTGCCAGCCACTGCTGTTGTTGATCGTGCCAAAGAGTACGTTGCCGATGTATTCGTCTTCGGTGCTCGTGGTTGCATCGCAGTATACCGGCATCACATTGGTTACAGTGTAACTCTTGCAGTTGTTGGCCGTGTTCTCATCGCCTGTTACGCTTGCGCATGCGTTGAAAACATAGCTCTGGCCTACTGTGCCAAGGTTTACGGTGCCTGTAAAGGTGTAGTCGGCTGTCTCTCCGCCTGCCAGCGGTCCGGCTATCGTGCCTGTGACTGCTGTGCCGCCATCAAGGGTGTAGCTTACGCTGATGTTGCTCTGTGGCGCTGTGCCAAAGTTCTTCACGCGTACTGTAACCGTTTCTTCTCCCAAATTGGCGCCGCTTACCGGACTGATCAAACTAAACACGCCTACGTCGTTGGTGTAGGTGATGCCGGGTACCAGATAGCCTGCTATGTTCCAGTTGTAGTTCAAGCCAAAGCTTGACAACGGATCCCATACAACGCCATCGGTGGAGATCATGTCGCCATAGCCAACTACTGCCGGCCCTGCGTCACAGCCTGCCGGGTATAGTCCGCCTGCATGGGTTACCTGATAGCCTATCCAAAGGTCCTGACCGGTGATGTCGACCTGATTGCTCAGGGTGATCATATTCCATGACATGCCTACCGGGGTGATCGTCTGCTCGTGCAGCAAAGCACCGGGGCTGGTCGGGGTGCCGGCTCCGTATACCTTCAGTACACATGGGCTCGGTACGTCGTTGATATAGATCTCGACCTGGTCGAGCTTCATGCCTGCATGTTGGCCCATCGTCGTGGCCGGGAAGTAGGCTGCTACCTGGAAGGTGCCGCCACTGGTCAGACCGATCGCGTCAAAATTGGTGGCATTGTCGTAGCGTATCACCGCATCGCGGGTCTGATTGGGGCTGACTCCGCCGCTAACGCCTGCGCTGCCGTAGGCCGGTACGCGTGGATCGTTGCTGATACGTGTGGCCAAACGGGCATAGTCTTCTGCTGTGTTGCCTACACTGCCACTGCGGTTGGTATTGACTGCCAGATCCCATGTGAGGTCTGAGCCACCTGTGTTGCTCACTGTCAATACCTGCGTCGTCATCTGACTCGGCGGTACTAAGTGGGTCTCGGTTAAACTTGTGGGGTCAAGGACGATCACCGGATCATTGGCTTGTGCCACGTCAATCGTTACATCGTCAACATACCAGCCATGGGCATCGCTGCCTTCATAACGGAAAGCTACATAAATGGTTTGTCCGGCATAGGCGCTCAGGTCGATGATTTCTTCCGTCCAGGCAGCAGGATTTGGTACTGCTGAAACTGTCCAGACTTCGACGAACTCACCGGCAGCGGGGTTGCCGTTTCCGGTGCTCACCAACACGCTGTTCTTACCATAATATGTGGGGAAGCTGTTGTAGTCCCAGAATTTCATTTCGATGCCACTGCCGGCAGGAATCGGAATCATGGGGCTTACGAGCCATCCGTCTTCAGTCTGAGTGCCGGGGCCATAGTTGTGGAAAGCCGATTTGGCTCCACCGGTGGTATGGTTTTGTGCGGTTGAGCTTACCCAAACAGGGCTGAGGCCATCCACATTGTACACATCCCATGCAGCCGGGAAGTCAGCTTCGAAAGTTTCAGCAAAGGGGAAGCTTCCGATATTACTGTAAATTGTTACACCGGCTTCGACGGCTACAGATTCACCCGGGTAGGGTTGTCCGTAAACGGCAGTCACGCCATAGGTATATGTACCAGCATCGACCGGGCTGTCGAGGTAGCTCAGTACGTCGGCACCGGTATTTCCTATCAAAGTGCCGTTGCGGTAGATATTGTAACCAAGCAATTCACCGTTAACGGGGCCACCGCCACCGCCGCCGGCTGTTCCTTCAATGAGGAATGGCAGGCCTTGTGCAGCAGCTGCAGTACCGGAATCGAGGAAATTAACCCAGGAACTTGTAGAGCCCGAATATTGTTTTGCATTACCGGTGACGGCCTGACCATTGATGGTGATGGGTGGTGCCCATGGACCACTGGCAAGGCTTCCTGCCAGGGTGTAGTCGACCCAGTAAGTACCCGGTTCAAGCACGAGGCCGGGAGTGGCGCAGGTTACGCTCATGACCGGACGGGTAGTGCCAACGGATGTTTCGCTGTAACGGTATGCGTTGGTCCAGGCTGTTGAAACCATCATATTGGATGTGATGTCGCCCCAGATAACCTGTCCGCCGGCTGTCGGGTCGCCGTTCCAGATCTGCAGGTATCCGCCTGTCAGGGTGCTGGTGGTGGTGCTGCCGGTTTGATAGGTATAAAAAGTAAAGCTTTCCACCGTCCATGTTTCATCCACAACAAAGTCATCGGCCATGCGGTTACCTGCAGTAAACTGAATGCCGGCACCGAGGGTGTTCAACCCAAGGCTGGTGTTTTGAAGCACACTGCCGTCGGCGCCATTGGGACCACCGCCGGGTGCATTGATAAACGGACCATTATTATATAAGGTGCTCCTTGTGCCAAGGCTCTTGCTTCCTTTAGGAAGGGTGATGCCTTCGTCGCGGCCTTCGGTAACCAAATCAGCCATTGGTTGATTCAGGTTCGAACGGTAAGCTGCACTGTGATCTTCTCCAAAACCTGCCGGTTTTTTGTTGTTGAGGATCGGGGCAGCCCAGTTCAGCTGCGCTGCCATTCCGGCGTCAGCAGCAGTGAGGTTGCGTGGCTCAGGATAGCGGATGTCAATAAATTCGGTAACGGCAACGTTTCTGAAGAATACATCATAATCAACAGTACCAGAAGTTGAAACCGTCATCTCGCCATAGAACCCAAGCATCACACGGCCAGTGTAAGCAGAAAGATCGAGTATAATGTGATCCCCTGTGTTGGAGATAGGTGTTGTTTCGTTCCACCATTTCAACACATTGTCCATCGACCAGGTTAAACCGCCGTCGGTAGAAATGACCACAGCCACCTTTTGTTCGGGTGCCAAAGTAGTCGGTGTTGTTTGGTTCCAAACGGTCAATGCCAGGTCGAAATGAAGCTGATAGTCTGTTGAGCCATCACCAAGGTCAATGGGAGGTGACATTAGCCAATGGCGGCGAGATGTACCATACAGGTTGATTTTGGCACTGTTTGGATCGACCAAGTCAGGATTGTTACCAAACTGATCGTGAACCCAAATGGCTTCAGCAGTGGGCAGCACAGGTTCGGTTCCAAAGAGACCCTTGAATTTTCTCCAATCCGTTGGGGGGAAGGTACCCACAAAATCAAACAAGAATCCAGGTTGGATCGTGGCATCGTAACCACTTCCTAGTAAAGGGAATGCATTTAGGGCTTTCGTGCCGATGTTGTCCTGAATATTCAAAGACGCGGTATAAGGCCTGGCTTCGGTAGGACTGAAACGAAGGTCGAAGGTGAAAGTCTGACCGGTCGACAAAGCGATGGGCCATGTATGGCTTGCAGGATATACGATATTGAAAGCAGCGGCATCGGCACCGGTGATGGTAACATCACCCTGATTGATTGTGAGGACGCCGGCGCCGGTGTTAGAAACCATCAGTGAATTGGAAGCCGTTTCGTTGATAAAGACAGAGGTTCCAAAATTTACCTCAGGTTTATTGGCTGTAAATACTGGAAGAACCGGAACAGCTTCGTAGAAAATATCGTCGATATACATGGTGCGGCTTGCAACTGTTGGAGCAAACTTGAATGCAACATAAGCTGTTTCAGGGAAAGTGATTCCCGAACCCAGGAACGAAACATTGTATTGTGCATAAGTACCCACAACACCAATTGTGCCGACAGAAACAAAGGTTGTCGGGTCGGTATTGTTTGTCATATAACCAACGAGTACGTTTGCGGTATGCGTAGAGGATGACATTTTAGCTGCGAAGCGAATCCATGAGTTGGCAAAATTCACAGCAGCAGGAGAAACCAATATTACAGTGGCACCGACATCTGTTGAATTGAATAATCTGACATGATTGGGTGGTGAAATTGGTGAACCGATGTTGCGAACATCCACCACGGCAGCAGTTGCAGTGGATTGGACAATTCTTGACCATCCATCGGGGAACCAACCGGCAGGGATTGGATCAACACCGTCGAAATTTTGAGAGAAACTGTTGAAAGGAAGGTATCCAGTTCCGCTCACCGGAACGACAACAGTTGGAGTAGCTGTATTATTATAGGTGATCGTCAGGTTAGCCGCAGCAGCTCCAACAGCTGAGGGGTTGAACACAACTTTCACGGTTTTTGTAACACCAAAAGGAATGGTAAGCGGATAAGTATCGCCTGTACTCAGTTGAACACTGAAATCGGCAGCATTGGCACCTGAGAAAGCAAAGCCACCATCCGCGATGATGAGATCGGCAACGCCTTCATTTTTCAGGGAAAGGTTGGCTGATTTGGTATCAAAACCAGGCACTGCAAAACCGACATTCAGCGGGTTTGGTGTAACCACCAAAGCAGGTTCGAGCGGAACAGCATAGGCAGAAAAGTTGATCACCATATTGGTGAAATCAGGAGCCGGATAAGTTCCTGCAATCATGAAATAGGAACCGGCATCCAGTGAGAATTGAGGTACCGTGGCACCTGTACTGCCACCGGCAAAAGCCAGTCGCGGCGCAGGGGTGGTGGCATTCGGGCAGGTAGCCACGAATATCAATCCAGTCCATTCACCGGCAATTGAAGCGTTAATATAACTCTTCTGCGCCAGGGTAAACTGGAAAACAATGTCATACCCATTGAGATAGCTCGATGAGGGTGTGATCATCGTACTGGTGTAATCATTTCCATACGCCTCGGAGTTAATCGCGAAATTAACCAGAGGAGCAGAAACAGGATCCACCACCAGCGGATTTTCGCACGTGGAGCCGGGGGGCTGTGCGAACGCATTCAGACTCAGGCTTAAGACGAGGATAAGCGTCGTCAGAAAGCCAAAAAGTCCACTGGAGAACGTAGTTTTTTCTCTCATAATGAAATTGTTTTGGTTAAAAAATAAAAATTCAAATCAGACAGAATAATATCTACTCCATAAAGATGTAGCGCACAAATTTAAAATTTTAGCGATTAAAAATGAAGTTCATGAAAAATTTTCTGAAAAATAAACTTCAAGAAACCTGAATCTCAAAAAAGATCAGGTGCAACACCCACAAAATAAGGAAATTAAACAAAACATGGAAAGCAACCACCCTCAGAGGCGAGCTGATCATTTCCTTTTCTTCAATTAGATTGTTACATTTGCCTGATAAAATTTCGTCGTATGAAAAGAAAATCCAATTTAGCTTTGGTTCTGGCTCTGATGCTGTCATTTGGTTTTTATCAACAAATGTTCGGCCAGGCCTTTACAGAGGTGCCGCAAACTTTTGCTGCTACCTATTACTGAGCAGCTGTCTGGGCAGATTATGACAGGGATGGCAACCTTGATTTCTTTGTCAACGGCTGGCGGTCGACCGGCGGAAGCACTTCAGCACCATCGGCCTATCTTTACCGCAACAATGGCAATGGTAGTTTCAGCGAAGTAGCCACAGGCATCTTGCCGCTTGGAGCCTGCTCTGCTGCCTGGGGCGATCTGAACAATGACGGTTATCCTGACCTATGCATCGCAGGTAATTCGGGAAACAGCATTTACGCCACCAAAGTTTATAAAAACAACGGGAACGGCAGTTTTACCGACATCGGAGGATCGTTCACGCCTGTGATCACACCTGCCATCGTGTGGTCGGATCTGAATAACGACGGTTTTCAGGATTTGACCATCATGGGAGGTGATAATACCTCGGCAGGACAAACCACCATTTATCTGAACAATCAAAATGAAACCTTTACAGAGATTGCGAGCAGCCTGATGCCAATGACCAATGGTGCCGTTGCTGCCGGTGACTTAAACAACGACGGGCTGAATGACCTCGTGATAGCCGGAAGGTTCACCGCGTCAGACTACCATGCCAAGATCTATTTGAATCAGGGAGATGCTGTTTTTACTGAATTGCCTGCAGGCCTGGTACCCGCCCGTTATTCGGCCATCAGTCTGTACGACTATTCGGGTGATGGCTATCTGGATATCCTGATTGCAGGGGGCGACAATAACGATGTTTTGCGAACCACCCTTTATAAAAATATCAATGGCACGGCCTTCAGTGTTGTACCAACGACGATGACCGGAGTTATCCAGGGAAGCGTGGCCTGGGGCGATGTTAACAATGACGGCTTATCGGACGTACTGCTGACAGGGTCAGATGTTCCGACCGGTGCCACACGCGTAACGAAAATCTATCTGAATCAGGGCAATGACCTTTTCGCACCACTAAATTATACCTTTGAAGGATTGCGGCGATCCATGGCACAATGGGGTGATTACAACAACGACGGAAAACTGGATGTGCTGGTGACCGGTTACCGCAACGTAAGTGATTACATAACCAAGGTGTTTACCAACAACACAACGCTTGCCAACACCGAACCCACCACCCCTGCCGGACTGGCATCCACTGTTACAGGAGGAAGCGCGCAACTCAGCTGGGATGCTTCGCAGGACAGCCAAACAACTTCAAGTTCACTTACTTATGCCGTTAGAATAGGCAGTTCACCCGGAAGTCAGGATATCCTTTCACCCGGATCGGATGCAGCCACAGGAAAGCTAAGCCTGCCGCGCAACGGCAATGCCAACACAAATACTCTGCTGAATATCCAGGGACTCGACTACGGAACCTATTACTGGAGTGTTCAGGCTGTTGACGGAGCCTATCAGGGTTCGACTGAAGCTCAGGAGCATGTTTTTGTCGTCAGCGATTTGCTCACTGCAACTTTTCAGGTGACATCGGGAGGTCAGGCCCTGGCCGGTGCCACTGTTTCCATTGGCTCACAACAGATCCAAACCAATGAGCAAGGGATTGCAATCTTCAATCTGGGACCCGGCAATTATACCTATACGATAACACATCCTTTTCACGCTCCTGCCAATGGTGTGTTTGCAATTACCGATGCCAGTGTCAGCATAACAGTAGAAATGCAGGCACTGCCGGCTTACAACCTCACGTTTGCCGTAACAGGCCCTTCGGGTCCTGTGGCAAATGCTCAAATAGACATAGCCGGACAAAATCTTCTGACAGATGTCAACGGCAATGCTACGATTTTCATACTCGCCGGAACACACACCTATTATATTTATGCTGAAGGCTACAATCAAATCCGCGACGAGGTAACTGTGAGCGGAACAATGACACTGCCGGTGAACGCTATCCCGGTAGAGATTCAGCAATTACCGTACAGTGAATACTTTACAGCGCCTGTCCAACCCCTTCACTGGCTCACTTTTGATGAAACGAACACAGGATATTCATGGTTTTTCGAAGATGAAAGAGCGATTATCGACAGCGATATTGCCGGACAGGGTGTGAATGTGAAAGCTTCGCTGATCTCCCCACCTTTCGCATTGTCGGGACCCTCATCTTCCATCAATTTACAATTCAGTCACTTTTTCAATCATTTCGGCACAAACAATACAGCCACTGTCCTTTACCAGACCGACAATGAAACCTGGCAAACCCTGGTGGTCTTTAATCAGGTGGAAGGAACCATCGACAATTTTGCCGAAGAAGAATTTATCCTCACCGGTTTCGGAAATGATGCCACTACCATCCGGTTCAAATTCACCTACGACGATGGCAATCATTGGGCGGAACAATGGATGATTGATGAAGTGCATGTTTCTGAGGCTATTGCCTATCAAATGACGATCAGCAACTTGTTGAAACCAACCTATGCACAGACACCTCTATCACACTTTGAGCCTTTTACCTTTGGTGCCAGAGGGCAAAATACCGGTGCGCTGGCATTGGAAAACGTCTATTTGAATGTGTTTTACGAAAACTGGGATGCAGCCAACAGCATCATGGTTCCGTTTTTCCCGGTCGGTGGACAGTACGATTTTACTGCCAGCCCACCCTTCATGCCTGAACTTGCCGGAAACTACGTCTTTTTCCATCATTTTATGGCTCCATTAATCAATCTGAGCGGTCCGACAAATCTGGCAGCCCTGCAAATCATCGTCAGTGATTCGGTTTTCGCAACAGACTATGAAGAATCGCCTGCATCAGTCCAGATTACAGCAGCAGCTCCGGCCGGAAATATGTATCAGTTAATCACTGGTGACTATTTGCAATCATTCACTGTCGGCTGGAAGGAAAACTCGCTGGCCTCATCGTTTACAGCCAATGTTTACCATGTGAATCCGGGAACCCTCCAAACTACGCTGGTGGCATCGACAGGCAACTTCACAGCACCCGCCACGACAGATCTTCAATTTGTAACCTATTCACTTTCATCACCATTGGCACTCGAAGCCGGATATTATGCGCTTATCCTGACACCGGCAACCGGCGTATCACTTGGTATTGGCGCTGATGGTGTATCCTCCGGAAGGTATTGGACACACAATGCAAACAACCTGACTCTTGTAGAACAACCGGCAACGGGCAACATTAAAGTCAGGATCAACGTGAAGGATACAGGGGTAGGCATCCACGAATCTGCGACCGAAAAAGTCAGGCTTTATCCTAATCCATTGCAACAGGAAGGCATCGTGGTGAATGAGACGGGTCGTGAACTGGCAGCACAAATCATTGATCTGACAGGGAAAACACTCCGCAACCTGCAATTAAAAACCGGGAAAAACAGTTTTTCAGCAAACGGACTGAGTCCTGGCATCTATCTTCTCAAAACAGAAGTATTCCAACTTGTTTTCATGGTTTCTGATCAAAAATAGTCAGGGCAACTTCATTTCTGGTTCGTTATTCATCCTGCAAAACAGCTGTATCAGCCTGTTGTCAGACGAGTTCAATTCACCAGGCCGAAGGAGATAATCCGGTTTGTTGCTGAATGAAGACTTGGGTTCCTGCTCTATGTTTTGTTAAGATATTACCAAAGAAGAATAAAAATCGCTGCCGCTTTCAATTTTGTTACTTTTGCAGCCATTTTGGCACACATGAATCAAAAGCTCATTTCCTGGACCATCATCTTTGCCCTTGTTCTGACCTGGGGGAGTTCGTTTATCCTGATCAAACGCGGGCTCGAACACTTCAGTGCCACAGAGGTTGGTGCGCTGCGGGTTGTCATCACTTTTTTGAGTTTATTACCTTTTGCCATCAGAGCAATCCCTAAAGTGAGTAAAAAAGATTTTGTATGGCTCGGTACCTCCGGAATGGTAGGCAGTCTGATCCCGGCTTTTTTGTTTTCTATAGCCCAGACTGGTATTGACAGTGCCACAGCAGGACTGCTCAACTCCCTCACACCACTTTTCACGCTTGTGATTGGTTACCTGCTTTTTGGACTTTCCACCGGCCCGAGAAACATACTGGGAGTGATTGTCGGACTGATCGGAGCCATCGGATTGATCAATGTAAGTGGCGGCAATGCCTTTGGGTTTAATCTGAAATACGCTTCACTGATAATACTTGCCACCATTTTTTATGCCATTAATGTGAATCTGATCAAAGCTAAACTTAAGCATATCAGCTCGTTAAACATCACATCACTTACTTTCTTTGTAGCAGGACTCGTGGCAGTTGTGATCCTGACCGGCACCACTGATGCCTTGCCAAAACTTATTCATGAACCCGGGGCCCTCACCGGACTCTTCTACATTGCCATACTGGCGATGGTAGGCACAGCAGGAGCCATGATAGCTTTTAATTACCTGATTAAAATCAGCAGTCCGATTTTTGCATCATCAGTCACTTATTTGATCCCCCTGGTTGCCATGGCGTGGGGCTTTTCTGACGGAGAATATTTTTCGGTCTGGCACCTCGTGTGGACGATGATGATTCTGGGAGGTGTAATCCTCGTCAACTCAAAAAGAACGAAAGCAGCCGCCTTGAAATAAGTAAACCTGCCCGTTGATAATTTTTTGAGAAGAAAGTTTTGGAAATCAATTTTTTTTGTATTTTTGCCGTCCGATTTTGGGTCTAATCACAAGATTTGTAAAATATTATGTACGCAATAGTTGACATCGCAGGACAGCAGTTCAAGGTTCGCAAAGGACAACAAGTTTTTGTTCACCGTCTTGAAGGAGAAGAAGGTAGCAGCATCTCTTTTGAAAAAGTTATGTTGATTGACAACGAAGGACAGATAACAGTGGGTACGCCTGTTGTTAACGGTGCCAAAGTTGACGCAAAAATTGTTGCACACCTCAAAGGCGACAAAGTAACCGTTTTCAAAAAGAAAAGAAGAAAAGGTTTTCAAAAGTCAAACGGACATCGTCAATACCTGAGCAAGGTTTTGATTGAAAACATCACTGAGTAATAACCGATAAACCGATAAACAATGGCACATAAAAAAGGAGTTGGTAGTTCAAACAACGGTCGTGAATCAGAAAGTAAACGACTTGGCGTGAAAATATATGGCGGACAGTTTGCCAAAGCAGGCAACATCATCGTTCGTCAGCGTGGAACCAAACATCACCCGGGTATCAATGTCGGAATTGGTAAAGATCACACCATTTTCGCCCTTGTTGACGGAACTGTTGAGTTTCGCAAGAAAAGTGATGACAGATCCTATATTTCTGTTGTCCCTGCAGAAGCCTAAGCATTGCGTTCAAGCAAAGCATAGCATAAAGGTAAAAATAATAAACCCGCATTTGATGCGGGTTTTTTGCTTTAATCCCCTTTTGTATCATTCGGCATACTGCCTGACAAAGCTGTTAAATACGCAAATGTTGCAGTCAAATAAAGGACCTGCGAACGGTACATTCCACTGAAAAAACTACTTTTGCAAAAAAAAGATAATCTATGTTAACCATTCCATACCTGCGCGAAAATCAAGAGGAAGCGCTTCAGAGACTGAGTATTAAAAATTTCACCAACACCAGCCTTGTTGATGAAATCTTAAAGCTCGATGACGAACGCCGGCAATCCCAGCAGGAAAATGATGAGACCCTGGCAGAGATGAATGCCATTGCGCGTGAAGTGGGTGTCCTTTACAAAGATGGCAAAACAGACGAAGCCAACGCATTGAAGGCCAGGAATGCAGAGCTAAAAGAAAAGTCGAGGTTACTCGGAGAGAAACTGACACAGCTGAAAGATCTGATCCAGTCCAAATTGGTTGAAATCCCAAATGCACCGCACCTTTCCGTTCCATCAGGAAAAACAGCTGCCGACAATGAGATTGTTTTATCCGCAGGCAGTATGCCAAAGCTGCCAAAGAATGCTGTTCCACACTGGGATTTAATCAGTCGTTATGATCTGGTTGATTTTGACCTGGGAAACAAAGTTACGGGAGCCGGCTTCCCCTTTTATAAGGGAAAAGGCGCAAGGCTTCAGCGGGCTTTGATCAATTTTTTCCTTGATGAAGCCATCGCAGCCGGTTACACCGAAGTGCAGCCACCCCTGCTCGTCAATGAGGCATCTGCTTATGGCACAGGTCAATTACCCGACAAAGAAGCCCAGATGTATACAATTGGTCTTGACAACCTCTACCTGATACCAACAGCAGAAGTACCTGTTACCAATATTTACCGTGATGTGATTATTCAGGAGGGTGAACTACCCATAAAAAACGTGGCCTATTCCAACTGTTTCCGCAGGGAAGCCGGCTCATGGGGCAAGCATGTCAGAGGTTTGAACAGGCTTCATCAGTTTGATAAGGTTGAAATAGTTCAGCTATCGCATCCCCGCTCCTCTTATGAGGTGCTGGAACAAATGCGGCAACATGTTGCAGGTTTGCTTGACAAACTTGAATTGCCTTACCGTATCGTGAAACTCTGCGGTGGTGATATGAGTTTTGCTTCAGCGCTTACTTATGATTTTGAGGTGTTTTCGGCTGCTCAGGAGATGTGGCTGGAAGTGAGCTCCGTTTCCAATTTTGAAAGTTTTCAGGCTAACCGCATGAAGCTACGAATCAAAGAAAAAACAGGTCAGATCCAGCTCGCGCACACATTGAACGGAAGCGCCCTTGCACTGCCGCGTATTGTGGCTGCTTTACTCGAAAACAATCAAACTGAAGATGGCATACTCATTCCAAAAGTACTTCAAGCCTACACCGGATTCAGCCGCATT
>JADHED010002510.1_pt1 | contig 12703 bp, 12 predicted proteins | sample 8952041 | NCBI WGS metagenome assembly JADHED01 (sample SAMN16124423, study PRJNA663239) | bioreactor sludge metagenome | isolation source: sludge (control) | place: India:Bengaluru | collected 2018-09-08
ATCGCGGCCCGCATAGGCCACGCAGAGGTCCACGGCGTGGGCCCCGGACCGGACCTGGTTTTTCCCGACCTCGACCATGCCGTCCCAGTTCTCGGCCAGGAGATATTCGCGGAACTGCCTGCTGCCGTTGGTGTTGGCGCGCTCTCCCACGAAAAAAGGCGCCGGCTCCTGGCGGAGCTCCTGGAAGCGGTAGAGGCTCGCCACGCCGGGAACTGATTCCATCGCGCGGCCCGCCGGACGGACGCCGGCAAGGGCTTTTTTCAGGGCCCTGATATGGTCGGGGGAGGTTCCGCAGCAGCCTCCGACGAGGCTCACGCCGTACTGTGTGACGAACTTCCGGAGCTCTTCTGCGAAGGCCTCCGGCTCCAGGGTATAGACCAGGGAGCCGTTGACGTTCGTTGGAAGGCCGGCGTTGGGCATGACCAGGACCGGCCCGGGGAAGGTCCGGCAGAGCTCCTGCACGTGGGGCGCCATCTGGGACGGTCCGGTGGCGCAGTTGATGCCGAGGATATCGACCGGGAGCGCCGCCAGGATCGCCACTGCGGCCAGTACCTCGGTGCCGACGAGGAGCGTTCCCGTGGTCTCAACGGTGACGCTGGCCGCCACGGGAATATTCAGGCGCCGCTCAGACTGGGCGTCCCTGATGGCGCAGAGGCAGGCCTTGATCTGGAGCGGGTCCTGGCAGGTCTCGAGAAGAAAAAGATCTATGCCGCCGTCAAGTAAACCCTGGATGGCCGGAAGGTATGCGTCATAGATCCCGTCGAAGTCCGTGTGGCCCAATGAGGGAAGTTTCGTCCCCGGACCGAGTGAGCCTGCGACGAAGCATGGACGTTCCTTTATGTCGGCCGCCGCTTCGCGTGCGATCGTCGCCGCCGCCCGGGCCACGGCCCGGGCCTCGGCGCCGAGGCCGTATTCCGAGAGAACCGCCGCTGATGCGCCGAAGGTGTTGGTCTCTATGACATCGGCCCCTGCCGCCAGATAGGCGCGGTGAATATTCCTGATGGCGTCCGGCGCGGACAGGTTCAGGGCCTCGTTGCAGCCCGGGCGCCCTCCCCAGGCGCTGTCGGCGAGGGAGAGCTCCTGTATCTCGGTGCCCATGGCTCCGTCCAGTACCAGGACCGCGCGCTCCCCGAGATATTGAAGAAATGCAGTGCCGCCGCTCATCGCTTTACCCCTTCAGCACGTCAAGGGCGTACTGGACGCGGCCGAAGGGGGCCGATATCTGCACCCCCTGTATCATGCCTCTCATGTCATCCAGCAGTTCCCGCGCTATGGCGATCCCCTCTTTGACCGCCTCAGGTCCCGTTCCGGCCCTGCGCATCCTTTCGAGGATGGACTGCGGCACTACGACCCCCGGCACTTCGTTGTTCATGAACTCGGCGTTTCGGTGGGACACCAGGGGCCAGAGCCCCGCTATCACCGGGATGCCGAGGCCGTCGATGCTCTTCATGAAGGCTTCGAACTGGGCGATATCAAAGACCGGCTGGGTGATCACAAACTCCGCGCCCGCTTCCTTTTTCTGGAAGAGACGCTCGATCTCCCTTTTCTGGTCCTCGAAGCCGGGGTTGGCGCCCACGCCTATCAGGAAGCCCGTGGGTGTGCCGATGGGATGGCGGCCGATATCATGGCCGTGGTTGAGGTCCCGGACCACTCTGACCAGTCCGATGGAGTCGAGGTCGAACACCGCCGTCGCGTTCGGGTAATCCCCGAGCTTCGGCGGGTCACCGGTAATAATGAGGACGTTCCTGAGGCCCGCGGCGTAGGCTCCGAGAAAATCGGACTGCATGCCGATGATGTTACGGTCCCGGCAGGTATAGTGGAGCACGGTCTCTATCCCCGCCTCGCGCTCCAGCAGTATCGCCAGGGGCATGGGCGCCAGCCGCGCGGATGCGCGGGGGCCGTCGGGGATGTTCACGGCGTCGATGCCGTTCTGCTTCAGGAGCTTCGCTGAATCGACCACCGCGGCCGCGTCGCAGCCCCGGGGCGGCGTTATCTCAACGGAGACCACGAATTCCCCCCGGGCGAGCTTGGCCCCCAGGGCGGACTTTTTCTCTAGGGGGATTGTTTCCACCGTGTCGCGGCCGGATGTTTCCTCCACCACCGTATCCCGCTTCTCAGGGTATCGGGACTTTATGGCCTGCTTCATGGCCCGTATGTGTTTCGGCGTGGTGCCGCAGCATCCGCCGATGATGCTGGCGCCGCTATTCAGGAACTGCACCGCGTATTCGGACAGGTATTCGGGGGTGGTCATGTAGATGTTGCGGCCCCCGACGTGGCGGGGATAGCCCGCGTTGGGCTGGACCGATACGGGCTTGTCCGTCAGGCGGACCATTTTTTTAAGAAGATCGAGCATGGGAGCGGGACCGACGGTGCAGTTCAGGCCAATGACGTCGGCATCGGTCCCGTTCAGGAACCGGACCGCCTGCTCCAGGGAGGTGCCGTAGGTGGTCCTGCCGTCCTCGTTGACCGATACCTGGGTGATGACGGGCACTTTTTTTCCCGGGAGGACCGCACCAAGGGCTGCTTCGAGCATATCCAGCTGGTCAAAGGTCTCAAGGATGAGAAGGTCCACTCCGCCCTCTATAAGGGCCTCCGCCTGCTCGCGGTATGCCTCCTCAGCCTCGGTACAGGTCACCGCGCCCAGGGGCTCCACATTGGTCGACAGGGGTCCCATGGAACCGGCCACCAGTACGGCGGAACCCGCGGCGGAGCGGGCAATTCCGGCGCCGGCGATATTGATGTCGCGGACCCTGTCGGCCAGGGCGTACTTGGCCAGGTTCACCCTGTTGGCGCCGAAGGTGTTGGTCTCCACCACGTCGCAGCCGGCCTTGACGTATTCCTCGTGAATTTCCTTAATAAGGCCCGTCTGAGTCAGGTTGAGGTTGTCGAAGCACTGGTTTATGTATATCCCCTTGTCGTAGATCATGGTGCCCATGGCGCCGTCGAAGAGGATCGCTTTACCCTGCGTGAGCATTGATAAAAATGGATTCATGGCCTGTTACCGCCTGCTAATAAGTTATGTTTCAACAGTAATAACAATGATCGGCACGTTCAATTCATGATAGTGCAGGTGGTTAAGAAAATGCAAATGTTTCTTGCCTGCCGGTTTTATAGTGTGACGCACTGTATAATATTACTATATCAATATATATAGATATAGTAATATAAATGATGTTTAAAGTCAATATTTTTTTAATTTTTCCCGGGCAATAATTAGGGCCGAAGTATTTATATATTTGAGTCAGGCTTTGTTACTAAATATAATATTAGCGAATTTGATATCACATTTTTTTCTCGTTTCGTTTGTCAGTTATTGATGTCGGTTGTTTTGCTGCGGAAGGTCCATCGTGGACCATCCTCGCTTCACGCAAAAGCAGAGCCTTTTTGCGACTTCCTGTCGCGGCTCTGCACTCGATCATCCTGATCAGCGCACCTTGTTTTGCTCGTTTTTGAGCAAATTCAGGCAATTTATTATTTATCACGTCGAAAAAATGAGATGTCAAATTCGTTGTTAATTTATATGAAAAACATCTGACTCAAGTTGTCTTTTTATGTAAGATTGACTGGATGAGAGAGGATTCATCAATCCTATAAATACTTCTTGAAAAAAATGCCCCGAAGCATTCCTGTAACTCCATCATCTAGCTTGTACCGGTAACGAGGTGCCCACCGTGAAACACACACTTTTTTTTTCAATTATTTTAATCATGGCCATTTCCTCTTTGTCCGCAGGAAAAGAGGAAAAATCCCCCTATGACATAAAACCGGGACGGTGGCTTCGGAACGTTAAAGTCGAATATGAAGAAGGCTCGGTCAAGGGCCGGGGCCTCGTCCAGATCTATTTTCCGAAGAATTATACAGGCGGCTCAAAGGCCCGGACCCTTATTGTGCTCCACGGCTACCGGCAGCAGCCGAGCGACTGGGAAAACGGCACGCCCGTTACCGAGTACGCGGACCGCTACGGCTTTGTCCTGGCCTGTCCAGCCATGACCACGACACTGTACGAGTCACGGTATTTCCCGGAGACGGTGAACAGGTGGGCGCCCCAGCCGGGAGGGGTATTCATATCAAAGACCCTGATCGAATTTCTGAAGAAGAATTTCGGCCTCGCCAAGGACCGCGGCACCACCGGCATATTCGGCATATCCACCGGCGCCCGGGGGGCCGTTCTCCTGGCTGCCCAGCACAGTAAAATTTTCGGGGCGGCCTCGGGCCTTCCCGGGGACTACGATTCAGAATCGATAAAGAACGACCGGCTCCTCATTTCCGTATACGGATATTATGAGTCCAATAAAGAGCGCTGGGAGGAGGAAGTCAATATCATCAAGCTGGCGGAAAATCTCAAAAAAACGCCGGTATTCCTCGGGCATGGGACCAATGACGGGGTGGTGCCGCCGCCGCAGACAACAATGCTGGCAGACCGCCTGATGCAGCTCGCCGCAGACAAGGGCGGGTATGAAGTTGTCGTGGACAGTGAGAAAAGCAAGGGCGCCGGCCATGACTGGAAGTACTGGGGCAGCCTGGTGCCGGAGGTTTTCGCCTTTTTCGATAAAAAGCTCGGGAAATAGCCTACAACTTTTTACCTTTTTTTGTAAAAAGTCTCTCCCAGAAAGAAATCTCCTCGTCTGACACGGCGGGATTGTCCTCCTTTTCGGGCAGGACCTCGGCGTAATGATCTTCAATGGTCTTCGTGAGGAAATCGGCGAACTTTTCGCTCGTCATGGTCTGCGCCTTGAACCGGTTGACGTAAAAGAGGATGTCCTTGTCGGAGGTCACCACGGTGCTCATCTTCGGGTTCGGGTCTTTCTTGATGAATTCCTTGATGAGAAAGTCGGCGGAATAATCGAGGGAGTAGTACACGTCGATAGTGGCGACCCGCTCGCTGCGGACATTGTGGGAGGGGTTTTTCTTCCCGTCAAAGACCACCCGTATCCTGGATTTCCTGATTTTCTGGAATTCCTTCAGCCGGTCCAGGAGGCCCGCCCGGGCCTCGTTGAGCTGCCCGAGGAGCATCTTCTCCTCCAGGTCCGGGAACTTGTACATCAGGTTGAAGCCGTCAATCAGCAGTACCATGGCCGGTCATTTCAGGCTTTTCGCGAACCGCTCGATCCGCGTCATCGCCTCCCTGAGGTTATCCATTGACGTGGCGTAGGAGCAGCGGACATGGCGTTCGCCGCACTCGCCGAAGGCCCTGCCGGGCACCACGGCGACCTTTTCCGCGGCCAGGAGCTGCAGCGCGAAATCCCTGCCCGAAAGGCCGGTGCCCGAAACGTCGGGAAAGACATAGAAGGCCCCCTCCGGGACAAGGCAGTCAAGGCCGATCTCGTTGAACCTGCCCGATATGAAGTTCCTCCGCTTCAGGTACTCCTTCCTCATGGCGGTAACGTCTTTCTCTCCTTTCCGGAGCGCCTCGATGGCGGCGTATTGGGCCATGGACGACGCGCAGAGGGCCGTGTACTGGTGGATCTTCATCATTATATCGATGAGGAACTTCGGCCCCCCCACATAGCCGAGGCGCCACCCCGTCATGGCATGGGACTTTGAAAAGCCGTTCAGGTAGATGGTGCGCGATTTCATCTCCGGAATGGAGGCTATGGAAAAGTGGTCGCGGTCGTAGGAGAGGGCGCAGTATATCTCGTCGCTGAGGACTATGAGGTTACGGCTCATGGCCAGCTCCGCCACCTGCTCAAGGGTGGCCCGGTCAATGGTGGATCCCGTTGGATTTGACGGGTAGTTGAGCATGATTGCCTTTGTTTTAGGGGTGACGCTTTTTTTCAGGAGGTCCAGGTCGATCTTGAAGCGGTCCTTCTGGTAGGTCGGTATGATGACCGGCTTCGCGTGCAGGAGCGACACGTTGGCGGTATAGGAGACATAGCAGGGCTCGAAGATTATCACCTCGTCGCCGGGATTCAGGATGCTCCGCAGGGCGAGGTCGAGGCCCTGGCTAACGCCCATGGTGACGATGAGCTCCGTGTCCGGGTCGTAATTGACCTTGTAGTGCGCGGCGATGTACTCGACAATGAGGTCGCGCAGGTCCGGCAGGCCGCGGTTCGGGGTGTAATGGGTGTTGCCGTCCTTGATGGCGAAGATGCCGCTGTCCGATATGCGCCAGGGCGTGACAAAATCCGGCTCCCCCACGCCCAGGGAAATGCAGTCCGGCGTGGAATAGACGATATCAAAGAACTCGCGTATCCCCGAGGGGGGGACGGCGCTGCCCACCTGGGAGACCAGGGACTCGGGATTGTTTTTTTCTACCAGTTTCAGCTTCATGGCGCTACCCGCGGCGCCGGCTTCGCCGGGCGCCTCTTTTTTTTATTGGTTTCCAAAAAATCGATTGCCGCCTCCCGTGCGGAAAAGGCGTCACTCATGATCATTTCGGTAAAAAGTTCTCCATAATTATAAATCGATTTGATTCAGTAAAGCCAAAATTCCGGTAATACTCGATTAATTCGGAATTTCCTTCGGGAAGGGCGATTAATATTTTTTCGATATGCCTTCCGGCGAGTAATGATTTGAATTCCCTGAGCAAGCCCTCCATCAGGCCGGCCGGCCTTGACGGGTCGGCGCAGAGCCACCGGATCGTGGCGGTTTGAACGCCGTCTCCCTCGTCGAGGGATGCGATGAGAAAGCCGGCGACGCTCTTCTTTGTCACGGCTACCAGGCCGAGCCCCCGGTTCCCGGCAAGGCAATCGGCAAGGCTGGTCTCGTTCCAGTCCTGGAGGATCGGCGAGTGGCGACGGGTGAAGAATTCGCGGCCCAGGAGAAAGACCTTCCTCAGGTCGTCGATCCGCACCGGCCTTATCTCGACAGGACCCTTCATTCAGGACCGTTCCAGCTTCAGGAGCCTCGGCTCATGGTCGGCCTGGAGGACTACATTGACCTGTCGCTTCCCCGGGAGGGGATGGTCCGAATTGTAATGGAGGCCGATGCTGTCCTTCCGGGCCAGGGCGCTTCGTATGATGAGCTTGGCCACGGTGGCGAGGTTGCGGAGCTCCACGATGCGGGATGAAATGGTGCTCTTCTTGTAGTAATCGTGGATATCGTCGGCGAGCATCAGGATGCGCTTGTGCGCCTTCTGGAGACGCTTGTCGGACCGGACGATCCCCACGTAGTCCCACATGAGGCGCTTCACGTCCTCGATGTCGTGCTGCACCAGGACCCACTCCTCGAGGTCAAAGGTCCCGGCCTTGTTCCAGTTGGGGAATTCCGGGATAACGCGCTTCTTGTCGAATTGCCCGAGGTGCTCCTCTGCCCGCAGAAAGGCCCGGTGGGAAAAGACGATCCCCTCCAGGAGGGAATTGCTGGCCAGGCGGTTGGCGCCATGGACGCCGGTGCAGGACGATTCGCCGGACACGTAGAGGTTTTCGATCGATGTTTTGCCGTCGTAGTCGCTCACAACGCCGCCGCAGAGGTAATGGGCCGCCGGCACCACCGGTACCGGCTCCTTCGACATGTCGATCCCCTCTTCAAGGCACTGGGCGTAGATGTGGGGGAACCGCTGCATGAGGAACTTCTTGCTCTTGCTCGTGATGTCGAGATAGACGTTGGTGACACCGTGCTTCTTCAGCTCCATATCTATGGCGCGGGCCACGATGTCCCGGGGCGCCAGGTCCCTGAGGGGATGGATCTGCTCCATGAATCGCTCCCCCCGCCTGTTGACGAGGATCGCCCCTTCCCCGCGGACCGCCTCGCTGATGAGAAAACAGGGGCCGCTCTGCTTTGTGCTGTAGAGGGCGGTGGGATGGAACTGGATGAATTCCATGTCCGCGATGAGGGCCCCGGCACGGTAGGCCATGGCTATGCCGTCGCCGGTGGCGATCTCCGGGTTCGTGGTGTGGAGGTAGACCTGGCCCACGCCTCCCGTGGCGAGGAGGGTCATCTTTGCGTTGAAGGTGTTCACCATGCCGGTGGTGTTGTCGAGAATGTAGGCCCCGTAGCAGTGGATGGCGGCCCGTTTCGAAGGCTTCACCTTCAGCTGGTGCTCGGTCAGAAGGTCAACGCCGGTATGGTCCTCAAAGAGCTGGATATTCTTTATCTCGGAAACTTTCTGCAACAGGGCCCGCTCCACTTCCTGGCCGGTGAGGTCCTGGGCGTGGACGATGCGGTTTTTGGAATGGCCCCCTTCCCGGCCGAGGTCAAGGATCGTGCCGCCGGGGCCGTCTTTCTCTGAAAACTGGGTGCCCCATTCCATCAGCTCCCTGATCCGTTCCGGGCCGGACCGCACCAGGATCTCGATGGTCTTGCGATCGCCGAGGCCCGCGCCCGCTTTTATCGTGTCTTCAATGTGCTTTTCGAAGGAGTCTTCCGGGGAGAGAACCGAGGCGATTCCCCCCTGGGCGTAGTTGGTGTTGGAATCGAAGTCCTTTTTTTTCGTTACGATGTTCACCGATCCGAAGCGCGATGCCTTGATGGCGAAGGCAAGGCCCGCGATGCCGCTTCCGATCACCAGGAAATCAGATTTGAACTTTTTTGGCCTCATGGTTCAGTAACTCCGTTACATTTTTTTGCGCGGCCTCCGCGATGCTCTCTACGGGCTCGCCGCGCAGCTCGGCGATGAACCGGTATGTATGAATGATGTAATCCGGCCTGTTCTGCTTTCCCCGCAGCGGCACCGGCGTCAGGAAAGGGGCGTCGGTCTCGACAAGGAGCCGGTCCAGGGGTACATAGGCGGCCGCGTCATGAAGATTCACCGCGGCCCGGTAGGTGACATTGCCCGCGAAGGAGATGTAGAAGCCCAGGTCCATGCATTGCCTGGCGGAGTCCCTGTCGCCGGAAAAGCAGTGGATGACGCCGCCGGTTCTGCACGATTCCCGGAGGATGGCCAGGGTTTCCTCCATGGCGTCGCGGGAGTGCACGATCAGGGGCATCCCCAGTCTGTTCGCCAGGCCGATCTGGAAGCGGAATGATCGCTCCTGCTCCTCCTTCGGCCGGCGCATCCGGTAGAAATCGAGGCCGCATTCGCCGATGCCGAAAAGCAGCTTTGCGTCAGGGCCGTTAAGTATTGAAACGGCAAGTTTTTCCAGTTCCTCGAGTTCCGCGACAGGGGCAGGGGAAGAGGGGTGTATGCCAACGGTAAATACCATGCCATTGGAGGACCGGCGCACGGCGAAGTCGCGGGACCACCGGGAACTGGCCATGTCGATGGAGGCCTGCACCACCCGGGAAATACTGTTTTCGCCCAGATGCTTCATGAGAGCGTTTTCATCAATCGGCGAGTCTTCAAGGATCAGGTCAAAATGTGCGTGGGAATCGATATACATGACGTTTCTCGAAGGATTGTCCTGGTGTCGTTGTACCGGTATGAGCGTCATAATTGCAAGTATAAAATAATTGATGAATAATTGGTTGAATTTTTTATATATCGAGTCATACTATCCCACATATGAAAATACTAGCCATCGCCGATATCCATGGAGATATGAAATACTTTGACGATGCCGCTGATCTGATCAGGTCGGCCGATCTCGTTGTCATCTGCGGCGATCTCGGCAAGGGAGGAGACTGGAAATCGGCGGAAGATGTCCTTTCCCGAATCGAGCGATATACGGGAAACATCGTGGGCGTTCACGGGAACTGGGACAGGAGGGAGGTTTGCTCATTGCTGGAAGGGAGGGGATACAGTCTTCATGGAAGGGGACGGATCATCGGCGGCATCGGCTTCTTCGGAGTCGGAGGGTCGAACCAGACGCCGATGAACACGGCCAGTGAATATTCCGAGGAAGAATACAATGACTTGCTGACAGCGGGGTTCCGGCAGATTGCGGGGGCGTCCGCGTCGGTTCTCGTGTCCCATGCCCCGCCGCATCGCCTGCGGGACAGGACCTTCATAGGCATCAGGGGAGGAAGCAGGGCTATCAGGGCATTTATCGAACAAAACAGGGTCGATCTCTGTCTTGCGGGCCATATCCATGAAGCCTACGGCGTGGAGCGCTTCAATGATTGCCTGGTGGCAAATTCCGGATCATTTAAAAAGGGGAGATACTCGTTGATAGACATGGGAAGCCCCATTACCGTGGACCAGGGCAGGCTGTAATAGCATCGGGGTTAAAAAAATATTGCCACAGCGATAAATAATTTGACAATTTTGCCCTGTGCATTAACTATCAGGTTTTAATATGAATTCCCTCAAGCGTAAAGATCTCCTTGATATTCAATCGTTATCTGTAGAGGAGATTCTTCTTATCTGCAGGTCCGCCAAGTATTTCAAGGATATTTTTACCCGGTCAGTGAAGAGCGTTCCCGTATTACGGGGGAAATCGGTCTGTACCCTCTTTTACGAGCCGTCGACGAGGACGCGGCTGAGCTTTGATCTTGCCGCCAAGCGGCTCTCGGCCGACCTGATCAATTTCGCGGTGTCGACCTCGAGCGTCGTAAAGGGAGAGTCCCTCATCGACACGGTCCATACCTTAGAGGCCATGAAGGTGGATTACATTGTAATGAGACATGCGGCGTCAATGGCGCCGCATTTTTTATCCCGTAACATCAAGGCTTCGGTCATCAACGCCGGCGACGGGTTCCACGCCCACCCGACTCAGGGGCTGCTCGACGCCTATTCCATCATGGAACAACTGGGCATCCTGGAACAGGGAACCATGGAGGGGCTTCATATCGGCGTCATCGGCGACATCAAGCACTCCCGCGTGGCCCGCTCGGACGTGGAGGTGTTCAAGAAGCTCGGGGCGAAGGTCACCCTCTGCGGCCCGCCGACCCTGATCCCGGATGTTTTCAAGCACTATGGCGTCGAGATCAGCTATAATCTGGACTCCCTCCTGCCGGAGCTTGACGTCGTCAACCTGCTCCGGATCCAGAAGGAGCGGCAGAAGGGCTCACACTTCCCGTCGCTGCGGGAGTATCACCGGCAGTTCGCCCTCACCGACGAGCGTTTCCGGCGGTGCAGAAACGACGTCATCGTGATGCATCCGGGCCCGGTGAACAGGGGCATTGAGATCGACGACGCCGTCATGAGCAGCCCCAAGACAATAATCAACGAGCAGGTCACCAACGGGGTGGCGGTGCGGATGGCGATATTCTATCTCCTGGCGGGAGGGGCGCCCCTGGAGGAAATGAGCGAGGAATGAGGTTCCCTTGAAAATAGCAATTAAAAACGGCCGTGTCATCGACCCCGCCTCACGGACCGATGACACGCTGGACATACTCATCGAAGACGAGACCATCGCGGACATTTCCCGCGGCATTGCCGTACGTGACGATTACGGCGTCATCGACGCCGGCGGCTGCCTGGTGCTGCCGGGCCTCATCGACATGCACGTGCATTTCCGGGAGCCGGGGCGCGAGGACGTCGAAACCATTTACAGCGGGTCGAAGGTCGCGGCCAAGGGCGGATTCACGTCGGTCTGCACCATGCCCAATACCGATCCCGTCATCGACAACCAGGCCCTGGTGCGGTTCATCAAGCTGGAAGCTGAAAAGGGACCGATCAATGTTTTCCCTGCGGCGACCATCACCAAGGGCCTGAAGGGCGAGGAAATATCGGAGATGGGCGAGCTGATCAACGCCGGCGCCGTGGGTTTCACCGACGACGGCCTGCCGGTCAGGAGCTCGAACCTCATGCGCCGCGCCCTCGAGTATTCCCGCATGTTCGACGTGCCCATCATGACCCATTCGGAGGACCTCGACCTTACCGACGACGGCATCATGAACGAAGGGAAAAATTCGATGTTCCTGGGCCTCAAGGGAATTCCCCGGGAGGCGGAAGAGGTGATGATCGCGCGGGACGTGATCCTCACCCGCCTGGCGGGGGGACGCCTCCATGTCGCCCACGTCTCATCGGGGGGGTCGGTCGAGATCATACGGCGCGCCAAGAGCGACGGCATCAGGGTAACCTGCGAGACGGCGCCGCACTACTTTTCCCTCACCGATGCGGCCGTGGCGGAATACCTCTCCATGGCGAAGATGAAGCCCCCCCTCAGGACCGAGGATGACCGGAAGGCCATTATCGCTGGGCTCAAGAGGGGAATCATCGACGTCATCGCGTCGGACCATGCTCCCCATTCTCCCAATGAGAAGATGCAGGAGCTCGAGTACGCTCCCTTCGGCATCGTCGGCCTTGAAACGACGGTGCCCCTCATTATCTCCGTCCTGGTAAGGGACAACGGATTTTCCTATTTTGAGGCCTTTGAAAAGGTGACCGTCAATCCGGCGCGTATTCTGAAGATCAACCGCGGAGAGTTGAAAATCGGCGGCATCGCCGATGTGACGATAATCGACCCGGAAAAGAAGGTAATGATAAACGAGGAATTCATGCTCTCAAAGTGCAAGAATTCCCCCTTCCTCGGAAAGGAGCTGTTCGGGTCCGTGGAATATACCATCTGCAACGGTAACGTGGTCTATTCAAATAAATAACCGCCATGACGCGCCGGAGAGCCTTCAGGGTCACGGATTTATCCTTGACATAATACAAACAGTAGCCATACCTATTGTCACAGGGCGGCGCCGTTCCATGCCGCGTGGAATTTATACATCAGTTTACCGAGGAGGCTGTATGCGGTTTTTCAAGATACTACTTATCATGATGGTGGTTTCAGTTCTTGCCGTATCATGTACCATGAAGAAGGAAATGAGCCTGGAAGACTACGCCACAATTGAGATGGTTTTAAATCTGCCCAATTGGGAGCTTGTCAAGTCCAAGGTCTAGGAAGTTGCGTTAAAGTACGGATACACCGACAAGCAGTACACGGACATG
>JADHED010002482.1_pt1 | contig 12694 bp, 9 predicted proteins | sample 8952041 | NCBI WGS metagenome assembly JADHED01 (sample SAMN16124423, study PRJNA663239) | bioreactor sludge metagenome | isolation source: sludge (control) | place: India:Bengaluru | collected 2018-09-08
AGTGCGCCCGGCGGTTCTGGGCGAAATCGGCTTCCGTGCGTCCCTTGGCCAGCGGCCGCTCTTCGCCGTAACTGATGGTGGCCATGCGGGCGGCGGGGATGCCGAGATCGACCAGGAACGCCTTGGCGGACTTGGCGCGCGCCTCGCCGAGGGCGAGGTTGTATTCGTTGGTGCCGCGCTCGTCGGTGTGGCCCTCGATAGTCACCTTAACGTTGGGGTTGGCCTTCAGGAAACCGGCCTTCTTGCGCAGGATGTCCTGGGCCTGGGGCGAAAGCGCCGAGCTGTCGTAGGCAAAGAGGACGTCCTCGTTTTCGAAGGCCATGCGCTCGGGCGACCCGATGGCGCCGCCCCCCATGCCGCCCGTCCCGGGCCGGCTCCCGCCGCCGCCCAGATCCTGCTCCCCGATCCCCTTGCGGCCCGCCGCCCCGCTGCCGGCACCGCCGGCTCCGTAGGCGGCGTCCGAGGCGATCTCTTTCTTCTGGCAGCCGGAGATCCCGAGCAGGATTCCGAACATGAGCATTACGGCGAGGGCTTTCACGGCATTCGTTTTCATCGTGCTCTCCTTGGGCGGATGTGGCGGCGAATCCCCCGCCGCCCGATCGACATGGCGGTTTTATATCGCAGCGCACATCAATTGTCAAAACGGGGAGCCGGGCGCGATGCGCCTGGCTCCCCGCGGCACACCAATAAAAACGCCCCGTGCAGGGGATTGCACGAGGCTCTTACGAGAAGGGTGGTTTAGAAAGTTGTGGGGTGGTCTTTCTAACTCAGCTTCCCGTGCGGTCCCGATAAATCAGACCGCTTGAATACAAACTTACCAGTGCGGCATCGGCCCTGTCAAGAGGATTCTGGCCGAAGACGGGTCCGCGGCTCCCGCTTCGGAGTGTCTGGCCGGCGTGCGGGAGTGCACCCACCTGCCAGCGGGGAAGGGCGGGTGCACGGCAAAGCGCCACGCCGCGGAAAATAGATACATATTTGTTATAAACGATCTTTGTTAAAACAAATATGAAATTAAAAAATTTTAGCTCCCGGCTGCCATGGCGAATCTTTTGACAATCAAATCGGGAAGATGTCCAACGCCTCCGACGTTCGGCACGGAACGTGATTAGCTCTGCTGCCGTCGCAAAACGAATCTCCACCGAGAGAGGACACGCCATGAAAAAGATCGAAGCCGTCATCAAGCCGTTCAAGCTGGACGAGGTCAAGGCCGCGCTCGGCGCCATCGGGATCGCCGGGATGACCATCACCGAGGTCAAGGGGTTCGGCCGGCAGCGGGGCCACAAGGAGGTGTATCGCGGCGCCGAGTACCAGGTGGACCTCGTCCCCAAGATCCACCTGGGCATCGTCGTCGACGATTCGCTGACCGCCAAGGTCGTGGATGCCATTCGCCAGGCGGCCTACACGGGCAAGATCGGCGACGGCAAGATTTTCGTCTCGTCGCTGGAGCAGGCCGTGCGCATCCGCACCGGGGAGACCGGCCCGGATGCCATCTGAGCCATCGACCGACCTGTCGGAAACCAATGCGCTGAAATTTCGAAGCAACCGAATGCTGAAAGGAGAACGGGAGACGATGCGAGTCGAGCGGGAGTCGAAGTCGTCGGCATGGGCGTGGGTGTGTGGGGCGGCGTTGCTGGTGCTGGTCCGGGTGAATGCGTATGGCGAGGAGTGGTGGAGCCAGGCGGGCGACCCCAAGAACTTCAGCGCCACGGTCACGTTTGCAACCGATTATCTCTTCCGGGGGGTCTCGCAGACCGACAACAAGCCGGCCGTGCAGGGCAGCTTCGACTACAAGCACCCCTCGGGCGCCTACGTTGGGCTGTGGGGGTCCAACGTTGACGATTCGATTTCCAAGGGGAACATCGAGCTGGACGTCTACGGGGGCTACGGGTTCGAGCTGTTCAGCAACTTCAACCTGGACGCATCCATCATCTATTACTACTACCCCGGCGACGGCCACGACCCGAACAAGAGTTACGTGGAGGGCCACCTGGGAGCCGATTACACCTTCAAGGAAGCGCCGCTCAGCCCGAAAATCGCCCTCGGCTACAACTACTCTCCCGACTTCTTCGGTGAAGACGGCGACGGTCATTACGTCAGCGGCCGGCTGGACCTCGCGCTCCCCTGGGAGCTCACCCTCTACGGCATGATCGGCTACCAGTGGGTCGAAGGCGATAAGAGCTCCGGCAACGGTGCAGGCGAGAACGGCGAGGACGGCTACGACTACGTTCACTACCGCATCGGGGTGAGCCGCCCGGTGCTCGGGTTCGTGCTCGACCTCTACTATTCGGACACCGACAACGAGAACTACCTCGGGAAGCGCATCGCCGACGAGCGCGTGGTGTTCTCGGTCTCGCGGACGTTCTGAGGCCTGAATCTACAATTTGGGAAAATCGAATTTTTGTATGTTACGTTTTTGAATTTTTCGAACATGCTCCGCCGGCTGCCGAAAATAAATTTTTTACAGCGATAACAGATTGATGTGCGATTTTCCGCTGACCGGCACGAGAATTGATATGTCCGCATACCAGAAACTTCCAACCTCAAGGAGGATCGGTGTCATGAAACGCGTTTCCGTCTTCGTCTGGGTCATCGTGCTGGCCGGCTGGGTGTTCATCGCACCCGCGCTGGCGGCCGAGGCCGAACCCAAGCTGAACTCGGGCGACACGGCCTGGATGATCGTGTCGACCGCATTGGTGATGATGATGACCCCGGCCGGGCTGGCGCTGTTCTACGGCGGCATGTCGCGCTACAAGAACCTGCTCAACACCTTCGCCATGACCTTCGTGGCCTACTGCCTGGCGAGCGTCGTGTGGATCGCCTACGGCTACACGCTCGCCTTCGGTCCGGACAAGGCCGGGATCATCGGAGGCCTGGACTTCGTCCTGCTCTCGGGCATCACCCCGGCCACGCTCGAAGGCACCATCCCGACCAACGTCTACGCTCTGTTTCAGATGACGTTCGCCTGCATCACGGTGGCGCTGGTGCTCGGGTCCATCGTGGACCGCATGAAGTTCTCGGCCTGGCTGGTGTTCACCGTGCTCTGGGTGACGTTCGTCTACTGCCCGATCGCCCACTGGGTGTGGGGCAAGGGCTGGATGGCGCAGATGGGGGCGCTGGACTTCGCGGGCGGGACGGTCGTGCACGTCAACGCCGGGGTCGCCGGCCTGGTGCTGGCGCTGGTCCTGGGCAAGCGCATCGGCTTCGGCAAGGAGGCGATGTTCCCCTCGAGCATCGCGCTGACCGCGCTGGGCTCGGCGCTGCTGTGGTTCGGCTGGTTCGGCTTCAACGCGGGCAGCGCGCTCGTGGCCGACGGACTGGCCGGCAGCGCGTTTCTGACCACCAACACGTCGGCCGCGGCCGGAGCGCTGGCGTGGATGTTCACCGAGTGGGCGGTCAACCGCAAACCCACGGTGCTCGGCATCGCTTCGGGGATCGTCGCGGGCCTGGTCGCCATCACGCCCGCGGCGGGTTTCGTCGGGCTGGGGGCGTCCCTGGTGATCGGGGTTGCGGCAGGGGTGCTGGGGTTCTTCTCGGTCGCCAAGCTCAAGCACCGCATCGGCTACGACGACTCGCTCGACGCCTTCGGCGTGCACGGGGTGTGCGGAACCTTTGGCGCGCTGGCAACAGGCCTCTTCGCGGACCCGGCGATCAACGCGACCGGCACCGGCCTCTTCTTCGGCAATCCGGGCCAGTTGCTCATCCAGGCGGTTTCGATCGCGTCGACGGCCCTCTTCACCGCGGTGGCGACGATCGTGCTGGTCTATGTCACCAAGGCGCTGACCGGAGGCCTGCGGGTCGACGAGGAAAACGAAGTCACCGGCCTGGACAGCGCCGTGCACGGCGAGCGGGCCTTCGAGATCCAATAACCCCCGATCTGCGACTCCCTCCCCCCGCCCGTCGGCTGGCAGGATCCGTTCCGCGCCTCCAGCCGGCGGGCACCCCCGCCTCTTAGATACTCGATGCTGGATGCAGGATCCAGGTACCGAATGCGTGAGACGGTTGGCCGATGCAGGATGAAGGGTGAAAACCCCTTGTCTTATCCTGTATCCTGCATCTTGCATCGCTATTGTCCCCCCACCCCTCTCGCCAGCTCCCGTATGAACTCGGGGTCCGTGCCGCAGCACCCGCCGAGCATGTCGGCCCCGGCCGCTTTGATCCTTAAGGCATCGGCGGCGAACTCGGCCGGCGTCTGCCGGTAGACCGTGCGGCCCTCCTCGACGACCGGCCGGCCCGCGTTGGGCTGGACCAAAATCGGCAGCCGCGTGGCGGCGCGCAGCTCCGCGGCGAGCTCCACCATGTCGGCCGAGCCGAGGCCGCAGTTGCTGCCGATCGCGTCGGCGCCCGCCGCTTCGAGCGCCTGCGCCGCCTTGATGACCCCGTCGCCCATCATCGTGAAGAACCCTCTCGGGCTGCGGTTGTAGGTGAGGGAGGCGACGACGAAGACCTTGCCCAGCGATTTGGCCGCCCTCAGGGCGATGAGCGCTTCCTCCAGCGAGAACATGGTCTCGATGCTGATGAGGTCAGCCCCGCCGGCGAGGAGCGCGTCGGCCTGGCGTCGGAAGGCCTCTTCGGCCATGACGGGGTCGAGGTCGCCTAAAGGCTGCAGCATCTTCCCGGTCGGGCCGATGTCGCCGGCGACGAACCGGCCGCCCGGGCGCACGCTGCACGCGATTTCGGCCGCGCGCCGATTGATCCGCTCGGCCCGGTCCGCCAGGCCGCCTTCGGCGAGCTTGACCGGGCTCGCGCCGAAGGAGTTGGAGTGCACGACGTGGGAACCGGCAGCAAAGTACTGCCGGTGGACCTCCGCGACGGCATCAGGCCGCTCGAGGTTCCAGGCCTCGGGACCCACTCCGGCCGGCAGTCCGGCAGCGATGAGCATGCTGCCCAGCCCGCCGTCGAAGACGACGGTAGCGTGTTTCAGCAGATCGGCAATGGGCACCGTGTTCTCCCTCCTCTACTTCAGGTCGTAGTACACGCCGGCATTCAGGGTCTTCCCGCCGGTCTTGAACGCCACGAGGATCTGGTATTGGCCCTTGTCCGCCAGCGTGAAGTAGTTGTCGTAGCTCTTCATCTCCTTGGAGAAGCGCAGTGGCTTGACCTGCTCCTGGCCCTTGGGGTCGATCAGCTTCATGCGCACCTCGGCGTCCAGGATCTCCTTGCGGGTGGCGTCGGTCTGCAGGACCACGGCGATGTTGTGGGTGGTGCCGGCCTCGGGCTCCTCCTTGGATTTCATGGCAACGAGCATTTTCTTGTGCTCTGCGTTGGTCATGATCTGAAAGATCACGCGCACACTCTCGACGAGGACCTCGCGCTGGTCCATCTGCATGCCGGGCGCCCCGTGGCCGGCGTGCCCCCCGGGGCTCCCGTGCTGGTGCTGGGCGGCAACCATGCCGGCCCAGGCGATGAGGCCGCACGTGACGGCGGCAGCGATGATTCGATTCGGTTTCATTAGTCCACCCCCATGTATCGGTGTTTGGTGTTTGGCTTCTGGTGTTTGGGATTTTGTTTACGGTCAGCCCGCGGCCGTTGCCATACCTTTAATCCCTTAACCCTGAACTCTGAACCCTGCTCCCTTCCCCCCGTCACCCTTCAGGCCACCAGCTCGGACATCTCCGACGGTTTCAGGGTCCCTCGGCGCAGCGCCATACGCTTCATCAGCGCGAAGATGACCGGGGTGATGATGAGCACGTGCACCGTTGAGGTGATCATCCCGCCGATAATCGGCGCGGCGATGGGCTTCATGACGTCCGAGCCCACGCCGGTCGCCCACATGATCGGCAGCAGTCCCGCGATCACGACGAACACCGTCATCAGCTTGGGCCGCAGGCGCAGGACCGAGCCCTCGACGGTGGCCTCCAGGATCTCCTCCGCGTCGACGCGGCCGCGGCGCAGGCGGCGGTCGAGCGCCTCGTGCAGGTACACCACCATGACGACACCCGTCTGGACGGCCTCGCCGTAGAGTGCGATGTACCCGACCCAGACCGCGACGCTGAAGTTGTAGCCCAGCAACAGCTGCAGCAGCACCCCGCCGGTCATGGCGTAGACCACCGACAGCATGATGATGATCGACTCGCTGACCGAGCGGAACGTCATGTAGAGCAGGCCGAAGATCACGGCGAAGACGACTGGCAGAAGGATCCGCAGCCGGGCGTCGGCCCGCTCCTTGTACTCGTACTGCCCGCTCCAGGTGTAGGAGATCCCGGCGGGGATCTCCACGCGCTCGGCCACCGCCCGCCGGGCCTCCTCGACGTAGCCGCCGATGTCGCGGCCGGCGACGTCGACAAAGACATACCCGGAGAGCATCCCGTTCTCGTCCCGGATCATGGCCGGCCCGGTCGCGAAGCCGACCTCCGCCAGCTGGCCGAGGGGCACGTGGGCGACCCGGGCGGGGCCGGCCGCCCCCATGGCGCCGCCGGCCGGCGCGGTCCTCACCGGCACGAGGATGCGCCGGATCTTGTCCACGTCGTCGCGGTACTCGCGCAGGTAGCGCAGGTTGACGGGGTAGCGCTCGCGGCCCTCGACGGTGCGCGTCACGTTCATGCCGCCCAGGGCGGCCTGGATCACGTCCTGGACGTCGCCGACGGTCAGGCCGTAGCGCGCGATCTCGTCGCGGCGCACCGTGATGTCCAGGAAATACCCGCCCGTCACCTTCTCGGCGTAGGCCGAGCGCGTCCCCGGAACTTCCTTGAGCACGGCTTCGATCCGGTTGCCGACCTCCTGGATGCGGCCGAGGTCGTCGCCCGCGATCTTGACCCCGACCGGGGTGCGGATGCCGGTGGAGAGCATGTCGATGCGCGCGCGGATGGGCATGGTCCATGCGTTCTGCACGCCCGGGAACTGCATGCGCCGGTCCATGTCGGCGACGAGCTCCTCGAAGCTCAGTGGGCGGTCGGCGCCGAACACCCGGGAGGCGGCCGGCCGCAGGAACGCCGGCAGCCAGTCGTAGTCGCGCGGCACGCGCCGCCACTGGTCCTGCGGCTTGAGCTGCACCACGGTCTCCATCATCGAGAAGGGCGCCGGGTCGGTCGCGGTCTCGGCCCGGCCGGCCTTGCCGAACACCTGCTCCACCTCGGGGAAACTCTTGAGGATCCGGTCCTGCACGGACAGCAGCCGGCCGGCTTCGGTCACCGAGAGCCCCGGCGGGGTCACCGGCATGTAGAAGAGGGTCCCCTCGTAGAGGGGCGGCATGAACTCGCTGCCGATCGGGAAGAGGACGAGCAGCAGCACGGTCGCCGGCACCACCAGGAAGTTGAGGATCAGCGCGGTCCAGCGGAAGCGCAGCGCCAGGCGCAGCACCGGCCGGTAGAGCCCGATGAAGAGCCGCGAAACCGGGTTCTCGGATTCGGGCTTGAGCCGCCGGCCGCGGATGAACAGCGTCATCAAGGCCGGCACGAGCGTGATCGCGAGCAGCGAGGAGGCGCTCGCCGCGAAGGTCTTGGTCAGCGCGAGCGGCCGGAAGAGCCGCCCCTCCTGGCCCTCCAGCAGGAACACCGGGGTGAAGGAGACGATGACGATGATGAGCGAGAAGAAGATCGGCCGTCCGACCTGCTGCGCGGCCTGGATGACGGTGCGCACCGGCTGGGCCTTCTCCTCGGGGGTGCCCTCCGAGAGCCTTCGGTAGGCGTTTTCCACCATGACCATCGAGGCGTCCACCACGACACCGATGGCGAGCGCGATGCCGCCGAGCGACATGATGTTGGAGGTGATGCCGAAGTAGTACATGGGGATGAACCCCGCCAGCATCGATATGGGCAGGGCGAAGATCGGCACCAGCGCCGAGCGGAAGTGCAGCAGGAAGATGACGATCACGACGCTGACGGTGAGCATCTCTTCGATCAGCGTCTCGCGCAGGGTGGCGATCGACTGGTGGATCAGCTCCGAACGGTCGTAGGTCGGGACAATGCGCACCCCGTCCGGGAGCCCGGGCTCGATCTCGCGGATGCGCTGCTTGACGCGGTCGATGACGGTGAGCGCGTTCTCCCCGTGCCGCATCACGACGATGCCGCCCGCCACCTCCCCGCGTCCGTCCAGCTCCACGATCCCGCGTCGGATCTCGGGCCCGAGGCCGACCTCGGCGATGTCGCGCAGCAGGATCGGCACCCCGCGCTCGTTGGTGCCGAGCGAGATCTTCTGGATGTCCTCGACCGACTTGACGTAGCCCCGGCCGCGCACCATGTACTCGCGCCCGGAGAACTCGAGCAGCCGCCCCTCGACGTCGTTGTTGGAGCGGCGCACGCGGTCCATCACCTCCTGGATGGAGATCCCGAGCGAGGCCATGCGGTTGGGGTCGAGATTCACCTGGTACTGCTTGACGAACCCGCCCACGCTCGCCACCTCGGCCACCCCGCCGACCCCGGCCAGGGCGTAGCGCACGTACCAGTCCTGAAGCGTGCGCAACGCGGCCAGGTCGTTGCGGCCGGAGTCGTCCACCAGGGCGTAGGTGAACACCCAGCCGACGCCGGAGGCGTCCGGGCCGATGACCGGCGTCACGGAGGGCGGCAGCCTGCCGGTGATCTGCTGGAGGTATTCGACCACCCGCGACCGCGCCCAGTAGATGTCGGTCCCGTCCTCGAAGATCGCATAGACGTAGGAGAAGCCGAAGTCGGAGAAGCCGCGCACGGCCTTGACCCTGGGGGCGGAGACCAGCGCCGTGACGATGGGGTAGGTCACCTGGTCCTCGATGAGGTCCGGGCTGCGTCCCTCCCAGGGGGTGTAGATGATGACCTGGACGTCCGAGAGGTCGGGGATGGCGTCGAGCGGTACGCGCTCGAGGCTGTAGACCCCCCAGAGGGTCAGCAGGGCCACCACCAGGAACACGATGAACCGGTTGCGTCCGCAGAAGCCGATGGCGCGCTCGATCATGGTCGGTCTTTCGATCCGGGCCCGGGGGCGGCCTCAGTGCTGGTGCCCGGCGTGCCCGCCGCCGGACATCTCGCCGACGGCTTCCTTGAGCTTGGACTCGGAGTCGATCAGGAAGTTGGCGCTGGTCACGACCCGGTCGCCTGCCGATAGGCCCCCGAGGACCTCGACGAACCCGTTCACGCGCGCGCCGGTGCGGATCTCGCGCGGCTGGAAGTACCCCTGCCCGCGGTCCAGGATGGCGATCTGGCGCAGCCCGGTGTCGATCACCGCGCTTTCGGGCACCGCCAGGCGCTTGCCGAGGTCGATGCGGACGGCGACCTCGGCGTACATCTCGGGCTTGAGCCGGCCCGCCCGGTTGGGGATCTCGAAGCGCACCCGTGCCGTTCGTGTGCGCGGGTCGAGCGACGGGTAGATGTAGGTGGCCTTTCCGGTGAACGGATCTCCGGGGAAGTTGGTGAACTGCACGGCGGCCGTCTGGCCGAGACGGATGTAGGCCAGCTCGTACTCGTAGACGTCCGCGATCACCCAGACCACCGAGAGGTCGGCCAGCCGGTAGAGCGTCATCCCCGGCTCCACCCGCATGCCGCGGAAGGCCATCTTCTCCAGCACGAAGCCCTCGTAGGGCGAGTACAGCGTCATGGTGCGGCGCACTTCGCGGGAGTCCTCGAGCGCGCGGATCTGGGCCTCGCTGATGTCCCAGAGCTTCAGCCGGCGCCGGGCCGAGTCCACCAGCGCCTCGCCGCTGCGGGCCACCTCGGGGTAGGGGCTTGCCGCCAGCTGCCGGCGCGCCGCGAGGGCGGCCAGGTACTCCTCCTGCGTCGACACCAGCTCGGGGCTGTAGATCGTGAGCAGCGGCGCGCCTTTTTTGACGGGCGCCCCCGTGAAGTCCACAAAGAGCTCCTCGATCCACCCGCCGATCTTCGGCGAGATGGTCGCAAGGCGCTTCTCGTCGTACTCGACCCGGCCGTTGGCGCGGATGACCTTTTCGAGCACCCGGCGCTCCACCGTCCCGATCCGCACGCCGATCATCTGCTGGCGTTCGGCGGAGAGCTGAACAGTCCCCGGCGTCACCTCCACCATCCGGCCCTCTTTCTTGAGCGACTCCATGGTGAGCCCGCTCATGTCGAGGTCGTCGGCTTTGGCTGCGGGGGCCGGGCCGTGCCCGGCGTGACCGGACTGCGCCCGGGCGGGCAGGGGCGCCGGTACAAGGAGGCCGGCGCAAAGCATCAGGATGCAGACGGCGCGGATCGCCTTCACGGAGTCCCTCCCACGCGCCCGCCCAGGGCGGCCTCGAGGTCCGCGAGGCTCTTCCCGTAATCGGTGAGGGCCTGGTGGTAGTCGAGCTCGTAGCGGTGCAGGCGGATGTGGCTTTCGAGCAGGCCGGCGAACTCGGCCCGGTTCACGGTGTAGGCGCTGAGCGCCGACTGGGCCTGGAGGCGGGCCTGGGGCAGAATGCCCGACTCGTAGAGGTCGACCTGGCGCTCGAGGCGCTGGACCATGGCCGCCATGCCGGCCACCATGGCGGCCACCTCGTTGCGCATGGCCGTGTAGCGCGCCTCGGTGCTGTGCAGCTCGGCGCGCGCTTCGGCGATCTTCGGCCCCTGGCGCGAACCGTAAAAGATCGGGATGGTGACCCCGACCATGCCCGAGACCATGTCCTTGCGGTTTTCGCCGTCGGGGCCGTCGTCGCGCTGGCCGTAGCTGAAGCGCAGCTCGAAGTCCGGGAAGGCGTCGCGCTCGGCGGACTCGAGGCCCTTGCGCCGGGCCTCGATCATCTTGCGCATGCGCATGAGGCCGGGGTTGGACTCGACCGCCGCCTGCTGCAGGCGCCGGGTGTCCAGCCGGACGCGGCTGAAGCGCATCGCGGCGGGCCGGCCGATGGACCCGGTCACCTCACGGTTCAGCAGTGCTTCGAGCCGGGCCTCGGTGGCCAGCCGGCTCTGGTCGAGCATGAGCAGCTCGTCCAGCATGCGGGATATCTCGAGCTGGGCCGCGATCAGCTCCTGCTGCATCCCGGTGCCCAGCGCGTAGCGCGTCTCGGCGATGCGCACCAGGCCTTCGACGGTCTGCCGGTTGCGTTGGGTCACCTCCACGGCCCGGTAGACGTGTGAGAGCTCGTAGTAGGCTGCCTTCACCTCGCGGACGACGCGGGTGCTGGCCTCCGCGATTTCGATCTCGACCGCCTCGGCCTCCTTCTCCGTGGTGGCCTGCGCCAGCCCGCGCTTGCCCGGGAACGGCAGCTTCTGGGTGACCGAGACCTCCTTCTGGGTCATGTCGTCGTCTTCGAAGCTGAAATTCGTGGGCAGGTTCGTGACGCCGACGCCTAGCATGGGGTCTTCGAGGGCGCCCGACTGCGGTACTTTCTCGCGCGCCGCCCGGGCCTTGGTGCGGGCCGCGAGGATTTCGGGGTTGTTGCGCAGCGCCTCGTCCACCAGCTGCTCGACGTCGAGCTCCGCAGGCGCCGCTTCGTTCGCGGCTGCGGCCCGGGTGTTCGCTGGAAGCAGCAGACAAATGGTCGCGGCAATCGCACTTAGAAGCCGGCTGGCCATACCACCACCTTTCGAGGCCCGGCGTCGGTCTCCGGCCTCCGGTTGAGCCGCAAGCTAGGCCCCAGGCGGGGACTTGTCAATTTTCGGGAATCACAACGAATCGCGCCTGCCGGGCGGTCACTCCCCGACCGGCGGGATGGCGAGGTAGGCCAGGCGCTTCATCTCGCGGCGGCCGTGGGCCGACCGGCGGGATGGCGAGGTAGGCCAGGCGCTTCATCTCGCGGCGGCCGTGGGTCACGATGTCGAGCACGAAGCCGCTCGTGAGGCTGAGGCAGGCGAGGATCATCAAGCCGGTGGCCAGGATGGCCGTCGGGAAGCGGGGCACCAGGCCGGTTTCGACGTAGGTGACGACGACCGGATAGGCGAGCACGAGCGCCGCCAACGCGAGCGCCCCGGCGATGATGGAGAAGAAGGCGAGCGGCCGCTCGCGCTTGAAGAGGTTCAGGATCATCATCAGGATGCGCCAGCCGTCGCGGTAGGTGCGCAGCTTGCTCGCCGACCCGGCCGGCCGCGCTTTGTAGGCGGTCACCGCCTCGGCGATCGGCATGCGCAGCTCAAGGGCGTGCACCGAGAGCTCGGTTTCGATCTCGAAGCCCCGCGAAAGGGCCGGGAACGACTTGACGAAGCGGCGCGAGAAGACGCGGTAGCCGGAGAGGATGTCGGTGAAGGTGCGGCCGAAGCACATCCCCAGGAAGCCCGTGAGCAGGTCGTTGCCGAAGCGGTGGCCGCGGCGGAAGGCTTCGCCGTCGTAGGTCGTCAGGCGCGAGCCCACGACCATGTCGAGCTTCTCCTGCCGCAGGCGCGCCACCATCGCCGGGGCGTCGGCCGACTCGTAGGTCCCGTCGCCGTCGGCCAGCACGTAGATGTCGGCCTCCACGTCGGCGAACATGCGCCGCACCACGTGGCCCTTGCCCTGGCGGGCCTCGTTGCGCACGACGGCGCCGGCCGCCCGCGCGCAGGCGATCGTACGGTCGGCGGAGTTGTTGTCGAAGACGTAGACCGTGGCCTGCGGCAGCGCGGCGCGGAAGTCTCTGACGACCTCGGCGATCGCGGCCTCTTCGTTGTAGCAGGGCAGGATGACGGCGATGCGGGGCTCGGTCATGGGGGACCTCTACGGTTGCAGTTTCTCAACCTTGCAGAAGTAAAAGTCGTGCTCCTGCTGGGGCTCCACTTCGGGCACGAAGGTGACGCAGGTGGCCGGGTCCAGCCGCAGCCGGTAGTCTGCGAGCGCCATCTCGGCGTGCCACTTCTCGTAGACCCGGTAGAGGATGTAGAGCGGGCCC
>JADHED010002513.1_pt1 | contig 12679 bp, 9 predicted proteins | sample 8952041 | NCBI WGS metagenome assembly JADHED01 (sample SAMN16124423, study PRJNA663239) | bioreactor sludge metagenome | isolation source: sludge (control) | place: India:Bengaluru | collected 2018-09-08
CCGGCCGAGCTGATGGCCCGCACTGGGCACGATTCGCTGGAGCAGGCCTTTGTGGCCCTGCTGCCCGAGGCCAAGCGCCGGGGCCACCAGGCGGTGCAGATTCCGCCGCTCGACCGGTCGCAGGCAGATGATGCCAACAACGTCGCCATCGAGGCGCGCGACCTCACCATGCGCTTTGGCGACTTTGTGGCAGTGGACCATGTGAGCTTTCGCATCCAACGCGGCGAGATCTTTGGCTTTCTGGGCAGCAATGGTTGCGGAAAGTCCACCACCATGAAGATGCTCACCGGCCTGCTGCCCGCCAGCGACGGGCAGGCCTGGCTGTTCGGCCAGCCGGTGGACCCCAAGGACATGGCCACACGGCGGCGCGTGGGCTACATGTCGCAGGCGTTTTCGCTGTACAGCGAGCTGTCGGTGGAGCAGAACCTAGTACTGCATGCCCGCCTGTTCCACGTGCCCGAGGCCGAGGTGCCCGCGCGCGTCACGGCGATGCTGGAGCGCTTTGACCTGCAGGCCGTGCGCAGTTCCTTGCCCATGAAGCTGCCGCTGGGCATGCGCCAGCGCCTGTCGCTGGCCGTGGCCATGGTGCACCAGCCCGAGCTGCTGATTCTGGACGAGCCCACCTCGGGCGTGGACCCGATGGCACGCGACAACTTCTGGCGCCTGATGGTGGAGCTGGCACGGCGCGACAAGGTCACCATCTTCATCTCTACCCACTTCATGAACGAGGCCGAGCGCTGCGACCGCATCTCGCTGATGCACGCGGGGCGGGTTCTGGAGAGCGCCGCGCCGCGGGACATCATGGCCCAGCGGGGCGCCGCCACGCTCGAAGAAGCCTTCATCGGCTACCTGGAGGATGCCGCGGGCACGGCCCAGGCTCCTGTACTCGTGGAGGCTTCGGCTCCTGCTGCGCTATCGCCGGAGTGCGCCCCCAACGCCCCCACCTGGCCCACCCGCCTGCGCCAGAGCCTGGCCCGCATCCACAGCACCCAGTGGCGCGAATCGCTGGAACTGCGCCGCGACCCCGTGCGCGGCGCCATGGCGCTGCTGGGCTCGCTGATCCTGATGTTCGTGATGGGCTATGGCATCAGCATGGACGTGGAGAACCTGCGCTTTGCCGTGCTGGACCGGGACCAGACCGCGTTGAGCCGCGCCTACACGCTGAACCTGGCGGGCTCGCGCTACTTCACCGAGCGGCCGCCCATCACCACCTACACCGAGCTGGACGCGCGCATGCGGTCCGCCGAGATATCGCTGGCGCTGGAGATCCCGCCTGGCTTTGCACGCGATGTGGCACGCGGCCAGCCGGTGCAGATCGGCGCGTGGGTGGACGGCGCCATGCCGCAGCGCGCCGAAACCGTCATCGGCTACGCCCAGGGCCTGCACCAGCAGTGGCTGGTGGAACAAAGCCGCAGCCGCACAGGCACGGTGCCCCGGGGCCTGCTGGAGGTGGAGCCGCGCTACCGCTACAACCCCGACGTGCGCAGCCTGCCGTCCATGGTGCCTGCCGTGATCCCACTGCTGTTGCTGATGCTGCCCGCCATGCTCACGGCCCTGGCGGTGGTGCGCGAGAAAGAGCTGGGCTCCATCATCAACCTGTACGTCACGCCCACCACGCGCACCGAATTCATGCTGGGCAAGCAGCTACCTTATGTGCTGCTGGCGCTGTTCAACTTTGGCCTCATGTGTCTGGCGGCCGTGACGGTGTTTGGGGTGCCCATCACCGGCAGCTTTGCCACGCTCACGCTGGGGGCAGCGCTGTTCAGCCTGTGCTCCACGGGCATGGGGCTGCTGGCCTCCACCGTCACGCGCAGCCAGATTGCGGCCATGTTCTTTGCCATGGTGGGCACGCTCATCCCGGCGGTGCAGTTTGCGGGGCTTATCAACCCGGTGTCGTCCATGACCGGATTTGCGCGCTGGGTGGGCGAGGTCTACCCGGCCAGCCACATGTTCACCATCAGCCGGGGCGTGTTCAACAAGGCGCTGGCCCTGCAAGACCTGCAGGCCGAGTTCTGGCCCATGCTGGTGGCGGTGCCGGTCATCGTCGGCGCTGCGATCTTGCTGTTACGCAAGCAGGAGACCTGACATGGCGCTGCGAGGCCGTTGGTCGAACATTTTCAGGTTAGGCATCAAGGAGCTGTGGAGCCTGTGGCGCGACCCGGCCATGCTGTTCCTCATCGTCTACACCACCACGCTGGCGGTGTACTCGGCGGGCATGGCACAGCCCGAGACGCTGTACCACGTGCCGATTGCCATCGTGGATGAGGACGACTCGGCCTTGTCCCAGCGCATCGCAACCGCGTTCTACGCACCCCAGTTCACACGCCCCGCCATGATCAGCATGCGCGAGGTGGACCCGGGTCTGGACGCCGGCCGCTTCACGCTGGTGCTGCACATCCCCGCGCATTTCCAGCGCGATGTGCTGGCAGGCCGGGTGCCCCAAGTGCAGCTCAACATCGACGCCACCCGCATGGGGCAGGCGTTTGCGGCCAACGGGGCGGTGCAGCAGATCGTGCAGCTGGAGGCGGCCGAGTTTGTGCAGCGCGACCGCACCGTGGCCGCGCAGCCCATCGAGCTGACGGTGCGCTCGCGCTTCAACCCGGCGCTGAACCCCGCGTGGTTCGGGTCGCTCATGGAGCTGATCAACATCGTGACCATGCTGTCCATCATCCTCACGGGCGCCGCGCTGATCCGCGAACGCGAGCATGGCACGGTGGAGCATTTGCTGGTGATGCCCGTCACTCCCGGCCATATCATGCTGGCCAAGGTCTGGGCCATGGCGCTGGTGGTGCTGGTGGCTACCTGGGTGTCGCTCACGGCGGTGATTCGCTGGGCGATTGGTGTGCCCATCGAGGGCTCGGTACCGCTGTTTCTGCTGGGGGCCACACTGCACCTGTTTGCCACCACGTCCATGGGCATCTTCATGGCCACGGTGGCGCGCAGCATGCCGCAGTTTGGCTTGCTGATGGTGCTGGTGATGATGCCGCTGCAGATGCTGTCGGGGGGCGTCACCCCGCGCGAGAGCATGCCGCTGTGGGTGCAGTACGGCATGGCGCTGGCGCCCACCACGCACTTCACCGAGCTGGCCCAGGCCATCCTCTACCGGGGCGCGGGCTGGGCGGTGGTGTGGCCGTCGCTGGTGTGGCTGCTGGGCATTGGGGCGGTGCTGTTCAGCCTGGCGCTGGCGCGGTTTCGCAAGACGATTGCGCGCATGGCTTGAGCGCACCAGCGCTTCCTGTGTCCCACACTTGGCGAGAGTGTCATGGCTTGGTGTCGAATTCGTTCAGGGGCAGATTGAAGCTGCCTCTTCGGTCTCCGGTGACTGAGAACGCGCGTGTGCTTCCTGACAGGTTCTTGCCACTGGTCTGGGTAAACACCACGCGGTATTTGCCTTCATCCACGCGGTCCAATGTGTAGCCTCCGCGGGGCGACAAGTAGACCTGCCTCAGCGGGGAACAGGGGTTGGCATCCGCTGCGCACAGGCGCACCCATAGTCCTTCATCGCCGGGATTACCCAGCGTGATCAGGGTGTCCCCACCAGCGGCCAGATAAGGTTGGCCGAGCAAGCGACCACTGGATTTGGGCCATTCGCCTCGCCGGTTGTCTGGTGATTTGCCATGGGGGTAGGGCAGGGTGTGCTTGACACCAGGCCCCTGCGATGGCTGTGCTGAATGCTGAGGAAAGCGGGGCCCCTCATAGCGCTGGGGGGCTCCCCACAGGGCGTAGCCCACCAGCACATAAAGCAGCGTGGCCATTGCCAGCAAAGCCATAGCACCGTAGCTGCTGGTATTGATCCAGGGCTTGCGTGGGTAGGTGAACGTATCCAGCAGTTCGCCGACGGCATCTCGGCCGGTGATCGCGCGCACCAGCCAGAACAATGCGGCAGCACCCCACAGGCCCGCCAGCAGCCAGGGCCTGGCCAACTCGTTGTAGATACCCATCAAGACGAGCTTGGGCATCATGAAAATCAGATCCGCAAGGCTTGCTTCCGCCCTGGCAGTGGCGCTGAATGTCAGCGCCGCAATGAAGAGGAGGAGTTGTTTGTGCATGGCGAAAGCGACCAAGGGGTTAAGGCGCTGGAGGTGGTGCAGCACGAGATGATCATTCCCCGCGGGAGTGTCCCGATGGTAGTCGTCTGGCACGCAGGGTCACCCGAGGTCGTGGCGTTCGGCGTCGAGGCATGCGAACTGCGACAGACCTCAAGAGCTGCCCGTTGAAATGAAATTTGTACTGCTTGGCCGCCCTGGCAGGCGCAACTGTGCCACCGGCGCTGGGCTGCTCGCCACCCGCTGGCCGCGCCTCCACACCCCCAGCCGCGCAGCGCGCAGGCGGATGGCCTCGACGGGGGTGCGTGCGTGCAGCAGCACGAAGTCTGCATGGCAGCCGGGCGCAATGCCATAGCCCTCCAGGCCCAGCAGGCGTGCCGGGTTCACCGTCACCGCATCAAAACACTGCCGCATCGCGGCCTGGCTGGTCATCTGGCCCACATGCAAGCCCATGTGCGCGGCCTCCAGCATGTCGGCGCTGCCGCCGCTGTACCAGGGGTCCAGCACGCAGTCGTGACCAAACGCCACCGTCAGGCCTGCGGCCATCAGCTCAGGCACGCGGGTCATGCCCCGGCGCTTGGGGTAGCTGTCGTGGCGGCCTTGCAGCGTGATGTTGATGAGCGGGTTGGCCACCACGCCCAGGTCGGCCTCGGCCATCAGGGGGATGAGCTTGCTCACGTAGTAGTTGTCCATGCTGTGCATGGAGGTGAGGTGCGAGCCCGTCACGCGGCCGTGCAGGCCTAGGCGCTGGGTCTCGTACGCCAGGGTTTCGACGTGGCGGGAGTGCGGGTCGTCGCTCTCATCGCAATGCATGTCCACGCGCTTGCCGCGCTCGGCGGCCAGTTCGCAGAGGATCTTCACACTCTCGGCCCCTTGGGCCATGGTGCGCTCGAAGTGGGGGATGCCACCCACCACGTCCACGCCCATGTCCAACGCGCGTTTCAGGTTGGCCAGCCCCCCGGGCGCACGCAGCACACCGTCTTGCGGAAAGGCCACCAGCTGCAAATCCAGGTAGGGCGCCACACGCTGCTTCACATCCAGCAGCGCCTCCACGGGCAGCAAGCTCGGGTGGCTGGTGTCCACATGGCTGCGGATGGCCAGCAGGCCGCGCGCCACGGCCATATCGCAATACTGGAGGGCGCGTTCAACGATGGCGTTGTGGGTGAGCGTGGGCTTTAGCTCGCCCCACAGCGCAATGCCCTCCAGCAGCGTACCGCTCTCGTTCACGCGCGGCTGGCCGTAGCTCAGGGTCGAATCCATGTGGAAATGCGCGTCCACAAATGGAGGGCTCACCAGCAGGCCGCCCGCGTCCACCGTCTCGTGCGCTGGGGCTTGCAGGCCTTCGGTCACTTCGGTGATGCGACCGCCTTGCACGGCAATCGACATGTTCTGCCGGCCATCGGGCAGGGTGGCGTGGGTAATGAGGAGATCGAGCATGGGTGAAGATTCCGTGGGATCAGCGCTCGCCTTTGCGGTAAGGCTTCATCAGCGCCTGAGGATACGCCGCCTTGCGCGCCACCAGCACCAGCGCCAGGATGGACAGCACGTAGGGCAGCATCAAATACACCTGGTAGGGCAGCCAGGCATCGCCCGCCTGCTGCAGGCGCAACTGCAGCGCATCAAAATAGGCGAAAAGCAGCGCGCCCAGCAGCGCCTTGCCAGGCCGCCACGATGCAAACACCACCAGCGCCACGCAGATCCAACCGCGCCCGTTGATCATGTTGAAGAAGAAGGCGTTGAACGCCGACAGCGTGAGGAACGACCCCGCCACGCCCATCAGCGCCGACCCCGCAACGATGGATCCCGTGCGCGTGGCCGCCACCGAGATGCCCTGGCCCTCGGCGGCCTGCGGGTTCTCGCCCACCATGCGCACGGCCAGGCCCAGCGGCGTGCGCATCAGCACCCAGGCCAGTAGGGGCACCAGCAGCAACGCCAGCAGAGTGAGCGGCGTTTGCGCCGACAGGATGGGCACGCCCAGCCATTCCATGGGCGCAAACGGTTCGATGGTGGGCGGCGTGTTCACCTTGGGGAAGCTCACGCGGTAGCCGTAGTAGCTGAGCGCCGTGGCCAGCAGGGTGATGCCCAAGCCCGACACATGCTGCGACAGCGCCAGTCCCACGGTGAGCCAAGCGTGCAGCAGGCCAAACACCGCGCCGGTGAGTGCCGCCACCAGCACGCCCGTCCACAACCCGTGGCCTGCATACACCGTGAGCCAGCCGGTGAAGGCCCCGGCCACCATGATTCCTTCAATGCCCAGGTTCAGCACGCCTGCACGCTCGCACAGCAGTACCCCAAGGGTGCCCAGGATGAGCGGGGTGGCGACCCGCAGGGTGGCAATCCAGAACGCGGGGTTGGCGAGGATGTCGAGCAGTTCGTTCATGCGGCTGCTCCGGGGATTTTTGCTTCTATTTCAATAGCTGCTAGCGCTTTATTCACTAGCGCTACAGGCCGATTTGGCTTGAAATTGTGGTGTGCACGGCTCGTCATGGCAGCCTCACTTCCACCGTACGCGGTATTGGGTCAGCAACCCGGCCACCAACACTGCAATCAGCGACGTTGCCACGATCACATCCGCAATATAGGTCGGCACGCCCACCGCTCGGCTCATGCTGTCGGCCCCCACCAGCACGCCTGCCACAAAAGTGCCCGCCGCAATCACGCCCAGCGGGTGCAGCCCGGCCAGCATGGCAATTACGATGCCGCTGTAGCCGTAGCCGGGCGACATGTCGAGCGTCACATAGCTGGTACGGCCCGCTACCTCGATCGCGCCTGCCAGCCCGGCCAGTCCACCGGACAGCAGCGCGACCAGCACCACGGTACGGGTGATCGGCACGCCCGCAAAGGCGGCAGCGCGTGCATTGGCGCCGGCAGCGCGAATATCAAACCCCGGCACCGTGCGCGCCAGCAGCGCCCACAACATCACCGCCAGCGACACGGCCCACAGCAGGCCCGTATGCAGCCGCGTCTGCGGCACCAGCTTGGAGAGTTCCAGATCACCCTGCAGCGCCACACTCTGCGGCCAGCCCATGGAGAGCGGGTCTTTCATTGGCCCGTCGAGCAGCGCTGACACCAGCAGCAGCATGATGAAGTTGAGCAGCAGCGTGGTGACCACCTCATCCACCCCCAGCCGCGCCTTCATCAGCGCCGGGCCCAGCAGCAGCGCGGCGCCCGCCAGCGCGGCCCCCAGCATCATCAGCGGGAAGAGCACATACGGCGACCATTCCAGCCCCGTGCCGCCATGCATGCCGCCCACGGCCACGGCGGCCAGCGCCCCGGCGTAGAGCTGCCCCTCGGCCCCAATGTTGAACAGCCGCGCGCGGAAGGCCACGGCCGCCGCCAGCCCGGTCAGGATCAGCGGCGTGGCGCGGGTGAGGGTTTCGGTCAGCGCGAACACCGAGCCGAAGGCGCCTTGCAGCAGCAGGGCATAGGTTTGGCCCACGGGCGCACCGGCCCAGAGCACCAGCAGTGCGCTGACGATCAATGTGAACACCACGGCGCCCACCGGCGCCAGCACGTAGGCGGCGGGGGAGGTGTGGTTGCGTTTTTCGAGTCTCATGTGGGTTGTTCTTGTTTTTGTCGCTCAATGTGCAGCGCCTGCCATCGCCAGGCCGATGGCTTCGCGTGTCCAGTCTTCTGCGGGCCGGGCCTCGCTCAGGTGGCCGTCGTGCATGACGGCCACGCGGTCACCCAGCGCCAGCACTTCGTCCAGATCGTCAGAAATCAGCAGTACAGCCGCTCCTGCATCGCGCGCGTTGATGAGCTGCTGTTGCACAAACAGCACCGCGCCAATGTCCAGCCCCCAAGTGGGCTGGTGGGCCACGATCAGCATGGGTGCCCCCACGCTCCCCGCTGCGCGTGGTTCGCTGCCCCCCAAGGGGGCTGCATCGCCTTGGGGCTGCCCGGCGGCGATGCGTGGGGCTTGTGCCGAGTTGCCCGCCGCGTCCTGTGGCGGCATCAGCGCCCGGCCCAGGATGAGCTTTTGCATGTTGCCGCCCGACAGCGACCGCGCGGGTGAATCAGCCCCGCCGCCACGCACGTCAAAGGTCTCGGCCACGCGCTGCGCATGCTGACGTGCGGCTCGGCGCTTGACCCAGAAGGCACGGAACCACGCGTGCGCAAACCAGGGGCCGCGCAGGCGTTCGGACACGGCGTTCTCCCACACGGGCAGGTCGCCCACCACGCCCACGGCGTGGCGGTCTTCGGGGATGCGGGCCACGCCTTGGCTGACCAGCCATGCGGGCCGGGCTTGCAGAGGGGCGCCGCGCAGGGTGACCGCGCCCGAGGAGGCTGCGCGCACGCCACACAGCACATCGGCCAGCGCCACCTGGCCGTTGCCGCTGACGCCTGCAATCGCCACGATCTCGCCCGCGCGCAGGGTGAGGGACACATCGTTCAGCCGGTCGCGCCCGGTGGGGGCGGTGCTGACGTTGGTCAGGGTGCAGATGGGCTCGCCCATGTTCTTAGCGGGGCGGCGCTTGGCCGCTTCAATGGCATGGCCCACCATCCATTGCGCCAGCTGCCCCTGCGTGGTGCCCTGCGCAGGCGCCTCGGCCACCAGCTTGCCCTGGCGCAGCACGGCCACGCGATGCGACACGCGCAGCACCTCGCCCAGCTTGTGGCTGATGAAGATGATGGACAGGCCCTGCGCCACCATCTGCGCCAGGGTGTCGAACAGCGCCTCGCTCTCCTGCGGCGTGAGCACGGCGGTGGGTTCGTCCAGGATGAGGATGCGGGCGCCCCGATAGAGCGCCTTCAGGATTTCAACGCGCTGGCGCTCGCCCACCGAGAGGCTGCCGACCTTTGCATCGGGGCTGACGGGCAGGCCAAACTGCTGCGACACGGCCAGCAGCTTGGTGCGCGCCTCGCTGCGGCGCGAGAACGGCTGCCACAGCGGCTCGCTGCCCAGCAGCACGTTGTCCAGCACCGTGAGGTTGTCGGCCAGCGTGAAGTGCTGGTGCACCATGCCAATGCCCGCCGCCAACGCCGCACGCGGCTGGCCAGGCGGCAGGGGCTGACCAAACACTTCGATGCTGCCTTCGTCGGCCACGTAGTGCCCGAACAGGATGGACATCAGTGTGGACTTGCCTGCGCCGTTTTCGCCCAGCAGGGCTAGCACTTCGCCGCGCTCCAGCGTGATGCTGATGCCATCGTTGGCGACCAGCTTGCCGAAGCGCTTGGTAATGCTTTTCAAATGCAGGACGACATTGGACATAGTGATGCTATGGCGGCGCGTGGAGCTGAGGCGTTAGAAACGAAGATTCAAGCTCGCGCTGGAGTGTGTGTGGGTTGCGGCGATGGGCGGTGCCCGATGTGCCACACTGCATCGCAATCATGGTCCTCCACGCTACTCTGATACCCATTCGGCGCTGCTTGCTGCTGTTGTGCATGTTCACAGTCACGGCTGCCGTAGGTGTTGAACCTCCGGTGCGCCAGCTGACCGCATCTACCCAGTGCGGCTGGTTCGACAACTCGTCTCCTGGCAATGCCGATCTGCTGGACGCGGGTGGCAGCTGGTCTATAGCGCAGCAGGGCGGGCATCAGGCCCAGGGGCAGTGGCCCAGCTTCTCGGCCAACAAATGGGTCCGTACTGGCGTCGGTAGCTACGGGTATGGCTGCGCGTGCCTGACCGGGCGATTTGACGTAGACAGCCAGAACGTTCTCGCCATCACCCGATCGCGTGCCCTGCCGCTCAGCGCCTGTCGTTCTGACAAGGCCCTCAAAGTGCTGGAGCCTGTGGGTTTTGTGCAGTAGCTCAAGGACAGGTTCCGCATGACGAGCACTGGGCTGCGGCGCAGGCGCGGATTCGTCACCTTCGATTTGCCGTACTGAGTGCCAGTTCATCGCACTCACCTCCAGGCCGCCAGAAACGCCCGCAACACCTTGGCCGAGTTGGCGGCCGCCAGACCCATGAAGGTGCCCATTTCGTTCTCGACCTCGCCACCACCGGCCAAGTCACTTAGCGAGCGGAAGGCAATGTAGGGCACGCCATTGCTGTGCGCCACCATGGCGGTGGCTGCGGTTTCCATGTCGAGCACGTTGGCCTCGAAGGTCTTGAACGCGTATTCGCGGAAGGCCTTGTTGTCTACAAAGGCCTGGCCCGACACGCCGTTGCCGCCCACCACCAGCTGCGGGCGCTGCTTGAGGCAGGTGGCGGCCAGGCAGTACTCCAGGCTCACGTTCTGCAGGCTGCGGGCGGTGGCCAACATCTTGGGGTCGGCTTCAAACCAGAACTTTTTCGAGAGCTGTGGCTGGGCAGCCGAGCGCACTTCGACGGGGCGCGGGTGCATCATGCCGAAGGCGGGCATCGTCAGCTCGCTTTTCATCCAGGCAGGGGCGCTGTATTGGCCGGGTTGGTCTTCGCGCGCCATCAGCCATTCCATGTACTGGCCCCACTGCGCAGGCACCGTGACGTCGCCAATGTGCAGGCTGGGGTTGACGCCGCCCGCAATGCCGCTGAAGACCACGTGGCTCACGTTGAAGCGATCCAGCACCAGCTGGGTGTTCATGGCCGCGTTGGTCATGCTGATGCCGGAGAGGAACACCACCACAGGCTTGCCCTCCAGCGTGCCTGTGGTGAATTCCACGCCGTTGATGCTGTGCTTGGTGGGTTGCTGCACCTGGGGCAGCAGCACGGTCAGCTCGGGCGCAAAGGCGGAGATGACGGCGATGCGGGGCGTGTCGTCCATTCGTACTGCCGTCTTGCTGGGAGCGGTAACGGCGCAGCCTGCGACCATGGCGGCCAGTGCCAGAGCGCCCATAAGACGTGAACAGCGGGTAGCCAACGAGGCTTTTGCGGCGGGAAGTGAGGTCATGAGGGCCTTGTCAGCGGTTCATTGCGGGGGTTTCTAACAAACAGGCCACCGCGTTGTGAGGGTGGCCTGCTCACGCAATAGAGAGAGGGCAAGCGGGCTGGGCGCCCGCCGCACGCCGTGCCTATTTGGCCGTGGACTTGGGCTGGCTGTCGTCTACCTTCACGGTGAACTTGCCGGCCAGGATGTCGGCCTCCTTGGCCTTGACCTTGGCGACGATGTCGGCAGGCACCTTCTTCTCGAACGTGCCCAAGGGCGCTAGTTCAGAGCCCTTGTGCTTCATCATCGAATACGGGCCGTAGTCCTCGGCGGTGAACTTGCCTTCCTTGACCAGCTTGAGTGCGCGGTCGATGCTGGGCTCCATGTGCCACAGGGCCGATGCCACCACGGTGTCGGGGTACTGCTCTTGCGTGTTGATCACGTTGCCGATGGCGAGCTTACCTTTTTCCTTGGCCGCGTCGCTCACGCCAAAGCGCTCGGCGTAGAGCACGTCGGCGCCCTTATCGATCATGGCGAAGGTGGCTTCCTTGGCCTTGGGTGGGTCGAACCAGCTGTTGATGAAGGTGATGGTGAACTCGACCTTGGGGTTGGTCTCTTTGGCGCCCGCCATGAAGGCGTGCATCAGGCGGTTGACCTCGGGGATGGGGAAGCCGCCGACCATGCCGATCTTGTTCGTCTTGGTCATGCCGCCAGCCACCATGCCGCTGAGGTAGGCTGGCTCCTGGATGTAGTTGTCAAACACACTGAAGTTGGGCGCCTGCGGCTTGCCCGACGAGCCCAGCAGGAAGGACGTCTTGGGGAAGTCCTTGGCCACCTTGCGGGCGGCGGCTTCTACCGCAAAGGCCTCGCCCACGATGAGCTGGTTGCCGCCGGTGGCGTACTCGCGCATCACGCGCTCGTAGTCGGCGTTGCTCACGTTTTCGCTGGCCTTGTATTCGATCTCGCCGCGTGCTTCGGCGGCCTTGAGGGCCTTGTGGATGCGGCTGACCCATTGCTGTTCAAAAGGCACCGTGTAGATCGCCGCGACCTTGAGCTTGGACTGCGCGAAGGCCAAAGAGGGCGCCATCGCCATAGCGGCCGAGAGGGCCATGGAGGTGCAGAGCAGGCGTCCGGTGAAGATGCGGCGAGTGGTCATGGTGGGGTTCCTTCAGACAAGCAAACAAGGAGGTTGGGTGTGCTGCTACCAAGCAAGGAGCGCGCCAGTCGGTGGCGGTGTAACTGCAAACCAGCGGCAAGTCTGCCAGAGGAAAGCCACCAGTTGGTAAAAAAATGGTGCATGCGTGCAGCGCATCCGGAAACCAGGCTGGGGCACCCCACCAGGGTAGGGCTCCCAATGGGCTGTTACGCAACGCAGGGAGGCCCGGTGATGAAAAAAAAGCCACCGCTGGGCGGCAGGCCCTGCGGTGGCTGGTGCACGGGCGCTGCCGTTGTGCGCTTATTTGGTGCCAAAAATGCGGTCACCCGCATCGCCCAGGCCCGGCAGGATGTAGCCGTGGTCGTTCAGCTCGCGGTCGATGGCGGCGGTGAAGATGGGCACGTCGGGGTGGGCCTTCTGCAGCGTGGCCACGCCTTCAGGGGCGGCCAGCAGGCAGACGAACTTGATGGAGCGGGGGTTGAGCTTCTTGAGGCGGTCCACGCAGGCTGCGGCCGAGTTGCCTGTGGCCAGCATCGGGTCCACCACGATGATGTCGCGCTCGTCCATTTCGGACGGCATCTTGAAGTAGTACTCCACGGGCTGCAGCGTGGCCGGGTCGCGGTACAGGCCGATGTGGCCCACGCGGGCGCCGGGCACCACGTTGAGCATGCCGTCCAGAAAGCCGTTGC
>JADHED010002515.1_pt1 | contig 12674 bp, 11 predicted proteins | sample 8952041 | NCBI WGS metagenome assembly JADHED01 (sample SAMN16124423, study PRJNA663239) | bioreactor sludge metagenome | isolation source: sludge (control) | place: India:Bengaluru | collected 2018-09-08
CGATCGCCGGCCCGATGTCGCGGAGGTTCAGCGACACCGTGCCGCCGGGCTTGGCGACGAAGTCCACCGCGCCCAGCTGCAGGGCCTCGAGGGTGGCCAGCGCGCCCGGCTCGGTCAGCGACGACACCATCACGACCGGGCACGGGCGCGTGGTCATCAGGTGGCTGAGGCAGGTGAGCCCGTCCATCTCCGGCATGTTGATGTCGAGCGTGACGACGTCGGGCTCGAACGCCCGCGCCTGCTCGAGCCCGTCGACGCCGGACCGGGCGGTCTGCACCTGCCAGCCGGCCTCTCCGGCGAACAGCTCGCGCAGGTAGCGGCGCATCAGCGCCGAGTCGTCGATGACCAGCACCTTCACGGCCGCGCTCCTCGCCCTACGCGGCGGTCACCGCGGTGCGGGCCGCCGCCCGGCCCGCCGCCGCGAGCTCGCCGAGTTCCTCGCGGCTCAGCAGCTGGCGCGCCTCGAGGACGAGGATCATCCGCTTCTGGGCCTCGAGCTTCGCGACGCGGCCCATGAGCCGCGCCTGCTCCTCCGAGAGCTCGGGGATCGGGTCGATGGTGGCCCTGGCGATCTTCAGCACCTCCGACACCGAGTCGACGATGAAGCCCGTCCGCACGTCGTCGATCGAGAACACGACGACGCGCTGGCGCTCGTCGCGCGCGAGCACCTCCAGGCCGAACCGCTTGCGCAGGTCCACCACCGGCAGCACCTGGCCGCGCAGGTTCACGAGGCCCTCGAGGTAGCTCACGGTCCGCGGCACCCGCGTCATCGTCTCGGGGACGCGGATGATCTCCTGCACCGAGTCGATCGCCACCCCGTACTCCTCGCCGGCGAGGCGGAACACGACGAACTGCTCCTCGTCGTCGCTGCCGGCCTCGCGGCCGCCGCGGGCGAGGCCCTCGGTCTCCACGGGCGTCTCCCCTTCCTGCTGGGTCGCGACGGCGTCGCGCACCATCGCGTGGGCGAACAGTTGGTCCACCGACAGGATCGAGACGAGGCGCTTGCCCTCGTCCAGCCGGCAGATCGACTCCACCTCGCTCACCGTCTGCGTGCGGGCGAGGAACGACGGCAGGCCGTCGACCAGGCGCGCGGGCACCCGCAGCACCTCGTTGACGGCGTCCATGACGATGCCCACCACCGCGTCGGTGCGCCGGGCGCCGGCGTGCGAGAGGCTGATGACGACGATGCGGTGCTGGGGGTCGAGGTCGAGCACCGGCAGGCCGAACATCTGTCGGAGGCTCACGAGCGGCAGCAGGCGGTTGCGCAGCATCATCACGCCGAGCACGTGGCTCGGCGCGTTCGGGATGCGGCTCACCCGGTCGGGGACCTGCACGATCTCCTGCACGCGCTCGATGGCGAAGGCGTACTCCTGGCCGGCGACGACGAAGCTCACGAGCTGGCGCTCGTCGGTGACGCCGCCCTCCTCGGCGCGGCCGTCGCGGGCGCGCGCCCCGCCGTCGCCGGCGGCGCCGCGCGACCGGGCGTAGCCGTGGACGTCGAAGTCCACGAGCCGGCCGATGTCGAGCACCATCACCATCGTGTGGCCGGCGACGCCCTTGATCATCGCGGTGAGCAGGTCGCGGTCGATGGTGGCCGCGGCCTCCTCCACCTTCTCGATCTGCTCGGGCTCGATCGAGGTGACGCTCGCCACGCGATCGACGACGAAGCCCATGAGGCCGCCCTGCTCCACCACCACCACGCGGGTGGCGTCGGTGTGCTCGACCTCCGCGAACGAGAAGCGGCGGCGGAGGCTCAGCACCGGCAGCACCTGGCCGCGGAGGTTGGCGAGGCCCTCCAGGGTGGGCGGGCTCAGCGGCACGCGCACCACGTCGGGCACCCGGATGATCTCCTTCACCGACGCGAGCGGGAACGCGAAGCGCTCCTCGCCCACGTCGAACATGACGAACTGCTGCGCCGTGCGCTCGCCGCCCGCGGCGACGGCCGCCGCGGCGGGCTCGGGAACGGAGGTGGGGGTGGGTTCGCTCATCACTGGCTCCATCGCCCGCCTAGTTGCTCTGCAGCTCGTCGGCGAGCGACGCGATCTCCTCGATCGCCCCCGCCAGCTCGGTGGCGCCCTTCGCCTGCTGGCGCGCGGCCGCCGCGGCCTCGCCGGCCGCCTTGGAGGCCTGCTCCGAGGCCGCGGAGATCTGCTCGAGGCCCTTCTTGGCCTGCAGCAGCGCGGTGACGATGTCGGCCGAGGCCTTCTGGATCTCGGCGTTGCCCGAGAGCACCACCGCCATGTCGTTCTCGACGGCCACCAGCGTGCCGGTGACGCCGCGGGCCTTCTCGACCTCGGTCAGCGAGGCCGCGCCGATCTCCTCGAGATCGCGCCGGACGACGCCGATCTGGTCCTGCACCGCCTTCACCACGTCCTTGATCCGCTCGGCGTTCTCGGCGGAGTCGCGGGCGAGGTTCCGGATGTCGGTGGAGACCACGGCGAAGCCCTTGCCGTACTCGCCGGCCCGCGCGGCTTCCACCGCGCCGTTCACCGCGAGCATGGTGGTCTGGATCGAGACGTTGACGATGGCGTCCACGATCTTGTCGATGCGGCGGCTGAGCAGCTCGAGGGCGTTCATCTGCTCCTGGCTCTTGCGGCCCGCGTCGAGCGCCGTCGTGAGGCCGGTGATCATCCCGTCCACCGAGCGCTTGTTGTCGCCGAGCAGGTCCGACATCACGCGGCCCTTCTCGAGCGCCGCCTTCGCGCGCTCCTCGGCCAGCTGCGCGCCCTTCTCGATCTGGGTCGCGGCGGCCGAGGCCTGCGCCGTCGCCGCGCTCTGCTGCTGGGCGCCCTTGTTGATCTGCTCGATCGCCGCCATGATCTCGGCGGCCGCGCGGTTCACTTCCTGCACCGCCGACGACAGCTCCTCGGACACCGCCGCCACTTCCTCGGCGCTCTTCGCGATGTCGGTGCTGTTCTTCAGGTCCTCGGACAGGCCCGCCAGGTTCTGGGAGGCCTGCTCGCTGCCGGCCAGCGCCTGCGTCTGCTGATCGACGGTCTTCAGGGCCTCCTCGCACGCCGCCGCCTGCTCCTCCGACGCCGCCGCGATCACCTCGGAGCCCTTCTGGGCGTCCTTGGCCGCCGTGTCGGACTGCATCGCCCCGGCCGCGATCTCCTGGGCCCCGGCCGCGATCGCCGCCATGTCCTGCCGGATCTGCGCGAGCTGGGTGGTCACCGCCCGGCCCTTCTCCGCCTCTGCCTTCGCGGCGGTGGCCGAGGCGCCGATGCCCTCGCTGATCACCTTCACCTCGTCCTGGATCTGGCGGACGAGCTCCTGGATGTCGCGTGCGCTCTTCTCCGACGTCTCGGCCAGCGTGCGCACCTCGTCGGCCACCACCGCGAAGCCCTTGCCGTGCTGGCCGGCGCGCGCCGCCTCGATGGCCGCGTTCAGGGCGAGCAGGTTGGTCTGGTCCGCGATCCGCGCCACGGCCTTGACGATCTCGCCGATGTCGTTGGCCCGCTTCTCGAGCGTCTCGACCATCGCCACCGACCCCGACTGCCGCTCGGAGGCCTGGCTGACGTTGGCCACCATGCGGCCGATCTCGACGCCGAGGGTCTGCAGCAGGTCCTGCAGCATGTTGCCCTTCGACAGCGACTGGTCGGCCTGCTCGCGCTGCGCGCCGATGCTCTTGGCGATGGCCGTCATGGCCGCCAGGCTCTCCTGCGACGCGCTGGAACTCTCGGTGGCGCCCGCCGCGATCTGCTGCATCGAGGCCTTCAGCTCCTCCGCGGCCGCCGACGCCTCGGCGACGCCCTTCGACAGCTCGGTGGTGGCCGTGGCGATCCGCTCGGCCGCCTGCTGCTGCTTGGCCATCGTCCGCGCGCGGCGGCGCAGCTGGTCGGCGTCGCGCGTCCCCTTGTCGTGCTTGTCGGTCCCCGCGGTCACGATGGCGGGGGTGAAGCGGGAACCCGCCTCTTCCTTGATCTGGGTGGTCTTGACGAGGGCCATGCGGGAGACTCCTTGAGCGCCTGGTGGCCCGGGCCGCCCGTCGCGGAACTGCGCGGGCCGGTCTGCCGGGACCGCACCGCCGCGGTCCTCTCCGCGGTCCGTGAACGAGGGTGTCATCGGCCAGGCGTGTTCGGTCGGCGTTCGAACCCCGTAAGGTCTTCGTAAAATCCGCCGCGCCGGCCGGCGCGGCCACCCGTCGCCGCCCCGGCGCCCCCGCGCCGGTGTATGCTGGCCGGCATCCCACGGGCGCGAAGCGAGGCGCGCACCAGCTGCGCATGGCGAGATCAGCGACCACCCGCACCCGGCGGCCGGCGGCCGCCCCTCCCACGGCCCTCTCCAAGGTCCCGACCGGCGTCCGCGGTCTGGACGAGTTGCTGGAAGGCGGACTGCCGGCGCAGCGCACGACGTTGGTGTGCGGCGGGGCGGGCTGCGGCAAGACGGTCTTCGCGCTCGAGTTCCTGGTGCGGGGCATCGTCGAGCACGGCGACCCCGGCGTGTTCGTGGCCCTGGAGGAGGCGCCCGACGAGCTCGCGCAGAACGTGCGGTCGCTGGGCTTCGATCTCGGCGATCTCGTCCGCCGCAATCGCCTGCGGATCGATCACGTGCGGCTGGATCCCCGCACGCTGACCGAGGCCGGCGACTACGACCTCGAACCGCTCCTGATCCGGCTCGGCCACGCCATCGACGAGGTGGGTGCCCGGCGCGTGGTGATCGACACCATCGAGACGCTCTTCGCGGGCCTCCCCAACGAGGCCGTGCTGCGCGCCGAGCTGCGGCGCCTCCACCGCTGGCTGAAGGACCGGGGCGTCACCGCCGTGATGACGGCCGAGCGCGGCGACGGCACGCTGACGCGCTACGGGCTCGAGGAGTACGTCTCGGACTGCGTGATCCTGCTCGATCACCGCATCCGCGAGCACGTCTCGACCCGGCGGCTGCGCGTGGTGAAGTACCGGGGCACCGTCCACGGGACCAACGAGTACCCCTTCGTGATCGGCCCGCGCGGGCTGGAAGTGGCGCCGATCACGTCGCTGCTGCTGGAGCACCCGGCGTCGGACGAGCGCGTGCCCACGGGCGTCACCGAGCTCGACGCGATGCTCGGCGGCGGCTACTACCGCGGCAGCTGCGTGCTGGTGTCGGGCACCGGCGGCACGGGCAAGAGCAGCCTCGCGGCGCACCTGGTGATGGCGGCCACCGCCCGCGGCCAGCGCAGCCTCTACTTCTCCTTCGAGGAGTCGCCCAACCAGATCCTGCGGAACATGCGGTCGATCGGGCAGGACCTGGGCCCGGGCCTCGCCCGCGGGCTGGTGCGCATCCACGCGTCGCGGCCGCTGCTGCGCGGGCTCGAGATGCACCTGGCGACCATCCACCAGGCCATCGACGAGCACGCGCCGGCGGTGGTGGTGCTCGACCCGGTGAGCGACTTCACGGCCGTGGGCACCGTCGGCGAGGCCAAGGCGATGCTGCTGCGCCTGGTGGACCTGCTGAAGGCCCGCAGCGTCACCACGCTGCTGACCAGCCTGAACAGCGCGGCCGGCGACCGCCCGGAGTACACCGACGTCGGCATCTCCTCGATCATCGACACGTGGATCCTGCTGCGCGATCTGGAGCTCAACGGCGAGCGCAACCGCGGCATCTACGTCCTGAAGTCGCGCGGCATGGCGCACTCCAACCAGATCCGCGAGTTCCTCATCGCGCGCGACGGCATCCGCCTGGTGCCGGCGTACCTGGGCACGGGCGGCGTGCTCACCGGCTCGGCGCGCGTGGCCCAGCAGGCGCGCGAGCGCGCCGAGGCGCAGGCGCGCGCGCTCGAGGCCGAGCGCCACCGCGCCGCCTTCGAGCGGCGGCGCGCGGTGCTCGTCGCCCAGATCGAGGCCCTGCGCGCCGAGTTGGAGGGGGAACGCCTCGAGTTCGAGCGCGCCATGGCGCGCGCCCGCCAGGAGGACGTGGAGTCGCAGGCGACCGAGGCGGCGATGGCCGTCAGCCGGCGAACCCGCGCGAACGCGACTGTCACTGCGCCGGCCGACCCGCCGCCCGGCGCGCCGCCGTCGCGCCGGGCGCGAAGGGCCCGATCGTGAGCCGCGGTCCCGCGCCGGCCGCCGACCGCGACGTGGCGTGGGACTTCGTCCTGTACGTGGCCGGGGACTCGGTGCGCGGGCGCTCCGCCCTCGAGAACCTGCAGCGCGTGTGCGACGAGCTGCTGCCCGGCCGCCATCGCATCGAGGTGGTCGACCTGCGCGCCCACCCCGAGCGCGCCGCGCGAGACGAAATCGTCGCGCACCCGACGCTGATCCGCCGCCACCCGCCCCCGCGGCGCACGCTGATTGGCGACTTGTCGAACCGGACCCGGCTGCTCGCGGGCCTGGAACTCGGGGGCTGACACGCGCCCCCGCCCGGACGGGCCTCGCCTCAATCCTGGACGAGGAAGCGGTAGCCGACGCCGGTCACCGTCTCGAGGCGGTGCGCCTCCGGACCGAGCTTCTGCCGCAACTGCCGCACGTGCACGTCCACCGTGCGCGTCTGGCCTTCGTAGCCGTGCTCGTAGCCCCAGACCAGCCGCAGCAACGCGTCGCGCGACAGCACGCGTCCGCGTGCGGCCATGAACGCGCCGAGGAGGTCGAATTCCTTGACGGTGAGGGCGACCTCGCGGTCGCCGACCACCACCCGCCGCCGGCCGCGATCGATCGCCACCGTCCCGACCCGCTCCACCCCGGCGTCGGCGTGCGGCCCGCGGCTGCGGCGCAGCACGGCCTTCACGCGCAGCACGAGTTCCCGCGGGCTGAAGGGCTTGACGACGTAGTCGTCGGCGCCGACCTCGAGGCCGACGATCCGGTCCACTTCGTCGGCCCGGCCGGTCATCATGATCACCGGCACCCCGGACAGCGACGGGTCGCGGCGCAGCGCGCGGCACACGTCGAGGCCGTCACGCCCGGGCAGCTCGAGGTCGAGCAGCACGAGGTCGGGCCGCAGGCGCTTGGCGGCGTCGAGCGCCGAGGTGCCGTCGGCAACGGTCGCCACCGACGCGCCCTCGCGTCGCAGCGCATCCGTCACGACGCGAACGAGCGCCAGGTCGTCGTCGATCACGAGCACGTGCATGTGGGGTCGAGGTTCCCTCCGCGGCCAGCCCGTCGCCGGCTGCGGGAAGGATAGCGAAGCCATCGGCCAGTGTCACGTTGCGCTGGAGCTCATCCGGACGGGGCACGTCGGGCCTGGGAGAGGTGAATTCGAAACACCGCGCGGGCGCCGCGGCTCGGGACGACCGCCCCACCGACACCGGCGCACGTCGGCGCTGGTAAGCTGAGTCGGACCGCTGGCGCCGCCGGCCGCGGCCGTCGCCGGTGCCACTCCGCAGGAGGTCACGTGCTGGATCACTGCCCCGCGTGTCACTCGAAGCGCCTGGTGCGGGGGCTCCGCCTCGCCACCTGGTTTCGGCAGCCCGTGGACGCGCGTGCGCCCGGCGGGCCCCTGGGGCTCGGCGAGGAGACCGGCGACGTCCGCGGCGTGGCCTGTGCCGACTGCGGCCTCCTCCAGTTCGTCGCGATCGACGTGCCCCGACTCGACCGGATCTACCGGGCGCAACAGGCAGGCTCCCTGCGGCTCGAATGAGCAAACGTCGCGGCCGCACCGAGGCACGCCGAGGTACTCGCCGTCGCGCGACGCCCCGCCGTCGTGCGGCGGACCCAAGGGCACCCGCCCCGACCGGTCCCGCACCGCTCCGCCTCACGACTTCTCAGCGCGGCCTCACGACTCCGCCGACTCCGCGGGCGTACCGTGCCACCCGTTCAAAGGAGTCGCCATGCGCCGCACCCTTCCCGTCAGCGTCGTCGCCCTCGCGCTCGTGCTGCTCGCCGTGCCAGCCGCCGCCGAGCCCCCTTCGTCGTTGGCCGCGTCCGTCGCCCGCGTTGCGGAGCGCCACACGCTCGACTCCGGTCAGGCGTTCGGCCAGCGGGCGATGACCGCACCGCGGCGCATGCGCCGCAAGCCGTCCGCGAAGCGCGCGGTCATCACCGGCTTCGTGGTGGGAGCGATCGTCGGTGGCACCGTGGCGTATCGGGAGTACGGGCCCGAGGGCATCGGGTACGGGGTCTACACGGTGGGAATCCCGTGTGCCGTGGCCGGGTGGGTGATCTCCCAGTGAAGTTCCGGCGACGAGCCGCGGCCCCCGCCGGCCCGGCGTGCGAAGGTGACGATGGTGTTGCGGGCCGCCGATCCTCCCGCTACCATCAGCCGCAACGACGTCAGGGAGGCGGCGATGACCACGGGTGAAGCGCGGCAGCTGTTCGCGTACGACGCCTGGGCGAACGGGCTCGTGTTCGAGGCGGCGGCCGGCCTGTCCGCGGAGCAGTTGGTCCATCCGGTGACGAGCAGCTTCCCGTCGGTCGTCGCCACGCTCGCGCACGTGGTCGGGGCGGAGTGGGTCTGGTTGCGCCGATGGCTGGGCGAGAACCCGGCCGGCTTCCCGGACTGGGTGGCCTCGCCCGCCCTCGCGGACTTGAGGGCCAGGCTCTCCGCGATCGAGGGGGAACGCGAGGCATTCGTCGCCGGCCTGTCGGACGCCGATCTGGGCCGCGTCGTCACGTACCGGAACCTGGCGGGCCGCGCGTTCTCCGACCCGCTCGACGGCCTCATCCGGCACGTCGTCAACCACTCGACCTACCACCGCGGCCAGGTGGCGACGCAGTTGCGGCAGCTCGGCGTCACGCCGCCGAGCACCGACCTGATCGTGTTCCTGCGCCAGGCGAGGTAGCGCCCGGCGCCGCCGAATCGCCTGGGCTGGTTCAGTGGACCAGTGCCGGCGGTGACGACGCGGGACGACCTGGCACCGTGGCCGCCTTGCGCATTCCTGCAGGCCGGCGTGAGGCCAGCGACTCTGCGATGATGTCGCCGTGACCAGCCGCCTCGTCTACTCGTCCGACAAGGGCCGCGTCTGTCCCTCCTGCGGGTGGCCCGCCGACCGCTGCCAGTGCGCGCGGCAGCGAGACGTCCCCGTGCCCGCGAGGGTGACCGCGAAGCTTCGGCTGGAGTCGAAGGGCCGCGGGGGAAAGCATGTCACCGTGGTCGATGGCCTGCCCGACAACGCGCCGTTCCTGGACGATCTCGTGAAGGCCCTGAAGAAGGCGTGCGCCACCGGCGGCACGGTCCGCCCCGGGGCGATCGAACTCGCCGGCGACGTGCGCGGCCGCGTGCGTCCCCTGCTCGCCGCGCGGGGCTTCTCGGTGAAGGGCTGAGCCGCCGGGCGAGCGCACCGGGGAAGCCGCGCTCCTGCGCGTCGTGACGCCCGACGTCAGTTGGCCACGACGGGGACCGGCCGCCGCCCCGGCCAGCGACAGGGCGGCTCGCTGGAGCCTGGCTCGAAGGCAGTGTCACGACGCGGCAAGCGGCGCCATGGCGGTGTGGCCGGTGGCGACGTCGCGCTTCGACTCCCAGGCGTCACGCGCCCTTCGCTCAGGGTTCCGCGTTCCGGAGGGCCGCGTCCCGTCTTCCCTCCACGTAGGCCAGGAGTTCGGCGTACTGCGGGCGGGCCCTGAGCGGCTCGAGCAGGGGGTCGCGCTCGAAGAACGGGACGCAGGGAAAGCCCGTATCGGCGGCGATTCGAAGCCACCTGGTGGACTGATGATGGTCGCCGAGCTGCGCGTAGGCGGCACCGAACCCGTAGGCGACGTGGTGATCGCGATACTCCTGTCGGACAACCCGTTCGAGGCGTTCACGGGCGGCGGCCGTGTCGCCCTGCGCGGCGAGGACGCCAGCCAGGACGACGCCCGCACGGGCCGCCGTGGACGCCGAGGAACTGACCGCCAGCGTCTCGAGCATGGCCCGTCCGCGGTCTTCGCTGCCCGAGTAGTAGTACGCCAACGCCAGGTAGGTGTCGCCGATGCCCTCACTGCTCACGCGGCTCACTTCCTCGAGTCGGGCTCGCGCGGGGGCGAAGTCCCCGCTGAACAGCGCGATGAGGGCTTCGATGCGCAGGGGTTCGACCATGTCCGGTCCGCGGAGGCGGCGTCCTCTCTCCAGCGCGATGCGCGCCTCATCCATGAACCCGAGGTGATAGTAGGCTGCCGCCATGAAGAGGTGCGCCGGCTCGAGGTTCGGGTTCAGCGCGAGGGCCCGCCGGCTCGCCTCGATCGTCGTCTTCCAATCGAACTCGCGCTTGCGTGCCACCGCCGCGCGGGCCAGGTGCGCCTCGGCGAGGGCATCGTCGAGCTCCAGCGCGGCGCGCGCCTCGGTCTCGGCGCGCGAGCCCCACCGTTCGACGTCACCGGGTGGCGCGAACCTCAAGTACATCTCGGCGGCAGCCATCGCCAGCCCGGCCCGCGCGAGTACGTACGCGGGGTCGTGGGCCAAGGCCCCTTCGAACGAGCGTATCGCCGCCTCCGTTCCCTCCGGCGTGTGCGCGACGAGCGAGGCTCGGCCCCGAAGGTACTCTTCGTACGCGGCGCGGTCACTCGTGTAGCGCCGCCGAAGCCGTTCCTGGTCCGTTGCCGCCAGACGCCGGAACAGGAGTCCGGCGACACGTTCGGCGATCACGGCCTCCGAGTCGAAGAGCTGGTCTGGCCGCACGCGGAAGCTCTCTTCCCAGAGTCGGTCCCCACGAGGACCATCGAGCCGTACCGCGATCGACAGCCCGTCTCCCCCGCGCGTGATCGCGCCACTCAGGACGTGCGTCGCGCTCGAACGAACCGTCCCGGAAGCCCCCCGATCGCCGTCGCCGGGCGCCAGTCCGTCGTCGGGTCGGACCAGCGAGACGTACGGCCCTGCCAGCCGACCGGCGATCGCGTGGGCGAGGCCCACCCCGCTGATGGGGTCGTCCGCCGATGTCACGAACGGCCGCACGGACAGGAGGACCGGCCCCGGCCGTTCGGCGGGTCCGTTGGCTCGCCACGCCACCATCGCGGTGGTGACGGCCAGCAGCGCAATCGCCCCGCCTCCGGCCACCATCCAGCGCCAGCGCCGGCGCGGGGCCGACACGGCGGGCAGGTCGCGCGCCGACAGCTCCGGTGCCGGGACTGGCGGCAGGCATGCGTCCGCCCCGGCGGGAACGCCCGTCGCCTGGTGGTTCTCGGCCCCACTGGTCGCTGGCGTCCTGGCTGGCGGCGATGGCGCAATCGATCCAAGCGGTTCGACAGGGGCCACGAATCGATAGCCGCGGCGCGGGAGCGTCTGGATGAAACGAGGTGACCCCGCCACGTCTCCCAGTGCGGCGCGCAGTTCCTTCACGGCATGGTTCACGCCCTGTTCGAAGTCCACGAACGTGTCGCCGCTCCAGAGCGCGCCCTGGATCTCGTCCCGAGACACCAACTCCCCGGGCCGCGTCACGAGGAGGGCCAGGAGCTTCAGTGGCTGCGGGCGCAGTGGGACGGGCCGCCCGCTGTTCCAGAGTTCCAGGGAGCGCAGGTCGAAGTCGAACACGCCGAAGCGCACTCGTCCGCCGGCCGGAGGTGTCGTCCAGTGGTCCATGACTGGGCGCTCGTCGGAGATGCGGGAGGCCTCGATCATATACCCGCCTTCCGGGTTCCCATGCGCCGCCGGAAACGCCCTCGAATCAGGGGGTTGGGCCTGCACGAAAAGGCCACTCCGCCTCCATGGACGGGCGCCTGGCGTTCGGGCAGCCTGCGAGCCGAAAGGAGCCTCCATGAGAGCCACTTCAACGTCACTGCAGGCGGCGGTCGTGCTCGCGCTCGTGCTCGCGGCGGTGTCCGTCGGGACACTCTCCGCCCACATCGTCAAGGGCATCGAGTCGCCGGGGGAGGCGACGGCGTTCGTCTCCAGCCCGTCGGCCGCAACCGACGGACCCATTCCGATCAGGTGGGGCAGCCAGCCATTCGCCGACCCGGGCCTGCGAGTGGTCTGCTTCTTCGTCGCCAACACGTCGCCCGAGCGGGCGGACCGGCCCGGCTGGCCGCGCGTCACCGGCGCCGGGTTCGAGCTTCCAGGAGCGCCCACCGGCTTCGCGCTCGTCGAGCCGCTCGATGGCCACTGGGAACTCGTCGAGGGTGCGAGGGCGACGCTCGATGGCACCGCGGTCACCCTCGACGTCGCGGTGGTGGCCCGCACGAACCCCACAGGGCGAACGCCGGGGCATCCCCACAATCCGCGAGGGATTCCGCCCGGTCAGGCCGGCGTTCGCGGGAGCGGCACCCGTTTCTGCGTGAGCGGCCCGTTTCCCGACGAACTGGTCAGCGGCCAGCCGGCCACCATCGAGCAGTTGCTCAACGGCGTGGTGGTCGCCTTCAGCGGCGTCGACGGCCCTCACCTCAAGGGTGACCTCGGCGTGTGGGACAACCCGGCTCGCGCGATTCCACTCTACCCGTAGCGACCGCAACGGCCCGATGTGCGATCGGGTGGCCACGAACCGGGCCGTTCGCCGGCGGGCACACCGCCCGCACCGTGCGGATCTCGCCGTCGGGGACGCGCAGCGCCGTCGACTGCTTGCCGTCCACGGAAATCCGGATGGACGTGGGCGGCCGACGCGCGGGCCCGACGGTGCTCGCAACCTGCGACGACCTGGGGCCTCTCGCCTGCGAGGCCTGGCTCGTCCCGACCGACGAGCGGATGCATGTCGAGCCGCGGGCAACAAGGATGGTGCGGGGGCCGGTCAGCTGGTCAATGCCCTGACGGTCCTCGCGACGTCCTGCTCTCCGGCAGTGGCGAGTCCAGCGGGCCTGGCTGTCCCGACCCGAGCGGGTATGCGGGCCTGAGCTGCCCGGCCACGGGGGCGGTGTGTGTCGCGG
>JADHED010002490.1_pt1 | contig 12667 bp, 11 predicted proteins | sample 8952041 | NCBI WGS metagenome assembly JADHED01 (sample SAMN16124423, study PRJNA663239) | bioreactor sludge metagenome | isolation source: sludge (control) | place: India:Bengaluru | collected 2018-09-08
CCACCACATGGCACCATGAGATCCCCCATCGCCATCGTCGACGTCGATCGCCCCGACACCTGGACCCGCTACCGCGCCGGCCTGTGCAACAGCTGCGCGGCCAACTGCTGCACCATGCCGCTGGAGGTGCAGCTGCCCGACCTTGTGCGGCTGGGGCTGGTCGATCCGTTCGAGGCGGAGCATGTCGCACCGAAGCTGATCGCCAGGCGGCTGCTCAAGGCCAGGCTCGTGGACCACTACAGCCCCAGGCACGGGCTCTTCACCATGGCGCGGCGCGCCGATGGGGACTGCGGCTTTCTGGACGCCGCGACCCGGCTGTGCACGGTGTACGAGCGGCGGCCCGAGACCTGCCGCCTGCATCCGCAGACGAAGAGCCCCAGGCCAGGGTATTGCGCCTATGGGGCGAGGACATTGCAGCGCCGCGGTTGAACGCCCGCGGCATGCCCGTCGCCGCTATCCGGGCCGGGGCGCCTGCCTGATCACGCCCCGCTCCAGCAGAAGCGCGATCTGCTCCTGCGACAGGCCGGCCTCTCCCAGCACCTGCAGGGTGCTCTGGCCGATCTCCTGCGGCCGCAGGCGGTAGCTGGCCGGCGTGCGGCTGAACTTGATCGGCGAGGCCACGGAGCGGAAGCCCTCCACCTCGGCCACCATGCCGCGGTGCGCCGTGTGCGGGTGGGCCAGCGCCTCGACCACGTTCTGGATCACACCACAGGGCACGCCCACCGCCACCAGCTTCTGGAACAGCGTCTGCGCGTCGAAGCTGCTGAAGGCGCTTTGCAAATCCTTCTTGAGTTCGAAGCGGTGCACGGCGCGCTGGGCGTTCGTGGCATAGCGCTCGTCCTCAGCCAGGTGCGCATGGCCCACGGCCTCGCACAGGCGCTGGAACTGGCCGTTGTTGCCCACGGCCAGGTAGATGGGCTCGGTGGCGGTGGCGTAGGTGTCGTAGGGCGCGATGTTGGGATGCCCGTTGCCCGAGCGCTGCGGCGCGCGCCCGGTGAACAGGGTGTTGATGGAGTGCGGGTACAGCGAGAAGAGCGCGCTGTCGAACAGTGCCGACTCCACCGACTGGCCCCGGCCGCTGCGCTCGCGCTCGTGCAGCGCCATCAGGATGCCGATGACGGCGTTGAGTCCCGTGGTCACGTCCACGATGGGCACGCCCATGCGCGTGGCCACGCCCTCGGGGTCGCCATTGATGCTCATCAGGCCGCTGAGCGCCTGCACCGCCGCGTCGTAGCCCGGCAGCCCGCCCAGCGGGCCGGTGGCGCCGAAACCGGTCACGCGGCAGTGGATCAGGCGCGGGAAGCGCTCGCGCAGCACCTCGTCGTAGCCCATGCCCCAGCGCTCCAGCGTGCCGACCTTGAAGTTCTCGACCAGCACGTCGGCGTCCTGCAGCAGGCGCATCACCACGTCGCGCCCCTCGGGCGCGGCCAGGTCCACGCACACGGTGCGCTTGTTGCGGTTGATGCCGGCGAAGTACGAGGCCATGCCGGCATCGTTGAACGGCGGCCCCCAGGTGCGGGTCTCGTCGCCCGCGGGGCCCTCGACCTTGACGACGTCCGCCCCGTGATCGCCCAGGATCTGCGCACACAGCGGACCGCCCAGCACGCGCGACAGGTCCACCACCTTCAAACCATCCAATGACGCCATTGCGGCCTCCTATGCAAGATCCAGTGCCGACAGCTCGCCGGCCTCATTCCAGCGGGCGGGCCGCTTTTCGCGGGCGGCGCTCACGCCCTCCATCGCCTCCGAGCGCATCTGGCCGGCGAACAGCTCCGCGGCCTCGTCCAGGTAGCCCTGCAGCGCGCCGCTGGCCTGCAGCGGCGCCACGGGCAGCCGGCCCAGCATGCGCTTGGTGCAGGCCGAGGCCTGCGGCGCCGTGGCCACGACGGATTCCAGCACCTGCCGCGTGAGCGCGCCCAGCGCCTGGTGCGAGTCGGCCACGTAGTCCAGCAGGCCGATGCGGTGGGCCTCGGCCGCGTCGATGCGCCGCCCGGTCAGCACCAGCCGCCGGGCCGCGGGCAGGCCCAGGCGCGCCGCGACGAACGGCAGGATCTGCCCAGGCACCAGGCCGATCGCGGCCTCGGGAAAGCCGAACCTGGCCTCGGGCGATCCGACGGCGATGTCCACCGCGCAGGCCAGGCCCGCGCCGCCGCCCATGGCCGCGCCCTGGACGCAGGCCACGGTCACCTGCGGCACGTTCACCAGCTGCGTCAGGAACTCGCCATAGCGGCGGTTGCCGGCGGCGATGGGGTCGCGCCCGTCGGGCCCCGCCGCGGCAGCCAGCCTGTCGCCCAGGTTGCCCAGGTTGCCCCCGGCGCTGAACGCAGGGCCCGCGGCCGTCAGCAGGATGACGCGCACCCCGCTCTGGCCGGACGCCTCGCCCACCGCTGCGGACAATGCCTGCACCATCTCCGCCCCCAGAGGGTTGCGGGCATCGCCGCGGTTGAGATGGATGCGGGCCACCGGCCCCACGCGGGATGCGAGCACCCAGGCTTCGCTGTCTTCTGCTTGCATCGAAAACCTCTTTCCCAAAGAGCTACCTACAATGGCCGCGCATGAGCAAGGGCATGCGCAACCTCGATATCGGCCTGCTGCGCACCTTCGTGGCGGTGGCGGAGCGCGAGAGCTTCACCAACGCCGCCGAGAAGGTCTACCGCACGCAGGCGGCGGTGTCCCAGCAGATGCAGAAGCTCGAATCCGTGCTGGGCTGCGCGCTGTTCGAGCGCGTGGGCCGGCGCAAGAAGCTGACCGTGGAGGGCGTGCGGCTGCTGGAATACGCGCGGCGCATGGTCGGCCTCAACGACGAGGCCTACCGCGTCATCACCCAGCAGGCGGCCACCCAGCCCGTGAAGATCGGCGCCTGCGCCGACGCCGTGGACACCCTGCTGCCCGCCTACCTGGAGATCTGCGCTGAGAACTTCCCCAACCTGAGCATCGACATCCAGGTCGGCCGCAGCCGCTGGCTCGCGTCGGCGCTGCGCAAGGGCGACATCGACCTGATGCTGGACATCACCCCGCACCCCGAGTTCGCGCACACGGTGCTGCGCACCTCGCCCGTGGCCTGGATCGCCGGAGCGCGCTACCACCCGCAGGCCGGCGCCTCGGTGCCGCTGATCCTGATGGAGGCGGCCTGCCCTTTCCGCAGCAGCATGGTGCAGGCGCTGACCGAGGCCGGCATCCCCTGGCACGCGGCCTTCGAGACATCGACCCTGGCCGGCGTGCGCGCCGCGCTGCGCGCGGGGCTGGGCGTCACGGCGCGCGCCGTGGAGATGCTGGCGCCCGACCTGCGCGTGCTCGACCCGCAGGCCCGCCTGCCGGCGCTGCCGCCGATCAGCTTCTGCCTGTACTGGCGCGCCGACGCCAGCCATGAAAGCGCGATGAAGGTCCGCCATCTCATTGCACCCCATTAGGGCTGCTGCATCCCGGCTTCGATGATGATCCGGCCCCAGTCCCTGGTGTCGCGTGCCTGCAGGTGCAGCAGGTGCTCGGGCGAGACCGGCGTGGGCACCAGGCCCTTCTTGACGAGGAAGTCCTGCCCCGCGGGCGATTCCAGCGCCTCGCCGATCCAGCGCGACAACGCGGCCGACACGGGCTGCGGCGTGGTGGCCCTGGCGCTCCAGATCGCGATCCAGGAGCTGACGTCGAAGTCGGGATAGCCCAGCTCGGCCACGGTGGGCACGTCCGGCAGGCTGGCGATGCGCTTGCTGCTCGACAGCGCGAGCGCCCGCACCGTGCCGGCCTTGATCTGCGGCAGCGCCGTCAGCATGTCGCAGAAGTAGTAGTCGAACTGGCCGCCGATCAGGTCCGTCATGGCCTGGGCGCTGCTCTTGTAGGGCACGTTCACCGCGTTGATCCTGGTGAGCTGCTTGAAGCGCTCGCCCGCGATGCGCCCGCCCACGTTGGCGCTGGCGAACGACAGGGTCTGTCCGTCCTTGCGGGCCCAGGCCAGGAAGTCCGCGGCCGTGGTCTGCGCGATGCGCTTGGGGTTGACCAGCATTGCGTACGGCGTATTGGCCATGGTGGCCAGCGGCGTGAAGTCCTTGTCCGGGTCGTAGGCCAGCTTCTTGTATATCGTGGCGTTGGCCGCATGGGTGGACGAGCCCGACACCAGCAGGTTGTAGGCATCGGTCGGCGCGCGCACCACGGCCTCGGCCGCGATGTTGCCGTCCGCGCCGGGGCGGTTCTCCACGATCACCGGCTTGCCGCCGCGCTGGGCGATGGCGTCGCCCACGTAGCGCGCAATGGCGTCCGACGCGCCGCCCGCCCCATAGGCGACGATGATGCGCACCTGCTTGTCGAGCCTGAAGTCTGCGGCGCCCGCGCCCTGGGCCAGGGCGGGCAGGCCCGCCGCCATGCCCAACCCCATGGCGCCCGCGCTGCGCAGCAGTTCGCGGCGTGACAACCGGGATTCGTGATTCAGTATCTGCATGGTCTGTCTCCTTGGTATCGCTATGGAAAGACGCTCAGGGCGCCAGGTCTTCGGGGCAATCGATCTCCATGTCCAGCAGCATCTGCGCGTAGCACTTGCCCAGCGGGTCCGAGCGCAGGCTGCACGAGCCGCCGCCGCCCAGCGCGCGGCGCAGCACGAAGTTGAAGGCGCCCAGGCCCGGCAGCTCGTAGCGCTGCACCGGCCCCTGCACCAGGTGGGCGAAGTACTGAAGCACCCGCTCGGCGGTGAGCTGCCCGCGCAGCACCGGCAGCCATTTCGGATCGCGGGCCATCAGGCCGATGTTGGCGTCGTCGCCCTTGTCGCCGCTGCGGCCGTGTGCGATGCGGCCCAGCGCGATGCGCACCGTGGGGCCGCTGGCAGCGGCGCCTGCGGCCGTGGCCTCGGGCGGATTGGGCGCGGCCGGCGCCGCCGCGGCATCGGCCGCTTCGACCGCCGCCGGCGCTTCGTCCGGCGCGGCCTGCACCTGCACCGCAACCGCCGCCTTGGGCAGCAGGAACGAGGCGGTGCGGATGATGCTCTGCACGTCGGAGCGGCCGCCGAAATGGCTGCGCGTGCCCGGCCCCATCGAGGTGCCGGCGGAAGAGGCCTCTTTCTGCAGGAAGGCCAGCGCGCGCCTGTCGCGGTGCCGGGCGGCGATGCGCAGCACGATCTCGCGGCTGTCGGCCACGCGCCGGTGCGGTCCGTACATGGATTCGGCGCCCAGCAGCTCGACCAGGGTGTCCTCGTAGTCGGCGAAGCCCGCCGCCTGCATCTGCCGGCGCGTGCGTGCCAGCAGCGCGTCGGCCGTGCGCTGCGCCTTGGCCAGCGCGCGCTGGCCGCGGATGGCCATCATGATGGCGATGTGCCAGCCCTGCTGGTAGGTGGCCGTGACCTTGTAGCGGCCGCCGGGCGCGCGGCCGCGCGCACCCTGCACGCGTACGCGCCCTCCGTCCAGGTCGGTGATCGCGACCTGCGTGAAGTCGCACACCACGTCGGGCAGCTCGTAGGCCGCGGGGTCGCCGATCTCGTACAGCAGCTGCTCGCCCACCGTCTGCCGCGTGACCAGCCCGCCCGCGCCCTCGGGCTGCGACAGCTCGAAGCTGCCGTCGGCCTGCAGCCGCACCAGCGGGTAGCCGATGTCGGCCCAGTCGGGCACCTGCTCCCAGTCGGTGAACAGGCCGCCCGTGGCCTGCGCGCCGCATTCCACCAGATGGCCCGCGAGGCTGGCCTGGGCGAGCCGGTCGTAGTCCGTCATGCGCCAGCCGAACTCATGGATGGCGATGCCCAGCAGCGAGGCGCTGTCCACGCAGCGGCCCGTGACCACGATGTCGGCGCCCGCAGCCAGCGCCTGCGCGACGGGCGCCGCGCCCAGGTAGGCGTTGGCCGACATCAATGCGGGCAGGTCCGCCGTGGCCTCGTCGCCCCAGGGCTCGAACCGGGGCTGCAGGTCCAGCACGTCGTCGCCGGTGACGATGGCCACCTTCAGGTCCACGCCCTGCTCGCGCGCCAGCGCCAGGATGGCGTCGCGGCAGCCCGCGGGGTTCAGGCCGCCGGCGTTGGAGACCAGGCGCACGCCCTTGGCCTTGATCTCGCGCAGGTGCGGGCCGACGGCGGCGGTGACGAAGTCCGTCGCGTAGCCCAGCTCCGGCGCGCGCAGCCGGGCGCGCTGCAGGATGGACATGGTGGTCTCGGCCAGGTAGTCGAACACCAGGTACTGCAGCCCGGGCTGGCGCAGCAGCTGCGGCACGGCGATCTGCGAGTCGCCCCAGAAGCCGGAGGCGCCTCCGATCAGAACGGTTTGATTCATGGCGTCTCCTTCTCCTCTTCACTGTCCACTTCCAGGACGGCCTGGCCGGCGTCGAGCTGCTGGCCCTCGCCCACGTGCAGCCGCGCGATGCGGCCCGCGCAGGGCGCGGCCAGCGGCATTTCCATCTTCATGGAGCCGCGGCCAGCGCGTGCGCCGAGGGCGCGCGCCGCCAGAACGGCTGCTGCAGGTCCTCTTGCGCCAGGAAGTCCGTGGTCACCTGGCCTTGCGCGAAGCGCGGGTGCCGCAGGCAGCGCGCCAGGAACCCCAGGTTGGTGCGCACGCCCAGCGCCGTGGTGCGCTCGCAGGCGCGCGCCAGCTGGGCGATGCAGGCCTCGCGGCTCTCGCCCCAGGCCATGAGCTTGGCGACCATCGAGTCGTAGAACGGGCTGATCGCCATGCCGCTCGCCAGCGCGCTGTCGGTGCGGATGCCGGCGGGCGCTTGCCACTCGCCCACGGTGCCCACCTGCGGCAAAAATCCGGCCCAGGGGTCTTCGGCGCACAGGCGCAGCTCGATCGCGTGGCCCTTGAGCCGTACGTCCTGCTGGCCGAAGGTCAGGGCCTCGCCCTGGGCCACGCGGATCTGCTGCTCCACCAGGTCCAGCCCCGTGACCAGCTCGGTCACGCCATGCTCCACCTGCAGGCGGGTGTTCATCTCCATGAAGTAGAAGCGCCGGTGCTCGTCGAGCAGGAACTCCAGCGTGCCCACGCCGGTGTAGCCGATGGCCTCGCAGGCCTGGCGCGCCACCTGGCCCATGGCCTCGCGCAGCGCGGCGTCCACCGCGGGCGAAGGCGCTTCCTCGATCAGCTTCTGGAAGCGCCGCTGCGTGGAGCAGTCGCGCTCGCCCAGGTGCAGGCAGCGGCCGTGCTCGTCGCACAGCACCTGCACCTCGATGTGGCGGCCGCGCTCGATCGCGCGCTCGATGATGATCTCGCCGGAGCCGAAGGCGCCCGCCGCCTCGGACTGCGCCTGGCGGAACATCTCGGCCAGGTCGCCCGCCTCGCGCACCACGCGCATGCCGCGCCCGCCGCCACCGGCCGCGGCCTTGAGGATGACCGGAAAGCCGATGCGCCGCGCCGCCGCGGCGATCTGCTCCTGCGTGGCGCAACCCTGCTCGCCCGGCACCGTGGGCACGCCCGCGGCCTGCATGGCCTGCTTGGCCTGGGCCTTGTTGCCCATCAGCGCGATCACCCGCGCCGAGGGGCCGACGAAGACCAGGCCCGCATCGGCCACGGCCTGCGCGAACTCGGCGTTCTCGGACAGAAAGCCGTAGCCCGGGTGGATGGCCTGGGCGCCGGTGCGGCGGCAGGCCTCGATCAGCGCGGCGCCGTTGCGGTAGCTCTGGTCGGCCGGCGTGGGGCCTATGTGCACGGCCATGTCCGCCGCGCGCACGTGCGGGCCGTGCGCGTCGGCGTCGGAATACACGGCCACCGTGCGCAGGCCCATGCGCCGCGCGGTGCGCAGGATGCGCAGGGCGATCTCGCCCCGGTTGGCCACGAGCAGCGTGTCGAAACGCATCGTGCGTCCTCCCCGCTCAGGCCCGCTTGGGCAAAATACCCATGTGCTTGCAGATGATGGTCAGCATGATCTCGTCGGCGCCGCCGCCGATCGAGATCAGCCGCAGGTCGCGCCAGGCGCGCGAGACCTTGTTCTCCCACGTGAAGCCCATGCCGCCCCAGTACTGCAGGCACGAATCCGTCACCTCGCGGCACAGGCGCCCGGCCTTGAGCTTGGCCATGGAGGCCAGCTCCGTCATGTCGCCGCCGCCCATGTGCACCTGGGCCGCGCGGTAGATCAGCGAGCGCAGCATCTCCACCTCGGTCTTGAGCTCGGCCAGGCGAAAGTGCACCGCCTGGTTGTCGAGGATGGAGCGGCCGAAGGCCTTGCGCTGGCGCGTGTACGCGATGGTCTCGTCAATGACGTTGGACAGCGCCGTCACGCGCCGCGTGGCGCCGCTCAGGCGCTCTTCCTGGAACTGGCGCATCTGGTAGGTGAAGCCCTTGCCCTCCTCGCCGATGCGGTAGCGCTGCGGCACGCGCACCTCGTCGAAGAAGACCTGCGCGGTGTCGGACGCCCACATGCCCACCTTCTTGATCTTCTGCATGCTGATGCCGGGGCGCAGCTTGCCGTTCTCGCGCAGCGGCAGGCAGATGAGCGACTTGTTGCGGTGCACGTCGCCCTCGCTGGTGTTGGCCAGCAGGCACATCCAGTCGGCCTGCGTGCCGTTGGTGATCCACATCTTGGAGCCGTTGATGACGTAGTCGTCGCCGTCCTTGCGCGCCGTGGTCTTGAGCGATGCCACGTCCGAGCCCGCGCCCGATTCGGAGACGCCCAGGCACACCACCATGTCGCCCGCCACCGTGGGTTTGAGGAACAGCTCGCGCAGCTCGTCCGAGCCGAAATGCGTGAGCGCCGGCGTCGCCATGTCGGTCTGCACCGCGATGGCCATGCCCACGCCGCCCGAGCTGATGCCGCCGATGGCCTCGCAGAAGGCGATCTCGTAGCTGTAGTCCAGCCCCATGCCGCCGAACTCCACGGGCTTGTTCACGCCCAGGAAGCCCGCCGAGCCCAGCTTCTTGAACACCTCGTGCGCGGGGAAGATCTCGGCCGCCTCCCATTCATCGACGTGCGGCTCGATCTCGCGCTCGATCAGCTTGCGCACGCTGTCCTGCAGGGCGATATGGTCGGAAGTCATCATGATGGGGTCTCCTTTGGAAAAAATGTGAGCTACCAGCGCCCTTCATTCCTTGATTTCAGAATGAAAAGTGCCTGAAAACCTTTGGTGGAAAGCGCTGGCAGCTCTCTTTTTTTGAGCCGCCGCGCCACGCCCGCTACAGGCGCGCCACGCCGAACTGCATGGGCTGCACCGCGCGCTCGCGGGCGTCAAAGGCAGTGGCCAGCGCCATGCCCAGCCAGGCGCGGGTCTCGCGCGGGTCGATCACCCCATCGTCCAGCAGCAGGCTGCTGGTGTGGATGGCGCTGGACTGCGACTCGAAGGTATGGACGATGGCCCGGCTCTCGGCCGCCAGCGCCTGTTCGTCGACATCCTTGCCGCCGCGCCGGGCGGCGTTCTCGGCCACGGTGCGCATGGTCATCGCGGCCTGCTCGCCGCCCATCACCGCCGTCCTGGCGTTGGGCCAGGAGAACAGCAGGTCGGGCTTGAACGCGCGCCCGCACATGCCGTAGTTGCCCGCGCCGTACGACGCGCCGCACAGCACCGTGAAGCGCGGCACCGGCGCGTTCGACAGCGCCTGGATGAGCTTGGCGCCGTGCTTGATCATGCCGGCCTCCTCGTGCCTGCGGCCCACCATGAAGCCGGTGATGTTCTGCAGGAAGACCAGCGGCCGGCCCAGCTGCACGCACAGCTGGATGAACTGCGCCGCCTTGTTGGAGCCGTCGCTGTCCAGCGGGCCGTTGTTGGTCAGGATGCCCACCGCATGCCCCTCGATGGCCGCGTAGCCGCACACCGTGGCCGGGCCGAACCGCTCCTTGAACGCGTGGAACTCCGAGCCGTCCACCAGCCGCGCGATCACCTCGCGCATGTCCACGGGCGTGCGCATGTCGGCGGGCATGATGGCGAGCAGCTCGTCGGCGTCGTGCAGCGGGGGCGCCGCCTGCGGCGCGGGCGCGCCATGCCAGCCGATGCGCTGCATGATCTCGCGCACGCGCATGATGCCGTCCAGGTCGTTGTCGGCCACGTAGTCGGCCAGGCCCGACACGGCGGCGTGCATGTCGGCGCCGCCCAGCTCCTCGTCGCTCGCCTCCTCGCCGGTGGCGGCCTTGAGCAGCGACGGCCCGGCCAGGTAGGCATGGGCCTGGCCGCGCACCATCACCACGTAGTCCGACAGGCCCGGCAGGTAGGCACCGCCGGCCGCCGACGAGCCGTGGATCAGCGCCACCACCGGCAGCCCCGCGGCCGACAGCCGCGCCAGGCTGTAGAACATGCCGCCGCCCACGACGAAGCGCTCGACCCGGTACTTGCGCAGGTTGCCGCCCGCGCTCTCCACCAGCTGCACGAAGGGCAGCCTCTGGGCCAGCGCGATCTCCTGCGCACGGATGAGCTTCTGCCCCGTGAGCGCCTGCATCGCGCCGGCGCTGATGCCCGAATCGTTGACCGCCACCATGCAGCGCACGCCGCTGATGTGGCCTATGCCCACGATCAGCGCGCTGCCGGGCACGCTGGTCGCCGGGTTGGGGTCCTCCAGGCCGCAGTAGCCCGACAGCGTCATCAGCTCGAAGAAAGGCCGGTCGGCATCGAGCAGATGCGCGAGCCGCTCGCGCGGCAGCAGCTTGCCCTGCGCATGGAAATGCCGGGCCGAGCGCGCGGAGCGCTCCACCGCCCGCTGCTCCAGCCGTCTCACCTCGTCGATGCGTTCGAGCATGTGCGCGCGGTTGCGCTGCGCGCCGCCCGGTGCCTGACCGGTGCCGGTCTTCTCTGCCATCGTTGCGTCTCCTGTGCTGAAGTGAGGCCCATCATGGCGAACGACGCGGCAGGTTTCCAACAATAACTTTGCCGCCCATCCACAAGAAACTCTTATGAATGAGGACTGCGCTCAAAGGGTCTCGCGGCGATCGAAGCCCGCGGGCAGGCCGGACAGCTGCGCCGCGTCCGCCTCCTGCACGTCCACGCGCTCCACGCGCGCGGCGGGCGGGCCCGCGCGGGCCCAGTCGATGAGCGCCTGCACGGCCGGGGCGGGGCCGGCGGCCAGGGCCTCCACGCTGCCGTCGCTGCGGTTGCGCACCCAGCCCCGCACGCCCAGGCGCCGGGCGGCCTCGATCATGGACTGGCGGTAGTACACGCCCTGCACCCGTCCATGGATGCGCAGGCGCCGGGCGATGGTGGCGTTGGCTTCGGGCATGGCATTGCAACTGTAGTGGCATGCTCTCCCCCATGCACGCACCGCGCAAGGCACTGCCCGCCATCGACCCCGGCCGCTGCACCGGCTGCGGCTGGTGCGTGGCCGCCTGCCCGCCGCACGTGCTGTCGCTGCAGGTGCAGGGCATGGAGCGCTTCGGCGCCAAGCGCTCGGTGCTGCACGACGCGCCGGGCTGCACCGGCTGCGCGCTGTGCGCCCTGCGCTGCCCGTTCGACGCCATCCGCATGGTGCGCACCACGGCGCGCCGCGGCGAGCACGGCCAAGACATCGAGGCCAAAGTGGATCAAGGCGCTTGCGCACCAAGCGCTTGCAGCTATCGATACGGGAGCATCGAGGGTTGCAGCAGCGGCTGCGCTACACTGCGCGCCATGCCGTTCCAGCCCGCACGCACCGCCAGCCGCCCCGCCCCCATGGGCGCGTCGCCGGCCTGCGCGCGCGGCGTAGACGCACGAATGATTAGCACCATGACCACCGCGGCTGCCTAGCGCACGCGCAGGTGGCCGCACCGGCGGCCGCCTGGTGTCTCATTCCCCCTCCGAACGAAACCCAGCCCCGGCCGCTGGTTTTTTTTTCGGGCCTTCGCCGCCCTCGTTTGGAGAAAACCATGTTCCTAGAACCCCAGCCCAGCCTCTTGCCCGAAACGCGCGCCCACGCGCCGGCCACTCCCCCTGCCCTGCGTGTGGGCATGATCGGCATGGGCACCGTGGGCGCCGGCGTGTGGCGCGTGCTGCGGCGCAACCAGGCGCTGATCGCGGCGCGCGCGGGGCGGCCCATCGACATCGTCGCCGTGGCCGCGCGCACCCCCGCCCGGGCGGCGGCCGTGCTGGAGGGCGCGCCGGGCGTGCGCCTGCTGGCCGACCCCATGCGGCTGGCCACCGATCCCGGCGTGGACGTGGTGCTGGAGCTGGCCGGCGGCAGCGGCGCCGCGCGCGGCTGGGTGCTGGCCGCGCTGGCCCACGGCAAGCACGTGGTGACGGCCAACAAGGCCCTGCTGGCCGAGCATGGCGAGGAGCTGGCCACGGTGGCCGCGCGCCATGGCCGCACGCTGGCCTACGAGGCGGCCGTGGCCGGCGGCGTGCCCGTCGTCAAGGCGCTACGCGAGGGCCTGGCGGCCAACCGTATCCACGCGCTGGCGGGCGTGCTCAACGGCACCAGCAACTACATCCTCACGCGCATGCAGGCGGGCGGCCTGGACCTGGCCGCCGCGCTGGCCGAGGCCCAGGCCCTGGGCTACGCCGAGGCCGACCCGGCCCTCGACGTGGACGGCACCGACGCCGCCAACAAGCTCGCGCTGCTGGCTGCCAACGCCTTCGGCATGCCCGTGCGGCTGGACGCCGTGCACGTGGAGGGCCTGCGCGGCCTGCGGCAGGGCGACGTGGCGGCGGCCGCGCAGCTGGGCTACGCGGTCAGGCTGCTGGCCATCGCGCGGCGCGGCGCGGAAGGGGTCGAGCTGCGCGTGCACCCCGCCCTGGTGCCGGCGCGCCACGCGCTGGCGCGGCTTCCCGGCGCGGCCAACGGCCTGCTGGTGCAGGGCGATGCCGCCGGGGAAGCGTTCT
>JADHED010002497.1_pt1 | contig 12647 bp, 9 predicted proteins | sample 8952041 | NCBI WGS metagenome assembly JADHED01 (sample SAMN16124423, study PRJNA663239) | bioreactor sludge metagenome | isolation source: sludge (control) | place: India:Bengaluru | collected 2018-09-08
ACTTCGGTGGTGTTGCCCGCGCTGTTGCCGGGGTAGATGTAGGTCAGCAGGCCCACGTCCAGGTCCACGTCACCGGCCTTGAACTTGTAGCCGCCGTACAGGTCGGATTCGAGCGAGTTGCCGGACAGCCAGTTGACGCTGGAGTTCCAGTTGCCCACGTAGAAGCCGGTTTCGCCGAAGGTGTAGTCAAAGCCGCCTTGCAGTGCGGGCTTGACGGCCTTGACCTTGGACGTGTCCTGGTCCTGGCCGCGGAACTTGTAGTTCGTGGTCAGGCTGACGTTGGCGGTGAGCTGGGCGCTGGCCAGCATGGGAAGGGTTGCAACAAGGGCAACGCCCAGGGTCTTGATGATGGCGCGGGTCATGTTTCCTCCGGTTGGACAAAGTAGGGACAAGCGCTTTAAGCACGGACCGTGCCACGCCAAGGTGCACACGGCGCCGCACGGTTGCGTTGCGTTACAACAATCCCCAGTACAGTGGCGGTGATCGCGCTTGGCGCGCCGCACTCAACTGGTGCAGGCGCCCAGCGGGCCGCGCTAAAAACCTACAAAACGCACCCATCTGGGGAGAAATCGCTTCATGAGTCTTGCTTTGGTGCAAAGCCGCGCCCTTCTGGGGCTGCAGGCGCCTGCAGTCACCGTCGAAGTGCATCTGGCCAACGGTTTGCCCAGCTTCACCCTGGTCGGGCTGGCCGAGGTGGAGGTGAAAGAAGCCCGCGAGCGTGTGCGCTCGGCGCTGCAGAACGCGGGGCTGGAGTTCCCATCGAACAAGCGCATCACCGTCAATTTGGCGCCGGCCGATCTGCCCAAGGACTCGGGCCGCTTTGACCTGCCCATCGCCCTGGGCATCCTCGCCGCCAGCGGTCAGGTGGACGCCAGCCGCCTGGCGGGTTACGAGTTTGCGGGCGAGCTGTCGCTGTCGGGCGAGCTGCGCCCCGTGCGCGGTGCGCTAGCCACCAGCCTGGCGCTGCAGACCCAGCAGATCGATGCCCAGATGGTGCTACCCCCCGGCAGCGCCGAAGAAGCCGCCCTGGTGCCCGCCGCGCGCGTGGTGCGCGCCCGCCACCTGCTGGACGTGGTGCGGGCGTTCCTGCCACCCGGCAGCACGGCCGGTGGCGATGCCGACGTGGCCAACGACGGCTGGACGCGCCTGCAGGCCACCGCGCTCGCCGCCAGCACCACCGGGCCCGACATGGCCGATGTGAAGGGCCAGGCGGGTGCCAAGCGCGCGCTGGAGATTGCAGCGGCTGGCGGCCACAGCGTGCTGATGGCCGGGCCACCGGGCTCGGGCAAGTCGATGCTGGCGCAGCGTTTTGCCGGGCTGCTGCCCGCGATGACGGTGGATGAAGCGCTGGAGAGCGCCGCCATTGCCAGTCTGGCAGGGCGCTTTCGGCCCGAGGCTTTTGGCGTGCGCCCTACCGGCCAGCCCCACCACACAGCCAGCGCGGTGGCGCTGGTGGGTGGTGGCTCGCCCCCCCGGCCGGGCGAGATCTCGCTGGCCCACCAGGGCGTGCTCTTCCTCGATGAACTCCCCGAGTTCCCCCGCGCTGCGCTGGAAGCGCTGCGCGAGCCGCTGGAGACCGGCCACATCACCATCGCCCGGGCAGCGCAACGCGCCGAGTTTCCGGCCCGGTTCCAGATGATTGCGGCCATGAACCCGTGCCCCTGCGGCTTTCTGGGCTCTACCCAGCGCGCCTGCCGCTGCACGCCCGACCAGGTGCACCGCTACCAGGCCAAGCTCAGCGGCCCGCTGCTGGACCGCATCGACCTGCATGTGGAGGTGCCCGCCCTGCCCGCCGAGCAGCTGGTGCAGGCGGCTGCGGGCGAGTCCACCGCCAGCATCCGCGCCCGGGTGCAGCAGGCCCGCGCCCTGGCCCTGGCGCGCCAGGGCTGTACCAACCAGGCGCTGCAGGGCCAGGCCATCGACGCCCACCTGCACCTGGACGATGCGGCCGCCAAGTTCCTCAACACCGCTGCCGCGCGCCTGGGCTGGTCGGCCCGCAGCACGCACCGGGCGCTGAAGGTGGCGCGCACCATCGCCGACCTGGCGCAGCGCCCGCCAGCGAGCCCGTGGACACCGGCTTTTTGCGCACGCTGGTGGGCTACAACACGCGGCGCGCGGCGCTGTCCATCATTGCCGTGTTCATGGAACGCATGGCCGTGTACGACCTGAAGGTGGTGGATTTCTCGGTGCTGTCGCTGGTGGCGCACAACCCGGGCATCACCTCGCGGCAGCTGTGCGCCACGCTCAGCGTGCTGCCGCCCAACATGGTGGGCTTGATTGCGGCGCTGGAACGGCGCGGCCTGATCGAGCGCCGCCCACACCCCAGCGATGGACGCGCCATGGGCGTGCACCTGACGCCCGCCGGGGTGGAATTGACCGCGCAGGCCGAGCAGACGGCCGCGCAACTGGAAGAAGACGCCACCAACCGCCTGACGGCGGCCGAGCGCAAGACGCTGATCCGGCTGCTGCAAAAAGTCTACGACTGAGCGGGCAGCCACCGCCCGCTGCGCTGTGTCAGGCGGCCGGCGCAGCCTGGGCCTTGTCCAGCCCCAGCAAGCGCACCGCGTTGCCCTTCAGGATGCCGGGCATCACCTCGGGCTTGAAGCCCGCTTCCTGGAAGTCCTTCATCCAGCGCTCGGGCGTGATCAGCGGGTAGTCGCTGCCGAACAGCACGCGGTCTTTCAGCAGCGTGTTGGCGTACTGCACCAGCTGCTTCGGAAAATACTTGGGGCTCCAGCCCGACAGGTCGATCCAGACATTGGGCTTGTGCGTGGCCACCGACAGCGCCTCGTCCTGCCACGGAAAGCTAGGGTGGGCCATCACGATCTGCATGTCGGGGAAGTCGATGGCCACATCGTCCAGGTGCATGGGGTTGCTGTATTCCAGCCGCAGGCCGCCGCCGCAGCGCATGCCGCTGCCGATGCCGCTGTGGCCGGTGTGGAAGATGGCGGGCATGCCGTATTCGGCAATCACCTCGTAGATGGGCCAGGCCATCTTGTCGTAGGGGTGGTAGGCCTGCACCGTGGGGTGGAACTTGAAGCCCTTGATGCCGAACTCCTCGATCAGGCGGCGGGCCTCGCGCGCGCCCATCTTGCCCTTGTGCGGGTCGATGCTGGCGAAGGCCGTCATCATGTCGCTGTTGGCCTTGGCGGCCTCGGCGATCTCTTCGTTGGGGATGCGGCGGCGGCCCATCTTGGACTCGGCGTCCACCGTGAACATCACCAGGCCAATCTTCTGCTCGCGGTAGTAGGCCACCGTCTCGGCGATGGTGGGGCGGCGGCCGTTCTTGAAGTACTTGTCGGCGGCGCGGTCGTATTCCTCGCCGTAGTTGTCAAACGGGTTCCAGCAGCTCACCTCGGCGTGGGTGTGGATGTCGATGGCGATCAGATTGGCGTGGTCCATGCGTGTCTCCTGGGTTGGCGCCCGCCGGTGCGGCGTCAAACCCCCAGCATGCGCCACGGCGCGTGACGCAGATCAAGGGTAAACACCAATAAAAAACGGGCTTGGCTTGCTTGAATTGGTTATGAACTATAACCACAATTCAACCAACACGAAAGCCTCTATGACCCATCCAGACATCCATTTCGAGCTGCGCGGCGACCACCAGGAAGTGGCCGTGATCCGCCTGACCCGCGCGGCCAAGCGCAACGCGCTGAACGACGGCCTGATCCTCGCGCTGCGCGACCTGTTCGAGAAAATGCCCAGCACCGTGCGCGCCGCTGTCATTGATGGCGACGGCCCCCATTTCTGCGCCGGTCTGGACCTGTCGGAGCTGAAAGAGCGTGACGCCGGCCAGGGCCTGCACCACTCGCGCATGTGGCACGCCGCGCTAGAGCGCGTGCAGTACGGCCCCGTGCCGGTCATCGCTGCGCTGCATGGCGCCGTGGTGGGCGGCGGGCTGGAGCTGGCGAGCAGCTGCCACATCCGCGTGGCTGACGAATCCACCTTCTACGCGCTGCCCGAGGGCTCGCGCGGCATCTTCGTGGGCGGCGGCGGCGCGGTGCGCATCCCCAAGCTCATCGGCGCTGCGCGCATGACGGACATGATGCTCACCGGCCGCGTCTACAACGCGCAGGACGGCGAGAAGGTCGGCTTTGCCCAGTACCTCGTGCCCGAAGGCCAGGCCTTTGCCAAGGCCTTCGAGCTGGCCGTGCGCGTGGCGCAGAACGCCCCGCTGACCAACTACGCGCTGATGCACGCCCTGCCCCGCATTTCCGAGCAGCCCGCTGACCAAGGCTTCTTCACCGAAGCCATGATGGCCGCCATCGCACAGAGCGCGCCTGAAGCCAAGTCCCGCCTCGCCGACTTCCTGGAAGGCCGCGCCGCCAAGGTCCGCAAGGACTGAGCCCGCCCCCCAGTCACCCCTTGCCCCTGCTGGAACCCCTATGAGCGACCTCTCCACCCCCACCGCCCCGGCCCGCTACCGCCCCGTGACCTTCGGCGTGACCCGCGTCAGCCTGCGTGAAGGTGCGCCGGGCGTGCGTTACCTGCAGGCGGACCTGCCCCTGGGCGCCTTTGCCCGGCGCGTGACGGACTATCTGGTGCACTGGGCCGAGACCACGCCCGACCACAGCTTTCTGGCGCGCCGCGAGCAACTGCCCGGCGGCAAGACGGGTGACTGGCAGCATGTGAGCTACGCCCAGGCGCTCGACGCCGCACGCAGCATCGGCCAGGCCCTGCTGGACCGTGGCCTGAACGCCGAGCGCCCGGTGGTGGTGCTGAGCGAGAACACGATTGAGCACGCGCTGCTGGCGCTGGGCTGCATCTACGCCGGCGTGCCCTACTGCCCCGTGTCGCCCGCCTACGCCACCGTGAGCCAGGACTACGACAAGCTGCGCCACGTCATCGACACCCTCACCCCCGGCCTGGTGTTTGCCGCCGACGGCGCACGCTACGGCAAGGCCATCGCGGCCACCGTGGCGACCGATGTCGAAGTGATCCTGGCCCAGGGCGCGCTGGAGGGCCGCAAGGCCGGCACGTTCCAGAGCCTACGCCACACCACCGCCACCCCGGCGGTGGACGCGGCCATGCACGCCACCGGCCCCGGCACCATCGTGAAGTTCCTGTTCACCAGCGGCTCCACCAAGATGCCCAAGCCGGTCATCAACACCCAGCGCATGTGGTGCGCCAACCTGCAGCAGATCTCGCTGTCGCTGCCCGTGTTGGCCGAGGCCTCGCCCGTGCTGGTGGACTGGCTGCCGTGGAACCACACCTTCGGCAGCAACCACAACTTCGGCCTCACGATGATGCACGGCGGCACGCTGTACATCGACGACGGCAAGCCCACCGCTGCGCTGATTGGCGAGACCCTGCGCAACCTGCGCGAGATCGCACCCACGGTGTACTTCAACGTGCCCACCGGCTTTGAAATGATTGCCGAAGCCATGAAGACCGACGCCCAGCTGCGCGCCAACCTGCTGTCGCGGGTGCGCCTGTTCTTCTACTCCGGCGCCGGCCTGGCCCAGCCCGTGTGGGACAGCCTGCACGCCACGCAAGAGGCCGCCATTGGCGAGCGCATCGTGATGTGCACCGGCCTGGGCATGACCGAATCCGCCCCCTCGGCCATGTTCTGCAACAGCCCCGACGTGCGCTCGGGCCACATCGGTGCGCCCGTGCCCGGAATGGTGCTCAAGCTGGTGGAGGTGGACGGCAAGACCGAGGTGCGCTACCGCGGCCCCAACGTCACGCCCGGCTACTGGCGCTCCGACGCCGCAACGCGCGATGCGTTTGACGACGAAGGCTACCTGTGCACCGGCGACGCCGTGAAGTGGATCGACGAGAACGACATCCACCGCGGCCTGGCGTTTGACGGCCGCATTGCCGAAGACTTCAAGCTCTCCACCGGCACCTTCGTGAGCGTGGGCCCCATGCGCGCCAAGATCATCGTGGCGGGCGCGCCCTACATCCAGGATGTGGTGCTGACGGGGCTGAACATGAAGGAAGTGGGCGCCCTGCTGTTCCCCTCCCCCGCCTGCCGCGAAGTCGCCGGCCTGGGCGCGGACGCTCCCTGGGCCGACGTGGTGGCCCACCCCGCCGTGCGCCAGCGCATCGAGGCGATGCTGGACGGGCTGGCCCGCGAAGCCACCGGCAGCGCCAGCCGCGTGGCCCGTGCACTGCTGATGGCCGAGCCGCCCTCCATCGACAAGGGCGAGATCACCGACAAGGGCTCCGTCAACCAGCGCGCCGTGCTCAAGCACCGCGATGCGCTGGTGACGGCCCTGCACGACGGCACGGCCGCGCACATCCTCAAGCCAGGCGTTTGACACCCAGCACCCAAGGACACACACCATGCAGATTCAAGGACAAGCCGCCCTCATCACCGGCGGCGCATCGGGCCTCGGCGAGGCCACCGCACGCGAACTGGCCCGCCTGGGCGCCAAGGTGGCCGTGCTCGACCGCAATGCCGAGCTGGCCGAAAAGGTAGCCGCCGACATTGGCAAAGAATTTGGAGACGGCTGCGCCGTGGCCTGCCCCTGCGACATCACCGACGCCGCCAGCGTGACCGCTGCGCTGGAGAAGGCCGCCGCCGCCCACGGCCCCGCCCGCATCCTTATGAACGTGGCCGGCATTGGCAGCGCCAAGCGCGTGGTGCAACGCGACGGCAGCGCCGCACCGCTGGAAGACTTTGTGCGCGTGATCAACATCAACCTTATTGGCAGCTACAACGTGAGCCGCCTGTTTGCCGCCGCCTGCAGCAAGCTGCCCACGCTGGACAACGGCGAGCGCGGCGTGATGATGTTCACCGCATCGGTGGCCGCCTTTGACGGCCAGGTGGGCCAGCAGGCCTACAGCGCCTCCAAGGCGGGCCTGGCCGGCATGACGCTGCCCATGGCGCGCGACCTGGCGCAGCACGCCATCCGCGTGTGCACCGTGGCGCCCGGCCTGTTCGCCACACCGCTCATGAAGGAGCTGCCCGAAGCCGTGCAGCAGTCGCTGGCCGCCAGCATCCCCTTCCCCCCGCGCCTGGGCAAGCCCGAAGAATTCGCCGAGCTGGCCTGCCACATCGTCACCAACGGGCACCTGAACGGCGAAGTCATTCGCCTGGACGGCGCCCTGCGCATGGCACCACGCTGAACCGCGTTTTTTAAAGTTTCCCGCCTCCCGTCATCGAACCACTAAACCTCAGGAGACAACCATGACGACCACTCGACGCCAATTTGTACAAGCCCTCGGCTCTGCCGCCGCGCTCGGGGCGCTTCACCCGCTGTCTGCGTTTGCGCAGGCGCTTGACCAGGTCAAGATCATGTATGGCTTTCCCGCCGGCAGCGCGGGCGACAGCGTGGCCCGCCGCGTAGCCGAGAAGCTGGGCGGCACGGCCTACAGCAAGAACCCCGGCTTTGTGGAAAACAAGCCCGGCGCGGGCGGCCGCATCGCGGTAGAGACGCTCAAGAGCTCGCCCGCCGATGGCTCGGTGCTGACGCTGGCGCCCGTGTCGGCCCTGGCCGTGTACCCGCACATCTACCCCAAGCTCAGCTACAAGCCCGATGACGTGCAGCCAGTCTCCATCGGCGCGATCATGCACCACGGCCTGGCCGTGGGGCCTGCCGTGCCCGCCGAAGTGAAGACGCTGGCGGACTTCCTGAAGTGGGCCAAGGCCAACCCCGACAAGGCCATGTACGGCACTCCGGGCGCGGGCTCCATGCCGCACCTGCTGGGTGCGCTGCTGGGTATTCGCAGCGGCGTGGAACTCAAGCAAGTGCCCTACCGCGGCACCGTGCCCAGCATCACCGACCTGGTGGGCGGCCAGATCGCCTCGGCCGTCAACCCGAGCGGCGACTATTTGCAGTACATGAAGACCGGCCGCGTGCGCGTGCTGGCTACCTCGGGCAAGAAGCGCTCGCCGTACCTGCCCGACGTGCCCACCTTCACCGAGCTGGGCTTCCCTGATGTGACCTCCGAGGAATGGTTCGGCTTCTATGCCCCCGCCAAGATCCCGGCTGCCACGCTGGCTGCCGCCAACGCTGCGATCACCACCGCCCTCAAGGACAAGACCGTGATCGACGCCATCGGCACCGTGGGCCTGGTGGCCCACGGCAGCACGCCGCAGGAAATGCTGGCCGACCAGAAGGCCGAGTTCGAGCGCTGGGGTCCGCTGGTCAAGCAGATTGGGTTCACTGCAGAAAGCTAAAGAACACCCCCTGGGGCGCTGCGCGCCTTCATCCCCTCTCTCACGCTGGCGCGTGGGAGGGGGGACGCCGCCAGCGCACGCACGCGCAGCGCTGCCTACGCAGCATGGCGGCCCTTGCGCGGCAGCCTGCGCCTTGGGGCGCACCGGTAGCGACGGGTGGGGCTGCTTCGAACCGTTCGGGCTGAGCTTGTCGAAGCCTGGGCACGCTGCAGGTGCACCCCTTCAACGGTCTCAGGGCGAGCGGTCGGCGAACCGTCCGCCTCCGGAATTCTGAATTTTCAAGTCAAAACGGCCTCCAGCGCTTATCCATCCAGCGCAAACAGCTATCAAAACAAGAGCAATCATGCAAGCACGCCAGTCCCTCGCCGACATCCAATTCCTGCTGAACGACGTGCTGAATGCCCCCGCGCAGTGGCGGGCGCTGGGCCCGTTGGCCGACACGGACGGCGAGCTGGCCGCGCAGGTGCTGGAAGAAGCCGCCAAGTTCGTGGACGGCACCATCGCCCCGCTGCAGCGCAGTGGCGATGAGGAAGGTTGCCGATTCGACGCCGGGCGGGTGCACACCCCCGCGGGCTTCCGCGATGCCTACCAGGCCTTCTGGCAAGGCGGCTGGCCCGCGCTGGCCTGCGCACCCGAAGACGGCGGCCAGGGCCTGCCGGCCGTGCTGGAGTGCGTGCTGTACGAATGGCTGGCCGGTGCTAACCACGGCTGGACCATGGCGCCCGGCCTGCTGCACGGGGCGTATGAATGCATCAAGCACCACGCCAGCGACGCACTCAAGGCCCAGTACCTGGAGAAGGTCGCCACCGGCGAATGGCTGGCCACCATGTGCCTGACCGAAGCCCACGCGGGCAGCGACCTGGGCCTGGTGCGCACGCGTGGCGTGCCGCAGCCGGATGGCAGCGTGCGCGTCAACGGCAGCAAGATCTTTATCTCGGGCGGCGAGCACGACCTGACGGACAACATCGTGCACCTGGTGCTGGCGCGCCTGCAAGAACCTGGCAAAGAGGCACCGTCGGGCCCCAAGGGCCTGTCGCTGTTCCTGGTGCCCAAGGTGCTTCAGGATGGAACACGCAACGCCGTGGTCTGCGAACGCATCGAAGAAAAAATGGGCCTGCACGGCAGCCCCACCTGCGTGATGCGCTTTGACGACGCCACCGGCTGGCTGGTGGGCGAGCCCAACAAGGGCCTGAACGCCATGTTCGTGATGATGAACGCCGCCCGCCTGCATGTGGGCCTGCAAGGCATCGGCCTGCTGGAGGCCGCTTGGCAAAAGGCCAGCGCCTACGCCGCCGAGCGCCGCCAGATGCGCGCCCCCGGCGCCAAGGACACCAGCCTCATTCAAGACCACCCCGCCATCCGCCGCATCCTGCACACACAGCGCGCATGGATCGACGGCGGCCGCCTGCTGGCCTACCACACGGCCCTGCAACTTGATGTGGCCAAGCACAGCACCGACGCAGGCGAACGCGCCGCCGCGCAGCGCTGGTGCGCGCTGGTCACGCCCGTGCTAAAGGCCGCGCTCACCGATCAGGCCTTCCATGGCGCCAGCGCCTGTCTGCAGGTGTTTGGCGGCCACGGCTACGTGCGTGAATGGGGCATCGAGCAGATCGTGCGCGACGCCCGCGTGGCCATGATCTACGAGGGCACCAACGAGATCCAGGCCATCGACCTGCTGGTGCGCAAGGTGCTGGCCGATGGCGGCCAGGGCCTGGCAGCGCTGCTGACCACACTGCCCGGCGCAGCCCCCAGCGCCGCCGCCAGCGCGCGCCGCCATGCGCTGGTAGAGATCACGCAGACCCTGGCGATTGCCGCCCAGTCCGACCCCGAACTGCCCTACTGGGTGGCCGACGACTACCTGCGCGCCGTGGCGCTGGTGCTGCTGGAATGGGCCTGGGGCCGGATCGGGGCCGCGAGCCACCACCGCACAGAGCCCACGGCCACGTCCGACCGCTGGACCCCACCCGCCCAGGCCTTCGCCCAGTGGGTGCTGCCCGAATTCGACCTGCGCACCACCATCCTGCGCCAGCGTATTGCCCAAGCGTTTGATTTTCGACCCAAAGAGGCCGCCAGCGCTTGATGGATAAGCGCAACCAGCTCCTTATTCAGTAGCGCCATTCACTTCTAACGTTCTCCCACCCCAACGTATTGAGGCGCCCCATGCGCTTGATGACGAAAAGAACGCGTTCCCCGAAGTCCCTGGCCCTCTGCGCAGTGGCCGCCGCCATGCTGGTGGGCTGCAGCAGCAACCCGCCGCGCACCGCCCTGCCCCAGCTCTCCGCCGCCACACCGGCCACCCTGCAGTCGTGCGCCACGCTGGCCAGCAGCCTGGCGTTGCCCGACACGCGCATCACCTCGGCCGAACAAGTGCCCGCAGGCCCCATCACCGTGCAGGGCGTGACCACCCAGGCGCCTGCGCACTGCCTCGTCAAAGGCAAGATGAAAGAGCGCACCGGCCCCGTAGACGGCGCCAGCTACGCCATTGGTTTTGAAATGCGCCTGCCCGTGGAGTGGAACGGCCGCTTTCTGCACCAGGCCAACGGCGGCCTGGACGGCAGCGTGGTCACCGCACTGGGCTCGGTGAGTGGCGGCGCCCCCGTGGCACCCGGCCTGGTGCAAGGCTTTGCGGTGCTCAGCTCAGACGCAGGCCACGGCGCGCCCACGCCCTTCTTCGGCGTGGACCCACAGGCTAGGCTGGACTATGGCTACCAGGCCGTGGGCACCCTCACCCCCATGGCCAAGAACCTGATCAAGAGCGCCTACGGCAAGGCGCCCGACCGCTCGTACCTGGCCGGCTGCTCCAACGGCGGCCGCCACGCCATGGTGGGCGCGTCGCGCTATGCCGAGCAGTACGACGGCATCCTGGCGGGCAACCCCGGCTTTCACCTGCCCAAGGCCGCCACCACCCAGCTGTGGAAGGCCCAGCAATACGCCAAGGTATCCACCAAGGACGCCAGCGGCCTGCCCGACCTGACCACTGCCGTGAGCCCGGCCGAGTTCAAGCTCATCAGCAGCAAGATCGTCGCCAAGTGCGACGCGCTGGACGGCGCGACCGACGGCCAGGTCAACGACGTGGCCGCCTGCCAGGCCGCCTTCAACCTGCAGACCGACGTGCCCACCTGCACCGGCGCCCGCGACGGCAGCTGCATCACCAGCGAGCAAAAGGGCGTGCTGGCAAGCATCTTTGCGGGCCCCAAGAACAGCAAGGGCGAAGCGCAGTACGCCGGCACTTGGTGGGACCCCGGCATTGCCGGCGCCAACTTTGCGTTTTGGCACTTTGGCGCCCCCGCCACGCGTGACGCCGGTGCGGTGGCCTTCATCTTCACCTCGCCCCCATCCAGCGTGGCCGCGTTCACCGCCATCCCCGGCATGCAGTACGCGCTGAACTTCAGCATGGAGACGGACTACCCCAAGATGTTCGCCACCACGGCGCAATACACCGAGTCGCCCTGGTCGTACATGACCCCACCCAATGAGACGGACCTGAGCACCCTGAAGAACCGGGGCGCCAAGATGATCGTCTTCCACGGCGTGGCCGACGGCGTGTTCTCGCCCATGGACACCGCCAACTGGATGGACCGCCTGCAGGCCAACCACAGCGGCAAGGCCGACGCCTTTGCCCGCCTGTTCCTGGTGCCCGGCATGAACCACTGCTCTGGCGGCCCCGCCACCGACCAGTTCGACATGCTGGCCCCGCTGGTCGCCTGGGTGGAACAAGGCAAGGCCCCCGACAGCGTGACCGCCAAGGCACGCGGCGCAGGCGCCAATGTGGTCAACACCGAGCTGCCCGCCAGCTGGTCTGCTAACCGCACCCGGCCACTGTGCGTGTACCCCAAGGTGGCGCGCTACAACGGCACGGGGGATGTGGAGAGCGCGAGCAGCTTTAGCTGCAAGTGATGGGGGATTGACAGTGCAAAGCCCGGCTTGTCCCGGGCTTTTTTCTTTGGGCGAAGGGGTCGGTAGCAGCGCTGCTTGGTATGACCCCGGATGTCCCGGACGTCTTTTTTTACCCAAGCTACACACTAAGCAGAAGCGATTCGAGCAGATTCATTTCTAGCCTTGCAGCTGGAGGCATCGATCAGCCATAAGCGTCAAAGCCAGCTGGCAGCCACGAGCAGTCTTAGAGGCTCGCTCTCTTAAGCTGTCTAATTTGGCAATATATAAAGCTGGCTGCCGGCTGCACTGCCGCAAAGACATCCGCACATGGCGTAAGTCACCTCAACACCCCGTCTGCGTATGAGGTAGATCGCCTTCTCGGCTTCAAAAATTTGCCAACAGCGAGAAAGTCGCTTTGACAAGCCCTCTTGGTAAGTAAAACGATGAAACTCAGAAGAATCAGACTGAAGAATGTCCGCAGCTTCCTGGAGGAGCAGACCTTCGAACTCGCCGAGGAGATTTCAATAATCATTGGCCCCAACGGGGGCGGTAAAACGAACCTCTTAGACACAGCGGTGTTAGCGCTTCGTAAGCGTCCGGCAATCCCATCTTGAGATAGACCCAGTGTCGAGGCATCGTGTGC
>JADHED010002519.1_pt1 | contig 12645 bp, 15 predicted proteins | sample 8952041 | NCBI WGS metagenome assembly JADHED01 (sample SAMN16124423, study PRJNA663239) | bioreactor sludge metagenome | isolation source: sludge (control) | place: India:Bengaluru | collected 2018-09-08
CCAGCGATGACTGGCAGGGGCAGTTACGGCCCAGCTCATTCAGAGGTGTGCCATTTGCAATTGTTGCTGAGGAAGGGAGCCACGGCCGACGCCAGGCGGTACATGAATATCCCTACCGTGATACAGCCTGGATAGAGGATATCGGGCGGGCAACACGGCGATTTGTTATTCGCGGTTTCTTGATCCAGAACAGCCAGGTTTACGGCGGCGGCGATGCTATCACGCAGCGCCAGTCACTGATTGAAGCCTGTGAACAAAAAGGTAGCGGTACGCTTGTCCATCCGACACTGGGCGAATTAACGGTTTCCATCCCTGAGAATGGTTTGCGTATTTCCGGTTCGATGGAGAACGGGCGAGTATTTGAATTTACCCTGATGGCAATTGAATCAGGGCTTAAAGTGTTTGCTGTCACGGGCAGTACCGTTGCAGGCGCCACGGTGAAAACCAACTATCTGAAACTGGTCAGCACTGCTGTGCTGAGCACGATTGCCAGAGTTAAGAGTGAAATCCGCGGTGTCACACAGGCTATAAACACCATCAGAGGCACGGTCACGTTCTGGACTAACATGGTTGACAGCACCATCAGTCAGGTCACGAATCTCAGCAATGTCCTGAACTCCACGTTCGGGAATACCCGGTACGGACGTTACAGTAAAGGCTCTGTGGGCGGTAGTTCCTCTGCTGTTGCTGGCAAATCGTCAGTTGCTGATGTGGATGATGAGAGAGCACTGGCTGACAAGGTAACAGCCCAGTCGGTAATGGACCGGAAAAATGTTACCGACAGGTCGAGCCAGCTTAGCAGCTCCAACACACCTGATGAGTTTGTCCAGGGCGTCGCCGACGTGGTAAACGCAATTCTTAACAGCGCCGGCAGCGTTAATGACCGAATCACAGCGCTGGAAAAACTGGCTAATTCAATCAGCACGGAGTACCAGCAGTCCGACAGCAGCAAAGCGATTTCGGCGACCATGAACACGCTGATTGTTGTGCTATGTACTGGTGCCATGACCAGTGCCGCTGCGGACTCCAGACCAGCCAGTACAGACGAGGCAGAAGAGTTAACTCAACGAGTTTCTGTGCAACTTGATACGGCGCTGGTTCTGGCTGGAGACCGCGCGGACGATGATATGTATAACGCGCTTCTCGCCGTCAGATCGGCATTCCTTTCTACGATGAGTGAGCGTGCTTCTGGTCTGAGCGAGCTTCTGCAGGTTACTACCGCTCAGCCGCTTCCGGCGCTGACGCTGGCAAACCGATTATACCAGGATGCCACCCGTGCAGATGAACTGGTACAGGAAGCGCGCGTACCGCATCCGGCGTTTATGCCGACAACCATGAAGGTACTGAGGCAATGAATGCAGACAGCGATCTGGATGTTGTTTCTTTGACGGTCGACGGCAAAATCATCGAGGGGTGGGATTCTGTCCGGGTAACGCGGGGTATTGAGCGTTTTCCCTCTGATTTCGATCTTGGGCTAATGGATTACTTCCCTGGCAACGAAGATCGTCAACTCGTTGAAGAGGGAATGTCTTGTGAAGTTCGTATCGGAGATGATCTGACACTGACGGGATATGTTGATGACTGGGAACCCGCACTATCGCGCTCCCGCCATGAGGTCCGCGCCACGGGCAGGAGCAAATGTCAGGACCTGGTGGATTGCTCAGCCGAGTGGCCTAACAACGTCATCAATGCCAGTAATGCGCTTGAAATTGCTTCTCGCCTGGCATCCTACTACGGCATCACCGTAACCACGGATGTTGATGAACTTGTGAAGGTACCCCAGTTCACTCTGAACTGGGGTGAGTCTCCGCAAGAAGTCATCGATCGGGTGGCCAGATGGTCTGCTCTGCTTTACTACGATCAGCCCGATGGAAACCTGTTACTGACCCGGGTGGGAACACGTCGTGCGGCAAGTGGGATAGCCGAAGGGGTAAATGTCGAGCAGGCATACTACCGCAAATCGATGGCTGACAGGTTTTCAGATTATGTCGGTGTATCAATGAGCGTTTCTCCAATTGCAGGGTATTCGCCTGATACGGCCTATGACGCTGTGACTCTGGCAACGGCGAGAGATCCGGAGGCCGCCCGCATGCGGTACCGAAAACATATATCGATTGTGGAAAGTACCCTGATGGCTACTCAACAGGCACAAAGTGCGATCGACTGGGAAATGAACCGGCGGTACGGACGTTCAAAACAGCTCTCGGTAACCATCGATTCCTGGCGGGATAAAGACGGGAAACTGTGGGAACCAAACACATTGATCCCCGTTGATCTTCCCACCTTACGGTTGCCGAAGACTGAATTGCTACTGGCAGAAGTCACCTATATGCGCGATGACTACGGCACCCATGCACGCATGACGCTGATGCCGCCTGAAGCATTCTCCGTTCAGCCATATGCCTTCTACCAGAACCTGGCGGGATTCAATACATGAAGCAACTATTTAAACATGCAGCGACCAGGATCGCCGGCATGCTGGGGATTGGCCGGATCACGGCTATGAAAGATGGTGGGGTGGTGCAGTCTATCCAGTACCAGACTCCGCTGGAGGTGGCCAGCGCTCCGCGGATGGCAGAATTTGGCTTTTCATCCGGCCTGCCGTCAGGGACTGACGTGGTTCTGGCTTTTATTGGCGGTGATCGTTCCAGCGCGGTGGTAATTGCGTCCAACCATCAGGGGTTCCGTCATACAGGCCTGAAAGCGGGCGAAACGGTCATGTATAACCAGTGGGGCCTTAATATTCTCCTGACGGAGAAGGGGATCTTCCTGGATGCAAAGGGCCAGAATGTTGAGGTCAATAACGCCACTAACGTGACCATCAATGCCAGCCAGGGGATCCTTGCAAATACCCCGATCCTGAGGTGCACGGGTGACATTGTTGATAACTGTGAAACCAATACCCGAACACTGAAAGAGCTGCGGGATGCACATAATGACCATGATCATGTGGTTAAAAATGCCCAGAGTGGCAATGACAATATCCGCAGCCAAAAAACAGAGGATCAGGTGACATGAGTGACATCGCTTCATTCTGGAATGTGGATGAGATGTTTGCTGACTGGCAGAAAGGGCTGGGTGAACTCACCACGGGGAACGATTTACAGACTGCAATACTGGACAGCCTGTTTACCGACAGGCTGGCGCGCGCTGACGATGATTATGAGGGTAGCGATCGCCGCGGCTGGTGGGGGGATTCCGGGGAGGAATCCCAACTGGGATCCCGGCTGTGGCTGCTACGGCGGAAAAAACTGACCCCGGATGTAGCAAAAAAAGCGGAGGAATACTCGAGTGAAGCGCTCAACTGGTTAAAGGTTGATGGCGTTGTCAGCGAGGTTATTCCTGTTGCAAGGATCGTCCTGCCTGACCGGCTCAATCTCATTATCCGCTATCAGGCACCGGGGAAGGACTGGCAGGAATTCAGGTTTTACTGGATATGGGAGCAACGTTAATATGCCGTTTAAACGACCGACGCTGAGCGAACTCCGCGACGGAAACCGGAAATTTATGCAGGCGGAGCTTGAGGATGTTGGTGCGCTCCTGCGCTTCGCGAACCTGAAGGTACTGGCTGACATGGATGCGGGGATGGGGCATTTGCATTACGCCTACCTTGACTATATTGCCCTGCAGACAAACCCGTTTACCTCTACCGATGAGTATCTCGCCGGGTGGATGGCCCTTAAGCAGGTATTCAGAAAACCAGCTGCAGCGGCGAAGTCGCCTGCGGTACAGGCTAGTGGCAGTGTTGACTGTATTATCCCTGTTGGCTCGATCATTAACCGCGGGGACGGATACCAGTACCGGACGGATGCAGATCTTAAAATTCAGGCAGATGGATTTGGTATCGTCGCGGTGACGGCCATACTGCCGGATATTACCAGTGATGTAACGGGTGGAGGCGCGCGCGGTAACGCTGATGCCGGGACCATAATGACCCTGGACGCGAATATTGCTGGCGTGGATCCACAGGTAACGTTACTGTCCGCTGCGACCGGCGGAGCCGATATTGAAACGGAAGAGGATTTTCGCAGTCGTGGCTTGCTGGCATGGCAGAATCCGCCTCAGGGTGGAAGCGACGCCGATTATAAAAAATGGGCGCTTGAGGTTTCGGGCGTCACCCGCGCGTGGGTAAAGCGGCGTCTGAACGGGGCCGGGACCGTTGGCGTGTATATCATGTGTGATCGGAATGACAATGGTGGGTTTCCGGTCGGTACCGACGGAATATCCCAACTTGAGGACTGGGGGGCTGTTAAAGCCACCGGAGACCAGCTCGCTGTCGCCGACCACATCTATCCGCAGCAGACAGACACTGCCATTGTTTTCGTATGTTCCCCGATCAAGAAAGTCATCAATATTGAAATCTCTGGGATCAAAAATGCCGACAGCACCACAGTTCAGGGGATAAAAGACGCGCTGACGGCGCTGTTTTTTGATGAAGCTAACCCTGATGGTTCCGGGAAAGTTTACCTCTCTGATATTAACGGGAGTATCGGCGGTGTTAGCGGCACGACGGGCTATATTCTTAACTCTCCGACGGCCAATATCACCTTTGCTGTTGGCGAAATTCCGGTGCTTGGCGGGGTGAATTTTGTATGAGCCTCTTTTCAAAAAATGATTATGCCGGTGCGCTTGGTGCGCTGCTACCGACGGGCAGGGCGTGGCCCCGGTCGCAAAGAACGGTACAGGCTGCGGTATTACGGGCACTGGGCAGCGCGTTTCAGCGTTCTGACAACGATGCGCAAAGCCTGATTACTGGTGCTTTTCCCCCTACAGCGACGGTAATGTTGTCAGAATGGGAAAGCTCTCTGGGGTTACCAGATGATTGTGCGATTGGTGAATCCGGTGGCGTCAGCGATCGCCAGCGCGCCGTGGTGGCAAAGTTAATCAGCATCGGCGGCCTGAACCGCGATTATTACATCCGGGTGGCTGCAGCTCTTGGTTATACCATCACTATCACACAGTTCCGGCCCGCTATGAGTGGCATGTCAGTATGCGGTGATGCGCTTAACGGTGACGAGTGGCCATTTACCTGGCGGATAAATGCGCCACAAACAACGATCAAGTATTCGCTTGCTGGCGCGTCCTACTGCGGAGATCCGCTCGCATCGTGGGGCAATAAACAACTGGAGTGTTCAATCAACAAAATTGCCCCATCCCATCTGAACATCATTTTCAATTATTCATAACTGATATTTCCCCCTCTGATTTTATCGCTTAACACTAAGTGAGGATTAACTATGCTCCGAATCGGGCAAGTCGAAGCCACTGCAACGCAGGATGGCAAATATACTGATGGAAGTGTTGCTGGTGGTATTGCCGCAACGAGGCTGCGGGCAGCAGCGTTTAATGCCATGCAGGAAGAGTTAGCGCATATCGTAGAGTCAGCAGGATTGGCGCTCGACATTAACGATATGACTCAGGTTTTAAAAGCCATTCAAAAACTCACACTGAGCCGTGCAAACCCATTTGCCGATATCAAATCAGATGGTGCAGCGGCGATTTCTACGGCTCTCACAAACCTTGGTTTGGGAGATGCGAGCGGATACGTTGGTAGGCTGCTAAAAATACAGGTATTCACCGCTAACGGATCTGTCACCAAAACAGCCGGCGCAAAAAAATGGAAGATCAGGGTTCTTGGTGGAGGTGGCGGGAGTTCAGCGGCTCCCGCTACAGGTACCGGTCAGGTTTCTATAAGCAATGGCGGCGGCGCAGGTGCATATGCTGAGGGTATCTACGACGTATCAGCATTATCATCGGCCACGGTGACGATTGGTAGCGGCGGCGTGGGGGGCACAGCAATTTCACCATACGGAGGGGATGGCGGGACAACATCCGTAGGTACTCTTATCTCAGCACCTGGCGGCAAGGCGGGATTGCCAGCAGGACCGGCTAACCCTCCATTCCAGCCCGTGGCAAATACAAACTCAAATAGCCCAACCAACTGGAATATAGTTGGCTCATCTGGCCCCGGAGCCGAAGTTGCTGTTGCTGTGTCAACCAATTACGCTGCGGGATCGCGCGGTGCGAACAGCCAGTTAGGTATGGGTGGGTCGATACCTGCTATTAACAATAACGCCAATACAGGAGGCGGATTCGGTTCCGGCGCATCTGGCTGTGCAAACGGACCGTCTCAGCCCGTAAATGCTGGCGCTGCGGGCAGGTCGGGAATTGCAATTATTGAGGAGTACGCATAATGGCCGTAGAAGTGTATGCAGTGATCGACTCTGAAGGGAATGTGGTCAGCACAAGTTTGTGGGACGGAGAGGCGGAATGGGCGCCACCAGAGGGAATGGAAGCTGTTAAAACCGGGGATAGTGGCGCAGGTATCGGGTGGACCTATAAAAAAGGCAAGTTCACACCGCCACCGCCACCTGGGGTGCCAAAAGAAGATTTGATTTCTCAGGCTGAGCAGCAAAAGGCTAACCTTATAGCTGAAGCAAGCCAGACGATCTCCATACTTCAGGATGCGGTAGACCTAGACATGGCGACAGATGAAGAAAGAACACAGTTAACTACACTGAAAAAATATCGCGTGCTTTTAAGCCGGGTTGATACTTCCAAGGCACCTGATATTGACTGGCCAAAATAAAGTAGGCCGCATGGCGGCCTAGACTTTAATCAGCGGCATCCAGTCTTATCAAATGATACTATTAAGGTATCACCTTTGCTGTATAGTGAATAATCATTAGACCTGGAGAATGGTGTTAAGGAGCAGATTTCCTTTTTTGGATCTGTAATTGTTGCGTCCACATTGTAGTCGAGAAGGTAATGCTTAAGCATCATAGCCCCCCAAGACCAATTGTTATTTAAATAAATAGGTATCAGAGAATTCATTATCGGAAGTCTCTCGACTATCAATGCCCTCTGCTTCGATGTTGGCATAACGCCATGAATGAAAACATTTTTAAAACTCAAATCTTGATGAGAAATGTCGTTATAAATTGAGGTGGAAATTAATTTATCTAGCTCCTTTTGGGAGCTTGATGCGTTTGCATAAGAAAATGAAAGTATGAAACTAAAAAAAACAACAGGGGCCAAAAGTATCAGCTGAATTTTTTTACTTTCAAAGGCTTGGACTACTAGGTATGCAAAAAGCAGGAAGAATCCTGTGAAAGATATTAATACTCTAGGCGCTAGCACAGGGGTTTTAAGAAGTGCAATGTGTGCAAAGCAAGAGAAAAAGCCCGCAGTAATCAAGGCGGAAAGTAAAAATAAGTTAATAACTCTGGATTTCACATCTTTGGATGTCATTGATATCTTTATGATGCTAACTATCAAGATCAATGCGCACCCCTTAAAGAGAAAAGGAGAGCACTTATAAAGCGGGTTTAAAAGCCACGTGAATATGACAACTGTATTATTATACAGTACATCAAAAAAGGTGTGGTCAACGTTTATAATTTTTGAGTGCTCATCAGAATAAGAGCCCGACGCAAAAGAGCTAGCAATTAATACCTTATAAAAAACAAATCCAGCAGCAAAGGCAAGAGTGTTAATTGCAATTGACTTGATTATTTCCAGGTATCTTAAATCATCTTTTTTAGAAAAATAAAGATGAATTACATCAATAATCATAAGTAATATGAATAGCGATATTGATGCCTGATAAAAAGACAGGGAAGCGATAACAGAAATGAAATGCAGAAAAGGAGACCAAGGTTTTTTCTTCAATGCATATGGCAATAATAGTGCAACAAGACTCAAAGACATAGGTAGTGAGTCATAACGATATGAGATATTCTCAAGGAAAAATGGTGATAGAATAAAATATAAAACACATGCAGCAGAAGAAATTGTGCCTTTTTTGGGCAGATACTTCACCCCCCAAAGTGACAGAACTGCACTTAAGGCAATGACAGATAAAATCTGGGGAAGGGGTGTAATATCTAGGATTGGCGTGCCAAAACTCAAGGCTGACATTAATAGATCAGAGGCTGGCCTGCCGTCCTGCCCCCACGATGTATAACCGTAAAGAGAACGGCCTAAGTCATCAATGTAAAGTCTGCCAGTAAAAACAATCCAAGATATGTATAAAAGGGACAATGGCAAAACAATTCTAAAAATTCGCTGGAATTTATCGTTTTTTAACGCTGAATCACTCATGTTCAACATTATCCCTTTTCGTAATGTATCTTGGTCTGTTCTTTGTTTCGATGTAAATGCGCCCAATGTATTCTCCGAGCACTCCAATGCCTATCAGCTGAACACCGCCAAGGAACAGCATAGATACCATTATCGAGGTGTATCCCTTAACAGGGTTTCCAAAGCATAGGGTGTCGATAAGCATGTATGCTCCATAAAAAAAAGAGCATCCGGCAACGAAGAGTCCGATATACGTCCACATTCTCAGCGGGAAAGTGGAGAAGCTCGTTATCCCTTCAAGCGCCAGATTCCAAAGCTTCCAGCCATTAAACTTACTTTTTCCTGCGGCTCTTTCGGCTCTTACGTATTCAACCACATCTGTCTTACCACCTACCCAGGATAGTATCCCCTTCATAAAAAGGTTTCTCTCAGGCAGCAGCTTGATGTGTTCGACAACTTCTCGGGACATAAGACGAAAATCGCCTACGTTCTCTTCAATTTGAGGATTACTGATTAAGTTGTGAAGATGGTAGAACCATTCAGCGCTTTTTCTCTTGAGGTAGCTATCGCAAGACCTATCCATGCGCTTTGCCAGAACAACATCAGCCCCTTCTCGCCATTTCTCAATCATGCGCGGAATGACTTCCAGCGGGTCCTGAAGGTCCACGTCTATAGGTATTACCACCTCGCCGCTGGCCTCTGCTAGCCCAGCAAATAACGCAGCTTCTTTACCAAAGTTGCGAGTAAAGAATATGTTTTTGACCAGACTATCTTCCTGCGCCATCTCTTTCATCAGAACAGCAGTGAAGTCAGTGCTACCGTCATCTACAAAGACAATTTCAACCTCTTCCCCCTGGAAGGGCTGAAAATGACGGATTTCCCTATAGAAAATGGTTATGGCGTCTTCTTCATTAAATACCGGAACGACAAGGGATATTTTCATCCTCTATCCTTGAAAACAATGTACTTTGAATAAATGAATCCACACACCATGCTGATGGCGGAAAAAGCAATAAGCGTAATAACAGGGCTGGAGTGCGACCTGTCCGCATACATTCCAACTGCAGATGCCATGCCGCCCATAAAGAAAAGATAAATTATGTAGCGAAACGTGGTGGTCTCAGCGTCAAATGTCCACTTGGCATTTGCGAAAAATGAAAAGGTTACCGCGCAACAGAAGGCCGCAAAGTTTGACATCGACTGGTTGAAGCCCTGTGAGTAAAGAGCAGCAAAAATTATCCAGTGAATGAGAGTGTTAACCGCCCCAACTGAAGCGTAGCGAGCGAACAGCTTTAACATCAGTATATTCCTATAATCGCAAGGTGCGGATCTTGCCACTACGTCTGGTTTTTGGCAAGAATTAGTAAAGCGGGGTTAATGAAAAAAGCCCGGCGACCGGGCAATGACTCAACCGCGCCTCTCTGAGCTGGCTACGGGGTGGGTAATTTGAGGTTAGTCACCCATAAACGAACCTTTGCAATAACGGCCATTTATCATCTTGACAATATTTCTTCTTTTCGCGTCATGATGACAAAGACTTAAGTGGAAAGAGCACTAATTGTCGAACGCATTCGTGCCGGTTTAGCAGTTACGGGCACGGAAGGTCGGATCGGAGAGTAGGACAACCAAAGTTAACCGCTGAGCAACTGGTACAGCCAATCTGTTAAAATAACTGGATCTTTGATATAGGTACGTAATAATTATAAGGATATTTACACCAATGGAGAAAAGGACGGGGTGTGCTGACCTTTTATGAATTTGCCGTGATAAATGCCAGGCTAAGAAGCATCAGTGATACCTGGTCTGATTTATGGGGCTGTCTTTACTACCTGCCGGTAGGGGTTGGTAGAATAATCAGGCTTCAGTATAGCGACCTTTCCGGCGAATGGCTTACTTTCAAACAGAGAGGGCGATTAAAGGAGGTGAGAGTGTTAGCTCCATCTCCTGTGAGGAGCCTAATCAGGAGGCGAAGAGAAGCATATCCTGATGATGTTTATGTGTTCCAGAGCCATTCAAACCGTGTTAAAGCGAAGAAAAATCCTGTTACTGTTATTGCATTCAATCGTGCGCTCAAAAAAGCATCCGCTGGTGTTACTGACACCATAGTGACCAGTAAATGCGCATAACACACATGGTGCCGCAACCGCACCGTATGGAAGAACGGGGGCGGTTGGCCCATACAAGTGCTTAGCTATCGCTTTTATCTGGATTGTTTGATAATCCAATTCCAATTTTAATTAATGCAAACGTTATTACACACAGGGAAATGGCAGTTATGGATAATACTAATATCAGATTGGTGATCATAAGGCTTCTTTTTAGTCATAGGATTCCTTTCTTAGACATTTATTGAGGTGGAATGTTCATTATTTAGTTTAAGCCAGAAATTGCGGTGTTAAAGGAATAAGTTGCCGCAACCACACCGTATGCAAGAGTACGGTTGCGGCTGGCTGGCGATCGTTCGATCGTGCGAGTATTGAATGATTGCCCGCCGGTGCGGTTCCTACATATGCAATATGACAAAACAATGCTCTTATTCTGAAACCAGCCACATATCAGATTCTTCAAACATTTCTTCCAGCATGCGGTTCAGCCGTTCTTTCTCAATTTTGGTGCAGTCGCTGTTTAAGGCGTTAGCCTGCATTGGCTTCACCCTCACCTCAGCATCGGGAAAAATCCGGTGCACCCGCTTTGTCAGTTCTGCCAGAATGATGCTACTTGCACCTGGCAAGCCGGCAACGTTTCTCTTGTCATAAACCAGCTCAACAAACATTTTTACCTTCTCCCTTTACTGGTTGGATATACAGTATATATACTGTGTTTTTATCCAGTGTCAATAGTAGATAGAGGTAACTATGGGCTTCCCTTCTCCGGCAGCGGACTACGTTGTGCGCCACATATCGCTAGATGAGAAATTTATTGAGCATCCATCAGCTACATACTTCATGAGAGCAGGGCAGACATACTGGAGAGAAGGCATCATGAATGGTGCCTTGTTAGTGGTAGATAGCTCCCTGATACCTTGCGATGGCTCTCTGCTCATCTGTAGGTTAGATGGTGAGCTAAAGATAAAGCGCTTCCGCTTGCACCCAAGACCTCACCTGGTGAACCTGGAGAACGGTAAGCGCGAAGAGATACCAGACTCAACGGGTGACTACAATGTGACTTCGCCAGTATTTGGGGTGATCACTTACATCATCAATGATGCACGATCGGGAGAGTTTGATAGCTGCCCTGTCATCTAATATGACGGTGGTTTCACCCCCATTTCACCCCAGTTTCACCCCGTACAAATTTCAGGCATAAAAAAACCAGCCGTAAGAGGCTGGTTCTTAAGGAGTATTTTGGTCGGCACGAGAGGATTTGAACCTCCGACCCCCGACACCCCATGACAGCACGCTACCATGATAATCAAGGCGCTGCGGACCCTAAAATAATTTTCCATAGTCCACGATATCCATCTACAGACCATCCGCCATACATAACTATCCCTACACGCTGCGTGTGTCCGGTGATTCCATGATCGGCGCCGGTATTCTCGATGGCTCTTTTCTTCTTGTCGACTTCAGCCTTATGCCCCAGCATAACGATATTGTCGTCTTTAACATCGTGGGCGTGTCTGGTTTCTACAAAGATTCCCGCACAACGGGCGGGAATCGGGTAAGCTTGAACGGCATGACATTGCCGCGCTAGTTTAAAAAGGGATAAACTTCAAAAGAAGCCCATAAGTCATTGTTAAGTGCCAGCAAACCTACGGAGATATAGGATAATATCGCAAGTGCTCCTGTAAAATAAAGTATGGTTTTCTTTAACTTTTTCCACAGAATTAGAGCTGGAATCGAAATTACGGCTATCACACCCATCTGGTAAAAAAATTGTTTGGCAATGTCACCATCACTCCAAGGGTATATAAAAACATAAGGGGCAAAAAGTATTAAATGGACAACTCTAAGTATAAACCCTATACCTGCCCCAGGTATTGCAAAAAAACCTCCGGCGCTTTGTAATAAAAAACTTGCCCTCAGGCCGGGAATAAGAATAAAAAAATTAAGAATAGCCCAGAATGTTAATATTATCGTGGCATAGCCAAAAAGAGTGCTTAACCCAGATTGACCGGCAACTGCTGTAAACTGTGGCGTCTGGTAAGACTGGCTCGGCTGACTAACTGATTTGCTGGCATCACATGCATTTTGCCAGCTCTCTGCATTTTGTGCCTGCCATCCATGATCATACTGTTTAAACGGCCTGTCACTGGTAACATACTTGCCTTCATCATCTTGCCTAACACCCATATTTAAGCCCCATTATTTTTATTCATGCCGATATGTGTAGTTGTACGACTTATACTTAACGGAATGTCCGATCCCGTAGCTGTTACACTTGATATGATAACGCAATATGGCCTATACGGAAGAGAACAATTACAGCAACAATTTCCTCCAGCATACGGTTCAGCTTCTCCCGATCGCTTTTACTTGCATCGCTATTCAAGCCGTTCGCCTGCATCGGCTTCACCTTCACTTCGGCATCAGGGAAAATCTGATGCACCCGCTTCGTCAGCTC
>JADHED010002520.1_pt1 | contig 12634 bp, 12 predicted proteins | sample 8952041 | NCBI WGS metagenome assembly JADHED01 (sample SAMN16124423, study PRJNA663239) | bioreactor sludge metagenome | isolation source: sludge (control) | place: India:Bengaluru | collected 2018-09-08
TCGAATTGATGCTGGTTCATAGACGTTCTGGGGAAGGAGTAGGAGCCGTGAGGACAGCCGCGAGGCCGATTCGCTCGTCCGCCCAAGAGGGAGGTTAGAGACAGGAACCCGCAGTCCGTACTTCGCCGGGGCGGAGCCGCAGTTCCGGGAAGCTGCCTGGGACACGGTGCCAACGGGGACACGCGAGGTCAGGCAGGCCGTTCGTGCAGCGGCTCGCCCCGGCGAAGCCAGAAGAAACGTCCAGGAGGATGGGAGCGTCCGGTTGGTGCCGTCAGACTTTCTCTGTGTGGGTGTGTGCGATCTGAAGAAGCTCGGCTTGAACGATGGAAGAGATGTCCTCGGGCGGACGGTCGGACCAGACCCGCACGAGGTAGACCGGGATCGCCATGACGCTTCCGAGCATGAGAACCCGAAGGCCGGTGTTCGTGGTGATCTCGAGGCGTCCCTCGAGACGGTCTCGGACAGCGGTCCGCAAGGGTTCCCAGTCGGCGTCATGCAAACTGAGAACGCCGGTTGGCGGTTGAATGGCCGGAACGATGATGCCGAAGTGGTTCTGGGGCATGGCTTCAAAGGGAAGGGGATTGAATGGGACGGCCCCTCCTTCCTGGGACGAGTGTGAATGTGGGTCAGCACGCTCAGAACACCTTGATGGTGGCGTGACAGCGAGCGCAGTCGAACCAGCGCGTCACCTGGTGACAGTTGGAGCAGAAGAGGCGGCTCCCGAACTCCGTGACGCCGCAGCGCATGCAGGTCGAGAGCACGTTCAGCGGATTGGCGTGGCCGCAGTGGGGGCAGGTGACCGTGCCACGTCGGACCGTGGCGAGTCCGCGCGAGATTCGGCGCCAGTGCAAGATGGCGCGAATCAGGTACACGGGCGCTGCGACGAGATACAGCATCGCGACACTAGTGAGCCTCAAGGCCGAGCGGACTGCTGGGATCATGCGTTACGCCCCCGTCCCACCGGGTCCGGCGACCATCTTCAGGAGGTCTGCGATTCCGCGTACCGGTGCTCCAGGCCGGGCAGCGGGCTTCTTTGCCGGTGCAGGAGGAATCGTGGCGCGGTCAACGACCTCCGCTTCGAATCGGGCGATGAGGTCCGCCGCAGTCGAGGCCGGGATCATCGAGTGTGACGCGATTTCTCGCCGGAACACCTCGAGGAGTTCGGCCTCGCTCCGCTTCGCCAACACTGCCGGGTCATGGATGGTCGGAGCTTTCAGTGGGAGAGCCGGTTCGCCCTTCACATGGAGGAAGTACTTCTGTTTCGGCAGGCCGACCATCAGTCGGCGAAACTCCCGCTGTCGTTCCCCCTCGGAGAGAGCCGAGGCAGCTGCGTCAACCAGCAGGTGCGGGTAGATCCAGTCAGCCTCCTCGTGGGAGCGGAAGATCGCCCACCACCAGGTGTTGAGCTGCAGCGTCCGGACCATCGGACCCGGCAACGCATTCGCGACATCCTGGCCGCAGAAGACGACCCCGAAGCCGACGGAGCGCAGGGTTCTGGCCGCAGTCGTAAGAGGCTCCACGAGTTCACTCCCGCCAGCCAGCAGCGTCGGCGCTTCCTCGAGGATCAGGAGTCCAGGGCGTCTTGGATCCCGTCGCGGCGCTCGCAAGAGGACATCCGTGACGCGGTGAGCAGCCCGCTCGCATCCGACGGAAGCCGGGAGCGCCATCCCGGAACCGTAGTTTCCGAGGGTGATGCGACGTTCGCCTCTCGGCAGGAGATTCCGGAGAGACCGTGGCGGGATCCCAATCGAGAGCCGGACTTCAGGGAACGCCAGGTCATGCTGGAGTCGGCGCAAAAGTGCGTCAGCCGTCGGGCGCGCCATGTGCCGTTCGAGATCGGTGAAGTATGCCCGGAGGTCTGGTTCGCTCACGTCAGCCAGGACCTTCATGCGGAATGCTGGGTCGGTGAAAAGGCGCGTTACGAACTTGAGGTTCGGCGGGAAGCCCTTCTCGGTGAGGAGCCAGGACAGCATAAAGAACGCCTGCTTCAGCGATTCGGTGTACGCCTGTGGACTCGCCTGCACCATCGCGTCCGTCCGGAGGTGAGCGAGGTAGGCGTTCGAAACAATGCCGTCGGAGTTGTCGAATGGCGTGAACGGCGATACGGCTTCGCGGGACCAGCTGAACACCCGGACCCGCTTCTGGATGGCATCCCGAAGCGAGCTATCACCGCCCAGGTAGAGCATAGCCAAAATCTGGCAAACGAGACTGTAGGTCTCCGTCTTTGGATCGACGAGTTCCAGTTCGGCCTCATCCCGAAGTGCCCTCGTGACGAGTTCGGCCAGAAGCCCGAGGAGGAACCGCGTCTTTCCCGATCCGGCCGCGCCGACCACGAGAGAACTCCTGAGGGAGAGGTCGCCACGAACCCGGACGATCTCTCTGGACGGGAGTCGGCCGAAGGTGAGCGCCGCGGGGCCATCGAGCTTCTTCCGGACCTCTTCCATAATGTCGGGGGCAGCCTTCGGAGGAGCGAGCTTGGGCAACTCCGCCGCCACAGCCCGCTCGTACGCCTGCTTTTGCTCGCGCTTCAGTAGTGAGGCCACGATGTCGAGGTAGCTCATGGTGCGCCTCCAAACGGACCGAACGTCCCGCTCGGGAGAACAGGCTTCGCCGGTTTCGGATCGACAACTTTCTTCCCGCCTGCCTTGCGATCGACGTAATCCGCCCACGGATCCCGGCTCTTCGTGCGGAATCGCTTCCGGAGCTGGAGGATTCCGTATGCGACAGGGGACAAGAGAACAAGCCCAATAACAGCGGAAAGCACTTCACCGGCCCAGTTCGTGTTCTGGACGGTCACTCGAGGTGTATTGATCGACCCGCCCATGGCTCCGAAAAGCCCCATGAAGAGCGACGGAGCCAGAGCGAGGAGGAAGAGCACCCCCGCCCACCTCCTCAGGGTCTGCCCCGGCCTCGTTGCCGAGATTGGCAGCGAGAGGACGAAAGCGACGCAGGCCGTCGCGATGAGAAGCGGAATCACGGCAGCCTCAGCGCTCGACGTCGCCGCGAGTCTCAAGCGAACCGTTCTTGGTGGATTCACCGTTCGAACCGTCGGTAGCTGAGGTGCCTGACTCCTTCCGGCCGGTCCGTTTGGGCGTCCGGTTTCCGCCGAGGACTTCCTTCAGCTTCACGTAAACCGGTAGCGCCTGGTCATCAGGCAGTTCGGCGCTTGACGAATCACTCGCGGCGCCCTGTATCGAGATGGTGAGTGTGTGCATGGCGTTCTCCTTTCGGTGGGGAGAACGGTAGAGCGCACGGGGATGCCCGCGTTGGACGCCGTCGAAATCGACTTTGTCAGAGCAGATGCGGTCGTAGATGTTGGACGCCGTCAGCGAAGCGTGGCCGAGAAGGGCCTGCACCCGCGTGTAACACACCCTACGCGGCCGCGGTGCCGCGTGTGCTCGACAGACGTTCCCCTACCAACACCCCCCATGCAAGTCCGTGTGAGCAACTCACCGCTGAGGGCAGCGACGGGGACAGCCGCAGGGGGACGGTGTCTAGGCCTTCTTCTTCGGCTGCTTGTCCTGCTTGGCTTTCTCCTTCTGCCCTCGCTTCGCCGAACTCTGCTACTGGCCCTTTTCCTTGTCTTTCTTGCCGCCCTTGTCACCCATCGAGTCCCTCCGATTCGCCGTCTTGCACCGTTTCACGCCAGGGGTGCAGCAGCGAAGACCGATCTATCTTCGCACCGACTCGCAGACAGATGGAACAAAGCTGTTCCTTCTACGAATACCTTCGGATCCGTGACACGGCGATTCCTCGTGTACTCGAGGGGCTTTGGCTCGTTGATCTGTTTACAGAGAAGCCCGCGCCTTTGGGAACATTTCCCATGCAGCACGTCCGTTGTTGCCGGAATACCGGCGGTACCTTCTCGTCCGGGGCTTCCCGGAGACGGTCCTGCTTCCGGACGTGTCCGATGGCTCAACAGATCCTGCGCGAGGATGTGGTCGAAGGCATCTTGCGCATCACAGCTGGAAAAGAAGGTTCTGAAAGCCAAGAACAAGGTCTACATCGCTGACGCTGCGCTGTGGAACGCAGTACTGTTGAAGAGTCAACAACTTCTCGACGATCTGGATGATATGGGGCTGGTCGCCGAGACGACGGTTCTTCGGCACAACTTCGCCTTCTACTACCGAGAGCCCCAAGATTTCCTACTGGCAGAATCCGGCGAAGCGGACCTGGCGCGTGGGCCGTCCACGAGCAGACGAAGTCGAGAACCAGAAGCGGCTCCTCGACGCCGTGGCGAAGAGTCCATCCTACGTCATCCCGTTCGAGGTGAAGTATCGCGAGAGCGCCCGTCTAAGTCAGGGCAGCGGAATCGTGGAGTTCTACCGTCCCGCAGGCGTTTTTCATCACGAAGCGAGGCCGGACGAGTTGGTCAAAGCTCCTCCTCCACCGAGTTGGCCGCCTGGTTAGCCAACTCATCGAGGGCCTCCCGAAGCCATGCTAGGTCTTCGGCTTCGAGGCCATCGATTTCCTCGAGGATTGCGTCGATCTTCTGCTCCTCGGGGTCCGGCTCGATGACTTCCCCGGTGTCGATGGCGCGCTGGATCATCGGATGGAAGTACTCAATGACCGCGGGGAAGTCGCTCAGAAAGAGGTTCAGCTGTTCGGGCGTGAGTCGGGCATTCGCGACTGGCATCGATCCGATTACCTCAACTGAGTTATCTTCCGGGTCGGCTACGAATTTCACGTATTCCGCCTCCCGAGAGGCAAGAATGAGTGCCTTGAGGGTTGGAAGTGCTGTCGGCCCCTCCGGGACCGTGTAAAGCACCGGAACTCGGACCGCAACGGCTTGCCCTCCCGGCGCAACCGTCACGATGACGAGAATGGAGTTGTCCCCTGTCCCATTCCGGTACCTTCGAAGGGGGATTGGGATCTCGATGGCATCTTGCTCTGCATTTCTGCTGAATTTCGTGCCGGCCTTGTCGAGGAATCCAGCGATCTGGTCGAGTGTGACGGGCATCTCCTCGCCTCCCTACAGGGTTTCTGGCGCGCTTGCCTTTTCGGCGGCGCGCGTAATTGCAGCATCCAGACCCTGTCTGACCCGATCGTACCCGGCCGGACTCAGCGCCGCGATCTGGCGAAGAAGCGCCTCGAGTGGAGACGGCTTGTCTGGTGGATTGATCTCGCCTGTATCGCGTGCATGGACGATCATCTCGTGGAACTCCTCCACAGCCCAGAAGACGTGGTCCACGACACGTTTGAACTGGGTTTCGGTCAGAGGGGTTTCCTCGAGAATGTTACGTACCGATAGCTGGATTTCTCCGTCTGCAAGGTCCAGGTGCCATGAAGCGAACTTGCTCCTTCGGGTCGCGTAAAGGCAGGCTTTTAGCATCGCCAGGCCGTTCGGTCCGTCCTCGTACTTGTAGAGCCTGGGCGCAAAGACCCGCCAGCTTCGCCCCTCGTCCATGACTTCCGCGATTAGAAGGACGCTGGCGTCGCCATCGGCGTCGACATACGTCTTTGTCGCGAACCCGAAGCGGAGGCAGTCGTGGCCTTCGATCTCTTCAGACTTCCAGCCTTGTTTCTCAATGAGATCTGAGATTTCCTTGATAGTGGTTGCCATGCCGTTCCTTTCAGTCCCCTCGAGAAGGGGTGGGCTTTTCGAGCATTTGCCGTATCTCCGCCTCGTAAAGGGTCTCCGCAGCTAGTAGACGATCGACCATCCGGTTGAGTGTTTCCGTTCTCGCCTCCAAGAGCGTCCTCACCTCGAGCATCTGAACACCGAGCCACGCCGCAACGCGCTGGGCCGCCTTCTCGGGCAGGCCTGGCGGGATCGGGACTTTACCGAAACCCGCCTGTAGCCCCTCGAGATTCACGAGACCGAATCCCTCGTCGAGGCCGAAGCGCGCTATGACGAGTGTGGCGACCCTCGAGGCGTTTTCGAGGTCGCTGCTGCAGCCGCCGCTAGCACCTTCTTTCCCGAGAAGCAGGACCTCGGCGGCCCGCCCCGCGAGCGAGATCCGGACTTCCTCTTCATACCAAGAAAGGCTTTGGTCATGTGACTCTTCGTGCCGCAGGTTCTCGACGAACCCAAGCGTGTCCCCTCGCGGAAGAATCGTGGCCTGAGCCGGAATCAGGCCAGGCCTTAGCAGGCACATCGCGAGAAGATGCCCTGCCTCGTGAATGGCAGTCGCCTTGCGGGTCTGTTCGTCCATGCGGGTTCTTTCCGATGAAAGCCCGAACCTCACATCAGTCACGGCCTCTTCCAGATCGCGCTGTGTTATCGCTGACGCGGACCGTCGCAGGGCGCGGAAACCAGCCTCCTCGGTCACCTGCCGGATCTCCGCACCGCTCAGCCCTATGGTCCGACGGGCGAGTCCGGCATGATCAACGTCCGTCCCGACTGTCTTTTCGGCAAGGTAGAGCGCGAAAAGCGCCTCCCTCGCTTCGAGATCGGGCAGAGGCACCTCGATCGTCGCGTCAAAACGCCCCGGTCTACGGAGGGCGTCATCCAGGATTTCGGCGCGGTTCGTTGCGGCAAGGACGAGGACAGGGCGATCAGTTTTCGAAAAACCATCCATCTGAGTCAGGAGTTCGTTCAGGACGCTGTCTCGCCACCGGCTCCCGCCTTCTTCTCCGCCGGAACGGCGCCCGCCGATGGAGTCGATCTCGTCGATGAAGATGATGGATGGTGCGAGACGCCGCGCGCTCGCAAAGAGTTCGCGCACCTTCCGTTCCGACTCGCCTGCCCACTTGGTCAAGATGCTGGTCCCGCTGAGAGAGAAGAATGGGAAATTCGCCTCCCCGGCCACGGCTCGGGCGAGACTCGTCTTCCCCGTCCCAGGGGGGCCGGTCAAGAGAATCCCTTTCGGGACACCGAGTCCGAGGTTGCGCAGATCCTGAGGGTTACGGAGCCAGCGCACAATCTCTTCAAGGCGGGTCTTCGCCTGTCTCGCCCCCGCGATAGACGACAGTCGCTCCCGCGGGATCTCCAGAGACGCAGGCTGGCTGCGGTCGACGCCAGTCGTGGCAACGACCTCTCGAACCCGATAGAGATCGACTGGGATCCAGCCGTGGGCATCCGGGGTCGAACCCGCTGCAGTGTCAAAGTCGAGGACCTTCAGGCGTCGTGTAAATTCGTCGATCAGCCGTTGCCGGCGAATCTGTTCGTCGATCGCTCGAATCTGGTCGTTGAGGGGCGGTGATGTTGGAACTGCCGGAGCTTTCGAAATCGAGCCCGGACGGTTCCGCCAGAGCACGCCCCGGGCGCCTCCTTCGGCGGTTATTCGACCGACAAAATCAGCGGAAAGGCCACTCGCCTCCGTGCCCTCCGCAACCACGAGGACCGGGATCCCGGGAAACCTGGAGCGGATCCAGCGAAGGATGTTCTGCCCCTTCTCTGTTGTCGCCTCTCTGGGACTGGCGCCCATGTGAAGATCGAGCAGGACGAAGTCCGTCTTTTGCTGCCTCAAGGCGGTATCTGCATCTTCCCTCGAATCGACCTGTTTCCAGGGAAGGGATCCGAAAACGTCATCTGTCCAGGGATCGTCGTCAATGACGAGAATCCTCGACGGGGTTTTCAATCTCTCCGCCACGTCAACAGGAAGGTCTGTCCCCTCTCTGAGGCGGAGCCGGAACCCCGTCGCCATGGAGAGCCGGGGAGATTCCCCGCCCAGCAAGGCTGTCCGGTGGTCGGTCAGTGCGCGCCTGACTGTGGCGTGAAGGAAAGACCCGAGCCCTGCCGTCAGCCGGCGGGCGTCACCACCAGAGGCGAACCGGAGAACAAGAAGCGTCAGAACAGACGGGTCCGCGATTGAAAGTTCAAGCCCGTATGTCTCGCGCATCTCGGCCGAGACATCTTCCACGACTTTCCCGGCCAGTTGCTCGAGAGCGACGCCCCCGAGCCGACCGAAAAGGGCGATTGTTCCTTTCGAGAGCCTCGAGAGGATCTCGAAAGGCAGGCCACTACGCTGAGTGGTACCATCCTCGGACCGCCTCGGCTCTGCCAGGGCTTCAAGAACCGTTTCGGCCAGGTCGCGCGACTCCTCCAGGAAGCCCACGGATTCGGGGGCGTCCCACAGGCTTCGGCCCAGGTTCGTCGTGAAAATGAACGTCATTCCCGAGAGGTCAACTTCCTTGAGGGTGAGGGCATCAACGAGTCTGCCTGCGTCCAGCACTTGCAGGAAAACATTGATCGTCGGCCCGCCAGCCTTCTCCAGTTCGTCAACGAGGACAACACCACGCGGGTTAGCCTCAGCGAAGGAAGTCAGGACTCCTCGCTGACCGCCATTGAATGCCTTTGCGAACCCTACCAGCTGCTCGTAGTTTGAAGGTGCGGCGAAGTCGCTCATGTCGAGTCGAAGAAAGCCCGCCCGATCCCCGCCCTTCTTGAGATGCCCTGCAATCAGTTCAGCCATGTACGTCTTCCCGACTCCGGGAGGACCCACGAAGGTGAACACCATCAGAGGACCTCGTGTTCCGGGTCCACCAGAGGTCCCGGCCTGCACGCGCTGCTGAGCAACGAAGAACGCTTCACAGACGGCTCCGATCGCGCGATCCTGCCCCACGAGAGCGGTTGACAGCTCCGCACTCAGGGCGTCGGCCGCAGACAGAGATGCGCGAATCCGCTCGACCCTTGGAGAAACCTTCGTTGCCGCAGGCAGACGGAAGATAGTCCCCAGCTCGTTGACGTCCCTGAGCTGCTGAAGGACTTGATTCAGAATGGGCTCCGCGCGAAGGGCTGGCCCGTGAGCCTTCTTTACAGCCTTGACGATCCGATCCATGGCCTCGGTCAGGCTGAACTTCTGTTCTTTCAGGGGCTCGCGAATTTCTTCGAGGTTTCTTCTCGTCTCTTCGAGACCGTCCAGATCCTCGCCGAGTCGAAGAAGCCCGCTGAGAAGCTGCCGACCCGCCTCGGTCTTCAATGCGCCGAGGATGATATGGCGCGTGTCGAGCTTCTCGGCTCCTGCGGCAGCAGCTGCCGCCTTGCTCCATGCGAGGATCTCTTCCCAGAGCGGATCTGGAGCAGGAGCAGTCATCCGGCACCTCCCGGGCCCGGCCGGCCACTCGACTCGAGATTCCTGTTCGCAAGGTAGTAGAGGCCGAAGGTTGCTGCCAGCACGCCGAGGACGGTGAGAACTTTGGTTGAGAGAGCCACCGGCCATGTCGGAAATCCCATCAGGGTCTGCAAGACTCCAAACCCGGCGACGAAAAAGAGAACCATGCCAAGGATGCTTTCGGCCTTCCTCCTTCGTTGTTCGGCATCTCGCTCTTCCAGCTCGGTCAGTCTGTCCAGCTCCGACTGGACCTCGGCATAATGCGCGGGCAGCTTCATCTCCCCGGACAGCCACTCAAAGACTTGCCGGCCTCTCGAACTGCGACTGACGTCGATCTGATAGTGTCGTGTCTGGAAGCGAATGAAGGCCTCTCGTAGCTTGGCGGCGCCGCTCGTGGAAGCCTCCCTCTCGGGAACTCGCCCGGCGATCTGCCGGGAGAAGGCGGCGAGAGACTCCGAGACAAAGACAGCATAGAGAAAGCTCTCGGCGTCCGAATTGTCAAGGCCTGTTGCGGACTGAGGAAGCGAGAGCGCTTTCCCGGCGAACAAGAGAAGATCCCGGTCCCCGCGTTCGGAGATGTCTCCCGGTACTGTGCTGTCGACAGCGCCAAAAAGGTGACGGACGCGACCCGGGGAAAGGAAGTGCCCGCCGAGGAAATCCCGAGCCGGTCTGAACCGGATGAAGAGGTAGTCTGGAGAACTGGTTCCGTGCTGGTCTTGAACAAAGTCCACCAGCCCGTCGAGCGATGCTCCCCCGAGAGCTTCGAGCTTCGAGACCTCGAAAGGAAACGCAGCGCCGCCCGCTACCCACCGTACAAAACACTGTTTCTGAAACCTGGCATCCTCCTGATGGGTCTCGAGCGGCACGTCGAAAGCGTCGTTCCGATAAGAGTCCATAGTTGCGGCGGCCATGGGAAAGCCCAGCTCGACGGCGTTCTCCGGTCGCGTGACAGGGCTAGCCTCCCTCCGGACCCGCACAGCGACCGCAGTCCCGTATTCGAGGGGCAGATGCCAGAACACACCTCGCGTGGCGAGCCGGACGATAGTGGAATAGGGAAGCACTGTACTCGACATGGGCGAATCAACGATTGTGTAGTCGTGGGCACGGCCGTCATACCAGGGGTCGGCGTTGTCACAATACGGCTGCGGGAAGCGCGGTGGGAGGCCGCGTTCGTCGATCGCACCTCCCTCACGACGAAACCGCGATTCCTCTCGTTCCAGTATGAATCCAAGTCCGCGAAGGGTTGGCTTCCGCCCGTCCTTTTCCCAGCCCGGATCCAGCGACAGGATGACTCGAGGGAAAACGGTATCCTCGGTGATGGCTCCCGTAAACGGCTCCCGGTCATAAGGACAGATGAAGAACGGGACGTCGGCCGAGCGCACCCAGTACTTGTTCAGTCTGCTCCTGGGCGGCCTCTTCAACACGAAGGCTGGAACTCTAATCGGATCGCCCCCGTCCTCTGCAGGAAGATTGACATGCAGGATCGTCTCGTCTCGTTGCCCCCGATCCTCGTCATACCTCCATGCGTCTTCGCGAAGCAAGGCGACCGCATCGGCGAACCTTGAGTCATCTGCCCACAGGGTAGCTGTGTGCTTCTTTCCATCGCCGGATGGTGTCGGAAAGAGGTCGCTGCTTCTCAGCCTGCGTCCGCCCTGCCCGGTACTCCGGAAGTCGTCCAGAACTCGCGAAACGAGGGCGAGCCCCATGCGGAGCTTCGCTTCGGTGCGGTCGCCTTGCAGGTTCTGCAGATTCTGGATCGCAAGATATCCCGCGTGGGGAGCCAGGATTTCGGGCCGCTGGCTGAGGATCTCTGCAGACCAGTCGTCGGAGCCACTCCCTCCGAAGAGACGGACCTTTCCCTGGTCTACGAGGCGCGTGTACTTCACCAGGGCGTCAGCCTCGTCGGGGAAGTCACCGTTCTCGATCAACTTCTGCACCAGAAAGGTCGCAACGACGGTGTCCCAGTCGGGGTCGCGATGCGTCACGACGGTCGGCCGGAAAACCGTCCCTGGCATGAGCCGGCCTTCCTCGTGGCGTGCCAGCCAGGGACTGAGGAGGTGTCCGTAGGAAAGTTCCCGGTTCCGGAAAACCAGTTCGGCAGCACAGGTGTCCCCGGCATCACCCTGATGGTGGTCGAAAACTCCGGGGGCGACTTTCCCGCCGATCTCGATGAAAACGACTCCCGGCGTCGTCGAGGCGCTGTCGTCCTGGCCGAGGAACGCGTAACGCCACTCGACCGTCAGGCCGAGTTCCCTGGCTCCGATTAGAAGGCTCACAGTTTTACCTCATCGCTTGGCAGAAGTTCTGTGAGCTCGGCTTCCCTTGCAAGCCTCCAGAACTTGTCACCTCGCTCACCCTTTTCCGCGTAGCGCATCAGGATCTCCCTTGCCTGGTCGAGATCTGCGGTGTTTCCTTTCAGGGTATGCAGCAGAAGGAAGGCGCTGGCCACCTCCATCTGAATGCAATCTGTAACGTCTGCGCCAGCGACAATTCTCGAGATCTTTGCGAGAGCCTCCTCGGCAAGAACGAGAGCCTCATCCCTTTTCCCTTGCGCGAGTCGTGTACGAGCGAGGAACCCCAGCGAAACCGCTATCCCATAGGACTGCGACTCGTCTCTCCTGGTCGGAGCGAGAATTCGCCGCCGTCGCTCAAGGACCTCGGCAAAGATTCTTGAGGCGCCGTCAGCGTCTCCCCTCAGAAGCGTTAGCCTCCCGAGTCGGTTGCGGATCGCCTCCCAGAACTCATCGGTGTCCTTTCCTGGATAGGCTTTCCGGTTGAAAGCGGTACCCCGTTCTACCTGCAGAAGCGCTTCCTCGGCCTGGTCCAAATGGCCGAGATCCATTGCCAGTGTTCCCAAGTGGGCTAGCGCCCGCAGCAACGCGCCATCTGTCTCCCATCGGCGTCCCTCGTCTTTCGCCAATCTCGAGCGGAGCCCAGCCTCTTCGGTCCGCAGGCGAAGAGCTTCCACCAGTTGCCCGGCCTGAAGATCTTTCGTAGCCTGCTTCTCCAGCAAATCGGCCTGCGTCATTTCGTTCAAGAAACACCCCTGCTCCACCCATCATACCGATCTCCATTTCGTCACGTTGGGAACAAAATGCAGATGAGTGTCCCTTGAGTGAAAACGTTGTGCTTCAACAAGAAACCTTCTGTCTGCCGACGCGATCCTTGTCCTTTCCCCGATCGGCAGCCCGAAGTCACGAGCGATTTGCCGCTGAAAGAACTTCGCGAAGATGTCGTGCATCTCGTTCAGAGGAGATTCCTGGCAAACTCGTTGCTTCGGTTCCTCTGGAAGACGCCGGACGCGGTTTCGACTCTATGATGAACGCCTTCTGAAGTCCGTATGCCGAACGTTGAAGAACTTCCGTTCTCGGTCGCCCATCCACTTTCTTATGTGGCCGATTCGTCACTCACACCGAGAGACCGCGTTCATAACGCTCAATTTGCTGCCTACCAGGCCATTCGGACGACAGCGTTGCTTCTTCTCGCGGACTATCTCGAGGGCGATGTCTCTTGCCGGGCCGTGGGGGATGCCGTCCTTGGTCTTCGGCTTCCTCACTGGAAGGAATGGGTGGATCTCTGCACATCTCTCTCGAAGTTCTGGCGTGGACATTATCCGGAAGCCCGACCCACCGAGAAGA
>JADHED010002521.1_pt1 | contig 12627 bp, 12 predicted proteins | sample 8952041 | NCBI WGS metagenome assembly JADHED01 (sample SAMN16124423, study PRJNA663239) | bioreactor sludge metagenome | isolation source: sludge (control) | place: India:Bengaluru | collected 2018-09-08
AAGGCGCAAGGCGCAAGGCGCAAGGCGCAAGGCGCAAGGCGCAAGGCGCAAGGCGTAAGGCGTAAGGCGTAAGGCGCAAGGCGCAAGGCGCAAGGCGTAAGGCGAAAGGCGTAAGGCGCAAGGCGCAAGGCCCAAGGCGCAGGGTTCAATCCGCCCTGGCGGCCGCGACCAGCACCTGGCCCAGCGAGATCCCCCCGTCGCCGGGCGGCGCCTCGCGCGGCAGCCACACGTCGAACGCCGGCGCGAGCGCGGCGACGACCCCCTCCGCCAGCAGGGCGTTCTGGAAGCAGCCGCCGGCCAGCACCACGGGCAGCCGCCCGTACATCGCGGCCGCCCGCCTCACGAGCGTGGCGGTGGCCGCGATCACGGTGGCGTGGAAGCGCGCCGCCAGCGTCGCCACGGCCTCCCCGCCAGTGAGCGCCGTCACGAACGCGCGCACCGCGGCCCGCAGGTCCACCTGGGGCACCCCCGCGGCGCTGTCGAGGTCGAAGGGCCACGGGTCGACCGCCTCGAGCGGGCCGGCCGCGTGGTTCCACGCGACGGCCACCTGCCCCTCGTAGTGCGAGAGGGGACGGGCGAGGCCGAGCGCCCCGAACGCGTCGAAGTAGCGGCCGACCCCATGCGCCGGCGGGGCGTTGACGCCGCGCTCCAGCATCTGCCGCACGACCGCGCGTTCCCCCGCGGCCACCCGCGCGAACAGGTCCAGGCCCTCCGGCGGGACGCCGGTCCCGAACGCGTCCACGAGCAGCGCGAGCGCCAGCCGCCACACCTGGGTCGTGGCGAGGTCGCCGCCGGCCTGCGCCAGCGGGCGGAAGGTGAAGAGCCGCTCGAACCGCGCGGCGTCGGCCAGCAGCACCTCGCCGCCCCACGCGGAGCCGTCGTCGCCGTGGCCGGTGCCGTCGTAGGCCACGCCGATCACCGGGCCGTCCAGCCCGTGCTCGGCCATCACCGCGGCCACGTGGGCGTGGTGGTGCTGCACGCCGACGGCACGATCGCCGCCGCGAGCCCGCGCGTAGTGGGTCGAGTGCAGGTCGGGGTGGAGGTCGTGCGCGAACACCTCGGGCTCGACGCGGGTGAAGCGGCACAGCCGCTCGATGCCGTCCTCGAAGAACGCGGCCGTCGCCAGCCCGTCGAGATCGCCCACGTGCGGCCCGAGCCAGGCGCGGTCGCCTGCCGCGAGGCAGAAGGTGTTCTTGAGCAGGGCGCCGCAGGCGAGCACGGGGCGTGGCACGGGCCGCCGCAGGACGATCGGCCGCGGGACGTAGCCCCGGGCACGGCGGAAGACCATCGGCGCGCCGCCGATCACCCGTGCCACCGAATCGTCGCAGGGCGCGGCGATGTCACGGTCGTGCGCGAGCAGGACGTCGGCCAGGCCCGCGAGGCGCACCACGGCGTCGTCGTCGCGGTGGGCCAGCGGTTCCTCCGACGCGTTGCCCGAGGTCATCACGAGCGGCACGCCCACGGCGTCGAGCAGCAGCCGATGCAGCGGCGTGTAGGCGAGGAAGAGGCCCAGCAGGGGCGTGTCGGGCGCGACGCCCGGCGCCAGGCCGTGGCCGGGGCGGGCCCGGCACAGCACGATGGGCGCTTCCGGCGAGGCCAGCAGTGCCCGCTCGGCGGGGTCGAGCACGGCGAGCCCGTCGGCGTCGCCGAGCGTGGCCACCATCACCGCGAACGGCTTGTGCTCGCGCCGCTTGCGGGCGCGGAGGCGGGCCACCGCGTCGATGGAGGTGGCGTCGCAGGCGAGCAGGTACCCGCCGAGGCCCTTCACGCCGACGATCCCCCCGCCGCGCAGCCGGGCGGCGGCGTCGCCGAGCGGGTCGGGGACGTCCAGCGCCGCGCCAAGGCCGTCGATCAGCCGCAGGCGCGGCCCGCAGCGCGGGCAGGCGATCGGCTGCGCATGGAACCGGCGGTCCGCGGGCGCCTCGTACTCCGCGCGACACGCCGCGCACATCGGGAACGCCGCCATCGTCGTCGTGCGCCGGTCGTAGGGGACGTCGAGGGCGATGGTGAAACGCGGCCCGCAGTTCGTGCAGTTGGTGAAGGCGTACCTGTGCCGACGCCCGGCCGGGTCGGCGATCTCGTCCAGGCACTCGGGGCACGTCGCCAGGTCCGGCGGGATGGACACGACGCGGGCCTCGGCGGCGGCGCTCTCCTCGATGGAGAAGGCGGCGGGGGCCGTGGCGCCCGTCAGTGGCCGGCGCGTCACTTGCTCGATCCGCGCCGCGGGGGGAGGGCTGCCGAGGGCCTGCTCGAAGCGGGCGAGCGCCGGCGCGTCGCCGAAGGCCTCGATGGTGACGCCGGCCGAGTGGTTCCACACGCGGCCGGTGAGGCCGTGCGCCAGGGCGAGGCGGTAGATCCACGGCCGGAATCCCACGCCCTGGACGATGCCGCGGATGTCGAAGCGGAGGCCGGTGGGCACGCGTGACCGGGAAGGGAGCGGGTGGGGCCACCGCGCCCGGCGGCCAGAAACGACAACGGCCGCCCGGAGGCGGCCTCGTGTGTCATGCGTCGTCGGGTGGTGTTGGTGGACGGCAGGAGGCTCGAACTCCCGACCTCCGCGTTGCGAACGCGGCGCTCTCCCAGCTGAGCTAGCCGCCCACGCCCGACGACACGCACTTGACGGCGGGCACAGCCCGGCCCAGTGCGAACCCGAAGGGTAGCATGCCCGTCCCCGGCGCCGCAAGCCATCGGCCCGCGGTGGTATAGTCTCGCGGATTCGGCGCGCCCGGGCCGATCAGTCCGACCGGCCGCGCGGCGCCGCGCCGCAGCCTGCACCCATATGCCACGTGTCCGACGAATCGGCGTGCTCACCGGCGGAGGCGACGCGCCTGGCCTCAATGCGGTCATCCGCGCCGTCGTCAAGGCCGCCAACAACCAGGGAATGGAATGCCTCGGCATTCCCGACAGCTTCGACGGCCTGCTGGAGGTGGACCGGCCCTACCGCCTGACGCACAAGGACGTCACCGGCATCCTGCGGATGGGCGGCACCATTCTCGGCACCGTGAACCGCGGCGACCCGTTCGTGGCGCCCGTCCAGACCTCCGACGGCCTCAAGGACTACGGCGAGCGCTGCCTCGAGATCTTCAACAAGGTCGACCTCGACGCCGTCGTCGGCATCGGCGGTGACGGCACCCTGGCCTTGTGCCAGAAGTTCTACCGCCTCGGGATGCCGATCGTCGGCGTCCCCAAGACCATCGACAACGACATCGTCGGCACGGTCAACTGCTTCGGCTTCGACACGGCCGTCAGCTTCGCCAGCGAGGCCATCGACCGCCTCCACTCCACGGCCGCGGCGCACCGCCGCATCATGGTCGTCGAGGTGATGGGCCGCTACGCCGGCTGGATCGCGCTGCACGCCGGCGTGTCGGGCGGGGCCGACATCATCCTGATCCCCGAGATCCCGTACGACATCGAGAAGGTGGCGGCCGCGGTGCGGCGCCGCGACCAGTTCGGCGCGCGCTTCACCATCATCGTGGTCGCCGAGGGCGCGAAGCCCATCGGCGGCGAGCACTCGGTGATGACGGCGGCCCACAGCGGCGGCGCCTACGCCGAGCGCCTGGGCGGCGTCGGGCACAAGCTGGCGATGGAACTGGAGCAGCGCACGGCGAAGGAGGCGCGGACCGCCGTCCTCGGCCACCTCCAGCGCGGCGGCACGCCGAGTTCCTACGACCGCGTGCTGGCGACGCGCTTCGGCGCGAGCGCCGTGGACCTGGTCGTGCGCGGGCAGTTCGGCAAGATGGTGTCGAGCCAGCCGCCGGACATCGTGCCGGTGTCGCTCAGCGAGGTGGTGGGCAAGACGAAGACGGTGCCGATGGAGTCCGACCTGCTGAAGACGGCGCGGTCGATCGGCATCTCGTTCGGCGACTGAGCCGGGCGGCAGGCGAGCGGGGAGGCGGCCGGGCGTGCCCGGCCGCTGCCCGCCCGGGGCCCCACGGTTCCACGGGACTAGCGAAGGACGTCGAGCGCGTCGAGGTACTTCAGCGCGCCGCCGGTGTTGAACAGCACCACCGACTCCGCGGGCTTCACCAGGCCGCGTTCGAGCAGCACGCGGAGCGCGTGCAGCGCCGCGCCGCCCTCGGGCGCCGCGCTGATGCCCTCGGTCTTCCCCAAGTCGAGCATCCCGACCACCATGTCGCGGTCGCTGACGGCCACCGCCGTGCCGCCGCTCTCGCGCACGGCGCGCAGCACCAGGAAGTCGCCGATCGCCTTCGGCACGCGCAGGCCGTCGGCCACCGTCCTCGCGCCCTCCCACATCGCCGCCTTCTCGGTGCCCTGCTCGAACGCGCGGACGATGGGCGCGCAACCCTCGGCCTGCACCGACACCATGCGCGGGCGCCGGCCTGCGGGCAGCCAGCCGAGGCGTTCCATCTCCTCGAACGCCTTCCACATGCCCACCATGCCGGTGCCGCCGCCCGTGGGGTAGAAGATCCAGTCGGGCAGGCTCCAGCCCATCTGCTCGGCGATCTCGTACCCCATCGTCTTCTTGCCTTCGATGCGATACGGCTCCTTCAGCGTGGACACGTCGTACCAGCCGAGCGGCGCGCCGCGCTCCGCCGCGATGCGCCCGGCGTCGGTGATCAGGCCGTCCACCAGCGTGACCGCCGCGCCGTAGAGCTCGCACTCGCGGATGAAGGGCACCTTCACGTCGCGCGGCATGAACACCTGCGCCGAGAGGCCCGCCGCGGCGGCGTAGGCCGCCATCGCGTTGGCGGCGTTGCCGGCCGAGGGCACCGACAGCACGGTGGCCCCGAGCGCGCGCGCCCGCGTGATGGCGGCCGACTGTCCCCGCGCCTTGAACGAGTTCGTGGGGTTCAGCGACTCGTCCTTCACGTAGAGCCGGGGCATGCCGAGCCCGGCGCCCAGGCGCGTCGCGTGAACGAGCGGCGTGAAGCCCTCCCCCAGCGTGACGGGCGACTCGCCGCCGAAGAGCGGCAGCAGTTCGCGGTAGCGCCACATCGACGGCACGCGATCGCGGAGGCTGTCGCGCGACCAGGCCCGCGCCGCGTCGAGGTCGTAACGGGCCAGCAGCGGCAGGCCGCAGCCGGGGCAGAGGTGGTGGGGTTGTCGCGGGTCGAACGGGCCCGCGCCGCACGGCACCGAGCACTCGAGGTGGGTGAAGTAGGACATATGGCTCGTGCCCTGTGGCCTGCGCCTTGCGCCCTCGATGACGGCGACGAGCCGACGCGCAGCGGACGGCGCCGCACGACGGCGCACCAGGTTCGGCTGCTCTGGTCTCGATGCCTGGCCAGCAGGCCCCCAAGACCCAAGGCGCAGGGCTCAGGGCGCAACGCCCAAGGCGCTAGTGCTTGCCCAGCAGTTCCTCGTCCTTCTTCTTCTGCATCTCGTCGATGCTGCCCACGTGCTGGTCGGTGAGCTTCTGCACCTCGTCGAGGCCGCGCCGCTCGTCGTCCTCCGACACCAGGTGGTCCTTGAGCATCTTCTTCAGGCGGTCGTTGGCGTCCCGGCGCACCTGGCGCACGCCGTTGCGCCCTTCCTCGGCGAGCTTGTGCACCAGCTTCGACATCTCCTTGCGCCGCTCCTCGGTGAGCGGTGGCAGGGGGATGCGGATGATCTTGCCGTCGTTCTGCGGGTTGAGGCCGAGGTTCGCCGCGCGGATGGCCTTCTCGATGGCGGTGATCAGCTGCGGGTCGAAGGGCTGCGCGACGATGGCGGTGGGCTCGGGGATGGAGAGCGAGGCCACCTGGTTGACCGGCATCGAGGTGCCGTAGGCCTCCACGTGCACGCTGTCGAGGATGGTCACCGACGGGCGGCCGGTCCGCACGCCCGCCAGCTCGCGCCTGGTGTGTTCCACCACCGCGTCCATGCGCTTCTTGGCTTCGGCGGTCAGCGACTTCAGGTCCTTGGCTTCCATGTCGGTTCGGCTCCGGGGGAAGAGGCACGGTGCGGGCGGGGGCCGCCCGCGCGATGGGCGCGGCCGGGGCGGGTCAGGCCGTCACGACCGAGCCGATGGGCTCGCCGAGCACGGCCCGCCGCAGGTTGCCCGGCGTGCGCAGGTTGAAGACGACGATGGGCAGCCGGTTGTCCATGCAGAGGCTGATGGCGGTGGCGTCCATCACCTTCAGGCCCTGCTCCAGCACGCCCAGGTAGGAGATGCGATCGTAGCGGGTGGCCTCGGGGTGGGTCACCGGGTCGGCCGTGTAGATGCCGTCCACCTTGGTCGCCTTGAGGATGGCGTCGGCCCGGATTTCCATGGCCCGCAGCGCCGCGGCGGTGTCGGTGGTGAAGTAGGGGTTCCCGGTGCCGGCGGCGAAGATCACCACGCGGCCCTTCTCGAGGTGCCGCACGGCGCGGCGGCGGATGAAGGGCTCGGCCACGGCCCGCATCTCGATGGCGGTCATCACCCGCGTGACGATGTCCTGCTTCTCGAGCGCGTCCTGCAGCGCCAGCGCGTTGACCACCGTGGCCAGCATGCCCATGTAGTCGGCCGTGGCGCGGTCCATGCCCTTGGCGCTGGCGGCCACGCCGCGGAAGATGTTCCCGCCGCCGATGACGCAGGCCGTCTCCACGCCGAGGGCCTGCACCTCGGCGATGTCGCGGGCGACCTGGGTGGCGACGGCCGGGTCGATCCCGTAGCTCTGGCCTCCCATGAGGGCTTCGCCGGAGAGCTTCAGCAGGACGCGCTTGTAGGCGGGGGCGGGCATACGAGGCCGGATTATACCCTTGCGCCCGCGCCGTACACGGCAACGGCGCGCCCCGCGTGGTCGCGAGGCGCGCCGTCGGCCGGTCCGGGTCGTGGCGGCGGGGCGGCGTTACGCCGCCTCGCCCACCTTCAGCCGCGCGAAGCGAGACACGGTGATCGTGGCGCCGACCTCCTTGCCCGCGGCCGCGATCACTTCGCTCACCTTCACCTTCGGGTCGCGGATCGAGGCCTGTTCGGGCAGGACGACCTCACCGTAGAACGCGCCGAGCTTGCCCTCGATGATCTTCTCGACGACGTTCGCGGGCTTGCCGGAGCCCTCCATCTGGCCGCGATAGACGGCCTTCTCGCGCTCGAGCACGTCGGCCGGCACGTCCGCGCGCCGCGCGTACTGCGGGCTGGCCGCGGCCACCTGCATGGCGAGTTCCTTGGTGAGCGTCTTGAACGCCGCCGCCTGCGCCTGCTCGGGCGTCACGCCGGTCAGCTCGATCAGCACGCCGATCTTGCCGCCCATGTGGATGTAGTTGCCCACGACGCCGGCGTCGGCGAAGCGGACGATGCGGTTCACGCCCATGTTCTCGCCGAGCTTGCCGACCAACTGGGCGACGCGCGGCTGGATCGGGCCGTTCGGGTCCTTCGCCCAGGCCTCGGTCGCCTGGTCGCCGGCCTTCACCGCCTCGTCCACGATGAACTGGACGAGGGCCTTGAAGTCGTCGGTGCGCGCGACGAAGTCGGTCTCGCAGTTGATCTCGGCGATGAGGCCGGCCGACTGGTCGTCGGCGAGCCAGGTGGCGATGACGCCGTCGCTCGCGCCGCGCTCGGCCTTCTTGGCGGCCTTGGCGATGCCCTTCTTGCGCAGGATGTCGATGGCGGCGTCGATGTCGCCGTTCGCCTCCGTGAGCGCCGCCTTGCAGTCCATCATGCCTGCGCCCGTGCGGTCGCGCAGCGCCTTCACCATCTCAGCCGTGATTGCCATGACTGTCCTGTCTCCCGGAAATGAATAGGGGTGTTGTCGCTCGTACACGACAAACGCCGGCCGGTTGCCCGGGCCGGCGTTGTCAGGGTCGCACCGGTCCGACTAGACCGTGGCGGCCGGGGGGGCGGCCGGAGGGGCGGGCGCCGCCGCCTGCGCGGGCGCGGGGGCGGGCGCCGGGCGGTTCTGGCGCGCGACCGGCGGCCGCTCGGTGCGCTTGCGTTCCTCTTCCTCGTCCACCTGCTCCTCGACCTGCGCCGACTCGCGGAGCGTGCGGCCCTGCAGGACGGCGTCGGCGATGCGCGAGGCGAACAGCCGGATCGCCCGCAGCGCGTCGTCGTTGCCGGGGATGGGGAAGTCGATCTGGTCGGGATCGCAGTTGGTGTCGACGATGCCGATGACCGGAATCTTCAGCTTGCGCGCCTCGTCCACGGCGATCTGCTCGTTGCGCGTGTCGACGATGAAGAGCATGTCGGGCAGGCGCGTCATCTGGCGGATGCCGTCGAGGTTGCGCTGGAGCTTGCGCTTCTCCTTCTCGAGCCGGGCGATCTCCTTCTTGGAGAGCGTCTCGTACCGGCCGTCGGTGGTCATGGCCTCGAGGTCGCGGAGCCGGCCCAGGCTGCGCTGGATCGTGGTGAAGTTGGTGAGCAGCCCGCCCAGCCAGCGCTCGTTGACGTAGTACATCCCGCAGCGCTGGGCCTCCTCGGCAATCGCGTCCTGCGCCTGCCGCTTGGTGCCCACGAAGAGCAGCGTGCGCCCCTCGGCCGCCATCTGCTGGACGAAGCCCTCGGCGTCGCGGAACTTCCGCGCCGTCTTGCCGAGGTCGATGATGTAGATGCCGTTGCGCTCGCCGAAGATGAACTCCTTCATCTTCGGGTTCCAGCGCTTCGTCTGGTGACCGAAGTGGACGCCTGCTTCGAGCAGGTCTTTCACCGAAATCGAGGACACGCCGCCTCCAACCTGCGTCTGCTCCATGGACCTTATCGCTTGCTGAACTGGAAGCGCTTGCGTGCGCCTGCCAAGCCGTACTTCTTCCGTTCCTTCACCCGCTGGTCGCGGCTCAGCAGCCCGGCCTTCTTGAGGCTCGGCCGCAGGTCGAGGTTGTACTCGCAGAGCGCGCGCGCGATGCCGAGCCGCAGGGCGCCGGCCTGGCCCGAGATGCCGCCGCCCTCGGCCGTCGCGAAGACGTCGAACTTGTCGACGGTCTCGGTGATCGACAGGGGCTGCCGGATGATCGTGCGGACGGCCTCCGTGGGGAAGGCCTGCTCGACCGGGCGGTAGTTGACCGTGATCGCGCCCGTGCCCGGGCGGAGGAACACGCGGGCCGTGGACGTCTTGCGGCGGCCCGTGCCGTAATACTGAACGACTGCCACGTTATGCGACCTCGATAGCGGTGGGTTGCTGGGCGGCGTGCGGGTGGTCGGCGCCCTCGTAGACCTTCAACTTGCGGTACATCGCGTCGCCGAGCTTCGACTTCGGCAGCATGCCGCGCACGGCCTCTTCGACCAGCCGGGCCGGGCGCCGCTTGCGGACGTCCTTGGCGCGCACCTCGTGGAGGCCGCCCTCGTACCCGCTGTGCGTCCGGTACATCTTCTGTTCGTCCTTGCGTCCCGTCAGCTTCACGCCGGCGGCGTTCACGATGATCACGTGGTCGCCGGTGTCGAGAAACGGCACGTAGGTCGCGCGGTGCTTGCCCTGCAGCAGCTTGGCCGCCTTCGTGGCGATCCGGCCGAGCACCTGGCCATTGGCGTCGATCACGTGCCACCGGCGCTTGATCGTGGTGGCACTCGGCACAAACGTACGCATGAACCCTCTCTCCGCCCATCTCGTGGGACGGCAAACCGAAAGGATAGCGGGCGTCGCCGGCGCCTGTCAAGGATCTGGGCGGCAGGATGGGCGCGCAGGACACGGGCGCCATCGGCCGGCCGGTCGCGCCTCGGGCTTGCCCGGCTTGCCCTCTGCTTGCCCTGGGGGGCGGGGGCGCCCTGGGCGGGCCCCTGCCTTGGGCCCCGGGCCGGGACTGCCCACCCCCGGGCCACCGTGCCACCAGACCGCATCTCCCTTGGGTCGACACAGCGCGGCGGGTCCTGTCGCCGGACCGCCCCACCCGCTCGGCGCCAACACCTCGTGATCGCTGGAGCGCCTGCGCGGCGGGCGGGGTGCCCCGTCCGGGGGCACCCGCGCGACGGTGGCTGTGCCGTCGATCCAGGCGAGTCCCGGTCCAGCCACCGGCCTCGCCCCGGGCCGCCACCAGAGTGTGTCACATCCGGCACACCGTGTCGGGGCGCCGACCCTATGGAGCCGCCCCACTCGACCCGATAGACCCGCTGACGGATTCGCGGGCGTTGGCACGAAAGCGTGCAATCCGTGCGAATCCACGGCCGGTCGCCGTGGCAAATTTCGCACACGGCCCGCAGGAATCCGCCAGATTTCCGGCCGCCGCGTCCCCAGCCGCGGGCTGGCACTGCGTTTGAAACAGGACCGTCGCTCCCTGCCGCGCACGCCCGGACCGGAGCGTGGCGAACGCGGGTGGCTTTCACGGCGCGCGGTGGGGTGGGGAAGGCAGGCATGGCGGTGTTCCGCAGACAACGTCCTCTCGTCGGGCTCGACATCGGATCGAGCGCAGTCAAGGCGGTGGAGCTCAAGCCGGCCGGCCAGTCGTATCGCGTCACGGCCTACGGCGCCGAGCCCGTGCCCCCCGACGCCATCGTCGACGGGGCCATCATCGATGGCGCCGCGGTGGCCGACGCCATCCGGCGGCTGTTCGAGGCCCGCGGCATCAAGACCCGCGAGGTGGCCGCCTCGCTCTCCGGCACCGCCATCATCGTCAAGAAGATCACCGTCCCGCCGATGACCGCCGGCGAGCTCGCGGAGTCGATCTCCTGGGAGGCGGAGCAGTACGTCCCCTTCGACATCCAGGACGTCAACATCGACTCCCAGGTGATCGGCGGGGCGCCCGACGGCAAGGCCCCGACGGCCGGCGCGGGCATGGACGTGCTGCTCGTGGCGGCCAAGAAGGAGAAGATCGCCGACTACACCGGCGTCATCCAGCAGGCCGGCCGCACGCCCGTCGTGGTGGACGTGGACGCCTTCGCGCTGCAGAACTGCTACGAGGTGAACTACGGCGTGGAGGCCGGCGCGGTGGTGGCCCTGGTGAACGCCGGCGCGAGCGCCACCAACGTCAACGTGGTCTCCGGCGAGCAGTCGCTCTTCACCCGCGACATCTCCATCGGCGGCAACGCCTACACCGAGGCCCTGCAGAAGGAGTTGCACCTCTCCCACGACGATGCGGAGCGCCTCAAGAAGGGCGTGCCGCTCGACGGCGTGGACTTCGAGCAGGCCCGCCCGATTCTGCGCGCCGTCACCGACAACGTCCTGCTGGAGATCCAGAAGACCTTCGACTTCTTCCGCGGCACCACCGGCACCGACCACATCGACCGCGTGGTGGTGTCGGGCGGCACGTCGCGGATCGACGGCTTCGCCGAGATGCTCGGCGAGCGGTTCAACGCGCAGATCGAGGAGTTCAATCCGTTCAAGCGCATCGCCTTCGACGCGGCGAAGTTCGGCGTGTCGGCGCCGGAAGACGTCGCGGCGACCGCCGCGGTCGCCGTGGGCCTCGCGTTGCGCCGGGTGGGGGACCGATGATTCGCATCAACCTCCTCGCCGTCGAGCGCAAGCCCGAGAAGAAGGGCTGGGCGCTCGCGGGGCAGAAGGCCGCCATCCTCGGCACGGCGATCCTCGCCGCGGCGGCCCTGCTGATCGTGTGGCGCGTGTTCGCGCTGCGGCAGGACGCGGCCCGGCTCGACGAGGACCTCCGCGCCGCGCAGCAGGAGCAGCAGCGGCTGCGCTCCATCCTCCAGCAGGTGCAGGACTTCGAGACGCGCAAGCAGCAGCTGCAGCAGCGCGTCGCGCTCATCGAGCAGCTGCGCCAGGGCCAGACCGGGCCCGTCCGCATGCTCGACGAGGTGAGCCGCGCGATGCCCGACCGGCTGTGGCTCACGGGCATGGCGCAGGACGCCACGGGCGTGAAGATCGACGGCCGCACCACCTCGCTCACCTCGCTGTCGGACTTCGTGGGCAACCTCGAGGGCTCGGGCTTCTTCGCCCGGCCGGTGGAGATCCTCGAGAGCCAGCTCGACGCGGCGGGCGGCGCGGAAGACGTCGTGCGGTTTGCAGTGAAGGCCCAGTTCCAGTCGGCGGTCGTCGCCGCCCCGGCGGCGGCCCCGGCGGCGGCCCCGGGTGCCCGGCCGGCGCCGGCGCCGGCGGCACGGTGAGGCGGCCATGGCCCTGAACCTCAAGTCCATCCCGTGGCACTACCAGGTGGCGCTGTTCGCCGTGGCCGCCGTGGCGGCCCTCGGCGCCTACTACTACCTGCACGAGGCGCCGGCGCGCGCCGAGCTCGCCACCAAGCAGCAGCAGCTCGACGCCCTGCGCCAGGAGATCGCGCGCGGCCGCGCCACCGCGCAGAAGCTCCAGGAGTTCCAGGGGCAGGTGGCCGACCTCGAGGCGCGGCTCGACAGCCTCAAGGCCGTGCTCCCCGAGCAGAAGGACGTGGGCGACCTGCTGCGGCGCATCCAGACGCTCGCGACCCAGTCGAACCTCGAGATCCGCGCGTTCAAGCCGCAGGCGATCGTCACCAAGCAGGTGCACGCGGAGTGGCCCATCTCGCTCGAGCTCGCCGGCACCTACCACGACCTGGGGATGTTCTTCGACAAGGTCAGCAAGGTGCCGCGGATCATCAACGTCAGCGCGATCAACATCAAGGGCATCGACGATCGCACGCGGGTGAGCCCGGAGCGGGGCGCCACGATCACGGCGCAGTGCCTCGCCACCACGTTCGTCCTGCTCGAGAACAAGCCGGCCGCGCCGGCCGCCACCCCCGCCGGCCGCCCCGGCCAGCCGGGGGCGCCGCCCGCCCAGGCAGGAGCCAAGCCATGACCGCCCACGTGGACCCGTGCCCCGGCCAGCGGCTCGCGGGCCTGGCCGCGCTCGCGGC
>JADHED010002522.1_pt1 | contig 12621 bp, 11 predicted proteins | sample 8952041 | NCBI WGS metagenome assembly JADHED01 (sample SAMN16124423, study PRJNA663239) | bioreactor sludge metagenome | isolation source: sludge (control) | place: India:Bengaluru | collected 2018-09-08
CAGGGTGGTCAGCAGCACTGCGAACTCGTCGCCGCCCATGCGCGCGAGAGTGTCGCCTTCGCGCAGGCACTGGCGCAGGCGCGCGCCCACCGCGAGCAGCAGCTCGTCGCCGATGGTGTGGCCGAGCGAATCGTTGATGACCTTGAAGTGGTCGAGGTCGAGACTCAGCACCGCGAGCGGTTTCTGGTTGCGCTTGGCCTGCGCGAGCATGAGGCCGAGGTGGTCGCGGAACAGCGCGCGGTTGGGCAGGCCGGTCAGCAGGTCGTGGTAGGCCTGGAAGTGCACGGTCTCCTCGGCCTGCTTGCGCTCGGTGATGTCCTTGGCGACGCCGTAGCTGCCGATGAAGCGCTGCTCGAAGGGACTGGCCTCTTCGTCGTACATGCCGGTGGCGGTGAGCTCGATCGACTTGCAGCGGCCATTCATCAAACGCGGGCGGCGTGCACCCGGGTTGCACTTGAGACGGATCTCGATGTTGCGCGCGTTGCGGTCGCCGGCACGGCGTTCGTTGAACACGTGCTCGGCGCGCGCGATGTCGTCTTCGTGCACGACCTGGCTGTAGTGCTGGCCGAGCAGGTCTTCCCTGCGATAGCCGAGCAGGCTTTCGACGCGGTCGTTGACGAAGGTGAAGCGGCCTTCGCTGTCGAGCGTGTAGATGAAGTCGGGCGAACTGTTGACGAGGAAGCGGTGCCACTTTTCCGACTGCTGCAGGCGCTGCAGGATGTGGTTGTTCTCGCGCTCCAGCCGGCGCCGCGCCAGGGTGTTGTCGATGCGCCGCAGCAGTTCCTCGGGTTCGTAGGGCTTGCGCACGAAATCGGCGGCGCCGCCGCGCAGCGCACGGATCGCAGCGTCGATGGCGCTTTCGCCCGACACCACGATGACCGGCGTATCGGCGCTGCGGTCGGAGACGAAACGCAGCACTTCGTTGCCGTTGAGGTCGGGCATGCCGAGATCGAGCAGGATGACGTCGAACTGCTGCTTGCCGATGGCGATCAGCGCGTCGCAGCCGCCGCTCGCGCTGGTCACGTCGTATTCGCGGGTGGCCAGCAGGCGCTTCAGGCCTTCGACGATCAGGGGCTCGTCGTCGACCACGAGGATGCGTGGTCGGGCCGGAAAGGCGCTGATCGTGCTGCGCTGTTCGGATTCGGGTGAATCGTGCGTCATGGATACATACCTCCGTCGTGCCGGGTTACATCGACCCGTAGCGTGTTGTCGTGAGAGGGGCCTGGCCGTTCTGCAGGGTGGGCAGGCTAATCAGGAAATGCGTACCGTGCGGCGTGCTGCGGCAATCGAGCTGGCCGTTCATGCGTTCGACCAGGCTGCGGCTGATGGCGAGTCCGAGTCCCGCATGGTCGCCGCCCTTGTTGGTGACGACCGGCTCGAACAGGTTGGTGACGACTTCGGGCGGCAGGCCGGGGCCGGTGTCGGCCACCTCGATCTCGACATGGCGCTGGCCGTTGGTCCCGGCCAGCCGCGTGCTGAATTTCAGGTGGCCGCCGGTGGGCATGGCCTCGACCGCGTTTTTCGCCAGGTTGAACAGCACCTGTTTCAGCAGGTCCCGGTTGAGCGGCAGCGGCGGCACGTCCGGGTTGAGGTCGATCTGGACCGTCACCTTGTTGGGCGCCAGCAGGGTTCCCAGCGCCATGCGCACCAGCTCGGAAATGATGCTGTTGACCGAGGTCAGCTCCATCGGGACCGGGGACGCGGCGACTTCCTCGGCGGTGGTCAGGCCGCGCACGATGCGGGCGACCCGTTCGATCTCGTCGCCGATGATGTCCAGGTCGCGTTGCACCGAGGAATCGCTGCCCAGCCGATCCGACAGCAGATTGACGTAGTTGCGCATGATGGTGAGCGGATTGGCCACCTCGTGGATGGCGCGCCGCACGCGGTCGCGCGGTATGTCGTCGCCGCCCGTTGCCTTCGGCGCCGGTTCGGCGGCGGTTTCCGCAGCCGCGAGTTCGGCCGCGGCAGACACGCTGGCATGGCGCGGATTGAGCGCATCCGCGCACTCGGCGAGCGTGAAGCGCCACAGCACCGATGCCGACAAGCCGGGCGCGGCGTCGCCGGCGATCAGGACGCCGATCTGACCGCCCGCGAGCGCCAGCGGCTGGCAGAGAAAACCGTTCACCTCGAGCAGGCGGGCGAGCTGCTCGTCGACCAGGGCGGATTCCGCCGAGCCGCGTTCGAACTGCTGCGGCGCATTGCGCGCCAGCGCACGCGGCAGAACGGAGTGGCCGTCGTCCGGCGGGATGGCCAGGGCGCTCAGCCCCTGCACGACCGGCATGAGCGGATTGGTCCGCAACAGGCCATCGGCGGCGGGCGTGAACAGACAGGCCTGCTCGATGCCGAACAATGCGCGCAACGCATCCCGCAGGCGGGCAAAAACCTGGGTCGGGCCATCCGCGTGGCGGAAATGGCCATGCAGGGCCGATTGGGCCGCCTGCCCGGCGTACAGCCTGGCCAGTCGCTCGAAGCCGCTGCCCGACGCGGTCGCCAGGGCATCGGCGAGGCCGAAGCGCTGGCCCATCTGGCGCGCATGCGCCTGGCTTTCGGCCAGCAACTGGGCCGCCTCGCCCGCGCCCATCTGCAGCCCGGACAGGGCCGCGCGCACGTCCACGCTATCCACCGCATCGACGCGCGCGACCAGCTGGTAGGCCAATTGCGTCACGCGCACCAGGGGATGCGCGGCGCGGCCGCGCGCGAGCGGTTCGGCATGGAAACGCACGGCATCGGCCAGCCAGCCTTCGTTGTCGAGCCCGACCAGATAGTCGGCGGCGGCCGACACCGGGGCATCGATGTCCAGATAATCGACGAGGTTGTGGCACAGGCCGGCCAGCCAGGCCGCTTCGGTATCGACCACGCCGGCGCGCAGGGCCAGGGCCTGGGCAAGATGGGCGACCCCGATGGACTGGCGCCAGCGTACGCCGTAAGCGGCCTGCGCCGCCCCGGCGGCCACCGGGGCCGCCAGCAGCACGCTGCGCAAGAGTTCGGGCTGGAGATCGCCGTCCGTCGCCAGTACGCGCAGGCGCAACGCCAGCACGGGGTCGCAGCGGATGCAGGCGGCAAACTCTCCCTGCGCCGACGCGCCGCGCATCAGATGCTCCAGCGCCTCGGCCACCACCCCGGGGGCACACAGACAAGCTGTTAGCTCCGATTTTTTTAGTAAATTGTTCGGAAATTCTCGCATGTCATTGCTATATATATTGAATTTTGCTACACCGTCAATCTGGGACGTAAAATAATTGCGGCCAAATCGCGGACTGTTGTTTTCAAGTTTTAGCCTGTGCGTCCGTTGTTTGCCCAAGCTGGTACATTTCCTGTCGACGTTTACAAGAAGCCCCACATGAAAACCGCCCTGACTGGACTGATCTTGCTCTGCGCCGCCCCCTTCGCCCAGGCGTTCGAGGGCAATCCTTCCCTGCAATGGAGCAGCCAGCTCGGTACGCCCCTGCCCAGCGCGCAGATGATGGCGCCCCAGGACATGCCCGAACTGTCGTCGCAGTCGGTGCTGGTTTTCGACCAGGTCAGCGGCCAGCCCCTGCTGGCGAAGAACGCGTCGATGCAGACGCCGATCGCCTCGATCACCAAGCTGATGACCGCGATGCTGGTGATCGATGCCGGACAGCCGCTCGAAGACAAGATCACCATCAGCGCAGAGGATCGCGACACCATCCGCGGCACCGGCTCGCGGCTCGCCATCGGCGCAAGCTACACGCGCGGCCAGCTCCTGCATCTGGCGCTGATCGCTTCCGACAACCGCGCGGCCCACGCGCTGGCGCGCACCGCGCCCGGCGGCCTGGATCGTTTCGTGAGCAGCATGAATCGCATGGCGCGTGCGCTGGGCATGCAGAACACGGTCTACGTCGAGCCCACCGGCCTGTCGAGCAGCAACCAGTCGACGGCGCTCGATCTCGCCAAGCTGGCCGACTACGCCTACCAGAACTATCCCGAGATCCGTCAGATCAGCAGCAGCGGCACCTACACGTTGGGCACCCAGCGCGTGGTGGTCAAGAAACGGCGTCATCCTGCCCGGGTCTTCTATCGCCAGGTGGCCTTCCACAACACCAACCGCCTGACCCGCATGGACGACTGGCACATCGGCCTGTCGAAGACCGGCTTCATCAACGAAGCCGGCCATTGCCTGGTCATGCAGGCCAACGTGGCGCAACGCGACGTCATCATCGTGCTGCTCGACGCCGGCGGCAACAACAGCCGCGCCGGCGATGCCCTGCGCATCAAGCACTGGCTCGAGTCCGGCAGCACCACCCACGCGGACAGCCGCTACACGCCCGCTTCGCGCACCTGAGCATCGCTCGCCGGCGGTATGATGGGCGCCCCCGTCGCCCCATCGATTCCGCATGTCGCCCGAACTCGCGCAGCAGCTGCTCCTCAAGACGCTGCTGCCCCTGTCCCTCCTGATCGCCGCGGGCGGCCTCTGGCCGCGCTGGCAGTCCGGCCTGTCGCCCGACGCCCGGCGCCGGCCGGCCAACCCCCCGGGGGCAGATTTCTTACCCCCACAGCTGGTCTGGCCCGGAGGCGCCCCGCCCACCGGGATCAGCCGCCTGGTGCTCGATTTCTTCGCCCCCATGCTGTTCTTCGCGGTCGCCGCCCGTGCCACGGTCGATCTCAGCCTGCTGCAGGTACCCGCCATCCTGGGCGTGGCGACGCTCTTCGGTCTGGGGCTCGCCGCCCTGGCGCTGTTCGCCACCCCGCTGGGCCGCAGCCTGCCGGGCCCGGCAAAGGGCGCGATCCTGCTGGCATCCGGTTTCGGCAACGTGCTGTTCTTCGGCTATCCCTTTCTCACCACGGTGTTCGGCGAGCCGGGCGCGCGCTACCCCTTCTTCGCCGACATGCTCGCCACCACGCCGCTGGTCTGGTCGCTCGGCGTCTGGATCGCCTTCCGCTGCGGCAGCCATACCGAACACGCCTCGTTCCTGCGCATGTGGCTGCGCCTGCCGCCGGTGTGGGGCTTCGCCGCGGGCCTCGTCGTCAACCTGTCCGGGCTGCCGCTCGACCCGCTGATCGAAGCCGCGCACTGGGCCGGCAGCCCGACCATTCCGCTGATGCTCTTCGTACTCGGCCTGACGATTCCCTGGCATGACCTGCGTCCGCAGCGGGCCGTGACCGTCGCCCTCGTCATCAAGCTGGGCCTGATGCCCCTGCTGGCGCTGGGCGTCGCCCTGGCCTGGCCGGGCAAGCTGTCCGAGCCGGGCGAAGCCGCCGTGCTCGAGGCCGCCATGCCGACCATGGTGATGGTCATTGCGCTGGCCGACCGTTTCGGCCTGGACGCCCGTCTGGCGGGCCTCATCATGGGCTGGTCAACCCTCACCGGATTGGTTACGCTGCCATTCTGGCTATGGCTGTTGAAAGGCATCGCATCATGAAAATCGGATTCATCGGCAGCGGCATCATGGGCCGCCCCATGGCGGAAAATCTCCTGCGCGCCGGACACCAGCTCGTCGTCTACGGCCGCCGCTTCGACCGCATCGAACCCATGCTCGTGCTGGGCGCGCTCGGCAAGGGCACCCCGGCCGAAGTCGCCGCCGAAGCCGACATCACTTTCACCGTCGTCTCCGACACCACCGACGTCGAACAGATCATTCTCGGCGACCGCGGCCTGGTGCATGGCGCCAAGCCCGGCCACGTGATCGTCGACATGAGCACCGTGTCGCCCGCCGCCACCCGCCGCATCGCCGCCGCGCTGGCGGAACGCGGTGTGCACATGCTCGACGCGCCGGTGTCCGGCGGCGAAGCTGGCGCCCGCGAAGGCACGCTGTCCATCATGGTCGGCGGCGAAGCCCCCATCTTCGAGAAGGCGCGCCCGCTGTTCGAAGTGCTCGGCAAGAACATCGTCCACGTCGGCGGCCACGGCGCCGGACAGGTCGTCAAATGCTGCAACCAGATCGTCGTCGGCCTCACCTTCGAGGGCGTCGCCGAAGCCATCCTGCTGGCGCGCCGCAACGGCGTGGATCCGGTGAAGATGCGCGAAGCCCTGCTGGGCGGCTTCGCCGGCAGCCGCATTCTCGAAGTCCACGGCCAGCGCATGCTGGACGCCAACTACAAGCCGGGCTTCAAGGTGAAGCTGCACCACAAGGACATGGCCATCGTCATGGACAACGCCCAGGAAACCGCAACGCCGTTGCCGGGCGCCGCGCTCATCGCGCAACAGATGAACGCGCTCATGGGCGCAGGCGACAACGAACTCGATTCGTCCGCCATCATGCGCGCCCTCGAACGCCTCGCCGGCGAGAGCAAGTGAGCGCGAAGGAGCGCGTGGTCTTTCTCGACCGCGCCGCGTTCACGCAGGACGACCTGCCGATCCCGGCCTTCGACCACAACTGGAGCGAATACCCCGATACCGAGGCGGCCGACGTCGTGCCGCGCCTGTTCTGGGCCACCACCGCCATCACGCACGCCTGCGACATCGACGCGGACATGATCGCGCAGCTGCACAAGCTGAAACGGATCGTGGCGACCGGACCGGCGTCGGTGGATGCCGCGGCTTGCGCCGCACAGGGCATCGCGCTGCGTTCGCTGTCGCAGGCCGGCGCATCGAATGCCAGCCTGATCGCCCTCCTCGAAACGCTGGTCGAGACGGCATCCTCCTGACGCACCGGCCGCACGCCCAACGAAAAGGCCGGCATATCGCCGGCCTTTTTTCATGCGGTGCGCCTTACCGGCGCTTCCGTCTGGCCCAGCCGAGCCCAAGCAAACCGGCGCCCAACAGGCCCAGGGTCGCGGGTTCGGGTACCGCAGCCTGCAGCGGCAGGGCCAGCGCGATCGCAGGCGAATCCGGCCAGACCGTCGGCACGACGCCCGTCGGGACCTGTCCGGCGTCAGGCAATCCATCGAGCAGCAGTTCATCCTCCGGTTCGCCGAGATCGGCGCTCAGGATCACGGGTATCGACGGGGCCGGCCCGGACGCGCCCGGAGGCGTTGCGCCCGGGCTGCCGGTCGAGCCGTCGTCGCCCGGCCCTTGCGATGGCCCGTCGCCCGTCGGATTGCCGCCGCCGGCACCTGCATCTGCGCCGCTGGCAACCGGTCCGGTGTCCTCCGGATGCGTCCCGCCCGCAGCCGGAATCGTGGTCCCGGAAGGCCCGTCTTGCGGCGAACCGTCTGCCCGGGTGTCGTCGACCGGGCTGGCGTCTTCCGGATTGCGACCGGCTTCCCCGGCTTCGGGTACCGCGCAGACGACGCGCCCGTCCACCGTCTGCGCGCGCGCGGGCGATTCGCAGGCCGGCAGCGGAAGCGTCGGTATGTGCGCGGAGCCGGGCAGGGCCGCCTCGGGCGCGGCCGGCGTTCCTGCCGGCATGTGTCGGGCTGCCGGAGCAGGGGGCGCAGGCTGGCGCCAGCCTGCGCCGCCCGCGTACGCCGGCCACGGATAGGCCGAGGCCTGCCGGTCAACCAGGGGCTCGTTCAACGCGATCAGGCCGCGGCCCGCGGCAGACACCTTGCCGAATGCCGGATGGGTTTCATCGTCGGACAGCACCGGCGCGACACCGCCTGCCGCCGGCAACACAGGCTGTACGGCAGCCGGACTGGCCCCCCCATGCGCCGGTGACGGCAAAGCGGTTTTCTGCGGCGACGCGGACGTGACCAGCGCGGCAATGACCACCACGGCGGGAATGGAAGTCGCCGCCACCTTGCCGGCGGGCGACAACAACAGACCGGCGACCAGGCCGGTCAGCTTGCTTGTTCGTTTGAGACGAGTTTTCATTCTGGTTCTGCATTCAAGGGCAATGTCGACGCCGACATGTCAGCAAGGACCGTTCCCAACTTGGCCGCCAAGCCGAGAAAGCCTTCAAGCAACTGAAAGAACACGGTTTTCTATTGTAAAAACCTGTAATACATTTGGCCGGCACGGCCCCTGGCACGAACTGTATAAAACGCCGACGGGGCCGAGAGTCCGGAATGTAAAACCCGGCGCGGTTTTGTACACTGCGGCCACAACCGTTTTCGGAAGGCCACGCTCTTGCCCGCGACTCCTCCTTTCAACGGCCCGCTGTTCCGGGAATGCGCCTTGATCGACGGCGACTGGCGCAACGCCACGGACAGCGCCCGCCTCGAAGTCCGCAACCCTGCCAACGACGTGCGCCTCGGCACCGTACCGCGTTGTACGGCAATGGATGTCGAGCGCGCCGTCGAGGCCGCCCATGCCGCCTTTCCGGCCTGGCGCGACCTGACGGCCAAGGTACGCGCCCAGCTGCTGCGCCGCTGGTTCGAACTGATCCTCGCGCACCGCGACGATCTGGCCGCGATCATGGTGTCGGAACAGGGCAAGCCCCTGGCCGAGGCGCGGGGCGAAATCGACTACGCGGCGAGCTTCATCGAATGGTTCGCGGAAGAGGCACGGCGCGTCTACGGGGAGCTCGTGCCCTCGCCCTGGACGGATCGCCGCCTGTTCACCCTGCGCCAGCCGCTGGGCGTGGCTGCGCTGATCACGCCGTGGAATTTTCCCGCCGCGATGCTGACCAGAAAGGCGGCGGCCGCACTCGCCGCCGGCTGCACGGTGGTGGCCAAGCCCGCCTCGCAGACGCCTTTCACCGCGCTCGCGCTGGCGGAACTCGCCCAGCGCGCCGGGCTGCCGCCGGGCGTACTGAACGTGGTCACGGGCGACGCAGCGACCATCGGCGCCGTGCTGACCGCCCACCCGCTGGTGCGCAAACTGTCGTTCACCGGCTCGACTGCGGTCGGCCGGCAGCTTCTCGCGCAATGCGCCGGCACGCTCAAGCACGTGTCGCTCGAACTGGGCGGCAACGCGCCCTTTCTCGTGTTCGACGACGCCGATCTCGACGCCGCCGTGGAAGGCGCCCTGGCAAGCAAGTACCGCAACAGCGGGCAGACCTGCGTATGCGCCAACCGGGTGTTCGTGCAGGCCGGCATCCACGACGCCTTTGCGGCAAAACTGGCGGCTGCGGTGGCCCGGCTCAAGGTCGCCGAGGGCTTTGCGCCCGGCGCGGAAATCGGCCCGCTGATCTCGCCTGCGGCGCGCGACAAGGTGGAAGCGCATGTGGCGGATGCGCTGGCGCGCGGCGCGACGCTGCTCACCGGCGGCCATCGCCACGCGCTCGGCGGACAGTTCTTCGAACCCACCGTACTCGCCGGCTGCACGCCCGACATGGCACTCTGCCGCGACGAAACCTTCGGCCCGGTGGCGCCGCTGATCCGTTTCACCGACGAAGCCGAGGCCCTCCGCATGGCGAACGACATCGAATACGGCCTGGCCGCCTATGCGTACACGCTCGACCTCGCGCGTGCCTGGCGGCTGGCCGAACGGCTGGACTACGGCATGGTCGGCCTGAATGCCGGCCTCATCTCCACCGCCGAGGCAAGCTTCGGCGGCATGAAGCAGTCCGGACTGGGCCGCGAGGGCGGCAGCGGCGGCATCGCCGAATATCTGGAAACCAAGTACGTCAACCTGGGGGGACTCGGATGAGTGCATGCATGGCAAGCACGCGCAAACGGCCCGCGCTTCATCTTCCGGGCGTGCTGCTTGCCGCTTTGCTGGCGTGCGCCCCGGTGCTGGCTGCTACCGGGGCCGCCGTCTCCGTTCCCCGGCATCTGATCGACCCGGGGGTACCGAAAATCGACGATCCGGATACCCTCGTACAACAGTATCTGGACGCGGTCGATCACGGTGAGTTGACGGTATTCGGTACCCGGCTGGAGCGGACCATGCTTGTCCCGGTACGGGTCGAATATGTCTACGATCTTGCCAGCCGCACGATGCTGATCAAGGTCCATGCGCATCTGAAAACCCCCTTGCCTGTGCCCGGACGCAGTGACTGCCGGATTCTGTCTGTCAGCGCCACGCTCGAGGACGGCAGCATTGCCGAGATCGAGTCGCATGTCTGGATCCGGGAATAGGGCCCGGCTCGACGCATGACGCCAGACCGCGCCGCGCGTATCGTCGTCGTCATCGGCGCCGCCAGCGGGGTGGGCGCTGCAGACCCGGGCTGTGCCGAAGGACCGGATGCACTGCGTCGCTACCGGGTATTCCACGAGACATCGCTGCAGCACGTGAAATGGGAGGCCATCCTGCGGGTGCCGCGTATTGCGCAGGACACACCCCTGCATACGGTGGTTGCGCTCGACACGCGTCTTGCGCACACAGTCGAACGGGTGCTGCGGGCCGGAAATTTCCCTCTGGTGGTCGGCGGCGACCACGCCTGCGCCATCGGCACCTGGAGCGGCGCGCACAGCGCCCTGGCGGGTCGCGGGTCGCTGGGCCTGATCTGGATCGATGCGCACATGGACAGCCATACCTTCACCACCACGCCAAGCGGCCGGATCCATGGCATGCCGCTCGCCGCACTGCTCGGCCACGGTGACGCGGCGCTGACCCATATCGACGGCGCAACCGCGAAGCTACGGCCCGAGCACGTCTGCCTCATCGGCGTGCGCAGCCACGAAGCCGGCGAAGCCGCGTTGCTGCGCAAGCTGGGCGTGCGGGTGTTCACCATGGACGAAGTGCGCCAGCGCGGACTGCCTGCCGTGTTCGATGCCGCGCTCGCCATCGTGCGCGCGGGCACTTCGGGCTACGGCATCAGCATCGACCTGGATGCGCTCGATCCCGAGGAGGCACCGGGCGTGGGCACGCCGGTACGCGGCGGCCTCCACCGCGACCAGTTGGCCGCCGTTCTGATGCAGTTGCGCGACGACCCCGCTTTCGTGGCCATGGAGATCGTCGAGTACAACCCGCACCGCGACCGGCGCCGCCTCTCGGCCGACGCGGCGGGTACGCTGGTCGACGCGGTGACGCCGCGCCCGCCGGCTGCCCGCTGAATCGGTACGGGGCCAGGCTCAGTCGCCCGCAGCCAGGCCGACGAAGGGATTCTCGATGCGCTCGTGTCCGAAGGTGGACATGGCCCCGTGACCGGGCACGAAACGCACGTCGTCGCCCAGGGGAAAGAGTTTCTGGCGGATCGCGTCGATCAGCGCCGCGTGGTCGCCGCGCGGAAAGTCGGTGCGGCCGATCGACCCCTTGAACAGCACGTCGCCGACGAAAGCCAGTTTCGCCTCCGGCTGGTAGAACACGACGTGGCCCGGGGTATGGCCGGGGCAGTGCAGCACGTCGAAACGCAGCGAACCGACCTCGACCGTATCGCCGTCTTCCAGCCACCGGTCGGGCACGAAAATCCCGGCAGGCGGAAAGCCGAACAGCTCGGCCTGGCGCGGCAGCAGATCGAGCCAGAACGCCTCCTCGCGCTGCGGGCCGACGATGGGAATGCCGAGCGCGTCGCGCAATGCGGCCGCCGCGCCGACGTGATCGAGATGGCCATGGGTAAGCAGGATCTTTTCCAGCGCGAGCCCGCGCTGCCGTACTTCCGCCAGCAGGCGGTCGGCCTCGCCGCCGGGATCGATCAGCGCCGCGCGGCCGGCGTCATCCCATACCAGCGAGCAGTTCTGCTGGTACGGCGTCACGGGGAGGATGGTAAATTCCATGCACGCCATTATCGCCCCGCCGCCTTCATTCAACCACGCCATGTCCGCCCCCGACGCCCTGCTGCTGCTGTCCACCCATTGCCCGCATTGCCCGGCCGTGCTTGCCGCACTGGCCGAACTCGTGAAACAGGGCGCCATCGGCAGGCTGGAGGCGGTCAACCTGGAGCAGCATCCCGAAATCGCGCAGGCGCTCGGCGTGCGCTCGGTGCCGTGGACGCGCATCGGCCGCATCGAACTGCTCGGCGCGCAGAGCAAGGCCGAACTCGCCGACTGGGCCGCCAAGGCCGGCAGCGAGGCGGGCGTCGCCGACTGGTTTCACATGCTGCTGAAGGAAGGCCAGCTGCCGCGCGTGCAAAGCACGATCGAAGCCGAACCCGATCTGCTCGCCGCCGTGCTGCCCATCGTCGGCAACGTCGAGGCGAGCCTGAACGTACGCCTCGGCGCCGGCGTGCTGCTGGAACACTTTGCGGACACCGCCACCCTGCGCGCCCTGCTGCCGCGCCTGGGCGAACTCGCGCAGCACCCCGACGCGCGCGTGCGCGCCGACGCCTGCCACTACCTCGGACTTGCCGGCGACGCGCGCGCGAAACCCTGGCTCGAAGCGCGGCTGGACGACGCGGACGCAGACGTGCGCGAGATCGCGGCGGAAAGCCTGCAGCGCCTGGCAACGCCGGGCTAGGACTACTGGTTCCGCCCATGCATCGATGCTATAGTCGGCGCAACACCGCCCGGGCTTCGGCCCGGGCGGTTTTCATTTTTGCGCCTTCACCCAGGAGACCGTCATGGAAATCACGTCCCGTCCCGCCATCACCGTGTCCGAACGCGATCTGGAACGCCTCGAAACCATGCTGACCGGCTTTGCCAACGATCGGCCCATTGGGGAAGCCTTGCGCGCCGAACTCGACCGCGCGCATATCGTGCATGCCGAGGCGATGCCGCCCGACGTGGTCACGATGAATTCCCGCGTGCGTTTCGTGGCCGAACCGGCGGGGCGCGAGGTGGAAATGACCCTCGTCTATCCGGCCGATTTCACGGGCGCGCCAGACCAGCTGTCGGTTGCCGCACCGGCAGGCGTTGCGGTGCTCGGCCTCGCGGTGTGGCATCAGATCGAATTGCTGACGCCGAACGGGCAAACCGCCCGTTCGCGCATCGTCGGCCTGCCCTACCAGCCGGAACTTG
>JADHED010002523.1_pt1 | contig 12619 bp, 6 predicted proteins | sample 8952041 | NCBI WGS metagenome assembly JADHED01 (sample SAMN16124423, study PRJNA663239) | bioreactor sludge metagenome | isolation source: sludge (control) | place: India:Bengaluru | collected 2018-09-08
CAAAAAGCTATAACCTGGTTGGCGCAGGAAACGTGGGATATTCTTTTGAAAGCCGACCCGACAATACTACCGACCTTTTACAGACGATGTTCAGTGGTGAGACCAAAATCGAATTTCTGAATATAAAGGCCGACTACGGTATTTCGTATTCGAGAGGATTCAGCGGAAATATCGGGGCAAGAAACTGGAGTTTTTCATTTAATAATGCTTCCACTACGGCCAATACCACGCCGGAAATCAGAAAAATGGATCCATCCGAGGTGGTCCCCTTGTTTACCGATGATCCTGATAAGCTCCTTGACTGCTGGTGGAATGGCTTTACACGAACTGACAGCAAAACCACAGACGAAAATACTACAGCTTACCTGAATCTCTCCCTGCCCTTTAAATTGGGAGGATTAATCGACGGTAACGTAAAATTCGGAGGGATCTACCGGGTAAAGAACAGGTTCAGAGACGATCAGGTAGGCTATGGAAACCAGAACGCATCGGTAAATGTCATTGGACCTCAGTTTCTGTCTGATTCAATCGACTGGATTACCCTGAACGAGTTTGGAAATATTTCTGCAGTCAACCTGCAAGGAGAAAAGGTGGATAACTTTTTAAACGGGGACTATAATTTTGGTTACCGATTCAATATGGACCGAATGAATCAGATGTATTCCGAGTGGATGGATATCACAAAGTATTATTCTGATATGGATCCCGCTCTGGCCCTGCCCATTATTTTTGACTACAGAAATATCAGTTTTATTCAGTCCTATCCGGCATGCATGCTGAATGACCAGAATATTACTGAAAGATACACTGCAGCTTACGTGATGCCAACTTTCAATATTTCCAAGTACGTGATGTTCATTCCCGGATTGAGATGGGAACATACCTCCGCAGATTTGAAGGGTTTCTATGCACTTCCCCCTCAGTATCCGCCTACGCTTTATGAGCCGCTGTCCGGACAGGATACATCAACCACCAGATCTGATGATTACCTGCTGCCCATGATTCACCTGAGAATTAAACCGACTGAGAAATTCTATGCGCATTTCTCGTATACAAAGACGTTGAGCCGGCCTGATTTCAATTCAATTTCACCGAATTACTATGTAAATACCGGTTGGGCTCCCTTTTCCTACACGGCCAACAATCCAAAACTGAAATGCGAAGTGTGGTCAAGCTATGATGCTCAATTTACATTCCATGGAGACAAGATCGGACTATTGTCAGTGACAGGGTTCTATAAAACGGTGGATAACAAGATCTGGAGCAGGACATACCAGCGTATCAAAGGGGATCCCATTGTTCCTCCCTTCCCTGATGCTTCATTGGTATATATGACCATTTGGGAGAACCACCCCTACAAGGCCGATATTAAAGGGATCGAGCTGGAATGGCAAACGTCTTTCTACTATCTGCCCAAACCTTTTAGTTTCTTCACCCTGTATGCGAACTATACCTATTCGCATTCCCAAACAACCTATCCGTATTCTGAACTCAGAAGTGTGATTCCTCCGGAAGGCGGCCGTCCTATAACCGTCAGGGTGGATTCGACAGTAACCGGCCCATTGCTTTATCAGCCCAAAATCATTGCAAACGTTTCTCTGGGATTTAACTTCAAGGGATTCAATGCCTGGTTGTCTTACCAGTATAATGGACTTATCTACACCGGGGTCAATTACCATGGCGCCTCCAGGTTGGATTCTGAAAAGGAACATTTCAACCGCTGGGATCTTCAGCTTACACAGAAGTTTAAAATCGGCCATTTGACGGGATTTGAAGTTGTCGCCAACATAGCCAATCTCAATAACTTTACGGAAAAACAAAAACTCAGGGGAGATCCGCGACTTACTTACGAGGAGAAGTTTGGCATGACAGCCGACCTCGGATTGCGATACCGGTTCTGATCTGAAGAAGCAGAAAATAAAGAGTTCACGGGGACTAAAGATAAGACCCTGTGAACTCTTTTTTTTAGGACGATTTTTTGGGGCGTTTTGAACCCTTTGACGATGCATTTCTGAACAGGGCGGGCGAAACCCCGGTTTTTTTCTTGAAAAGGCGGCTGAAATAAAATTCTGATTCAAAGCCCAGTTCATAACAGATTTCCTTGATGATCTTGTCGGTGGAAAGCAGCATTTCCTTGCTGCGGATGATCTTCAGATCAAGATGATACTGCACGGGAGGTAATCCTGTATACAACTTGAACATCCTCCGGAAATACGAATAGGCAATGTTGTGACTGTCGGCATAGCACTTGAAATCTATTTCCTTCTCGACATTTTCGCGGATCAGAAAACAAGCCTTCTGGATTATCTTTTCAATCCGGGTTTCGGAGAAATTAAGTTGTTTGTCGATGGAAATCAGATATCCAATGAGCTTCATGACCATTCCGGCTGAAACCTGTTGAAAACCAGGCTTCTCATCCAGCACATAGCTGAAGATCTTATAATAGGTGTCGATGAATTCTTCCCGGTTTCCGATTTGAATGACCGGTTTTGTCTCTGCCAGATGCGGATTACTATACATATGCCGGGCGATCATTCCGTTGAAACCGACATAGTTTTCAGTCCAGCCCGTGGCGTAATCCGGTTTATACCTGTGCCATTGTCCTGGCTGAATGATGAGCAGGGTGCCCGATACAATCGGATATTCACCCGATCCGTCTTCGAATACCCCGCCTCCGTCGGTAATATAGACAATCTGATATTCATGCAGGATTCTTCCCCGTTCCCAGGTAAAATAATAGCCTGTAGGATGATTGTGGCTGGGATAACTGGTTTCCGGCTGAATTACGGATTTTCCGGCCACATTCAGGTATAGGCCCCAGTCGACATCGTCTTCCCCGGGCGTAAGGTACTTGAAAAAATCTACCATGCAGATCTTCTAAAAACTACCTAAAGATAATCATTCAAAAATAAGGCAAAAAACTGTGATGGAGATACCTCCTCTTTCCGATGCAGCAAAAAGGTCGTCAATACTGGAAAAATGCTCAACATACTAAAAACAAAAGGGATATCCCGCCATACCTGCCTGGCAGCCTGTCAGGAACCGGGTCATCTGTAATACCCCCCTTGTAAAGCGGTGAAATAGCTGATATTTCTGGCCAGGATGATTAAATAATGTAAGGAATAGGACAAATTGTGAATTGACATACCGATGCGACTGATCTAAATTTGAGTGACTTAGGAAAATCATCAAAAACCTTTGCGGATCTGTGACTTCTTAACGAACCAGACGCGGTTTTCCTTGATCAGCTGCTGGTTGCTGCTGCCGTGTTTCCGCCAGCAGTGGCTTTTGCTGTTGTACATAGAATCAAAATTCCAGGGGTATGAAATTAAAGCGTAAAAACAAAGTGTCATGAAAATGAATGCGTTAATTAAGCTTTTCCTGTTGATGGGATTCCTGCCGGGCCTGATGTCATCCGCAGGTTATTCCCAGCGGATCCCTGTAAAGCCTGCTAAAAGCAATATCAAGCAACCATTTGAATTTGAGGATGTAAAGCTTTTACCTGGACTCATGTATGATGAATTCATTGAAGTCCGGGATTATTTCATGAGCCTGTCGAACGACAATTTGCTATATGGCCTGAGGCAGAAAGAAGGGATTGAAAATCCCCCCGGAAAGCCCATTGGAGGATGGTATGACCTGCTTTCCGCCCTTACCCTTCCACAATGGATTTCAGCCTATTGCAGAATGTATGCTGTTACCGGGGATCCAGCCTGTAAGGAGAAAGCCGGGTATCTCCTTGATGAATGGTGGAAATACTATACAAAGGCGGATAACTCTGGCAGTAATGACAAATGGATCATAGCCCTTCTTGATATGGACCGGTATTGTCATCGTTCCGATGCCCTGGAAAAGCTGGACCAGTACATTCTGGGCGGGCAGCGGAAAATAAGCGGTGCGGCAGGTGAAGGGGGGTATACTTCCAGGGCATTGCACGATACCATCGCCTCTTTCCGTAAATTCGGTGACAATTCCAGTGAATGGTATACGGCATCGTGGCCTTTATATCTGGCCTACCTGCAGACCGGAAAGCAACCATACAAAGCATTTGCCAATTTCTGGGAATACCGCGAGTGGTGGGATCTTTTTGCTTCCAACCCTGTCAAGCCATTCCTCAAAACCCCGGTTGCCGGACTCAATACCGAATGGGTCCATGCCTACAGCCATATCAACTCTTTTAATGCGGCCGCCGAGGCATACCGCGTAAAAGGCGACCTGTATTATCTGAATGCGATGAAGAATCTTTATGATTGGATGCAGTCGTATCAAACCTTTGCCACCGGTGGCTATGGTCCCGAACTGGAACATATCATGCCGCTAAACAGGATCGTGGGGACCCTTTCTGACCGGACAGACCATTTTGAGACACAATGTGGCAGTTGGGCTGCCCTGATGTTGTGTCAGAACCTGATCACCCTGACAGGTGAAGCAACATACGGAAACTGGATTGAACGCCTTGCCTACAATGCAATCAATGCAACGATTCCCATGACACCCGAGACCCATGTGTTGTATTATTCCAATTACAACATGAACGGGGCCACCAAACTCAACCGTCCCATAGAAGGGACATGCTGCGCGGGTACACGTCCATTGAATATTATTCAGTATTACATCAATACATTTTATCACGATAGTAATAACCTGTATGTTAACTTATTCACGCCCGCTGAAGTAACCTGGAAACGCGGCAAAAGCTCGATCAAACTGACCCAGCACACCCATTTTCCTTATGCTGACACCACGGAGTTTGCCATTTCCATCACAAAACCAGAGATATTCGGGATAGGGATCAGGATTCCCGAATGGCTTGCCGCTGCCATGATTGTTACGGTGAACAATCAGCATGTTGCATGCAGAGAGGAAAACGGTTGGATGATCGTGGACCGTCAGTGGAAAAATGGCGACAAACTGACCGTTAAAATGCCAATGGAATTCTGGCTTTCCGCCCTGGACCAAAGTGAAGGCAGGCCGACAGCGGTAATGTATGGCCCGCTTGCCATGGCATTTACCAGTTACGACGGCACCCTTGTCACCTCCAGATATAATGAATGGTGGACCTATGAAGGATCGTTGTCTAAAAACCCTGACAAGCAGGTACTTGATGGCATTGACCTTAGGAATGTAAAAAATCTGGTTAAGCCGGTCGGGAAAAAGCTTGAATTTCAATTGAAAAGCAACCCCAATATTCAGCTGAAGCCTTTTATGAATTATGGGAAGGGGGAACTCTATTATCTGTACCTCAACCAGTAAAATATAGGTTAAATAATGTAAATAGAAGCGCATAATGTGAATTGCCCGGGAATGCAATTAACTCTAGATTTGATATCCATCCATTGGACAATTACTTAATGATACCTGAAAATGAAGTTACGAAAGTTTGGAATCTGTAATCTATGCCTATTGGTGCTCGTCCATTTCCTGCTGTCGGATTATGGTTTCATAGCCATAGCCCAACAGCCATCAGAACCGGTCCGACCTGTGATTTTTAACGAAATCGCTTCCTTGCGTGCAACGCTTGAGCGGGTTCGGATGAGGTCATTTGAACAACTGGCACTGCAGGACCAATTGAAAACAGCCGGCATTATATCAGAACTGTTGAACCGTGCAGAACAAATGGCGCTTGGGTTGCTGCCGCCGGGACGGTTTGAATGGAGCTGGTCCGGATTTGGCAAACCCGAAGAAATAGTGGCGCAGGCAGAGGAATTGCTGCAAGTGTTGTCATCCGGGAAGGATCCGTTTGCCGGGAAATATGCCGAACCCGGAGGATATGTGGTGGATCACGCAATCTTAAAAAAGGATGGTCAGTACCATTTGTTTTACATCCGCGGCACTGCTGCGACAAACTGGCCCGAATATCCCCTGTTTAATTTCGGTCATGCGGTAAGCCGGGATCTTAAAAACTGGCAAATCGGGCAGCCTGTGCTCCAATGTCCGGCAACAGGGTGGGATCAATACCAGGTCTGGGCGCCCCATGTATTGCAGTACAATGGCACATACTTCATGTTCTATGCCGGGGTGAACCGCAATGTTTCACAGGCAATTTGCCTGGCCACCTCAACGGATTTGTATAACTGGAAGCGTTTTGGGAATAATCCGGTCATCACGCCCGGAACATGGGGTATCTGGGACTCTGCCCATTGGTCGGACTGCCGGGATCCGATGGTCATGCAGCATGGAAACACATTCTATTGCTATTATACAGCAACCTGTAAAAATGCAGGGAACGGCAATCCCGAATCCTGCCTCGGCATAGCTTCCTCTGCCGATCTGGTTCACTGGAAGGACGAAGGATTCATCCGGCTGTCCCATAGCCTGACTACGCCGCCGGAATCACCCTATGCCTTCAAACATAACGGAACGTACTACCTTGTATATACCAATTATACCTATGGAAGTGTCTTTCTCACCTCCGATGATCCCGTGAAGGGATGGAAGGAACCACCGATCGATCAGATGGTTCTGAAATCAGGTGTATCTGCCAGTGAAATCCTGCATGATGGCGACAAATGGTACATGACCTATATCTCACACCAGAAAACAGGACTTCATTTTTTTGAAATCGCCGAACTGAAATGGAAAGGACCGCAGCCGGTTTTAACCATTGAAAACAAATAAAACTTTATTTCCTGCTTAATAAATCATCATTCATCATTTATAATTCATCATTCCATGACAAAAGTCGGACTATTTGGTATTGGACTGGATACTTACTGGGGACAGTTCAACGGCTTGCTTGACAATCTTAAAGGTTACCAGCAAACAATCAGAAAACGGATTGCAGCGCTGGGGGTTGAGGTCATAGATGCCGGTATGGTGGATAATCCGGTAAAGGCAAGGCAGGCTGCTTCTTTGCTCGCCAGCAGTGAAGTTGAAATCGTGTTTCTTTATGTATCAACCTATGCCTTGTCATCGACCGTACTCCCCGTAGCCCAGCAGGTGAAAGTGCCTTTCGTGATCCTTAACCTGCAGCCGGTTCCGCAGTTGGACTATGCCGCCTTCAACAGCCTGGGTGATCGCGGGAAGATGACCGGTGTGTGGCTGGAGCATTGCCAGGCCTGTTCAGTGCCGGAAATCGCGAGCGTGTTTAACCGGTCAGGCATCGGTTACGATTTTGTGACCGGTTACCTGGCTGACGATCAAGCCTGGGCTGAAATTGAGGGATGGGTTGCCGCAGCCAGTGTCAGAGCCGCGATGCGGAATAACCGGCTCGGCATTCTCGGCCATTATTACGGCGGAATGCTCGATGTCTATACCGATACTACCCGTCAATCGGCCACCTTTGGCACCCATCTGGAAATGCTTGAAATGTGTGAGTTGAAAAAATTCAGGGATGAGGTTTCGCCCGATGAGGTGAAGGAGAAAATCGCTGAATTTTATACGGCTTTTGAGGTCGTTTCAGAGTGCAGTTCTGAAGAAATCGAGCGGGCTGCCAAAACTTCTGTGGCGCTCGATAAACTGGTCAGCGCACATAACCTGGGTTCAGTGGCCTATTATTATGAGGGGGTCTCAGGCAATGATTATGAAAATATTGTAACCTCTGTAATCGCCGGAAATACACTTCTTACAGGGAGGAATATTCCCGTGGCAGGAGAGTGTGAGGTGAAGAACGCCCAGGCTATGAAAATCATGGCTGAATTTGGTGCAGGCGGTTCTTTCTCTGAATTCTACCTGATGGATTTTACTGACGATGTGGTGTTGCTGGGGCATGACGGGCCTGCGCATTTTGCCATCGCCGAGGGACGGGTACGGCTGGTACCGCTTCCCGTTTACCATGGAAAGCCGGGCAAGGGATTGTCCATTCAGATGTCGGTAAAACACGGACCGGTAACACTCCTTTCCGTTGTTGAAACCAATGACGGAATCGTATTGCTCACCGCCCAGGGGGAATCTGTTCCCGGACCGGTACTCGAGATTGGCAATACCAACAGCCGTTACCGTTTCAGCATCGGGGCCAGGGAGTTTATGGACAAGTGGTCAAAACAGGGACCGGCACACCATTGCGCGATCGGAATCGGTCATATCGCAGATCACATTGATAAACTCGGAAAGATAATTGGTATACCGGTTGTCAGGGTCTGTTGACCGGTAAGGTCATCCCCAGGCACCGTCAAACTGAATCCTATGCGTTACCATTGCCTGATGCTAAAAGGAATTGTTCTTCTCACCCTTTCTTCCCTTGTTTCCTGTTCGCAAGATCCGGCCAAGGGATCCGCCCATCCGAACATTATCCTGATCCTGACTGACCAGCAAAATGCTTCCATGATGTCGTGCGCCGGCAATCCCTGGATCCATACACCGGCCATGGACGCACTTGCCGCCAACGGAATCCGTTTTGAAAGCGCGTATGCGGTAAATCCAGTCTGCTCTCCCTCCAGGTTTTCATTGCTGACGGGCTGGTATCCGTCAAAAATTGGCATGTATGAAAATGAACATGTCGATATGGCTGGGGATAGCGTTATTGCCCTGTATGCCAACGCTATGGGAAATGTTTTTAACAGATCGGGATACCAGGCCTATTACGGCGGCAAAGTTCATATGCCCGTTACAGGCAATGACGTGAAAACCCTCGGATTTGAGCAGCTTACGCTCGATGAACGGGAGGGGCTCGCCAATGCCTGTGCCGGTTTCCTGAAAAACAGGAAAAATACCGATCCGCCTTTTCTGCTTGTGGCCTCATTTATCAATCCGCATGATATCTGCTTCGATGCCATCCGGTCAGCCACTCCTGAAGATGCCCTGGCAAAGGCCGCTCCGCCCGAACTCGACGAGGCAATGAAGATGCCTGACGGGGTTAGCGAGGAGGAATTCTTTGAGAAGTACTGTCCGCCTTTGCCTGATAATTTCCTACCCATGAAAGGAGAGCCGGGTGGAGTGGATTATCTGCTAAATATCAGAAATTTTCGAAGAATCGTTCGGGATACCTGGACGGAGAAGGACTGGAGGATGCACCGGTGGGCATATGGCCGCTTAACAGAGCGGGTCGATGATCAGATCGGGATGGTGATGAAAGCCCTTGAAGAATCGGGACTTGCTGAAAATACGATCGTTATTTTTACGTCCGATCACGGAGATCAGGATGCTTCCCACAAACTTGAGCATAAAACCGTATTTTACGAAGAGGCGGATCATATTCCCTTCATTATTTCCGATCCACGGAAAAAGCAAAAGGGAACTACAGACAAGAATCACCTGATCAACAATGGACTAAGTCTCCTGCCTACCCTGTGCGATATGGCCGGCATCACGCCGCCTGCCGGATTGCCCGGCCAGTCTTTGTTACCCCTTTTGAGCGGAGAAATTGAGATTTCCTGGCCGAAGACCATATATCTTGAGAATGAGACGGGTTTTATGGTCCGGACCCTTCGGTATAAATACGAACAGGACCAGTTCGGAGAGAACCGGGAAATGCTCGTTGACCTTGAAAAGGATCCGGGAGAAACAGTCAACCTGATCCATGATGCTGCTTATAAGACTGTCCTTGATTCCCTCCGGGACGATTTATACAGGCATCTGAAAAACAACAGCATACGTTTTGTGATGCCCATCGCGAAATCCGAAGTAAAACGATAATCCATACCCCAAAACTTTAACCAGGCTATGATGTTGAAAAACATTAGCTTCCTTGCGGTTCTTCTCATTCTTGCAGGAGGTTCCCTTATTCAGGGATCCCTTTCCGCTGCAGAAGCGCCCCATACTGCTCCCCTGCTGTGGTCGACCCGCGACTCCGTTCCGGCAAACACTTTTGTGGCTTTCAGGGGAACATTCAACACTCCGGTCAGGGGAGAGGTCGAGTTTCAGTTGTCAGGAGCCTCATGGTATGTGATCTGGCTCGACGGTGAATATTTTTATGAAGGCCCCGACCGCTATGCGGCACAGTATCCTGAATACCAGTCCAAAAAGGCTGTCCTGGACAAAGGGAACCACCTGATAGCCATCGAGGTTCATTACGAAGGTGTTGAGACACGCATACTGGATGCGATCAAGCCATTTCTGATGTGCAGGTTGCTTCAGTCAGGGAATGTCCTTCCCTTGTCTTGGCGATGCCGGCAACTCGACGGATACGAGCGCACAGGCTTTCGGATCAATGCCGAACTGGGCTGGGTGGAATGGGCCGACACCAGGAAGAATCCTATTGAATGGCAAAGTGCCGGATTTGATGATTCCCTTTGGGGAAGTCCAGTGCGCGTTGAACGAGCGTTGGGGACCTTCTCTCTTTCGAAAATTGGCAATGTCAGGAATCCGGAAATCACGCCGATCGAACTGGCGGAAGGTAAACTGGTCGAGATTTACGGGTATGAAAAGGACAATCCTGCCGCCCGTTTTTTTCTTCGCGATCTGACAGCCGTGAAGCTCCCTCCGCAGGGAATCTGGAAGCGTTACGACCTGGGCCGGGTCAGGCTGTTAAAGCCAAAATTCATATTGGATTTGCCCGCCGGTGCAGTGGTGGAATTTGCCTACAGTGAAACCCTGAACAACGGTCGCGTTACCCCATGGATCACCTTATCGGCCAGTGATTCCTACAATATGGATCATTTTGTGGCCAGGGGAGGCGTCCAGGAATTCTTCCCCATCCATCCCAAAGGAGGAAGGTACGTTGAAATTCATGTGCTGGCCCCGACGGATCAGATCCACTTCAGGGAAGAAAAGTTTGTGGAACGAACCTATTACGATCTTCCACAGGGCAGTTTCAGCAGCAATGACACACTCCTGAACCGGATATGGATGACAGGGATTGAGACTTTCAGGGCCTGTTCCGAGGATGCCCTGATCGATAATCCCACCCGTGAGCGCGGTGAGTGGATCGGCGACATGGGTGTGGGCGGTATGCAGATCGGATCGGCGGGATTTTCCGATATCCGCATTTGCCGCAGAGCCCTGGTGCAGAGTGCCCAGTGTGCCCGTGAAGACGGCATGGTGGCCGGGCTATGCCCCGGAGGGGAGGCGTATCTTTCGTCATTCGCCGCCCAATGGGTGCCCGCCTGTATGAATTATTACCGGCTGACGGGCGATAAATCCATTCTGGAGGAGTTGTTTCCGGCTGCCGTGAAGAACATGGCGGCCTTTCAGAAGTACATCGGCGAATGGGGCGTCAGCAATGAGGCCGGTTGGGCCTTCATCGACTGGGGCTATGTTCCCAACCCCGAGCCTGCCGATATGGCGCTGAATCTTCATTATGCCATGGCACTGCAACAGATGGTCCGCTGGGCAGACCTTACCGGGCATGCCGCCAGCAAAAAGGAGTATGAAAACCAGGAAGCCTTTATCGGAAAGATCATTCATTCGTGGTTCCTGAAAAATTCTTCGGGGGGCAAGTATGACTGGGACAAAATCGGTTATCACCGTACCGTACTGGGCATGCTGGCCGGATTCATTCCGCAGGAGCAGGAAGGTGAAGCCGTTGCTTACATCAAGAAACATATTCTCAACTGTTTTCCCAACAATCCCGACGCACCCCGACTGAGCGATCCCGGCGCCAACAACCCGCAGCTGATCACTCCGTATTTCTCCCATTTTGCATTCCAGGTTCTCTTTGAATACGGAGAGAGTCAATTTGTGCTCGACCAGTACAGGAAGTGCTGGGGCTGGGCCCTGGAAGACGGAAGGACTACCTGGACCGAGGTTTTTGATACCCGTTGGTCGCAATGCCATGAATGGTCAGGGAGTCCTACCTGGCAGCTTTCGCGGTATGTACTCGGTTTGGTACCGAGGTTCGATCGGAAAGCCAATTCGTTCGACCTGGCATTGTGTACCGGGGATCTGCAAAGTGCAGAGGGCCATGTGCCGCTGCCCGATGGAAAGTTAATCCGGATCTCCTGGAAGATATTGAATGGCAGGATCAGGTATGAAATCGTCACGCCGGAACCGATTACCCTCCACGTGCCGTCGCAGATCCATGCCGCGAAAAAATGGCCGGTAACGGTAAAAGACCGGCTTGATTTTTCTTTTCCCATTCATTAATTAACATTTAACCGCCATGAAGAAAGTTTGGATAGGCCTGATCATGTACATCATGCTTTCACTTTTTTCACAGAATGGCGCAGGCAAAACCCAGGACAATCAAAATCAGCCCGATTCCGCTTCACACCCGAAGATTGCCTATGTGTGGTCATCCAAACCGCTCGCCAAAACAGGCGATACGATCCTATTCAGCGCTTTTGTGGAAAACCGGGGTAAGAGCGATGTCAAACATTTGCGGGTTGAAATGGCAACATCCGCCGGCATTGTCGTGCATGAACCGGTACAGGTAATACCGATGATCCCGGCAGGATCTTTTCAGCGGATCAACTGGAACCTCACAGCAGGGAAAGCCGACACCGCGCAACAGGGCCTGAAGGTTTTTCTCCGTTCCGGAGGCAATTGCATTGATCAAAACAGTTCCTATAAAATTCTCGTCATCGGTCAAAGCGCCAACTATGGCCGTCAGGAACTGTGCACGTATGAAGAAGGGTATTGGCGGTTGCTTGAAAAACCGGGAACACTGCAGGCCGGCAACCACAACCCGCTGGGTACTGTCGGGCATTTGAAATCGTCGGAAATCAGACACAACCCCTATGGAATATGCCTGCAACTCCCCAGATCGAAGGATTATGAGGATCCATTCAATCCGGCACACCTC
>JADHED010002507.1_pt1 | contig 12608 bp, 11 predicted proteins | sample 8952041 | NCBI WGS metagenome assembly JADHED01 (sample SAMN16124423, study PRJNA663239) | bioreactor sludge metagenome | isolation source: sludge (control) | place: India:Bengaluru | collected 2018-09-08
CGAAACTCGAATCCCCCTCTCTCCGCCAGAATCCTCCCGACTTCCGGTGCCACGTCCTGGCTGTCGCCCCCCCCGCAATCCACGCTCTCCGGGGGGTCGAACAGGCGCGGGCCGAGCGAGCGGAACGGGGAAGGACCGCGAGGTGCGGGAGTCCTCGCCGAGCGCCCCGGCAGACCCACCCCCTTGCCCTGTGCAACCGTCACACGGTATAGTCCAGCCGCATCGGACGATCGGGTGCAGCCACCGTGGGGCGTGCGGGAGGGCACCTCGGCCCGCAGCCTCCGGCGTGGGGAAGGAGGCTCCCTCATGCGTTGTGCCACCATGCTTCTCGTCCTCTCGGTCCTCTGCCTGCCCGCGTTCGCGGACGACTACCTCGACAGGGCGAAGCAGCGTCTGGACGCCGTCGCGTCGAAACTCGCGGACCAGCCGCCCGGCGACGTGCCGGCGGCGAATGCCCTGGTCCTCGAGTTGAACCAGGCCCGGCGCGATCTGAACGCCTCGACAGCGAAGGGCACGGACGAGTGGAAAGCGCTGGTCGCCCTGGCGGGTGACCTCGACGCGAAGGTGCGGGCCAGGGCGGCGGAGCCCCCGGTGCCTCCGTCGCCGTCGCCGCCGGAGGCAGGCGGAGGACCGGGCAGCGAGGAGGGACCGGTGGATCTCCCGTTCGCAGACAAGCGCCTGCTCGGGCTCTTCGACAAGGACCTCGGCCGCTACACGACGTTCCTGAAGAACGTCCGGGCGTCCGAGTTCTCGAAAGAAGCGACCCGGAAGGAGTACCAGGCCATGGCCGAGAAGCTCCGCGGCCACCTGAAGGGCGTGACCCTGCAGGACCACGCCGAGGTCGTGGCGCGGTGGAAGCGGCTCGGGGAGTTCGAGGCGCTGCTGAAGGCGAAGATCGACGAGGGCCTCGGAAGCGGCGCCCCGGCCCCCGGTCCCTCCGAGCCGGTGGCGCCGGCGCCGCCTCCGCCGGTCGAGCCCGGGAAGCCCGTAGTGCCGCCGGCTCCCCCCGCCGGCGGCATCTCCAGGGACGACCAGAGCGCTCTCGCCGCATTCCGGAAGCGATACGACCGGCTGTTCGGGTTCCTGAAGAGCTCGAAGCCGGCGGACTTCCAGAAGTCCTCGGTGGTGGCGGAGTACCGCGCCGGCTCCGTCGAACTCGCCAGGCTGCTCTCGCAGGTGAAGGACCAGGCGACCCCGGAGTACTCGGCGGCGAAGGCGCAACTCGACGAGTACGACCGGATGATCGAGGAGAAGGTCACCGCCTCGGCCAGCATCCTGAGCGGTGACGACGCCCACCGCCTCAACCGTTACCACGACGAGTACCGGACGGCGATCTCCGAACTCGAGCAGCACGACCGTACGGTGCTCGGGGCGGGGGGCGGCGAGGGCCGGTTCCACGGGGTCTCGAAGCGGTTCCACGGCATGCTCGAGGCCATCGCCGGCAAGTCCAGCCCGGAGTACCTCAAGGCGGTGGAGACGCTGGCGGCCTACGACAGGCTCCTCTCGGAGAAGACGGAGCAGAGCAAGGCGAAACTGGCGGAGATCCAGGGCTTCGGCGACATGGCACAGCAGATCAACGCGTACTGGGACGCCTTCGCCGAGAAGGGCTACCCCCCGCTCCTTCCCACGAAGCGAACGGAGGAGGACGTCCGGAAGTGGGCGGCGCGCATGCGGGAGTGGCAGGCGAAGCTCGACCGGGCGGTCCCCTATATGAAGCTCGTCGAGCAGTGGGCGCCCTGGGAGGGGCTGGACGTGAACCTCCCCGACCGCGTCCGGCGCTTCCTCGCCGAGAAGCCGGGCGAACTCAAGAGGGTCTCCGACAACATCGAGGCCGAGTGGAGCGCCGCCGTGGCGAAGGGCATGCAGATCGACCTCGCCGCCTTCGATCAGGAGACGCTCGCCGACGCGATGCAGCAGGAGACGGCGGACATAGCGGAGGCGCTCGCCGCCGCAAAGCTGTACGCCGTGTTCTCCGAGGTGCACCTGGGGGCGAAGAACGACGAGATGCCCCAGATGGTCAAGGCTCTCGAGGACAAGGCGGCCGACCTGAAGAAGCGCTCCGCGGAGGCCCAGAAGGCGCTCCTCGACAGCGCCCGCCTGCCGGAGGCCCTCGACGAGCCGGAACTTCTCGGGATCGCGAAACAGCTCCTCACGAAGGGCAACTGGCCGTTCGAGCGCGTTGTGATCACCCGCGAGAAGCGCCACACCGGCCGCGTGTACGTCGACAGCGACGGGTGGGCGTGGCAGGAGGAGTACGACGTGTTCTGGGCCGTGGCGGCCGTGAGGATGGACGACGGGACATACCGGTTGATGGAATTCGGCTTCTCCTTCTCCACGATGGGATGCCCGGGCACGACGCTCAACGAGTGGGTGATCTGCGAGCGGTGGGAAGGCCGCCAGATCCTGAAGGAGAACATAGACAAGTGACCGCCCGGGGCGCCGGCCCTTCTAGCCGATCCTGTCCAGGGACGAACTGGCTAGTCGGGGGTAGCGGGTGCGGTAGGCGGTGAGGACAGCGGCGGACGCGGCGGCGTCGAGGTGGAAGGCGGCGCAGGCGGCGGCGTGTACCGCGTCCAGGGCATCGTCCCGTGCGGGGCCGCGGCGGGGGCCGGCGAGGACCCGCTCCGCGGCCGCCGCCAGCGCCGGGGCGGCGGTCGGGAAGTCCCCCGGCAGCGGCAGCGCCCGCAGACGGCGGATGTGGACCTGCGGCAGCACCTCCCGGGTCTCGCCACCCGCGAGCGCGTGGGCGAGGCGGAGAAGCGGGCTGTTCAGGAGCGCGAGCAGCGCCAGCAGCTCTGTCAGGTCCCCGCGGCGGCTCCGCGTGCAGTGGACCGAGTTCAGCGCGACGAGGTCGCCGTCCCGGTCCAGCGCGGCGAGCAGCGTGTCCGCCGTCTGCCGCGAGACGATCTTCGGCGACCGGAACACGCGCGGGTCCCGGAGCGACGCGCCCGCCCGCCGGTCGGCCGTCGAGAGCACCGACGGGTCCCACAGGATCCGCGCCGCGGGCGCCCGCAGGAAGAAGCCGCGCGGGTCGATGTCGGCGCCCGTGAGGCAGGGCCGCGCCCGCGGGTCGCCGGCCCCCGGGGCGAGCAGTCGCGTCCGGACCGCCCGCGGGCCGGGGTTCACGCCGTCCCGGACCTCGAAGAGGTCGTCCAGTCGCAGGGGCGAGGCGAGAAGGCGTTGCAGGAGGCGGGCCTCGCCGGCGCCCACGGCGTCCGGGAGCGCCCGTCCGGGCTCGAGGTCCGGCGCGCCCGCCGCGGCGCGGACCCGCCGCCCGGGCGCGCCGGGCCCCGCCACGAGCAACGCGCTCCGCACGCAGGCCGGGAAGAGCGGCCCGCGCACGAGGACGACCTCCTGGCGCGGGAACCGCGCGCAAAGCGCGTCCCGCACGCGGGCGTAGGACGGGGCCGCGACGAACGTGTCGGGCACGATCGCCGCGAGGACGCCGCCCGGGGAGGCGATCTCCGCCGCCCGCAGCAGGAAGCAGGTGAACAGGTTCAGCCGGCCGCGGCCGTAGCGGGCCCGCAGGGAGGGCAGATCGAGGGACGCGCGCTCCGACTGCCGCGAGTATGCCGGAACGTAGGGCGGGTTCATGATGACGATGTCGAAGCGGCCCTCCCCGGCCACGGGGGCGAGCAGGGCGTCTCCGGCGGAGATCGCGGGGGACGCCCCGGGGGCGAGGAGGGCGAGTCGGCGCCGGGCCGTCTCCGCGGTGAACAGGTCGCGCTCGACCCCGGCGAGGTTCTCCGCGAGGACACGCCGGCGCAGGGCCTCCGGAGCGCCGTCGTCGCCGGCCTTGCGCCGGGCGGCCTCGATCTCGAGGACGAGCGCGGCGAGCAGCGCGCCGGCCCCGCAGGCGGGGTCCACCGCGCGAAGACGGTCCAGCGCGGCCCGGGCCCCGGCGCCCTTCCGGCCGCAGAGGAACCGGGCCACCGCCTCGCGGGCGAGGTAGCGTGCCGCCGCCGGGGGAGTGGCCCACGCCCCCCGGCGGTGGCGCTCGGCCCCGGGGGCCTCCAGCGCGACCTCCAGCGCCGCGGGGCCCACGGTACCGTCCTCGCCGCACCCGTCCGCGGCCGGACGGAAGCCCGCCAGCGCGGGGGGCGTCCGACCGGCGAGGAACTCGAGGAGGGTCTCCCTCGCCTCCTCCGGCGTCCGGTCCCGGACGGTCCGCCGGAAGGCGGCGAGGAAGGCGCGCGGGACCCCGTGGGCAGGCATGGGGGCGAATCTACCGGCCGTGGGTAGACTCCGGGAGATGTCCGACGGCCCGGAAGCGTCTCCGAAGTTCCCGCGCTGGTGCGACCCCTCCTGCCCGCACGCCGCCTTCCCCGACGAGGCGGGCCTCGACGGATCGGGGTCCTGCCGCACCTTCCTCGCCCTGTGGTGCCGCCACCTCCGGGAGATCGTGACCCGCAACGCGCCCTGCGAGGCCGCCCGGCGATTGCTTCGGGGTGGCCAGGGGCCCGGATAGACCGGAAGCCCATGTTCGGCAGCACGGACCTGCCCCTCGCCGAGGTGCTCGCCATCGCGCTGGCGCTGGCCGTGGACGCCTTCAGCGTCGGCGCCGCGGTGGGACTCCGCCACCGGAGCCCCCGCCAGCTATTCCGGCTGTCGTGGCATTTCGGACTGTTTCAGTCGCTTCTGCCCCTGGTCGGCGTGCTCGGCGGGATGCTGCTCGAACGATGGATCCGGACCGTCGACCACTGGGTGGCGTTCGCGCTGCTCACGTTCGTCGGGGGCCGGATGGTGCTCGCGGCACTGCGGCCGGAGGAGGGGGAGGCGGGAGCCCCGGACCCGACCAGGGGGTGGAGCCTCGTCACCCTGTCGCTCGCCGTGAGCATCGACGCGCTGGCCGTGGGACTCACCTTCGGCCTCACCGGGGTCCGCTACCTGCTCCCGGTGGCCGTCATCGGAGTCGTCGCCGCGCTGGCCACGCTGTCCGCGATGCTCCTGGCGGGCCGCGTGGGGCGCCTCCTCGGGCGGCGGGCGGGCCTCGTGGCGGGGGTCGTGCTCGTGGGGATCGGAGTGAAGATCCTCGTCGAGCACCTCGTGGGAGCCTGAGGGGAGCCACCCGTCCGGCGTTTTTGCTCCGGGAGGGGCCCCGCGGGCGGCTACCCTCGGGGGTTTCCAGACCGCACCGAGGAGGTTCCCCGTGATCGAGCCCCATGGAAGCAAGGAACTGAAGCCGCTCTTCGTCGCCGATCCCGCGAGGCGCGCGGCGCTGGCGAAGGAAGCCGAGAGCCTGCCGTCGATCGTCGTCTCGTCGGCCGCCGCCGCCAACGCCGTCATGCTCGGCAGCGGCTACTTCACCCCGCTCGACGGGTACATGGGGCTCTCCGACGCCCTCTCCGTGGCCGAGAGGATGCGGACGGCGGCCGGTCTGTTCTGGCCGGTGCCGATCGTGAACGTCGTTAAGGACGCGAGCGCCGTGCGCGGTGCCCGCAGCATCGCGCTCCGCGACCCCAACGTCGAGGGGAACCCCGTCCTGGCGATCCAGACCGTCAGGGCCGTGGAGGAGGCTTCTCCGGAGCAGATGCGGCTCATGACGGAGAAGGTATTCCGCACCCTGGACGCCAACCACCCCGGCGTGGCGGCCTTCAACTCCGCCGGCAACCTGCTCGTGTCGGGCCCGATCGAGGTCCTGAACCACTCCTACTTCGAGCGCGAGTTCCCGGACACCTTCCGCACCGCCATGCAGATCCGGGACACGATCCGCGCGCGGGGCTGGACGAAGGTCGTGGCGTTCCAGACGCGCAACCCGATGCACCTGGCGCACGAGGAGCTGGTCCGGATGGCCATGGAGCGGGTCGGCGCGCAGGGCGCCGTCATCCACATGCTCCTCGGGCGGCTGAAGGAGGGGGACATCCCCGCCGACGTCCGCGACGCCTGCATCCGCCGGATGGTCGACCTGTACTTCCCGAAGAACACGGTCGAGGTGAACGGCTACGGCTTCGACATGCTCTACGCCGGTCCCCGCGAGGCGGTGCTGCACGCCATCTTCCGCCAGAACATGGGCGCGACGCACCTCATCGTGGGCCGCGACCACGCCGGCGTGGGCACCTACTACGGGCCCTTCGACGCGCAGAAGATCTTCCACGACGAAGTGCCCGCCGGGGCGCTGCAGATCGAGATCTTCGAGGCCGACCACACGGCCTTCTCTCGGAAGCTCGGCAAGGTCATCATGATGCGCGAGGCGCCTCCGGGGCACACGAAGGAGGACTTCGTGATGCTGTCCGGCACCAAAGTGCGCGAACTCCTCGGGAAGGGCCAGCCGCTGCCTCCCGAGTTCGCGCGGCCGGAGGTGGCGAAGATCCTCATGGACTACTACCAGCGGATCGGCGGGTAGCGGCCCCCGCGCCCCGCGCGGCGCGGGAGCAGGGCGGGCCCTCCTCGGATCGCCCGGAGCGGGTCGCGGCCCCCGCGCCACGGGTCGCGCCTCGAGGCAGGAGGGCCCTCCTCGGTCCACCCGGAGCGGGTCGCGGCCCCCGCGCCCCGCGCGGCGCGGGAGCAGGGCGGGCCCTCCTCGGATCGCCCGGAGCGGGTCGCGGCCGCCGCGCCACGGGCCGCGCGGGGGGGAGCGCGGGCCCGCCTCGGTATTCCCACGGCCGGAGGCGGGGCGGTAGGATGTCGGGCATGCTGAGGATCCGCAAGGCCCAGGAGCGGGCGCTCTCCGCGGCGCAGGTGAAGAACTTCGACGACCGGATGGTCGCCCACGTCCGCAAGTGCTGGCCCCAGCATTACGAGAAGCTGGGCGAGGAGAACACGCGCCTTCTCATCGCCTACGAGCGCGAGCGGGCCGCCACCTACGGCATCGTCACCGAGCGCGGCGTCTGCAAGTACACCGACCTCGCAATGGTCTACGGACCGGACTTCGACCAGGACACGCGGCATCCCTGGGCGCGCCAGATCCTCGAGGACAAGACGATCCGCGACCCGGGCCTCCGCCTCAAGGCGCTCCACGATGCGGGAGGCAAGCACCTCTCGGAGACGCGCGGCAAGGCCCCTCCGCCCCCTCCGCGGGAGTCCTGAGCCCCGCCTCCCCGGCGGCACCCGCCCGCGGGAGTCCCGAGCCCCGCCTCCACGGCGGCGTTCGCCCGCGCCAGTCCCGAGCCCCGAGGTCGGGGCGGCGTTCACCCGCGGGAGTCCCGCGCCGCGCGGCCGGAGCCGTGGTCAGCGCTTCAGCGTCTCGAGGAGCGCGCGGGCCGGCGGGTAGCCGGGGGAGAACTCCAGCGCCCGCTCGCAGTTCGCGATCGCCTCCGCCTTCCGGCCCGTCTCGCTCGCCGCCCGGGCGATCGCGTAGTGCGCCACCCACGGCTGCTCGTAGATGCGGGCCATCGCATGCGCGCGCTCCTCCAGTTCCCCCCACGCCTCCTCCTGGAGGAGGATCTCCACGAGGGCGGACAGCGCCGCCCTGTGGTCCGGCTGGCCCGCGAGGACCCGGCGGAAGTCCTCCGCCGCCTCCTTCCGGCGCCCGAGTTCGGCCCGGCAGGTCCCGAGCGTCGCCCGCCAGTCGCCGTTCTCCGTCCGGGCCAGCGCCTCCGTCAGGGCCCGCTCGGCATCCTCGTACCGCTTCCCCCGGAACAGGGTCTGCCCGAGGAGGGCGTGGAGTGCGGGATCGGCGGGATCGCGGGCGATCAGGTCCCGGCAGTAGCGCTCGGCATCCCCCGCGCGGTTCAGCGCGAGCAGCGCATCCACGCGCGCCGACTTCGCCTCCGGGGCCACGCCGCCCAGCGCCTCGTACTTGTCGAGCCAGCGGAGCGCGTCCTGCGGATCGCTGGCCAGCGCGCGCACGCGGGCCACCGCCCACGCCGCCTCCGGGTCGTCGGGGGCCACCTCGGCCGCACGGCGGGCCAGCGTCTCCGACCACTGGAGGTTGTCCTCGCGCAGGTGGAGCGAGAGTTGCCGGAGCAGGAACTCCTTCGACGCCGATTCGCGGGCCAGCGCGTCGATCTCGAAGTCCGTGGGCGGAGTGTGGGTGGGGTAGTGCGCGGCCCTCAGCCGCGCCTGCTCCGCCCTCTCGACGTCCCCGACGCGCGAGAGCGCCTCCGAGAGGAGCCGCAGGCCGTCCCCGAACTCGGGCTGCGCCGTCGCCAGCTCCAGGAGCGCCAGGGCCGCCGCCTCGTTCCGGCCCTGCGACAGGTGCACCTGCGCCAGGCGGAACAGCGCGTAGTCGCGAGGCGTGATGCCCCGGCCGCCGGGCGGGAGCGGTGGGTTCGTGCCGCCGAGGATCGTGGACCGGGCCTTCTCGAAGGCCTCGACCGCCGCGTCGGGACGGCCCATCGCGAATTCGGCGTCGCCGAGTCGCAGCCACCCGAGGCGTCGGTCGCCCCGGATCGCGGTCGCCTCGCGCAGGATCCGGGCGGCCTCCCGGGCTCGTCCCTCCTCGAGGAGGAGCAGGCCGGCGAGGTACTTCCACCGCCACTCCCCGGGGGCGAGGCTCTCCGCCCGCGAGTAGGCCGCGAGCGCCTGCGCGGGGAAGCCGTCCGCGTGATAGGCGCGGCCTAGGTTGCCCACCGCGAGGGCATCGTCTGGCGCCGCGCGCGCACGGGCGTCGGCATCGCCGAGGTGCCGCTGCATGGCCGGGGGGAGGGGCGACAGGTCGGGGAGCGGTGGCAGCCCCTGCGGCTCCGGAGACCGCCACAGGAGCCAGGGCATGAGGACCGCCGCTACCGCCGCGGCCGACAGGCCGGCGACGAGGGCGGTCCGGCGCCGGCGGCGCAGGGCGTCGGCCGGAGCGGACGGCACGGGGTTCTCGGCGAGGTTCACGCCACAATCTTAGCCGGACCGGGAGCGGGGAAAAGAGTTGCCCCGCCCACCGGGCGGACCCATGATGCGGATTGGAGGTGACCCATGCAGGTCTACCGGTACCTGATCCAGACGCTCAGCCGTACCGACGCCAAGGCGACGGAGGACAAGCTCCGTGAACTCGGTCTCGAGTCGTGGGAGCTCGTCGGCGTGTTGCCGGGGTCCCGCACCGATGCGTCGGACCCGAAGTGCCTGACGATGTTCTTCCGCCGCGACGCCACCACGGACATCAACCTGTGAAGCGCCTCGCCCCGGTGGCTTGCGCGCTCGCCGCGCTGCTCGCGGCGGGGTGCGTCGAGCGCAAGATGATGGTGCGGTCCGACCCGCCGGGGGCGACCGTCACCCTCAACCGCCTGCAGACCCCCGGGGGCGTCACGCCGCTCGAAGTGCCCTTCGATCACTACGGCACCTGGCATCTCGCCCTCCGCCGGGAGGGCTGCCGGGACTACGAGGGCGCCGCCGACCTGTCGGCGCCCTGGTGGGGCTACCCGCCGTTCGACCTGTTCACCGACGTTCTCTGGCCGTTCACGATCGAGGACCACCGGGAGGTGGCGGTGACGCTCGCCCCCCTGCCGGATCCGCTGCCGCTCGAGGAGATCCGCGAGCGCCACGCCGGGGTGATCTCCCGAGGCGAGGCGATGCGGAAAGAGGTCACGGAGGGCGACCCCTCGGAGGTCCGGTGACCCCCGCGCCCGTCGTGCCCGGGACGCCCTTTCCGCTGGCGCGCGGCGCGGACCTCGCCGGCCTGCGCGCCACGGTCATGGGCCTCGGCCACTTCTCCGGCGGCGTGGAGACGGTCCGTTTCCTGTGCGCCCGCGGGGCCGACGTGACCCTCACCGACCTGAAGCGCGAGGAGGACCTCTCCTCCTCGCTCGCCGCGCTGGCGGGGCTGCCGGTGCGGCTCCGGCTCGGGCGCCACGAGGCGGAGGACTTCACCCGGGCGGGGCTCGTGGTGGCGAGTCCTGCCGTGCCGCCGGACAGTCCCTGGTTGTCGCGGGCCGCCGAGGCCGGCGTCCCGCTGATGACCGAGCTGTCGCTCACCATGCGCCTGCTGCGCGGGACGGTGGCGTTCGTGACCGGGACGTGCGGCAAGTCCACGACCACCGCCCTTCTGGGCGGGATCCTCGCCGCTGCCGGCAAGGCGCCGCTCGTGGGGGGGAACATCGGCCGGGCCCTCCTGAACGAGGCGGAATCGACGAGCGAGGCCGACACGACCGTGATCGAGGTGTCCTCGTTCCAGCTGGAGTGGCTGGCGCGTGACGGGGTGCGGCCGGACCTGGCGGTGGTGACGAACGTCACGCCCAACCACCTCGATCGCCACCGGACCTTCGAGGCCTATCTCGAGGCGAAGGCGGCGGCGCTGCCCGCGCGGGGGCCCGCGGTGCTCTGCCTCGACGATCCCGCCTGCCGGGAGCGACTGGCGCCCCGGGCGGCAGGGCCGGTGTTCTTCGCGTCCCTCGCGGGGCCGGTCGAGCGCGGGGTCTTCGTGCGCGGGGAGCGGGCGGTGTTCCACGACGAGGGCCGCGAGGAGGACCTGTTCGCCCTCGCCGACCTGCGCCTCCTCGGGTCGTTCAACCGCATGAACGCGATGCAGGCGGCCGCCGCGGCCCGCCTCCTCGGCGCGGGCGGGACGGCGGTCGGGGAGAGCCTTCGCGGCTTCGCCGGCCTGCCGCACCGCCTGCAGGACCTCGGGCGGCGGGACGGCGTGCGGGGGGTGAACGACAGCAAGGCCACGACGCCCGAGGCGGCGATCCGCGCGCTGCGGGCGGTGGAGGGCGGCGTCGTCCTCGTGGCCGGCGGCTTCGAGCGCGGCGCCGACCTCCGGGAGTTCGCGGCGGAGATCCGGGATCGCGCGCGGGGGCTCGTCGTGCTCGGACAGTCGGCGGCGAGGCTCCGGGACGAGGTGGGGGGGGCCGTGCCGACGCGGACGGCCGCATCCATCGAGGACGCAGTGGATCTCGGCCTGTCCCTCGCGCGGGAGGGAGACACCCTGCTCCTGTCGCCCGGCCACGCCTCCTGGGACATGCACGAGTCGTACGAGGAGCGCGGCGACCGGTTCCGCCGCCGGTTCCTCGGACCGGCGCTCCCGGGTGGAGTATGATCCCGGCGGATGTCCGGAGAGATCTGCCAGTCCTGCAAGAAGAGGGAAGCGAAGGTCCACCTCACCGAGATCGTGAACGGGAAGAAGCGTGAGGTTCACCTCTGCCTGTCCTGTGCGGCGAAGCAGAACGTCCAGCCGATGGACCCCCAGACGATCCTCTCCAACCTCGCGGAGCCCGCGCGCGACGCGGAGGGCGACGAGATCGAGACCCCCTGCCCGCGCTGCGGCCTCACCCTCGCGGAGTTCCGGCGGCGGGGCCGCCTGGGGTGCGGCGACTGCTACCGCACGTTCCGGGAGGCGCTCCTGCCGCTTCTCGAACGCATCCATGGCAACACCCAGCACCTCGGACGGGTGCCGGAGAAGAGCGTCGAGCGGGTGCCGGCGGAGCGCGAGCTCGCCGAACTGAAGCGGGAGCTGGGCCGGGCCGTGCAGCGGGAGGAGTACGAGCGGGCGGCGGCCCTCCGGGACCGGATCCGGCGGATCGAGGAGCGGGAGACCGGTGGAGCGGATTGAGTTCGGCAGCCTGGGCGGAGCGTGGCTCTCCGGCGAGGGGGCGGAGGGCGACATCGTCGTGTCCTCGCGGGTGCGTCTGGCCCGCAACCTGCGCCAGTTCCCCTTCCTGCCGCAGGCGAGCCCGCGCGAGAAGTCCGAGGCGGCGGACCTGATCCGTTCCCGGGTCATGGGCACGGCGTTCCGCGATTCCGGCTGGTACGTCGATATGGAGATGCTCGACGAGGTGGACCAGGCGTACCTCATCGAGCGGCACCTGATCTCGCGCGAACTCGCGGGCGGCGAGGGGAAGCGCGGCGTCGCCTTCGACCGCCGCGAGGTGGCGTCCGTGATGGTGAACGAGGAGGACCACCTGCGGATGCAGGCGATCCTCCCCGGGTTCGACCTCGACGGGGCCTGGGGCGCCATGGAGGCCCTGGACCGTCTCCTGGAGGGCGAACTCGATTTCGCGTTCTCGCCGCAGTTCGGCTACCTGACGGCCTGCCCGACGAACGTGGGCACCGGCATGCGGGCGTCCGCCATGCTGCACCTGCCCGCACTGGTGATGACGAAGCAGATCGAGAAGGTCTTCCAGGCCGTCAGCAAGATCAACCTTGCCGTGCGGGGCGCCTACGGCGAGGGGACGCAGGCCTCCGGCGACTTCTACCAGATCAGCAACCAGGTCTCGCTCGGGCTGTCCGAGACGGCGATCCTCGAGAACCTGAAGCGAGTGGTGCCGCAGATCCTCAAGTTCGAGCGGAGCGTCCGGGAGCACCTCCTGACCGAGAACCGCACGGCCCTGGAGGACAAGGTCTATCGCGCATTCGGCATCCTGACTCACGCGCGCTCCATCACCACGGAGGAGGCCGTCCGTCTCCTGTCGGCGCTCCGCCTCGGCGTGAACGCCGCACTGCTGCCCGGGCTGCGGATGGAGCGGGTGAACGAGCTGTTCATCCTCGCCCAGCCGGGGCACCTGCAGAAGATGGAGGCGAAGGTCCTGGAGCCGAAGGACCGGGACGTCGTCCGCGCGAAGTTCATCCGCTCGCGCCTCGCCTGACCTCCCTGCCCCTCACACCGGCGGCAGAAGCCATCGGCCGGTCTCGACCTCGTCCTAGCACCAGCGCCTAACACCGGTGCCAGGTCAGATTCTGAGGACTTGCTGCTAGTGTGGTGTCTCGGAAATCCGCTCACAGTATCTCGCGATGCTCTCGAGGAT
>JADHED010002526.1_pt1 | contig 12602 bp, 10 predicted proteins | sample 8952041 | NCBI WGS metagenome assembly JADHED01 (sample SAMN16124423, study PRJNA663239) | bioreactor sludge metagenome | isolation source: sludge (control) | place: India:Bengaluru | collected 2018-09-08
AAACATCACCATAATCTGATTTTGTTTTCATATTTTGATAATTCATAGAACTGCCTTGTCCTTCATAAGGTGTGTAATATGAAAGTTTATACCCTTTTTTATTAACAAAAAACTCATTCCACTGAGTGAAATTTTGTAAATTATTAAATTGAGGAAAAACTTTGTCTATGGGATAATTAATCTCTTTTTCAACAACAAAATTCTTAGACTCATCTACCAAAAGCATAGAAAGCGCATAAACTCCAAAAAGAAATATCCCTAAATAGAAAAAAATTTTAAATCCTCGCATCAAAAATGATATAATAAAAATGTATTAATGTTCGTGTTTATCTTCGGCACTACAAAGTCCAACTATTTTATGAAAAACATCGTGAAGTGCTGTAAGTTGAGTTTTTATAACTTCATCAGAAGCATTCTTTTTAATTTTTTTTGCCAAAACCTTAGTCCCATTTACCAACTCGTCTAAGTTTTTCTTAATTTCTTCTTTATTTGGAAGTTCAGCTGGGATTTCAGATTTTTGAAAAGCAACAGCTTTGGCTTGCATCTCTGCTATTTTAGATTTAATAGGAGCTAAATTTCCTTCTTCTGCAGGATGAAAAGTTTGGCTCATTACTTTATGAAACTCATTTTTTTCTTTCCAATCTTTGGCTTGTGCCGAAGCAAAAGAGATAAAAAATAATGCTATTGCAGTGAATAAAAATTTGATGTTTTTCATTTGTTTTAATTTTTTGTGGTGACAAATTTAGAATTAAAAATCGGGCTTGCAAAAAAATCACAAGCCCGATTCTTTAAAAATAAAAAAACTCTATGGAATAACAGTACCATCTTTTATAATGGCATCTTTTTTAATAACTACAATTCCGTCTTTTATAGAATAGGTTTCAAAATCTCCGTCTGGATGATGTTTGCTACCAATAATTCTAACATTATTACCAATGTGGCAATTTTTATCTAAAATAGCATTTTCTATGTAACAGAATTTACCAATACCGATACTTGGAATACTTTTTTTCTCATTTTCTAAAATATCTTCTATAGTTTCATAATAATCTGCACCCATAATATAAGACCTAATTACGGTACTACCTTTATCAATTCTGGTACGGTTTCCTACCAAAGTATGTTCTATTTTATCTGCCATAATGATGCTACCATCACCAAAAACTGCTTTATTTACAAAAGAGCCATTAATTTTAGATGGCGGAAGCATTCTTGGTCTGGTATAAATTGGCGAACTGCTAAACATATTAAATTTTGGCACTTCGTTAGTAAGATCCATATTGGCTTCGAAGAAAGATCCAATAGTTCCTATATCTGTCCAATAACCATTATATTGATAGCTTAATGTTTTATAGCCATTATTAATTGCATTTGGAATTAATTCTTTACCGAAATCATCACCTGGGTCTTCGCCGAACATTTTTTTCAAAATTCCTTTGCCAAAGACATAAATTCCCATAGAAGCTAAATATTCTTTACCTTGATTTTTCTCTTCTTCAGGAACTTCAGATTTCCAATCTTGAAGCAATTCTGCAGCTGGTTTTTCTATAAAAGAAGTAATTTGGTTTTCTTCATCAGATTTTAAAATTCCAAATCCTGTAGCATCTTTTGCTTCTACAGGAATAGTTGCAATGGTAATATCTCCTCCGTTTTCGATATGAAAATCTATCATTTCTCTGAAATCCATTTGATACAATTGGTCTCCAGAAAGAATTAAAATATATTCATAATCGTACTTATCCAAGTGTCTCATAGATTGTCTCACGGCATCCGCTGTACCTTGAAACCAGTTTTCGTTTTCGGTACTTTGTTCTGCCGCCAAAATATCTACAAATCCTTTGCTAAAAATATCAAAGTGATAGGTGTTCTTAATGTGAGAATTAAGCGAAGCAGAATTAAATTGTGTAAGCACCAGAATTCTGTTGAAGCCAGAATTTAGGCAGTTAGAAATAGGTATATCTACTAATCTGTACTTACCAGCAATGGGAACTGCCGGTTTAGAACGTTTGTCTGTAAGAGGATAGAGCCTGCTACCGCGTCCGCCTCCTAAAACAGTGGAAATAACACTTGGTTTCATAATATTTTGTGAATTTTTTAAATTTTATATTATTAGAAATGATATTCGCAGTATCATTTTTAATTAGTTTTTGTTGTATAAAGTTATGTATTTTTCTGCAGATTTCTCCCAAGAAAAGTCTAAATTCATCGTAGAATTTCTAAGATTTTTCATTAATTCTTCATCCATATAAACATATAGTGCTCTTTTTATGGCATGAACGGCATCATCAGAACCTGCAAAAGTATAATTAAGACCGTTTCCGCCAGAAGCAATATCTACCACTGTATCTTTTAAACCGCCTGTATATCTCACAATTGGGATGGTTCCATAGCGCATTGCATACATCTGATTAAGACCACAAGGCTCAACTCTTGATGGCATCAATAAGAAATCTGAACTTGCATAAATTTGATGAGACAAGTATTCTTTATATCCTAAATCTAAAGCAAAATTTACATTAAATTCTTTCTGCAATTCTTTTAATACATATTCTAAATGAAGATTACCTGAACCCAAAACCATAAAATTAAGTTCTCCTTCGGTCTCTTGTATGCTTCTTCTTATAATATCTGGCAACATATCTGCTCCTTTTTCGCTGGCAAATCTTCCTATAAAAGAGAAGAGTGGCAAATCTGGATTTAGATGATATTGTTCGCAGAGTTTTTCTTTATTTTTTCTTTTGCCTTCGGTTGCGTCTTCTACAGAAAAATTAAAATCTAACATTTTATCTGTTTCAGGATTCCAAACTTCTACGTCAATTCCGTTGATAATTCCGTGTGCTTTTCTGTGTTCTTGCCTTATTAATTCTTCTAATCCTTGTGCTTCGTTGTAAAGCTCGTCCATATAACCTTGCGAAACAGCGGTAAATTCGTGACAACATTTTATCATGGTAGCCAACGGATTAATTCTTCCTTTCCAATCCAAAAGTCCCCATTTCCAAGCATCAAAACGTGGCATGTAATTAGACATTTGCCAATCCATACTGCCTTGATACTCTCCGTTGTGAATGGTACCGATGGTTTTTACTCCTTTTAAAAATTCAAAATCTGGACAATATTCTACCATAAAAGGCACCAAACCTGTGTGATAATCATGACAATGCAATACATCTGGACGAATCTGCATGGCAGAAAGCCAATGCAAAACAGCTTGCTGAAATGCTATGAATTGCTGACTTTCATCAAAATATCCATATACATTATCCCTATCCAAAAGTCCTGGAATTTTAACCAAATACAATTCGTAGCCTAGAACATTGCGTTTTTCTTTCAGCACCATTACCTGATACATGTGATGAATCTGATGTATAAAACCATCAAAAACAACCTCGAATTCGTTTTCTTGAACAAAAGGTTTGTTGTACCAAGGCATTACTACTTTTGCATCGATGCCCAATTTATTTTGATATTTCGGCAAAGCTCCTACCACATCTGCCAAGCCACCAACTTTAGCTATCGGAAAACATTCTACGCTTAAGTGAAAAACTTTCATTTTGTATAATTGATTTTTTTGATTTTTATATTTTTATTGTTTTGCATTCAAGAGTTTGCTTTTATATATTTTTTTCAAAATAATCCCCGAAAGCGGCGGCAAAGTAATAATTATAGAATTTGGCTTGTTATTCCAACCTGTTTCTTCATACCATTTTATTTCGGCAGCTACTCCACTTCCTCCGTATTCTTTATCATCCGAATTCAAAATAACTTCCCATTTTGTACCTTCGTCTATTCCTATTTTATAATCAAAAGTTCTTGGGGTAAGATTAAGCACCAGCATTAATACGTCTTCTGTTAATTTTCCTTTTCGTAGAAAAACATAGATAGAGTTATCTGCATCATTGGCTTCAATCCATTCAAAACCATAATAATTAAAATTATTTTCGAATAGCGCTTTTTCAGATTTATAGAGAAGATTAAGTTTCTTAACGAAATTTTGTAAACCTTGATGAATAGGATATTGCAAAAGATGCCAATCTAAACTTTGGCTGAAATCCCATTCGTGGGTTTGCCCGAATTCGCCCCCCATAAACAGCAATTTATTACCCGGATGTGTAAACATGTACGTGTACATTGCTCTAAGATTGGCATGTTTTTGCCATTCGTCGCCAGGCATTTTAAAAATTAAACTGCTTTTACCATGTACTACCTCATCGTGGGAAAGAGGTAACATATAATTTTCGTTATACATATACATGGTACTGAAAGTAAGCTTATTGTGATGATACTTTCTACCAATAGGATCTTCTTTAAAGTATTTCAAAGTATCATGCATCCAACCCATCATCCATTTCATCCCGAAACCAAGACCTCCATCATAAATAGGTTTGGTAACTTTAGGAAAATCACTACTATCTTCTGCTATTGTTTGCACATCTGGAAATTCTCTATACACAATAGTATTCATTTCTTTTAAAAAATCTATTGCTTCCAAATTTCTATTATCGCCATACATATTTGGTTCCCATTCTCCTTCGTTTCTAGAATAATCTAACTCTAACATAGAACGAACTGCATCTACACGCAAACCATCTGCATGGTATCTATCTAACCAAAAACAAGCATTAGAAATTAAGAAAGATTTTACTTCGTTTCTTCCATAATTAAAGATATGAGATTTCCAATCTGGATGAAAACCTTTTCTTGGGTCTTCGTGTTCGTAGAGAAAACTTCCGTCAAAAAAATGCAAACCATTAGCATCTCCTGGGAAGTGCGACGGAACCCAGTCTAAAATAACACCAATATCATTTTTGTGTAATTCTTCAATAAGATACATTAAATCTTGAGGACCTCCAAAACGAGAACTCGCTGCAAAAAAACCTGTAATTTGATAGCCCCAACTTGGGTCGTAAGGATATTCCATCACGGGCATAAATTCTACATGCGTAAAATTCATTTCTTTAACATAAGGCACTAATCTTTCTGCAATTTCTTTGTAAGTAAAAAAACGATTAGGGTCGTCTGTACCGCGCATCCAAGAGCCCAAATGAACTTCGTAAACGGAAAATGGAGATTCTAAAGAATTTTTCTGGTATCTTTTTCCCATCCATTCTTTATCGTTCCATTCGTAGTAAGTGGTATTAACAATAGAACCCGCATTTATAGAATTTTCCCATTGCAAGGCATAAGGGTCACCTTTTTCCAGATAATGTCCACTGTATGTTTTTATACCATATTTATAAATATCTCCCCATTCTAAACCTTCGATAAAACCTTCCCAAATCCCCGAATTATCCCACCTCCAAAGCAATTGATGGGCATGAGAATTCCATCCGTTAAAATCTCCAATCACAGAAACTTCTTTCGCATTAGGAGCCCAAACGGCAAAATACACCCCATTTTTACCTTCTCTCTGCACTTGGTGAGAGCCCATTTTATCGTAAAGTTTGAAGTGTTTTCCTTCTCTAAAAAGATGAATATCAAAATCGGTAAAAAGAGAAAAAGGTTCTACTTGGTGAGACATTTTTGATTAGTTTTTATGGGTGTTTATGAATGAATTTTATAAATAATTCCTTTAGCAATTTATGAATTAAAAATGAGATATAAAATGATATTAACTTAATTTAAGAAAATTCTGTTTTTTTTCAATATTTATCATATTTAAGCGCAAAAAAAAGCCGCCCTCAAAAAAAGATTGAGGACGGCTTCGCTAACCAAAAAAATGTTATGTAGTTTTTACATATTTTTTATCTTCAATAGCAGCTTGTGCAGCAGCTAATCTAGCGATAGGAACACGGAACGGAGAACAACTTACATAGTTCATACCGATTGAATGACAGAATTTTACTGATTCTGCATCACCACCATGCTCACCACAAATACCTACTTTTAAGTTTGGTTTTGTTTTTCTACCTCTTTCTACCCCAATTTTAATTAATTCACCTACACCAGATTGGTCAATAGATACAAATGGGTCTCCTGATAACAGTTTCAAATCTAAATATTTTGGTAAGAAACCACCGATATCGTCTCTAGAGAAACCGAATGACATCTGAGTAAGGTCATTAGTACCGAAACTGAAGAAATCTGCAACCATTGCCATAGAATCTGCTTTTAGTGCTGCTCTCGGGATTTCTATCATGGTACCAAACATATAAGGGATTTTTTTCACTTTAAGTTTTTCAACTGTTTCTTCGTAAACTCTATCTACGATTACTTTTTGGTGAGTAAGCTCGTGTCTTCCGCAAGTTACAGGAATCATAATTTCTGGGAATGCTTTTACACCTTCTAATTGTAATTCTGCAGCCGCTTCGAAGATTGCTCTTACTTGCATCTCAGTAATTTCTGGATAAGAAACTCCTAAACGTACACCTCTGTGACCAAGCATTGGGTTGTTTTCGTGTAATGCAAGAATTCTTCTATTCAAGATACTCATGCTAACACCTAATTCTTTAGAAAGTTCTTGTAATTTAGCTTTATCGTGAGGTACAAATTCGTGTAAAGGTGGGTCTAGTAATCTGATGGTAACTGCATTTCCTTTCATTACTTCTAGAGTCGCTTTGATGTCTCTCTTCACGAAAGTAAATAACTCATCAAGTGCTGTTTTACGTTCTGATTCAGTGTCACTCATAATCATTTTTCTCAATAAGAATAATGGTTTATCACTACCTTCACCGTAGAACATGTGCTCTGTTCTAAAAAGACCTACACCTTCTGCTCCGAAATAAGTTGCTTGTTCTACATCTTTAGGAGTATCAGCATTAGTTCTTACACCCATTGTTTTGTATTTGTCTACCAAAGTCATTAATTGTTTGTAAGACTGATTTTTATTTAAATCAACATCAATTAATGGTAAAGAACCTTCGTAAACAGTACCTTTAGTACCATTTAAAGAGATATAATCTCCACCTTTTACTTTTTTACCATCTTTGGTTAAGAAATATTTTTCTTTTTCGTGGATAGAAATTTCGCTACATCCAACGATACAACATTTACCCCAACCTCTTGCAACAAGTGCAGCGTGAGAAGTCATACCTCCTTTTGTAGTAAGAATTGCTTCAGATTTGTGCATACCATCTACATCTTCTGGAGATGTTTCTTCTCTTACCAAGATTACTTTTTCGCCTTTAGAAGCCCATTCTACAGCTTCTTCTGAAGAGAATACCACTCTACCAACAGCTCCACCAGGACCAGCAGGTAAACCTTTAGCAATTACTTTATGTGTTTTTTCGATTGCTGGGTCGAACATTGGTAATAATAATTCTACCAATTGATTAGGACCAACTCTCATGATAGCTGTTTCGCCATCAATTTGACCTTCTTTATACATATCAGCAGCCATTTTAACTGCAGAAACACCGTTTCTCTTACCAACTCTACATTGCAACATGTATAATTTACCTTTTTCAATAGTAAATTCGATGTCTTGCATGTCTTTGTAGTGTTTTTCTAATCTTTGTTGAATATCATCCAACTCTTTGTATTGCTCTGGCATAAATTTTTCTAAAGTCACCAAATGTTTACTTTGGTCGTTTTTAGAATATTGGTTAATTGGAGCTGGAGTTCTAATACCTGCTACCACGTCTTCACCTTGAGCATTTACTAGATATTCTCCGTAGAATTTGTTTTCTCCGTTACCAGGGTTTCTGGTGAAAGCAACACCAGTACAAGAATCGTCTCCCATGTTACCGAAAACCATTGCTTGTACGTTTACTGCAGTTCCCCATTCATCAGGAATATTTTCAATTCTTCTGTATTCAATAGCACGTTTTCCGTTCCAAGAAGCGAAAACTGCACCTACACCTCCCATTAATTGTTCCCAAGGATTTTCTGGGAAATCTTGTTTTAGGTGTTTTTTAGTTAATGCTTTAAATTCTTTTACTAATTTTTTAAGATCATCAGCAGACAATTATGTATCTATTTCTACTCCTTTTTCTTTTTTAACTTCTTCTAATATTTCGTCCATAATTTTACGGATTACGATTCCTTTTGCAGGATCCATACCGCCAGCTTTTTCTATTACCACATCTGCATACATCATTACTAATCTTCTGTAAGCATCGTAAGCAAATCTTTCGTCTCCGCTTTCTGCGATAAGTCCTTGGATAGTTTCGTCGTTAAGACCAATATTAAGAACGGTATCCATCATCCCTGGCATAGATTTTCTTGCACCAGAACGAACAGACATTAATAAAGGATTTTTAACATCTCCGAATTTTTTGCCCATTAATTTTTCAACTTGAGCAAGAGCGTCTTTAATTTCTTTTTCTAAAATTGTAGGATATTGTCTTTTGTTTGCATAAAAATATGTACAAACATCTGTAGTAATAGTAAATCCGGGAGGAACAGGAAGTTTCAAGTCTTTGTGACCAGCCATTTCGGCAAGGTTAGCGCCTTTACCTCCTAATAGATTTTTCATAGATTCATTTCCATCTGCTTTTCCGCCTCCAAATGAATAAACATACTTAACATTTTTTGCTGTTGTAGCCATAATATATTTTTTTTGTTTTTTATCAACTTTCGATAAGCAAAATTACAAAGGTCTGTACAATATTAGCGTTAATAAATTACTGACATTTGTCAATTATGACAAATATAATAAAAAATTCACAAAAAAAAGTATTAAAAATTTTTGATTTTGTTTTGAATATTTATTTAATAAAGATAATTAAGTATGAAATAATCATCATGATACATTCTAACTCCCACCGTTCTGGTCTCGAAATTATATTTTCTAGTTCTGAAATGATAATTTGGGGTTCTGAACCTATATTTTGGAGTTGATGAAATAATAATTTGAGGTTGCTAAATCATAATTTATAGTTACTAACTAATAATTTATAGTTCTGAAATCCAAATTTTGGGTTAAAGAAGTCCTTCAGAATATTCTGAAACTCATCTTGAATATTTCTGAACGTGTCTCGATATATTTTTTAATGGATAAAATGAGTATTGGACTTTATAAGGTAAGTAAAAAAATATCCTGCAATGGTTTTGCAGGATAATTTACTTGTATTTTACGTTGTAGGAGGTGTATTATTCGTCTTATTACTGGTTTTACTAAAAAACTGTTTCGTTTCATTTACTTTAGTTTCAAAACCTGGCGATGCAGTACCTGCTTTGTAATTAGTATAAGCATAATCTGTAAGAGCAGCTTGATAATTGTCATAATCATGAAGAATTTTTGCATTTTTAAGCTTGGTAGTTAAGCTATCTAATCTTGTAATAATAGCCTCTAAATTGGTTCTGCTATTAAAATCATTTTCAAACTCTTCCCAATCTACATCTGATGATGACAGTGATGGTTGACTTTTGTGAAAATCATAGATTTTGTTTACAAAAAGTTTGTTTTGTTCATTAATGCTCCCGTACTTTTGGCGGTCTTCTGCACTTAGGTTTACATTAATAATTTGTAATGCCGTTTCTAACTGATTAAGTGCATTTTGTGCATCTGATACCTGTGCAGCGGTAAGATGCGTGTTGTTTAGATTTGTAATTGCCATAATATATTTAATTTAAGGTTTGTCATGGTTAAATAGTTTTTAATGTAATAAGTTATTTTTTTAATATTTCTCCCAATAATTTATTCTGTGCTTCTATGAGTTTTGATATATTGTCTTGGTTTTTTAGTATGTTCTCTAATAACTCTGGTGATTGCATATTTATTGTACCATTTCCGAAATTAACTACTCCATCATTTTTTTCAATCTGGTTATAGTTAGTAAATTTATCATCAAATAATTGATTTATATCAATTTCTAATTCTTTAGCAATATTTCTTAGTAACATAGAATTTGGAATACTTTTATCAGATTCAATACTAGAAATAGTACTTTGGGCAACATCAAGACGTATTGCTAAATCATCCTGAGAAATACCTTTAGCTTCTCTAAATCTCTTTACACGGGTTCCAATACTCATAATATCAATATTTTGTTCAAAAATAACAAAATATCGATGATGTTGAATAAAAAAATTATATATTTTTACAAAAAATAAACTGATGACCAATAAAAACACCTTCAATATCATCCTCTTTGAGCTTATTCCTGAATAATTATTTAATGATTTGGAATTATTCAGGTAAACAATATTCTCATTACAAATCATTCCACACAAAAACCAATTTTCAATAAAAACATAAATAAATGAAAAAAATAACAATTATTTTTGGTGTTATTTTTATTATTGTAATTTCAGTGTTATCTTGTCGAAACGAAGATGTGTATAACTCTGTACTGCAAAATAAAGAATATGCCTCTAAATCTCCTTGGAAAGAAGACCAAGTGTATATTAAAAATGTAAAATCTGTTTTCGAAAAATATGCCAATCAAGGCTATTTTGAAAACAAATACGGACAAGTATATTGGGATTATGCCATGTCTTTTGGTAAATTTGACGAGAGTTTTTTGGTAGTACCCATTGTTAAAAAAAATAAAGTAGCTACGGTAATGAAAGTCATTAGAAATAACGACAGAATTTTTCTATTAGAGCAAAAAGATTCTAATCTTATTTCTTTTTTTGATGATCTTATAAATCGTAAATTAGAAAAATTTTATGAAGAACAAATATTACCCACAAGTAGTGCAGAAAAAGGTAAGATAGAAAAAATAGCTACAGATTCTTATGTATGCACCTATAGAACGATTACAGTAGGCTGCTTCGAAACCGAAATAAACTGTACTCCTATAAGTAGAACCGTTAGTTCTTGTCAGTTATCAGATACTTTAGATGATGATTATATAAACACAGATCCACCTGGCGAAAATGGCAGCGGTGGTGGTTCTGGACAAGGATTGCCATATCCTAACCAAAATACTGACCCGTGTGCTACTATTAAAGCACAAAATGAAAGTACAAATTATAAAATCAAACTTAACGAGTACAATAAAGCCTCGAATTTTAGTGAAAAGAAAGAAAAAGGTTTTTATGAAACAAAAGATGGTTGGTTTTATAGTTTAGAGCAATCTCAATCTACTTCATCTTCAGATGGTTTAAAAATCCCTATATCTAGCGATATTAAAGGATATACACATACCCATTTGAATGATTATGAAGACGGAACTACGGATGAAAATGGAACTCCGGTTATAAGACAACCTATAAGAATGTTCTCTCCTGCAGATGTAAACGCATTGATGGAATTAGCAAAGCTTCAATCTAATGGCAATTACGGAGGATTATACGGAGTAATGTTATCAAGCTCTGGGAATTACACCATAAAATTTACAGGAACAGCTGCTGATATTAAAACAGGGTTTGATACTGATGATTGGAGAGAAGATTATAAAAAATTTGTGCAAAAAGAATCTGGGAGTTTAGAAAAGAAATTTTTACGATTTTTATCTGAAAAAATGGGAGTAAAAGGGATATCCCTTTTCAAAAATAACAGTGATGGAAAAACACAAAAAAAATCACTAACTTCGAATAACAATGTACAAACAACAGATTGCCCTTAATTATTAAAAATATAGAAAAATGAAAAATATTATACTAATAATAATCTTATTTATTACAGGTGTTTCTTGCAAAGCACAGACGACTATATCTTTAGAACAAGCATATCAGTATAGTAAATCTGATGATGGAATACCAGAAACAGTAACTTATGTAAAAGATATTAACAATAGGCTAGATCAGTTCGTAGGAACTTGGAAGGGGTCTTATAATGGAAAAAATTATGAATTTAATTTTGTGAAAAAAATCTATTATGGAAGTTATAGTATTAAATGGGATCAATTAATAGGAAGAATTTTAATTAAAGATGGTAATGGAAATATTATCTACAATACAATGAATGAGGTTGATGATAACACTATGTTTTGGGGGAATCAAATGCAAGCAAAAACATATGTAATGAGCTTTATAAAAGATTCATATTGTAACGGAGGAGGAGATGTATTTATAGAGGTAAGTAAATATGATTCTAAAAAAATGTATTTACATTTTGATAAGGATGGTGGTCTTTATAATCCTGCAAAATGTCCAAATTATGATACTTACGTTCCATTATTGCCAAAAGATAAAATAGTTTTAACCAAACAGTAAAAATAAAAGCTCTGCAAATCTGCAGAGCTTTTTTTCTTAATACCTAAAAAGAACACTTCCCCAAGTAAAACCACTACCAAAAGCGGTAAGGCAAACCAAGTCTCCTTTTTTCACTTTTCCTTCGTCTAGCGCTTCGCAAAGTGCAATAGGAATAGAAGCTGCGGTGGTATTACCATATTTTTGGATGTTATTGTAAACTTTATCATCTGGCAATCCCATTTTTTGTTGTACAAACTGAGAAATCCTTAGATTAGCCTGATGTGGAATAAACATATCTAAATCTGCTGGTTTTTTACCCGCATTGTTTAATGCTTCCATCAAACTTTCAGGAAATCTGGTTACCGCATGTTTGAAAACGAAATTTCCGTTCATAAGTGGATAAAGCATATCTTTTGTAATTACTTCTGGCTCGGTAAGCAATCTATCTGACCAACCGTACTTTGTTCCGCCAAATTTCACGGCTAATTCTTCGGCATATTTTCCTTCAGAATGTAGATTAATGGCAAGAATTCCTTCTTCGTTTTCGTCTTCTGTAGCTGATAAAATTACAGCACCTGCTC
>JADHED010002528.1_pt1 | contig 12599 bp, 5 predicted proteins | sample 8952041 | NCBI WGS metagenome assembly JADHED01 (sample SAMN16124423, study PRJNA663239) | bioreactor sludge metagenome | isolation source: sludge (control) | place: India:Bengaluru | collected 2018-09-08
ACGTGTAGCCGTTGAAGAACTCGAGCGTGTTGTAGGTGTCCACCGAGCCCCACAGCAGGCCGAAGTACTGCGCGAGGGAGGGCAGCGTGATGACGACGCGCGCGGTGCCGACGGCGCCAGTGGAGCCCGAGGTGATGTAGGTGGTGGTGTCGACGCCGTTGGGCTGGTCGGGCGCACCGAAGCCCGTGCCGTTGTCGCCCGAGAGGAACGGCGCGGCATACTGGCCGCCCACGGACCCCTGCACGGCCTGGGCGTTCGTCTGGAACGCGATGTCGATGGCGGTGCTGGGGCTGACGCCGCCACCCGCGCCGAGAGCCAGCCAGTTGAGGTTGTCGCGCACCACGCCCGGCACGTTCGGCGCGCCGCCCACGCTGCTGATGATGAACAGATCCGCATCGGCACGGCCCGCGCCAAGCGCCACCAGGATCGCGGCGGCCAGAATCGTCTTCTTCACTGTCGAATCCCCCTCACAGGGGCCGCAAGTTGCGGAACCCCGGAACGTCGTTGCCGATGGTGACGGAGCCACCTGGGCTTTCGGGCCCGCATCCGTCTCCGTCCCCGTCTCCCGCAGCCCTGTAACCAAGTTCGATGCCAACTGCCTGGGAAACGGCGATTTCCACGAATCGCCATGATTTGGCGTCTACGGCGGCAATCGCGTGCGGCAACGGAACACCGAAAGTCTGATCAATAGACGACAAAAGTTCACCGAAGCCCTGCCCAGCCAGACTTCCAGCCGGCGCAACCCACGCTGCGGCCCCGCCTCCCTCCTCCCACGAAACGCGACGCGCCCGGCGGGGGAGGCCCCCGCCGGGCGCGGCAGAGTCGCGATCGCGTGGAGGCCTAGCGGCGCCGACGCACGGCGCCGGCAAGGCCGAGCAGCCCCGCGCCGAGCATCAGCATCGTCGCGGGCTCGGGAACCGGCGGGTTGCCTGCCACCACGTAGACCTGATCGATCACCACGTCCTTCGCCGGGAAGCCGTTGGTATTGAACACGAAGTCGACGCTATACGTGCCGGGCGTCAGGTAGGTCGCCCCGGCGAAGGTCTGCCAGGTGGCGACAGGACGCACGCTGACGGCGTAGTTCGCCAGGACCACGGTGGCAATCACGCCCGAGAAAGTGGCGTCGTTGGCGTTGGCGTAGCCGTTGCGCGGCGCGTAGGCGCTGAACCCGATCTGGTACAGACCCGCCGTGGACACCGTGATCTGCTGCGACAGGCTCTGGTTCGTGGCAAAGTCCGTCACGAAGTAGGCAGCACGCTGGCCCACCGGGTCGGGCGAGTTCGTCGGAGCGTTGTTCGGTGGCACCGCCTCACCAAAGGCTCCTGTGGGATACGCCGACGCCGAGTTGTAGAAGATCGCAACTGGCGGATAGCCCTGCCCGTCGGTGCCCCCGATTGTCCAGTTGGCCAGGCCGTCCGAACCGAGTTCGAAGCTGCCGTTCAACACCAGATTCGACGCGGCCGCGGGCCCGGCGCCAAGCGCCACCAGCATCATCGCGGCCAGAATCGTCCTCTTCACTGTCGAACTCCCCTCGCAGGGCCGCAAGTTGCGGAGCCCCGAAACGTCGTTGCCGATGGTGGCGGAGCCGCCTGGGCCTGCAGGCCCAGCCATCTGCCTCCGTCCCCGCGACACGCATAACCAAGGTTGATGCCAACTGCTCGAGAAGCTGCGACTTCGAAGAATCCGCTGATTTGGCGTCCTCGGACGCAGCCGGTCGCGGCAACGGGCCACTAAAAGTCCGAGTCTTAGGCGACAAAAGGTCGCACAGCTCGCGCCCAGCCAGACTGCCGCGCGTCCCGACGGGGCTCCGCACCGCAGCGATCGCGCCTCAAGAAACAGGCCATTCACGCTGCCTGGCGTTCCGGCCGAATACTGTCGAGAAGGGCACGCACCAGGGCCGTGCCCCGGCCGTTGACACCCGAGCCGTCTGTCCATAGTCTGGGGCTCGCGCTCTGCCCCTCGAACCCATCGCCGTGCCCGACACCCCGGTCGCCGCCAGCACGCTGCCCCCGCCCGTCCGGCCTTTACGCTCCGGTTGGCCCCTCTGGGCCGCCGGGCTCGTGCTGCTCGCCGTCTACGCCCCCACCGTCAGCTGGCTCTTCAGCCGCTGGACCCTGAGCGTCTGGCACCACGCCCACGGCCTGCTCATCCCTCCGGTGGTGGCCTACGTCTGCTGGCAGGCCCTGAAGGACTTCGACGGCCCGCCCGTCGCGCCAAGCCCCCTGGGCTGGCTGCTCGTCGTCCCCGCGCTCGCCCTGCACGTGCTCGACACCGCCCTGCACACGCAGCTGCTCTCGGCCGCCTCCCTCGTCCTCCTGCTGCCGGGCCTGTCGCTGCTCGTGCTCGGCGTGCCGCGCACGCTCACCATCGCGTTCCCGCTGGCGTTCCTGGCCTTCATGCTGCCCATCCCGCTCGCCGCCACCGAGCGCATGCACCTGGCCCTGCGGCACGTCGCCGCCGACGCTTCCACCTGGCTGGTGCCCCTCCTGGGCATCCCCGCCTACGTCGAGGGCACCACCATCCACCTCGCGCGCGCCACGCTCGAGGTGGCCGACGCCTGCAGCGGCTTCTCCACGCTCTACGCCGCCATGGCCGTGGCGTTCCTCACCGCCTACTCGGTGCGCAGCTGGGCGCGCCGCGTTGCCGTGATCGTGCTCGCCGCCCCCATCGCCATTGCCGCCAACATCGTCCGCGTGGTGCTGCTGGTGGCGCTGGTGCAGTGGCAGGGCACCGACGTGCTCGCCACCTCGCTGCACACGCTGTCGGGTATGCTCACCTTCGTGCTGGCGCTGCCGGTGATCTTCTGGATCGGCCGCGACCCGGTCCGCCGCTGATGCGCGCCTCCCCACGCTTCGCCCTGCCGGCGCTCTGCCTGTCGCTCGTGGCGCTCGTCCCCACGGTCGTCCACAACTACCTCGGCCTGCGCGTGGACGACGGGGTGCGGGCGGCGACGGTGGTGCCGGAGGTGCCCGGGCTGCGGCGCGCGCCCACCAACCGCTCCGCGCTGTGGGCGAAGACGCAGTTCGACAGCGACGACTTCGCCGAGTTCACGTTTCCCACGCCGCGGGGCGAGGTGAAGCTGACGGTGATCCGCTCCTACGACGCCAAGGCGCTGTATCACCACCCCGAGAACGCCGTCGCCTACGGCAAGGGCCTGGAGCCGGTGGAGCTCACCCACCTGGCCGACGCGCCGGAGGTGCCCGTGCACCGCCTGGTGCCCGACCCCACGAACCCGGACGCCGACGCCCGGCTCGAGGCGCGGTATGCGCTGCTCTATGGCGGCGAGTTCGTCGGCAACCCGTACTGGGCCCAGCTGGCCCGGGCGCCGCAGCTCCTGACGCGCGGCCGCATCCCCATGACGCTGCTCTTCGCCGCGGGCCCGCCGCCGGCGCGGGGCGAGGCCGTCGGCCCGACCGAGCGCGTGCTGGCCGCCGCGGTGGCGAGCGTGAAGGGACAACTGACACCCGCCGTGGCCTCGCCGCCCCGCCCATCCCCATGACGGCGCCCCCCGGACCCTCCAAGCCATCCCGGCACAACGGCCTGATCGTGGGCGAGTGGTCGGCGCTCACGCTGGTGGCCGCCACCGTGGCCACCCTGGTGGACGCCTACCTGCTCGACCGCAAGATCGGGCTCTTCACGGGCGGCTTCCTGGCCGACGTCCACCTGGCGGGCGTGCTCGAGCGTGCCTGGTTCGTCGCGAACTCGCTGCTGGGCGACGCCGGGACGCTCGGCATGATCGTCGCCCTGGTGCTGTGGATCTGCGCGACGCTGCAGCTGCGCCCGGCCGGCCGCGTGCTCTTCACGCTGGGCTTCGCGCTGCTGCCGGTGGCCTGGTTCGACGTGGTGTCCTACCAGATTCACCAGTACATCGGCGACATCTTCAACCTCGGGGTGCTCTTCGACCTGTCGGGCCGCAGCATCCGCGAGTTCCTCGCGGTGGCCGGGCCGCAGATCGGCGTGTTCGTGGGCCTGCTGCTGGCCGGCGCCGCCGCCATCTTCGCCGTGGCGTGGGTGCTGAACCGCGTGCTGCCGCTCATCGAGGGCGACGACGAGTTCCGCTGGTCGCGGGGGCGACTGGTGGCGAAGCTCGCCCTCACCCTCTTCGTCGCCAGCATCGTCGTGACGACGGCGGCGCGTGCCGCCGACGAGCTGGTGGAACGTGGCCTGTCGCGCAAGCTGTCGGGCGTGCTGGTGACCCGCCTCGCCCAGTTCGCCACCGACGTGGACCGCGACGGCTACGGCCTGCTCAGCCGCCCGCCCGACCCGGCGCCCTTCGACGCCGCCATCCGCCCCTACGCCATCGAGGTGCCGGGCAACGGCATCGACGAGAACGGCGTGGGCGGCGACCTGCCGGTCGACGCGGCGCGCTACGACGAGGCCCCGCCGGAGGCGCCGCGGTTCGCGCGGCAGCCGCCGGTGATCTTCGTGATCCTCGAGACGGTGCGCGCCGACGTCATCGAGCAGCGGCGCGACGAGCGCGAGATCACGCCTTTCCTGAACGCGACGGCGCGCGCGGGGTCGTTCTCGGGGCGCGCCTTCTCCCACAACGGCTGGACCATCGGCTCGCGCTTCCACTCGTTCACCGGCAGCCTGGGCGGGCGTCGTCGGGTGACGAGCCTCATCGACGACTTCAACGCGAATGGGTACGAGACGGCGTTCTTCTCGGGCCAGGACGAGAGCTTCGGCGCGGAGTTCGACGTCGGGTTCACCCGGGCCAGCGTGCCCTACGACGGCCGGCAGGACATCGACCTGCGCTTCTCCGCCTCCACGAGCCCCGGCAGCCTCGGCGTGCCCCACCAGGTGGTGGAGCAGCGGATTCGCGAGTGGCTGTCGCGTCGCGACCGCGGCCGCCCGCTCTTCCTCCACGTGAACCTGCAGGAGACGCACTACCCCTACAACCACGCGCGGATGGAACCGCTGTTCAGCACGCTGAGAATGTCACCGCGCGACATGCGCCCGGGCCGGCGCGCCGACATCGAGGCGATCTACGCCAACGCGGCCGCGAACGTGGATGGCGCGCTCGGCCGCATTACGGCCGCCGTGCGCGAGCACACGGGCCAGGCACCGCTCTTCGTGGCCATCGCCGACCACGGCGAGAGCCTGTTCGACGATGGGCTGCTGGGGCACGGGATCGCGCTCACCGACATCCAGACGCGGGTGCCGTTGATCGTCTCTGAGCCCGGGTGGCGGATCCCGGAGCCCTTCGGGCAGGTGGACCTGCGCGACTTCGTGTGGCACGTGCTGGGCGCGCATCCCGAGACGCCGGTGGCCGACGCCACGCACCTGGACGGCCAGAAGGTGGTGCTGCAGTACATGGGCGACCTGCGCACTGCGCGGCAGATCGCGCTCGTGACGTCGCGGGGCCGCATCCGCGTGGACTTCCACGAGCGCGAGGTCGACTACTACAGCGGCCAATGGGCGCCGCTGTCGTCGCTGTCGGGCGAGGCGGAGGCCGACGTGCGGCGACTCATACACCGATGGGAAGCGGCCGTGCGAGCGGGCGCTGCACGATAGGCCCGACCGTGCCACGGCAGCGCTCCCTGCTCGCCCGCCTGCTCGCCGACACCGGCGACGGCTCGCGCCCGGCGGTGGTGTCACCGGGCCGCACCGTTTCGCGCTCGGCGTTGCTCGACGAGGCGGGGCGGGTGGCGGCCGCGATTCGGGCCGCCGGCGTGCTCGAGCCCGAATCGCGGGTCGGCTTGCTCCTGGATCGCGGCCCGGAGTGGTTCGCCGCCGCGCTCGGCGCCTGGGGCGCCGGCACCGCGTGGGTGCCGGTGTCCACCGAGTGGCCGACCGCCCGCAGCCGCCAGGTGCTCGCCGACGCGGGCGCGTCCCTCGTGCTGACGACGGACAGGCACGCGACGGCCGCGGGCAAAGCCTGGGATGGCCCACTCGTGTCCCTCGACGGCCCGCTCCCCGTCGCGGACCGCTCCGCGCTGTCGGTGCCCGACGCCGGCCTGCTGGCGTACGTCCTGTACACGTCGGGATCCACGGGCCGCCCGAAAGGGGTGGCCGTCGAGCACGGCAGCATCGCCAACTACGTCGAGCTGTGCCTCGACCTGCTGCCGCTGCGGACCGGCGAGGGCGTGCCGCTCTTCGCGTCCCTCGCGTTCGACTTCACGCTCACCAGCGCGCTCGTGCCACTCGCCGCCGGTGAGCCGGTCCACGCATTCCCAGGGGCATCGGCCATCCAGGACGTCGCCGCGGCGATGGACGATGGGCGGCGCTTCAGCCTGATCGTGGGGACCCCGAGCCAGGCCGAGGTGCTCTTCTATGAGCTGGCCCGGCACGAACGCGCAGTTCCGCCGGGGGCCCTCGTGCTCGCGGGCGAGGTGCTGCGCGCCGCCACCGTGCGCGCCTGGTGGGAACGCTGGCCGGGGCTGCCCTTCTTCAACCTGTACGGCCCCACCGAGACCACCGTCGCCTGTACCTTCCACCGGGTGCGGGCGGCCGACCTGGACGCGGCGAGCATTCCCATCGGGCGTGCCACCCCCGGCTCGACCGCGTTCGTCCTCGACGCGCGGCTCGCGCCGGTGCCCGCGGGCCAGCCCGGCGAACTGTGCATGGGTGGCTGCCAGGTGGCCCGTGGGTACCTCAACCAACCAGCGCTCACCGCGAGCCGCTTCGTGCCGGACCCCACCGCTGGAGGCCGTGGAGGCCGGCTCTATCGCACGGGCGACCTCGCGCGCATCGACGAAGCGGGCGACATCGAGTTCCTGGGCCGCATCGACCGCCAGGTGAAGGTCCGCGGCCACCGGATCGAGCCGGCCGAGGTGGAGGGCGCGCTGCTCGCCATCGACGGGGTCGAGGCGGCGGCCGTGCTGGCCCGCGAACTCCCGCAGCAGGACATGCTGCTCGTGGCGTTCGTCGCGGGGGCCGGCGTCCCGGGCTCCGACGTCCTGCGGGCCCAGTTGCAGCGCGTCCTGCCCCCCTACATGGTGCCCGCGCGCATCACCACGATGCGGGCCCTGCCGTTCACCGACAGCGGCAAGGTCGACGCCACCGCCCTGCTCGCCCGGGACGCCACCGGCCCCGCGGGCGAACCGCCCCCCACCTCGCCACTCGGCCACCTCCTCGCGGCCTGCCGGAGCGTGCTGGGCAGGCGGGATGTCACCGAAGCCGACGGCTTCCTCGCGCTCGGCGGTGATTCCCTCGCGGCGGCTCGCGTCGGGGCGCGCCTGCGCGCCGCGGGCCTGGCGCTGCCCCTCGACGCGTTCCTCCGCGCCACGACGCTCGGGGACCTGGCCACGCACGTTGTTCCAGCCGCCGCGCCAACCCCGCCTGAACGGCCGGCCCCTCAGCATGCCCTCTCGGGCTGGCGGGAACTGAGCTCGGGCCAGCAGCGCCTGCTGTTCCTGTGGCTGGCCGCGCCAGCCGACCCCGCTTACAACGTCCCGGCCGCCCTGTCGCTCGACGGCCCGCTGGACGAGGCCGCGCTGCGCACGGCCATCACGGCCCTCGCGACCCGGCACGCGATGTTGCGCGCGCGCTTCGACGTGCCAGGCGGGCACCCCCGCCAACGGGTCGACCTGCATGGCCCGGGGCTCGACGTCCTCGACGTGCCCGGCGCCGCACGCGAACAGGCGCTGCTCGACTGGGGCAACCGCCCGTTCGACCTCCTCGCGGGGCCGCCGTCGCGTTTCGTGCTGTTGCGCCACGACCCGTCATCAGCCACGTTGCTCGTCTGCGCCCACCACATCGTCGTGGACCGGTGGTCGATGGACACGATCCTGGCAGAGCTGGCCGCGCTGTACGTGGCAGCACGGGCCGGGGCGCCCGCCGACCTGCCGCCATTGCCGGCGAGCTTCGCCGACCACGTCGATGCGGAGCGCACGCTCGCACCGGCCGGCGACGATGAGGCCTACTGGCGCGAGGTGACGGCGGAACCGCCCACACGCCTGCTGCCGGACCGCGTCCAGGCCGGCGACCACCGGGCCGCGGTCGCCGTGCGGAAGCTTCGCCGATCGGGCGAGTTCCGCGACGCGTGCCGGCGCCTGGGCCTCACCCCGTTCATGGGCTTCGTCGCGCACGTGGCGCGCTGGCTCGCGCACGCCACCGGACGCGAAGAGGCGTGCTTCGGCACGATCGAGGCCGGCCGCACTGCCCCGGCGCTGGACGCCGTCGTCGGCTTCTTCGCGAACACCGTGCCCCTGCGCGTGCCGGTGGACGACCGGCTCGACTGGCAGGCGCACGCGCTCCGGGTCCGCGACCTGCTCCTCGAATCCTCGCGGCGCACCCTGCCGTTCGCGCGCGTGGTCGAGTTGGCGCGCGCTGCGCACGGCCATGCGGGCGCCACCGACTTCGACGTGGTGCTGGTGATCCAGAACACGCCGCGCGCGCCGGCAGCCTGGCCCGAGCTGCGAGTGACCGCCGCCGGCGTGCCGTTGGCCTCCGCGAAGTTCCCGCTCACGCTGAGCGTGGAGCCGGACGAGGCCGACGGCCTCAGGTTCGAAGCCGAGTACCGCGCAGCCAGGTTCGAGCACGCCACCGTGGAGGCGTGGCTGCATCACCTCGAGGCGGCCATCGAGGCGGCCATCGACACGCCGACGCTGCCACTCGCCAGGTTGCGGGATGCCGTTGCCAGCGGCCCGGGCCCGGCCGGTCAACTGCCGAGGCAGGTGCCCGTGACGATGACCGTCAGCGGCCCCCTGGCCCCGGTCACGCCCACCGAGCCCATCGGAGGAGACCACCAACCCGCGGACGACACGGAGCGCCGCCTCGCCGGAATCTGGGCCGAACTGCTCGGCGCCCCCGTGACCTCGCGACAGGCCCACTTCTTCGAAGCCGGCGGGCACTCGCTGCTCGCCGCACGGCTGGCGTTCCGGATCCAGCAGGAGTTCGGCGTGCGGCTGCCCGTCACCCTCGCCCACACGCACGGCACCCTTGCCTCGCTGGCCAGCGCCATTGACGCCGCGCGACGCGACACGACGAACGCCTCCGCGAGCCCCATCCGCCGGCGCACGAGGCCCACGCCTCCGGCGGGCGCGCCTTCGGCCGATAATCCCTCCGATTGAGCCGCAGCCCTGGCGCGGCCGTCCGTCCACCCATGATCGAGCGCCAGCCCGCGTCCTTCGGCCAGGAGCAGATGTGGCTGCTCGACCGGCTCGAAGGCGCGGGCGCGGCCTACAACGTGCCCATCGTGGTGCGCGTCTCGGGCCGCCTCGAACCGCCGGCGCTGCGTGCGGCCCTGCGCCAACTGGCCACCCGGCACGAGGCACTGCGCACCACGCTGCGCTTCGACGCGGGTCGGGTCGAGCAGGTGGTGCACCCGGCGGCGCAGTCTGAGCCGACGCTCGAGGTGGTGGAGCACGCGGCCACCGGCTGGGCCGCCGACGCCGAGGCGCGGGCACGCGTGCCGTTCCGCCTCGACGACCTGCCGCTCGTCCGATTCGTCCTCTACCGGCTCGCACCGGACGACCACGTGCTGCTGGTGATCGGTCACCACGTGGTGATCGACGGCTGGTCGCAGCAGGTGCTGCTCGACGACCTGTGCCGTCTCTACGACGCCGTCGCGAGCGGTCACCCCGGCCAGGCCGACGAGCTCCCGGTCCAGTACGCCGACTACGCAGTGTGGCAGCGCGAGCAGATCGACGCGCTTCGCGAGCGTCACGGCCCGTGGTGGCGCGCGCAGCTCGGCGCCAGCCCGCTCTCCATCGACCTCCCCGTGGATCGGCGACGCGGCGCGGCGCGGTCGTGGACGGGCGGGCGCGTGACCGCCGACCTGCCGCCGGCGCTGGCGGCCGCCCTCGACCGGCTGGCTCGCGCGTGGCGGACGACGCGCACCTCGCTGGTGACGGTGGCCTTCGGCCTGCTGCTCTCGCGGCTGTCGGGCGCGCGCGAGGTCGTGGTCGGCGTCCCGGTGGCCGGGCGCACCCACCAGGAACTGGACTCGCTGATCGGCTACTTCGTCAACACGCTGCCGATCCCGGTCCGCGGGGAGCCCGGCGCGAGCTTCGCCCGCCTGGTCGAGGCCTACGACCGGCTGTGGGCCGAGGCCAGCCTGCACGCCGGCCTGCCGTTGTCGGCCATCGTCGAGACGCTGCCCCCGGGGGCCGGCACCCTGTCGGCGGTCTGCGCGGTGGAACACGGCGCGCCATCGGCACAGGGCACGCTGCGCTGGACGGCGGATCCGCACGCGCTGCACACCGGCACGGCGAAGTTCGACCTGACCCTGTCGGTGGATGTCGGGTCGTCCGGCGGGGTGGCACGGCTGGAGTACCGGAGCGAGGCGTTCGAGGCGGCCACGGCCTCGGCGTGGCTGGGCCAGTTCCTGCGGCTGCTCGAGTCTGCGGTGTCGGCCCCCGACCAGGCCGCTGATCGGCTCGCCGCCATGGACGAGGCCACGGCGGCCGAGGTGCTGGCGTTCGGGGCACCGGGTGGATCACCGGGTTCCGCGGGGCACTCGGTTCCCGCGGTGTTCGCCGCCCGCGTGGCCGGCTCGCCCTCGGCCCCCGCACTCACGGCCGGCGAGCAGCACCTGAGCTATGCCGAGGTGCAGCGGCGCGCGACGCGGCTCGCCCGCGCGCTGCAGGCAAGGGGCGTGGGCGCCGAGGCGCGGGTGGCCCTGCTGCTCGACCGGACGGTCGACCTGCCGGTGGCACAACTGGCCGTGCTGCTGGCGGGCGCGGCCTACGTGCCGCTCGACCCCACGCTGCCCGAGGCGCGGCTCCGGTTCCTGCTCGACGACGCGGCGCCGCTGGCGGTGCTCGCCCACGAGCGCCACCTCGCGGTGCTGCCGGGCGAGTGGCGCGATCGCGCGATGTGCCCCGGCGAGGACGCGGGCGCTGACGCGGACCAGGGGCATGACGCCGCGTTGCCCGACGTGGCACCCGGGATGCTGGCCGCCCTGCTCTACACGTCGGGCTCCACGGGCACCCCGAAGGCCGTGGCAGTGACGCACGGCAACATCGTCGCGCTCGTGGACGGTCTGGCCGCCATGCGCCCCGGCCCGGGAGACGTGACGCTGCTCGCGTCGGCCATCTCGTTCGACGCCGCCACGTTCGAACTCTGGGGCGCGTGGCTGACCGGGGCGCACTGCTGCATCGCGCCGTCCGCGCAGCTGTCGATCGGGGACCTGGAGTCGCTGGTGACGCGCCACGGCGTCACCGTGTTGTGGCTGACCGCGGCTTACTTCAACCTGGTGGTCGACGCCGCCCCCGAGGTGCTCGCCCGGGTGGGTCGGGTGGCCACGGGCGGCGAGGCCCTGTCGGTGGCGCACGTGGTGCGCGCCCAGGCGGCCTGCCCGGGCACCCAGTTCTTCAACGGCTACGGGCCCACCGAGACCACGACGTTCGCCTGTTGCTGGCCCATCCCGCGCGGCGTCACGGAGGCCTGGCCCAGCATCCCGCTCGGGCGTCCGCTGCCGCACGTGCGGCTGCACGTGGTGGACGAGCGTGGCACGCCCGTGCCGCCGACGCAGCCCGGCGAGTTGCTGATCGGCGGCGCCGGCGTCACCCGCGGCTACTGGCGCCGGCCCGGCCCCACGGCCGCGGCGTTCCGGCCGTCGCCGCTCGGGCCGCCGGGCGAGCGCGTGTACGACACGGGGGACCGCGTCCGCTGGCGCAGCAATGGCACGCTGGAGTTCCTCGGCCGCCGCGACGGCCAGGTGAAGCTCCGGGGCCTCCGGGTGGAACTGGGCGAGGTGGAGGCCGCGCTGCGCGACCTGCCGGAGGTGGCCGATGCCGCCGTCGTCCTGGCCGAGGACGCGAACGGCGAGAGGCGCCTCGTGGCCTACGTCCGGCCAACCGGTTCGGCGAGGCCGGAGGCGAGCGCCGTCATTCAACTCCTCGCCCGCCGCCTCCCGAGCTACATGGTGCCGTCGAGCCTCACCTGGCTCGATGACCTGCCTCGCAGCGCGCAGGGCAAGGTCGACCGGCGCGCGCTGCCCGCGCCGGCCGATACGGCGTCGGCCGACCCGGATCCGCCGGCGACGCCGACCGAGCGGGTGGTCGCGGCGATCTGGGCGGAGTTGCTCGGGCGCCCGGTCGTGTCGCGCCGCGCCACGTTCTTCGCCCTCGGCGGCCACTCGCTGCTGGCCGCGCGCATGGTGTTCCGCCTGCACCACGAGTTGGGCATCGATCTGCCGCTCTCGGCCGTGCACACGCACGGCACGGTGGCCGGGTTGGCGGCCCTGGCGGCCGGCGCCACCGCAGAGCCCGTGCCGACGTCGACACCGCTCCGACCGCGCCCGCGCGCCGTGCCAGCCGGCGCGGCCCCGGAAGCGTTGCCCGCCTCGTTCGGGCAGGAGCAGATGTTCCTGCTCGACCGTTTCGAGGGCGCCGGCGCGGCCTACAACGTCCCCACCCTCCTCCACGTGCGGGGACCGCTCGACGTCGGGCGTCTCGAGGCGGGCATCCGCGCGCTGCTGGCGCGCCACGAGGTCCTGCGCACCACGCTCGCGCTGGTCGAGGGTCGCGTGCTGCAGCAGGTCCACGCGCTGCCTGGCCCCGGGTGCCCCGCCCAGTGGCTGGAGATGGTCCCCAACGCGCGGGTGCCGGACTGGGAAGGCGACGCGAGGCGACGGGCCGCCGAGCCGTTCGCCCTCGACCGCCTGCCGCTCGTGCGCTTCACGCTTTACCGGCTCGCGGTCGAGGGCGAAC
>JADHED010002529.1_pt1 | contig 12597 bp, 24 predicted proteins | sample 8952041 | NCBI WGS metagenome assembly JADHED01 (sample SAMN16124423, study PRJNA663239) | bioreactor sludge metagenome | isolation source: sludge (control) | place: India:Bengaluru | collected 2018-09-08
TGAAATCTGTAGAAGAGTTACTCGCTTAATAAGAACATTAAATCGCTTAACACGATGAACATCATTGTAAAACCGATCATCACGGAGAAAATGACAGCCATAGGCGAGAAGCTTCAGCAATATGGTTTTATCGTTGACAAACGTGCTAACAAGATCCAGATCAAAAAGGCCATCAACGACCTTTACGGGGTAAAAGTGAGCACGGTAAACACGATGAATTATGATGGAAAGCGTAAGTCACGCTTTACTAAAACAGGAGTTATTGCCGGAAAAACATCTGCCTTCAAGAAAGCAGTTGTGACTTTGGCTGAAGGTGAAACTATTGATTTTTTCAGCAACATTTAGATAAATGGCTTTAAAGAAATTCAAACCCACAACCCCCGGTCAACGCTTCAAAATCATCAGTGCGTTTGACGATATCACTGCCAGCACGCCTGAAAAGTCGCTGGTCGCCCCGGCAAAGAGTTCCGGTGGACGTAACAACAATGGTAAAATGACCGTAAGAAACATTGGGGGTGGTCATAAACAGAAGTACAGAATCATCGACTTCAAGCGTGACAAAGAAGGCATTCCTGCTGTTGTGAAGACGATTGAGTATGACCCTAACCGCACTGCCCGCATTGCCCTGGTATTTTATGCCGATGGTGAGAAGAGATACATTGTTGCACCAAACGGACTGAAAGTTGGTCAGGAGATCAACGCCGGAAAGGGAATTGCACCCAATGTAGGCAACACATTGTTTTTGAGTGAAATACCTTTTGGTACCATCATTCACAATGTGGAGCTTCGTCCCGGACAAGGAGCCAAAATGGCACGAAGCGCAGGAAGCTATGCCCAGTTGATGTCGAGAGATGGTAAATACGCCATTTTGAAGATGCCATCAGGCGAGACCCGCATGGTGTTGCAGGCCTGCAAAGCCACGATTGGTATGGTATCCAATGTTGACCACAACCTCGAGAAATCGGGCAAGGCAGGTCGCAGCCGTTGGTTAGGACGCCGTCCGCGGGTGAGGGGTGTTGTAATGAATCCTGTTGATCACCCGATGGGTGGTGGTGAAGGCCGTGCAACCGGAGGTCACCCCAGATCAAGGAAGGGTATTCCGGCCAAGGGTTACAAGACCCGGAGCAAGAAGAATGCTTCCGACAGGTATATCATTGAAAGAAGAAAGAAATAGTATAACCAGGTAGAAAAAATCATACAATGAGTCGTTCGCTTAAAAAAGGTCCATACATCCATTATAAACTCGAAAAAAGGGTAATGGATAACGTTGAATCCAACAAGAAAACTGTGATCAAAACCTGGTCGAGAGCCTCGATGATAGCACCTGAGTTTGTTGGACAAACGATAGCTGTTCACAACGGGAATAAATTCATTCCTGTGTATGTAACAGAGAATATGGTAGGTCACAAGCTTGGTGAGTTTGCGCCAACGCGTATCTTCAGAGGCCATGCTGGTAAAAAAGATAAAGGTAAAAAATAAAGAAAAGGGAAACAATGGGAGCTAGAAAACACCTGAGAGCTGAGGAAAGAAAAGAGGCTCGGAAGACCCAATACATGGCAGCTTTGAACGATATTCCAACCTCACCGAGGAAAATGCGTTTGGTTGCTGATATGATTCGCGGTAAGAATGTGGAGGTGGCATTGTATGCGCTTCAGTTTTCACCAAAAGAAGCATCCAAAGGCTTGTACAAACTGCTTCGCTCTGCGATTGCAAACTGGGAAGCCAAGAATGCCGGCGAACGTGTAGATTACAACACACTGTACGTGAAAGAAGTATTTGTGGATGGCGGTGCCATGCTGAAACGTGTGTTGCCTGCACCACAGGGACGTGCACACCGGATCCGCAAGCGTTCAAACCATGTTACCCTGTTGCTCGACACCAGGAAAGCAGCCGAATAAGAAATTTAAGATCAATCCTTTAAGCAATATTTTGAATGGGACAAAAAACGAATCCAATAGGACTTAGGTTAGGAATCATCAAAGGATGGGATTCCAATTGGTATGGCGGAAGAGATTTCTCCGGCAAGCTGGTTGAAGATGACCAAATTCGCAAATACCTGAATGCCCGTCTGGGAAAAGCCGGTATTTCCAAGATTTCTATCGAACGCTCGTTGAAGCTGGTAACAGTAACTATTTCGACAGCCCGTCCGGGAATGATCATCGGAAAAGGTGGACAGGAAGTTGACAAACTGAAGGAAGAGTTGAAAAAACTTACCGGTAAGGAAGTTCAGATCAACATCAGCGAGATCAAACGACCTGAACTTGACGCTTACATCGTGGCAGCAACGATTGCCAAGCAGATTGAGGGACGTATTTCCTTCCGTCGCGCCATCAAAACGGCCATTACATCAAGTATGCGCATTGGTGCCGAAGGGATCAAGGTAATGATATCGGGTCGCGTGGGCGGAGCTGAAATGGCCCGTCGCGAATCATACAAGGAAGGACGTATTCCGCTTCATACCTTGCGTGCCGACATCGACTATGCCCTGGTAGAAGCCCACACCACTTATGGCCGCATTGGCATCAAGGTATGGATCTGCAAAGGCGAAATCTATGGCAGACCCGAACTCGTTCCAAGTACGGTAGGAGGCAATGTGAAGAAAGCAGTGATGCCAAAAACACAAGGTGCCGCTCCCCGTCAGAGAGGAAGACGTAAATAAGTATTTTTCAATTTAATATCCAGTAACAATGTTACAGCCAAAAAAGACTAAGTTCAGAAGACACCAGAAAGGCAGGATGAAAGGCATCGCACAACGCGGACATCAGCTGGCTTTCGGTACATTCGGCATCAAAGCACTGGAAAATGCCTGGCTCACAGGTCGTCAGATTGAGGCCGCCCGTCAGGCAGTTACACGTCATATGAAACGTGAAGGCCAAATTTGGATCAGGGTTTTCCCCGATAAGCCTGTCACCAAGAAACCCGCTGAAGTACGTATGGGTAAAGGTAAAGGTGCACCGGAATATTTCGTAGCTCCCGTAACTCCTGGCCGCATCCTCTTCGAAGCCGAAGGAGTGCCGTTGGAAACAGCCCGCGAAGCTTTGCGCCTTGCTGCCCAGAAATTACCTATCCTAACCAAATTTGTAGTCAGTAGAGATTACGTCGAAGCAAATTAATTACCGCTATGAAACAAGAAGTAATCAAAGAGTTAAGCACAGCTGACCTGAAGGAAAGGCTTGATGAGGAAAAAAAGCAATTGGTGCGCCTCAAACTCAATCATGCAGTTTCTCCGCTTGAGAACCCGAATAAAATCAAAACGTATCGTCGTACTATCGCACGCATTTTGACCGAGCTGAAGAAACGTGAAACGGAAGAAGCTACTAATAAACAATAATCACTTGTAAGAAGATGGAAACAAGGAATTTAAGAAAAGAAAGAACCGGCGTCGTTACCAGTAATAAGATGAATAAATCTATTACTGTGGAGATCGAGCGTCGCGTCAAGCACCCCATCTACGGCAAGTTTGTGAAGAAAACAAGCCGGTTTATGGCTCACGACGAAAAGAACGAATGCAATGTGGGTGACACCGTACGCATCATGGAGGTTCGCCCGATGAGCAAGAATAAATGTTGGAGAATGGTTGAAATAATCGAAAGGGCTAAGTAACATGATACAACAGGAATCAAGATGTGCTGTTGCTGACAACAGCGGAGCCAAAGAAGTTCTCTGCATCAGGGTACTTGGAGGCAGCGGAAAAAGATATGCCCGTATTGGCGATAAAATCGTCGTCAGTATCAAGAGTGCACTTCCCGGCGGAACTGTAAAAAAGGGAGCCGTGGTGAAAGCCGTAGTGGTTCGCACCCGCAAGGAAGCACGTCGCAACGATGGATCTTACATCCGTTTTGACGACAATGCAGTGGTATTGCTCAACAATGCAGGCGAAATGATCGGCACCCGTATCTTTGGCCCGGTGGCCAGGGAACTGAGGGAGAAGCAATTTATGAAAATCGTTTCATTGGCACCGGAGGTGTTATAAATAATAGCTGAAAAGACATGACCAAGTTGCATATCAAAAAAGGTGATAACGTAGTCGTTATCTCCGGTGACCACAAAGGTGAAAAAGGTAAGGTGATGAGCGTAAACGTAGAGAAACAGAATGCCATCGTGGAAGGTGTCAATTTCGTTTCGAAACATGCCCGTCCGAATACCGAAAACCCTAAAGGTGGTATCGTTCAGAAAGAGGCAGGCGTTCACATCTCCAACCTTAAAGTGGTTGACGGAAAAGGAAAAGCTACCCGGGTTGGACGCAAGACAGACGAAAAGACAGGAAAATCAGTCCGTTATTCAAAAAAGACAGGGGAGGTTATTAAGTAATGAGCTACAAACCCAGATTACAAGCACAATATAGCAGCGAAATCGTGCCTGCTTTGATGACACAGTTTAATTACAAGACTGTGATGCAGGTTCCACGCCTGGTGAAGATATCCTTGAACCAGGGCATTGGTGCAGCACTCACCGATAAAAAACTCATTGATTACGGAGTTGAAGAAATGAGCGCCATTTCAGGACAGAAAGCTGTTGCGACAGTGTCGAAGAAAGACGTATCAAACTTCAAACTGCGTAAAGGCAATCCCATCGGCGTGCGGGTCACATTAAGGGGTGAGAAGATGTATGAATTTCTCGAAAGATTGGTAGCTGTTGCCTTACCCCGTGTCCGCGACTTCAGGGGTATCAATGACAAAGGATTTGATGGAAGAGGAAATTACAGCTTTGGGATCACCGAGCAGATTATTTTTCCTGAAATCGATATCGATAAAGTAAATAAAATCAATGGAATGGACATCACCTTCGTGACCACTGCAAGAACCGACCAGGAAGCAATGGCATTGTTGAAAGAATTTGGCCTTCCTTTTAAGAATCAAAAAAAAGCATAGAGCATGGCAAAAGAGTCGATGAAAGCGCGCGAGCGTAAGAGACAGAAAATGGTTGAGAAATTCGCAGCCAAACGTGCCGCCTTAAAAGAAGCCGGTGACTATGAAGCATTGCAACGTATTCCCAAGAATGCTTCTCCTGTTCGCTTGCACAACCGTTGCCAGCTTACAGGCCGCCCGAAAGGATATATGCGGCAATTCGGCATTTCCCGTATCAATTTCAGGGAAATGGCACTGAAAGGATTGATTCCCGGTGTAAAAAAAGCAAGTTGGTAATTTAATACAGCAGCATAGAAATGAATACGGATCCAATCGCAGATTATTTGACCAGACTCAGAAACGGAGTTATGGCTAAGCATAGGGTGGTTGAAGTGCCTGCCTCAAACGTTAAGAAGGCAATCACTAAAATTCTGTTTGAAAAAGGTTATATCCTCAATTATAAATTTGAGGAAGACGAAAAACAGGGTGTCATCAAAATCGCACTTAAATATCATCCGGCTACAAAAATGCCGGCCATGACCCGCATCGAACGTGTTTCACGTCCGGGTCTCAGAAAATATGTGCACGCAGACGGTTTACCACGCGTTCTCAACGGTCTCGGAATTGCAATTATTTCCACCTCCAACGGTATTATGACCGACAAGGAAGCCAAAAGGCTCAATGTAGGTGGTGAAGTTTTGTGTTACATCAGTTAATAAAAGGAGATTTCATTCATGTCAAGAATAGGTAAACTTCCCATTAGCCTCCCCGCAGGTGTCGAACTCTCAGTTTCTGAGGATCACGTTGTCACCGTGAAGGGGAAACTGGGTGTGCTAAAACAGCAGATTGATGAGGCTGTTACAATTAAAGTAGAAAATCAGGAAATTGTCCTCGAAAGAGCTTCAGACGAAAAGGACCACCGCTCCAAACACGGGCTGTACCGCGCCTTGATCAACAACATGGTTAAAGGTGTTTCAGAAGGCTTTCATACCGTTCAGGAATTGGTAGGTGTTGGTTACAAAGCTGATGCCAAAGGACAGATACTCGAACTGGCTCTTGGTTTCTCACACAATGTGTTCTTCGAAATTCCCGAAGAAATCAAGATCGAGACCGTCACCGAAAGAGGTAAAAACCCGATTATCAAGATGTCGAGCATCGACAGACAATTGCTTGGTCAGGTAGCAGCCAAAATTCGTTCACTCCGCAAACCTGAACCATATAAGGGCAAAGGTATCAAGTTCCAGAACGAGGTATTGAGACGCAAGGCTGGAAAAACTGCAGGTAAAGGTAAGTAATCAATGAATCATGCTTGTAAGTCAGGCTTAAATACCAGAAAAAATGTCATCTAGTACAAAAAAGAGTTTAAGAAGGGTAAGCATCAAAAAGCGCATCAGGGGCATCGTTGCCGGCACCGCCGAACGTCCGCGTCTGACAGTTTTTAGAAGCAACAAACAGATATATGCCCAATTGATTGACGACGCTGCCGGCAGAACACTGGTAGCTGCTTCATCAACCGAAAAAGGCTTTGAAGACAAGAAAGTAACCAAAATCGAACAAGCTAAACTTGTTGGCGGTCTGGTAGCTGAAAAAGCAAAAGCTGCCGGTATCGAAGCAGTGGTGTTCGACCGCAATGGTTACCTGTATCATGGAAGAGTTAAATCGTTAGCTGAAGCAGCGCGCGAAGGAGGATTAAAATTCTAGAAAACTATGTCAGAAGTAAACGTAAAAAGAGTAAAATCCAGCGAAATCGAGTTTAAAGATCGCTTGGTCAGCATCCAGCGGGTTACCAAAGTAACCAAGGGTGGACGTACCTTTAGCTTCTCTGCGATTGTGGTAGTTGGTAACGAGAACGGCGTTGTGGGTTATGGTCTTGGTAAAGCCAAGGAAGTAACGGCAGCGATTGCCAAAGGTGTTGACGATGCCAAGAAGAACCTGATCAAAGTTCCTGTTCGTAAAGGTACAATCCCTCACGAACAATATGGAAAATACAGCGGAGCGCTTGTCTTCCTCAAACCTGCATCACACGGAACAGGCGTTATCGCCGGTGGTGCTATGCGCGCCGTACTCGAAAGTGTAGGTGTTCATGATGTGTTGGCAAAATCAAAAGGTTCATCCAATCCTCACTCGGTAGTAAAGGCAACATTCGATGCATTGTCAAAAATGCGTGATGCCTACACTGTTTCGCAAGTGCGTGGTGTTGAACTTGATACAGTGTTTAACGGTTAATCCATTCAACCATGAAGAAAGTTAGAATCACCCAAATCAAAAGCGGAATAGGACGTCCAAAACGCCAGAAAGCTACCCTGGAAGCCCTTGGATTTAAAAGACTCAATCAATCGGTTGAAGTCGAAATGAATCCCGCTATCGCAGGAATGGTTGACGCTGTCAAACACTTGCTGAAAATCGAAGAATTGTAGAAATTGAGTCATCAAGCAAATAGAGATTAACATGGATTTAAGTAATCTAAAACCTGCCAAAGGATCAGTAAAGCGCGAAAAACGCATCGGACGTGGTCAGGGCTCGGGCCATGGTGGAACTTCCACACGTGGACATAAAGGTGCCGGACAACGGTCCGGAACTTCCAAAAAGCTCGGTTTTGAAGGAGGTCAGATGCCGCTCGTGCGCAGGGTACCAAAATTTGGCTTTAAAAATATCAACCGGAAAGAGTATCATGCCATCAACCTCGAAACCTTGCAGAAACTCGTTGATGACCACGGCTTGACTGTTGTCACCTTTGAAACCCTCAGACAATATGGTCTGGCTTCAAAGAATGAAATGGTGAAAGTACTTGGTAAAGGCGAGCTGAAAGCTAAACTGGAGGTTCATGCCCATGGATTCAGTGCATCAGCTGCTCAAGCCATTGAAGCAGCAGGTGGTAATATCGTAAAACTCTAACCTGAATGAAAAAGCTCATCGAAACTTTACGTAATATCAACAAAATTGAAGAATTGCGTAAGCGTATCCTTTATACCCTGCTGATCATTTTGATTTACCGTCTGGGTTCTTATGTAGTGTTGCCAGGTGTTGATCCCAATATGCTGGCAAACCTGCAATCGCAGACAAGCAGCGGTTTGTTAGGGTTGTTGAACATGTTTTCAGGAGGAGCTTTCTCTAATGCTTCCATTTTCGCATTGGGTATCATGCCGTACATTTCGGCATCCATTGTGATTCAGCTCTTGGGTATGGCCATTCCTTACTTTCAGCGCTTACAGCGTGAAGGTGAGAGTGGCAGACGTAAAATCAACCAGATTACGCGATACCTCACAGTTGCTATTGTTGCATTGCAGGCCCCAGGCTATATTGCCAATATGATTTCACAATTGCCCAATGAGGCCATTGCTCCTTTTGATCCTACCATCACTCACCCATCGGCCTTTTTCTGGGTCTCAAACACCATTATCCTCATTGCTGGTACGCTGTTTGTTATGTGGATGGGAGAGCGGATTACCGACAAAGGTATTGGTAACGGGATCTCGCTCATCATTATGATTGGTATCATTGCCCGCCTGCCGTTTGCACTCTTTGCCGAGTTTTTCTCAAGAATGGAACAGAAGGGTGGTGGATTGGTATTTTTCGTCGTTGAGTTAGCGGTTCTGGTGCTTGTTATACTGCTTACCATTCTGCTTGTTCAGGGAACAAGACGTGTTCCGGTGCAGTATGCCAAGCGAATCGTTGGAAATCGTCAGTATGGCGGAGTAAGGCAATATATCCCTATCAAGGTCAATGCAGCCGGCGTTATGCCGATCATTTTTGCTCAGGCGATCATGTTTCTTCCGGTAACTTTGGTTGGTTTTGCCAATTCCGAGAGCCTCACCGGCCTCGCTGCTGCGTTTACCAATATCAACGGTTTCTGGTACAACTTCGTTTTCTTTATCCTCATCGTTTTGTTTACCTATTTCTACACAGCCATCACGATTAATCCAAATCAAATGGCTGAAGACATGAAGAAAAACGGTGGATTTATTCCCGGCGTCAAGCCAGGTAAAAAAACTGCTGAGTATCTTGATAACATTCTTTCAAGAATTACTTTACCCGGATCGTTGTTTCTGGCTTTTGTTGCCATTATGCCCGCTTTGGTCGGACAGATGGGTGTCAGCACTGCCTTTGCAACGTTCTATGGCGGTACTTCACTTTTGATTCTCGTTGGTGTGGCACTTGACACACTGCAACAAATCGAAAGCTATCTTTTGATGCGTCATTATGATGGATTAACCAAATCTGGCAGAATCAAGGGCCGTGGCCCTGCCATGAATATGGGTTAACAATATAAACTGAAATGATCTATTTCAAAACTGACGAAGAGATCGAGTTACAGCGCGAAAGTTCTTTGCTTGTTGGTAAAACATTGGCTGAAGTTGCAAAACACCTGAAACCGGGTGTGCTGACAGCTGAGCTGGACAAGGTGGCTGAAACCTTTATTCGTGATCATCAGGCGATCCCGGGTTTCAAAGGTTATGGCGGATTTCCGGGTACCTTGTGCATATCTGTGAACGAGCAGGTAGTACATGGAATACCAGGTAACCGTGCCCTCAAAGAGGGAGATCTGGTGTCGGTAGACTGTGGTGTGCTGAAACACGGATTTTACGGTGACTCGGCATATACCTTTGCTGTTGGAGAAGTGAGTCAAGATGTTAAACTGCTGATGGAACGCACGAAAGCTTGTCTTTACCTCGGTATTGAACAGGCGATTGACGGGAACAGGGTTGGCGATATTGGTTTTGCCATCCAATCGTACATCGATCAGTTTGGTTACGGTATCGTCAGGGAGTTGGTTGGACATGGAGTGGGTAAAAAACTCCATGAAAAACCGGAAGTGCCAAATTACGGTAAACGTGGAAATGGCATCAAGCTGCGCACTGGCATGGTTATTGCGATCGAGCCGATGATCAACCTTGGAGGCAGATCAGTAACACAGGAAGCCGATGGTTGGACCATCAGGACATCCGACAGGATGCCGTCGGCACATTACGAGCACACGGTGGCCATCAGGGATGGAAAAGCAGATGTTTTATCAAGTTTTGAAGAGATAGAATCAGTATTAAATAAATTGAATGGTTAGATATGGCAAAGCAATTGTCAATTGAACAAGATGGTACAGTAATAGAGTCACTGGGCAATGCGATGTTCAGGGTAGAGCTCGAAAACGGGCACACACTGATCGCGCACATATCCGGGAAGATGCGAATGCACTACATCAAAATACTTCCAGGCGACCGCGTGAAACTTGAACTCTCACCCTATGACCTTTCCAAAGGCCGTATAACATTCAGATATAAATAATCGAATCATAAACGAATGGAGGCTGCTGAAGTCTTCGACAAATAAAACTAACATGAAAGTAAGAGCATCAATTAAGAAAAGATCCGACGAATGTAAGATCGTCCGCCGCAAGGGCAGACTTTATGTGATCAACAAAAAGAACCCGAAGTTCAAACAGAGACAAGGATAAGCTTCAAATAATAAAAACAGTATATTATGGCTAGGATCGCTGGTGTAGATATCCCGAATAATAAAAGGGGAGAAATAGCACTCACTTATATTTATGGTATTGGAAGAAGTGCTTCAAAGAAAATTCTTACTGATGCCGGAGTAGACCTGAATAAAAAGGTTCAGGACTGGAACGATGACGAGCAGAACAATGTTCGTACAGTCATCGCTGCCAACTACAAGGTAGAAGGAGAATTGAGAAGTGAAGTACAAATCAATATCAAACGATTGATGGACATCGGTTGCTACCGTGGAATCCGTCACCGTCTTGGACTTCCGCTTCGCGGACAGAGCACCAAGAACAATGCACGTACCCGTAAAGGACGTAAAAAGACCGTTGCAAACAAGAAGAAAGCTACCAAGTAGCATTCGGATCATATCAAACAGTATTAGAAATTAACGATTATTATGGCAAAGACTACCAGAGTAGTAAAGAAACGTGTTGTTAAAGTTGAAGCAACCGGCAAGGCCTACATCAAAGCCTCCTTTAACAACATCATCATTTCTTTGACAAACAACAGCGGACAGGTCATTTCATGGGCATCAGCCGGTAAAATGGGTTTCAGAGGCTCCAAGAAAAACACACCTTATGCCGCACAAATGGCAGCAGAAGAATGCTCCAAAACAGCTTATGACCTTGGATTAAGAAAAGTTAAGGTGTTTGTAAAAGGACCTGGCGCCGGTCGTGAATCCGCCATCCGTTCCATTCACTCATCCGGGATTGAGGTGACCGAAATCAATGACGTTACACCATTGCCACACAATGGCTGTCGTCCACCCAAAAGAAGAAGAGTGTAACAGAACTGTAACATTAAAAAAAATTATCACTATGGCTAGGTACATTGGTCCAAAATCAAAAATAGCAAGAAAATTCGGTGAGCCAATTTTTGGCCCCGATCGCGCCTTCGAAAAGAAGAACTACCCTCCGGGTCAGCATGGCAGCTCCAAACGCCGCAAAAAACAGTCGGAATATGGCGTACAGCTTCAGGAGAAGCAAAAAGCCAAATACACTTACGGCATTCTTGAGCGTCAATTCCGCATTCTTTTTGAAAGAGCAGCCCAGAAAAAAGGTATCACCGGTGAGGTGTTACTCCAACTCATCGAGTCGCGCCTTGATAACGTTGTTTACCGTTTCGGCATTGCCCCTTCACGCAGCGCCGCGCGTCAGCTTGTGGGTCATCGCCACATTACAGTAAACGGCAGCGTTGTTAACATTCCTTCCTACCTCGTGAAAGAGGGTGATATCGTGGCAGTTCGTGAACGGTCAAAGACGCTGGAAATCATCATCAACGCAACACAGGGTCACAGCAACCGATTCCCCTGGCTTGAATGGGATGGAGAGAAGCTCGCCGGAAAATTCATGAGCTATCCTAACAGGGAAGATATTCCTGAAACAATTAAGGAACAGCTCATCGTCGAGTTGTACTCCAAATAAGCTTTGATTAATAACCCGATAGCATTTTTTCTATCTAACACTCAAACAAAAGTATGGCAATATTAGCGTTTCAAAAGCCCGAAAAGGTTATCCTGGTTGAAGCCGACAGCACAAGAGGTGTTTTCGAATTCCGCCCCCTGGAACCTGGTTTCGGCATCACAATTGGTAACTCGCTTCGCCGGATTTTGCTTTCTTCTCTTGAAGGTTTTGCAATCACATCTGTCAGAATAGAAGGCGTCTTACATGAGTTCTCTGCTATCGAAGGTGTTGTCGAAGATGTTGCGGAAATTGTTCTGAATCTGAAAAAGATTCGTTTCAAGCAGCAAATCGCTTCGGAAACATCCGAAAGAGTAAACATTGTCATTGGTGACCAGGAACAATTTAAAGCTGGTGATATCAACAAATTTCTTTCCGTTTTTCAGGTTCTGAATACCGAACAACTGATCTGTAACATGGATCCATCGGTAAAGCTTAGCCTTGAACTCACCATCAACAAGGGAAGAGGTTATGTTCCGGCTGAAGAAAACAAAGTGGCCAATGCTGCAATAGGTACCATTGCTATTGATTCGATTCATACCCCTATCAAAAATGTAACCTATCATATCGAGAATTTCAGGGTTGAACAAAAGACGGACTATGAGCGCCTGTTGATCGAAGTCAATACCGACGGCTCTATCCACCCCAAGGATGCCCTCAAAGAAGCTGCAAAAATCCTCATCATGCACTTTATGTTGTTTTCTGATGAGAAAATTACAGTCGATACCGAAGAGAAATCTGTCACCGAGGAGTTTGATGAAAACTCACTGCACATCCGCCAGTTGCTTAAAA
>JADHED010002530.1_pt1 | contig 12587 bp, 17 predicted proteins | sample 8952041 | NCBI WGS metagenome assembly JADHED01 (sample SAMN16124423, study PRJNA663239) | bioreactor sludge metagenome | isolation source: sludge (control) | place: India:Bengaluru | collected 2018-09-08
AGGAACTCGCTGCCCGCCGGCAGGCCCAGGCGGTTGATGTCGATCAGCAGCTGGCGCGCGATGCGCAGGCCCTCGTCGATGCGGTAGCTCTCGTCCAGGTAAGGGTCGTTGATCAGGCCCTTCCAGCCCACCGTGGTGCGGGGTTTTTCGAAGTACACCCGCATCACCACCTCCAGCGTGTCGGCGTAGTGTTCGCGCAGCGGCTTGAGCCGGCGCGCATAGTCCAGCGCCGCCACCGGGTCGTGGATGGAGCACGGCCCCACCACCACCAGCAGGCGGTCGTCCTTGCCGTTGATGATGCGACGGATGGCCTGGCGCGTATCGGTGATGAGCGACTCGACCGGCGTGCCGCGGATGGGGAAGAAGCGGATCAGGTGATCGGGTGGGGGCAACACGGTGATGTCCTTGATGCGTGCGTCGTCGGTGCGGCTGGTGCGTTCCGGCGACGTCTGCCAGGACTCGATGGCATGGACGGCTTTGGCGTTCATCGGTGTGCTTCCTTGAGAAAGAGATGGATCGGTGGGCGATGGGGCACAAAAAAACCGCCGGGCGGGCTCGCTGCGGCGGTTGTTTCGGGAGGTCGCTGATCGCGTTGACTTACAGGCTTTCCTCTCGTCCGCCGGGGACAGAGAACCAAAAATAAAAGCCGAAAGCGGCGACGGGCTTGCTCATCACATTCAAAATATACCACGCCCTCGGCCCGGAACCTGTCGCATGCATGCGACGGCGCGTCGCAGAAAGCGTGGGCAAAACAAAAGCGGCCCTCGGGCCGCTTTTGTGCGTGAATTGGCGGAGTGGACGGCCACTCAGAATGCACCTCAGTCGATGTCACAGGGAGTCACGGGCTATTACCAAATCATGAAGGCGCCCAACTGTGTAGTCCTGCTCTCTCCCATAGCGCCTCACCCTGTGCCAGCCGCAGCGATGGGTGCCCTGATGGGTTGCACTACGCCCCGGACTGGCTTGTGCGTACGTGAGGGTCAGGCGAATCAGGAGATTCGCTCCGCCGCGTCAATAAACTTCAGAATGCATCATTGGAGCCGATCCGAGTCACTATCAGTGGCCTCGACGATCACATGCTCACCGCCCTTCTGCAGCGTGATTGTTTGATCGTGCGACAAGGGGCGTCGAGGTGCGCGTCCACCCGCGGTGCGGCCAGGTCATCGCCATCACAATGATGAGGTCGGCGACGGGTCGATTGGTCATTGGGCACATCCTCCCGCTCGGACTTCTGGAGAACTATCAATGCAACTCACTGAACTTCCGACTTACCTTGAGAATCTCGCCAAGCAACAACGGTGCACGACTTACAGTGAGCTAACCAGCATGCTTGGATTGCCAGATTTTGACGGCAATTGGTCAGCGCATCCTCTCGCGCGCATCTTCGAGAATTTGGATGCAGAAGACCACGAGCACAATCGTCCGTTCAGGACTTCTGCAGTAGTCAAGAAAGCTAACGCCGGAGAGCATCGTATACCCGGATTAGGTTACTTCAAATCTCTCGCCAAACTCAAAGGAATTCGAAAATCGAAGAATAATGATGAAGTAATTATTCACGCCACGGAGTTGAAGGCGCTTTATGATTATTATCAAACACGATAATCGTGGAAAACCCTATGGACTATCCTGATTACGATGAGCACGAGTCCGGGCTTAGCGAACATGATCGCCGGGCAATCGACATACTCATCGACGAAGGTGTTGCAGAAATCGAAGCACAGGAATTATGTGATTGGTTAGATCGCCAGATCATGACCGTCTGGAATAGATCAATTATAAATTACATCAGTAAAACAGAATCTGTGGTTGTAGTTCGGAGTCGGTTCCGGAAAATATCCCGACACGCCGACGCCCTGCGCGAGGCTCTCCCCTTAGCAAAGGGCCTAGATGTGGTGTCACGTTCTCTTTCAGCCAGCTATGCCACGCACTCGGATGCGGGCGATCCTACTGCGGGCGCCGTGAAGTGGAACGCCTTCATCACGCGACTCGATGAGCACCTTGCGATGTTATCGATGCTCGCTGTCAGAGGCGAGGATGAACTGGAGCGCAATGGGCCCCGCAGAGGGCGACCACGCCAGCAGCAAAGGGATGACCTACTGAGTAGGTGGATCGAGAAGCTTGCTCCACATCTACCCAGGGCCAGCGTTGAGACGCGTATAGACATTGCGACAGAGGTGTGGAAGCTTTATCAGCCCCGATCGATGCGAGTGAGTTCAGACGCCGCACCAAAGGCTTATCACCGAACACAGAAGAAGCAGAGTCACGGACAAAAATAAAATGATCTGCCGTCTTTTTGTCTTGGATTCCTAAGCGCCAAATCCGCATCATTGCTCTGTGTTCAACTTTACTACACAGGATTGCAATGAAATCTACTCACAAATCGCGCCACGTGCGCATTAAAGAGCTACAACATATTGTTGGACTCTCACCGTCAAGCATTTGGCGTAAGGCTAAAGACGGTACGTTCGTTGCCCCGATCAAACTATCGACACGCATTACCGTATGGAAGCGTGCGGACGTAGATCAATGGTTGGCAGATCGGGAGGCCGGACAATGAGCCACGACCTGCACAACACACCTTCCCTTGCCAGTGAGTACGATGAGCAGCCACAACTGCTTAGCGCATCAATCGATCAAGGGCCGTCAGACCACCTAAATGCTGTCGGTACCTCTGGCATCGATCCTGTCGTAAGACAGCTCAACCCAAAACAAATCGGCAGAAGGAACCTGCCAGTTCCGCCGCACGCCAAACGGCGTCGCACCTATACAACCAACCAGTTCCACACGCTTCCTCAACTGGAGTGGTTGGTTGCCGACTTGATACCTAAGGCGGGAGTTGTCATCGTATATGGGGCAAGCGGCTCCGGCAAAAGCACTGTGTGCTTGGATTTGGCAAAGTCAGTATGTACAGGCGAGCCATGGGCCGGGCATGCCGTCAACCAAGGCGGCGTGGTGTACAGCTGCCTTGAGGGCGGGCCGGGCATGCGGCAGCGGACACTGGCGACCGAACGGCACTTTGGCATCAACTTCGGCAACCGACTGCATTGGCTGTTTGATGGCGTCAGCTTGGCATCCGAGGACGATATCAACGACCTCGCTGCAACCGCAATCGCTTGCGACGCTGCGCTAATCATCATTGATACGCTGTCAGCCTCGATACGCGGTGTGCTGGACGAAAGCTCGAACCCGCACATGTCGCGAATGCTCCAGCTGGCCTACAGGCTCGCTGAAATGAGTGGCGCTACCGTCCTAATCGTGCACCACGCTGGGCATAGGAGCGACCACGAAAGGGGAGCATCGACACTCAGAAACGACGTGGACACCTCCATCTCCGTCAGCATGAACAGCAGCCGTGGAACATGGAAGGCCGTCAAGTCCAAGGATGGACCGACTGGCATTAGCGGGCGATTCGACTTGCTCCCTGTCTTCACGTCCAGCGCTGACGGTGAATGGGTGCGCTCGATGGTCGTGCAGCACCTTGACATGCCCGACGCGTCTGAGCCTGCACCAGTCGCCCCGCGCAATCTGACAGAGAACCAGACTGCGGTCCTTGCCGCAGTTAAGGCTCAGTTGATCACCCGCAAATTGCAGGAAACGCATTGCGCAGCCGAGGACGACGGCCTCCCGCTCAACGAGGCCATTGCGGCGTGCGTCGACAAGGTCAAAGTCCGCGACCCAAAGCATGGTTCCACGCGCGTCCGTGAAGCGCTGGATGCCTTGGTGAGGTACGGCTATCTGGTGCACAGCGGCGGGCTCTTCAACCTGCCGCAATAGCACCCACTGGGCAATTGACCTCCGGAACTGCCCGGCGCGGATGAGCGCGCTAGGCCAGCTCGGCTGTGCGTTGCCTCACAAATTGATCCCCTCATGTCTGTGGCGCAGCCGAGCGCGGCGCCCTACTTTCCGAAAGAAATTCATGAAACTCAAATCACTGTCAATCACTCGGCGTGCTGCCGACCTCCTGCGTTACGTCGCCAGCGGCAACAGCCAGCGTGCTGACGACTTCACCGAACGTGCCGCCGATCTCTTGCATTACCTCGCCGCTCGACGCCAAGTTGTTACTTCGGTCGAGTTCGCCCGACTGCTAGACCTAGACAACCCAGCTGATCACCCTGACGTGGCGCGCCAAGTCACAGAAACGCTAAAAATCCTGGACGACGATGATGGCTGCGAAAACCGCCCAAGCCGCGGTGCCCTGGTTGTCCACCCGGACGGCCCCATGATCGGATTGCCCTGCGTTTACTCATGGGATAGCCGTGTCACCACCATCGCGGAGCGGCACGAGCACCATCAGAAAATGCTGCCTTACGTCTTTAAATATCCGTACGAACTTCGCTGCAGCGAGGAGCAGCGTCGGCTGATCGATGCGGTGACTAAACTCGACAACGGCACCATCCACCGGCGTGGACTGCTGAAGGTGACCGACGCATTGACGCCCGTGCAAGCAGAAGTGCTCAGGGTTCTGGCGTCGCAGGCAAAAACAGCGTCCCAATGGGCAAATGGGTTTCACCGTCACGATGCTACATGCGCGCTGATCCACTTGGTCAACTTACGCATATGTGCCGGCCTCCCGTTTGCAGCGTTCGGCGACACGATTGATGACCTGGTCAGTTTGGGGCATCTGAATGAGGCGAATGGCATTCTCAAGCTACCTGCCTCAGGCAGCGGCAGGGGGCATCAGCTACCGCGCCCTGCGCGCCAGCACGGCGGCCATTAGGTCGTTGAGCGGCACGTCTAGCGCCTGCGCAAGCAAATGAAGCGCCGTCAACGTCGGTTGATTGGTCGCGAGTTCAAGCTTGGCCACATAGGTGCGGTTCAGCCCCGCCCTATGGGCCAACTCCTCTTGCGAGACACCCAACCCTACGCGCCGCGAGCGAAGCTCGTCGGCGAACGCAGTAATCAGCGCCTTGTCCCGAATCATCGACCGGGACTGTCTGTGGCCACCCGAATTTACGCACCCGCATATGTGATACAAATTTCCCTGCGGCGCTGTGCTGCGCGTACAGGAGGATCACATGCTTTCGAGGGAAAAACTCTGGAAACTGTCGTCGGCCGCACGGGCCAAGGGGTGGGCGTTCGATCAGCAAGACTTGCCGAGCGACATCAACGACGCTCAGGTGTTTCCGGACGCAGCAAAGATTTTTCGGGCCCTGGAGTTGGTGAGTCCGTCGCAGGTCAAGACTGTGATCGTCGGGCAGGATCCCTATTTCAGCCGTTCGGCGGACGGTCAGCCGCTTGCGACCGGGGTCGCTTTCGCGGTGTCTGGTCACGAAACACCACTGTCACTGCAAAGGATCAAGGCGCACGTCTACCCCAAGGGTCAAGGCAAGAACGACTTGGCGGACTGGGCAGACAACAAGGGTTTGCTGCTGCTGAATGCGGCGTTGACAGTTCCCGCCACCGGCGACCGCAAGGCTGCCGGCAAGCACCTGCGGCACTGGCGAGAATTCTTCAAGACGATCATCAATCAAGCCCACGAGGCAAATCCGCGGGTGGTCGTCGTGGCATGGGGCACCAAAGCCCGAGATGCCTCCGCCAGCGCCCTTGGCATCGACTGGCAGAACCCTCCGCCATGGTTCCGTTGGGCTTACCACCCGGTCGCCACCGAGCCGGGGCCGCACAGCTTCGCCAGCTTCTGGAAAACGGGCCCTGGCAAAGCCTTAGTGATGCGGTAACACCACCGCCTCCAGACTGATGTGCGCGCGGCGCGTCCGCGCCCCATTTTTCTACCCATTGCCCTGGCCGAAAGGCCATGTCCGGCAAGAAAACTCGCGCCTTGCTTGTCCCGCTTCGCACGCGGGACGGTCTGCGCGTCGCCAAATCACACGCTGAAAATCCTGATGAAAATCAATGGGTTACAACCCATTGCTATCCGGTTTGTAGCAAACAATCGAGCAAAGTAGGGGGGGAGGAAGACAGCGCCTTATTTGGCGCGGGTTTCCAGAGGTTTGATGCTCGCGTTGGCAATTTTCTTTGATTCGGCTAACCATCTCGCCCGCGCCGATGAAGTCGCAGAAAAGGAGCAGAAATGAAGTCAAAGGAACTGAGCGCGCTGGCCGTCGCCAGCATCAAGAATCGGGGTATTCACTTCGTCGGTGGCGTCACCGGCCTGGCCCTGAACGTCACCAAGTACGGCTCGCGCAGTTGGGTCATGCGCTACCAGATCAAGGGGCGGCGCCGCGACATGGGGCTGGGCGCTTACCCATCGGTCACGCTGGCCCAAGCCCGTGAATCCGCACGTGCCGCGCGAGAAGTGCTGCGGCAGGGCATGGACCCGGTGGAGCACGCACGGGCGGCACGCCAGCGTCTGATCGTGGAGCAGGAGACGGCCGTCGTGTTCGCCGACGCGGCGACGCACTACATCGCCACCCATGAGCATGGGTGGAGGAATGCCAAGCACGCCCAGCAGTGGCGAAACACCATCGAGACCTATGCCAACCCGGTGATCGGCAAGGTGGCGCTGCGTGACATTGACGTGGCCATGGTGCGGCGCATTCTGGAGCCAATCTGGACCACCAAGAACGAGACCGCCAGTCGGGTGCGCGGGCGCATCGAATCGATCATCGACTGGGGCATCACCATGGGCTACCGCACCACGGCCAATCCGGCGCGCTGGAAGGGGCATCTGGAGCATTTGTTAGCACAGCCTTCCAAGGTGGCCCGACGCACACGTCAGCCCGCCCTGCCCTATGCCGACATGCCGGAGTTCATGCAGGCGCTGCGCAAGCAGCACAACACGTCGGCTCGGGCGCTGGAGTTCCTGATCCTGACTGGCGTGCGGTCGGGCGAGGTGCGCAACGCCACATGGAGCGAGTTCGATCTGGACAAGGCGGTGTGGACGATCCCAGCGGAGCGCATGAAGGGCGGCAGGGAGCACCGGGTGCCGCTGTCCGAACAGGCCTTGAGGCTGGTGCGGGCACAGCAGGAGGTGTCCTTCTGCGATTTCCTGTTCCCGAGCCCGAATCGGCCGCGTGATCCTGATGCGGATGGGGCGCCGCTGTCCGACATGGCGCTGACCGCGGTCATGCGCCGCGTGGAGCTTCAGCAGAAGGCCGTGCCGCACGGGTTTCGCTCGACCTTCCGCGATTGGGCGAGCGAGACCACCACGCATTCCAACGAAGTGGCCGAGATGGCACTGGCCCACAGCATCCGTAATCGGGTCGAGGCGGCGTATCGGCGGGGCGACCTGTTCGAGAAGCGTCGGCAGCTGATGCAGGACTGGGCGGATTTTGTGCTGGGTCGGCAGCCTTCATCCAACGTGGTGTCGATCAACGAAGGCTTCCGGCTCGCCGCCTGAACCCACGGGGAGACGAATCATGAGATTTCAGAATCCAGCCAACGGGCATATCGAAGAGTTTGGTGAAGCCACCTGGCTATGGGTACTGGTGGGCGGTCCGTTCTACCTCGCTTACAAGCAGATCTGGCTGCACGCCGTGATAGCGGCAGTGTTGTCCCTGATCAGTGCCGGGCTGTCTTGGTTGCTGCTGTACCCGCTGATCATCAAGTGGGTGATACGTAGCCATTACACCAAGCTGGGGTGGAAGGAAATCACGGAGGGGCAAGCCGTGGTCAGGAGCCCCTTTGGCGCGCACAGCAGCGATGTGCGCATTCTTTCCACGCCGCCTGACGGTGACTACCGCGCGCTGGGGGAGGTCGCAGTGAAGTTGACGCGACGCACGCCGGTCGAGCGCAAATACAGCAGAGAGGATGCCGATCAGCGCCTTCGGGAACAGGCCATGGCTCTGGGCGCGAATGCCATCGTCAATGTCCGGTACGAGCAAAAGGGTCACAACCTCGTCAACGCCGGGTACATCCACGCGTGGGGCACGGCAGTCATTGATGAATCTGACACCACAGACTGCCCGTTCTGCGCAGAGCGGATCAAACGCGCAGCCACGCGCTGTAAGCACTGCGGGTCAGACATTCCAAAGGCTGCATGACCGCCGGTCTTGCCGCCGCAAATTCTTCATCAGAAATCAAACCTCACCTGAAGGAGCCTCGCCATGGACGACGACATTGGCATCGGTGAATTACTGATCGACAACCTCTTGGGCCTGATCGGCGCATTGATGCTGATCTGGGCATTCGTATTCGTTTGCGTGGGCCTGCACCGCGTCATCACTGGAGCGCGCGATGAGCACCACACCGACTAATCACAGCACCACCGTTAGGGTGGTCTACCTGCACTACGCCGACCGCGGTTTCATACCGCGTTACCGGCAGTGGATCAAGACGATGACGTCACTGCTGCCGCCCGAGGCATTGCGCGTGGAGATCGTGACGATGCATGAGCCGGCGGCGCCACTCTCCGAAGTGGTCGCTGGGCTCGATGCATTCGACTACCTGTTCTTCGATCCCGTCTTGAGGGCGCCGAGCATCAGCGCCCCACCCCTCAGCGTTCAGGAGAAGCTCCTATGACCCGCCCATTCACCGCGAACACACGAACTGTTGCTGAGCTGTTCAGCGATGACTACGTGCTGACGGTGCCGCAGTATCACCGCACCTATGCATGGCCGGAAAGTCTCGCTAGGGCCTTCTTGGACGACTTACTTGGAGCATTCGAGGATACGCCCCTAGCGGATGACGACGCAGCTGCGCCCTACTTCCTTGGCTGCATGGTGATGATCAAGAGTGCGGAGCACCCGCACGCGGTGGTGGTTGATGGTCAGCACCGGTTGGTGGCGCTCACACTGCTTCTGGCGGTAATACTTACTTTGGTGCAAGGCGAGCAGGTGCGTGATGCCATCACGGGTCGAATTGGACGCAGTGTCACCCCGCTATCGCCGGCCTCTTACCGACTGACCGTGCAGGGTGACAGTGGATTCTTTCAGGAGCACGTTCAGCAGGAACATGGCATAGCTCGGTTGCTGGCTCTCTGTGGAAATCCGTCTGAGAGTGTGCGCTGGCTGCAGTCCACTGCACGACTGTTCATGGATACCTTGGCCACATGGGAAGAGGCTCGCCTAGCCCGCCTGGTCAACTTCATCTTTGATCAATGCTGCGTGGTCAGCATTGAGACGTGCACGCTAAATTCCGCTTATCGGGCGTCCAGCGTCATTAACACCAGAGGCTCCGCTGTCCGTGACATCAACATCTTTAGGTCCTACGTCCTTGGGGGCATTCCGGCGACTGAGCGCAAAGAATACGCCCAGCAGTGGGACGCCATCGAAGACAAGCTGGGGAAATTTGACATGGAAAAACTGTTCGATCAGATCGCGTTGAACCATTGCGGCACAACGCCTCGGAGGCGGTCTCTGGAACTGCACAAGTACTACCCGACAGACGCGAATCCGAAGGCATTCATGGATGAGATTTTGCTGCCTATGGCCCAAGCGTATGAACCCTGAATCCCCTTCCCCGGTTCCCCGCCCTGCCCCGGCTTTCTTTTAGAAGAACGGGCGGGCGGGGGAACCGGGGTAGGCTTCGTCAGGTGAATTAACCGGAAGGAAATAGCTATGAATTAAAGAGCAAAAGCGATCATCACTTTGATCGCTGGTATCACCCTGAGCTTTGCTGCGGTGGCTCAGACGCCAAAGTTCAAGCGGGGCGAAGACTATGGTTCGATCCGGGTCAAGCTGCTCCAGCAGGGCTGGAAGCCCCTGATCCTGCCGGACTCCGACGAATGCATGGAGGACGACACCCGGTGCCAGGGTAGGCCCGAAATGCAATGGTGTTCGGGCACGGGGCTGGCGGGCTGCCAGTTCAACTGGGTGAAGAACGGCAAGCGACTCAGCATCTGCACCATGGGCGAAGAGAAGGCGAGCTTCAGGAGCTATTGCCGATAAGCCTCTAGCTTCGGCAGCAATCCGTTATGGCACTTGACCTTGATGACCGGCGCCGAGCCATGCTGGCGGAAATGGGCATCCGCGTATGGCTACCCAAACATCCCAGCGCTACTTCCGTCCCCCCTGCGGCAGCCGAACCCGTTGCTGAGCCATCGATTGCGCCTCCGCCCACGGCAGGCAGGAATCTCGGCGTTATGGGCTGGGACGACCTCCAGGCGGCAGTTAAGACGTGCGAGGCCTGCGAGTTGCATGCCCACCGGCAGCAGCCGGTGTTCGGCGTTGGCAGCCGTTATGCCGACTGGATGGTGATTGGCGATGCACCCAACCAAATGGAAGAGCGTGACCAGCAGCCTTTTGTCGAGGATAGAGGCATCCTGCTGGACAACATGCTGGCGGCTGTAGGGCTCACCCGCAACGCGGAACTGGAAGCCAACGCGAAGACCGGAGTCCCCGCGTCTGCCGCCGACCACAAAAGGGCCAAACGAGGCGTGTTCGTGACGCACGCGGTTAAGTGCCGCCCGCCGAGTGATCGCAACCCAGTCCAAGGCGAGATCAACCAGTGCAGCGCTATCCTGCGGCGGCAGATAGAACTGGTGCAGCCGAAGCTCGTCTTGTTGGTCGGCAGGCTTGCTGTGCGGAGTGTTCTACATACGGATCAGCCCATAGGTCGTTTGCGCGGCACGGCGCATCGGGTTCAGAACACCTTAGCGGTGGTGACGTATCCACCTGAACACCTGATCCGTCACCCGCAGGACAAGGCGAAAGCGTGGGAAGACCTCTGCTTGGCGATGAGTGCTGTAGAGCAGGAGGTAACGCGATGAAGAAAACCCTTGTTGCCGCGCTACTTCTAACCTTGATTTGGGCTCCAAATGCCGTGGCGAACGGCTCGGCGTGTCACTCGATCAAAGACTGGGACGCTCGGCACCAATGCCTTGCGGAGACCAGGAACAACTACTCGTACTGCTACTCAGTGCGAGAGCATGACGGGCGCAAGCTGTGTCTGGCGAAGATCAAGCAGCAGCGTGGGTATTGCCATGCAATCAAGGCCGAGGATCGCCGGAAACTATGTCTGGCCGAGATTAGGTAGCGCGACAGGACATATATCGTCAGGATCGTCCTGGGCGCTCGATGGACTGGCGTGGGCCACCGTCCGCGATCCAACGCCGAGGTCATGTAGCAACCCATCGTTGCCGATGACAAAGCTCACGCTCTCCGACACGAAGCAGTCGGTTGACTGTTGCACACGCACGGCAAGTTACCTAGTTTGAACATCGAGTACACCACGTCAGTCGGCAAGAGCCGTCCGTGACTCTAGCCTCATGCGCCCGCTAGAGTTCAGCTATGACCACCATTCAACGCCCTGGGGTGACCCCAGTCAAAATTCAACCACCCCAACCTGCGTCTCTATGTAGTGTGGAAATCTGCAAGTATGTCCGCACCTACGACGGGCAGGACAAGGTTTCCGGCCGTGGCACCGGCTTCCACTTTCGAGATACCTCGGGTACCGTTTGGCTGGTGACGATTTGGCATGTTGTCACCGGCCGCCGACCAGACAACCCCGCTATGCTGATTGGAAACGCAATGGCAAGTCCGACCAGCATCGGCGTGGCGTATCAGTCAAGGAAAGATGGTCAATTCCTTCGCCATCTAACATTGCCTCTTTACGAGCAGGACGGCACGCCTTCCTGGTATGAGTACCGCCGCGATTCGGGTGTCGACTTGGCGGCTCTTCCAATACAACTACCAGATGACGTGAAGTGTCCGTGCGTTCAGGACTTCGCAGATAGAGACACCGGATCGTTTGTGCCCGGCCTCGACCTAACCATAATTGGAATGGCATTTCAGCACAGTCGCGAGACACCATATCCAATTTGGAAAGGCGCGCGCGTGGCTTCTGAGCCAGGATATCTGGCTATGGGAGTACCGCAGGTTCTGATTGACACTGCAGGCGTCCCTGGCATGTCGGGTTCGCCGGTCTATCGTGTCTCGCGCGGCGTGAAAGTATCGCGTGAGGCTGCAAAAGCCGTTGAAAACTTCAGAGCCGGTGGTGACGGGGAAGCACTCGAAGCGTTAGTTGGGTTGGCCCTATCCCAAGCGGAGGAGGGTCCCGTTCTCAGCTTCGTCGGTGTCTATGCAGGATCTACTGGCAGTCGTGACCTCGAGAAGCTATCGCTTGGGCGCATGTTCATGGCCTCGCTTGTCGATCTTCTAGTTGTCGAGCGACAGCGAGGAGTAAACCCCTTTCCACCGGAGTTCTACGGAGTATCATCCCCGGACTCTGCAGCGCCGAGCGTCTGAGCTAACCTGGGACTTTAGTTGACGTCAGGCGGCTTGTGCAGACTGACTTTTTACGGCGGCGCGCCGGAACGCCGCTTGTATTGGAAGCAGCCATTCATCGACCTAGGCTGAACGGCTCAAATGTGCCTTGAGCAGCCAATGAACTTCGCTCTAGCCTAAAGGACACGCTCATGCGACCTTGGCCCAGCGTTGTGTTCGAGTCACGGAGCCCCACAACATCCCATGCTCGCCGATGGGTAAAGTGATGGGTAGAAAGAAAAAACGGGCCGCGAAGGCCCGTTTTTCTTTGTCGATTGGCGGAGTGGACGGGACTCGAACCCGCGACCCCCGGCGTGACAGGCCGGTATTCTAACCAACTGAACTACCACTCCACGTGGCAGCTGCTTTGCGACTCTTGCAAGTCCAAGTGCAGCCAAACTTGGCGACCCTACGGGGATTCGAACCCCGGTACTCACCGTGAAAGGGTGATGTCCTAGGCCTCTAGACGATAGGGTCAAAACCTGG
>JADHED010002525.1_pt1 | contig 12584 bp, 10 predicted proteins | sample 8952041 | NCBI WGS metagenome assembly JADHED01 (sample SAMN16124423, study PRJNA663239) | bioreactor sludge metagenome | isolation source: sludge (control) | place: India:Bengaluru | collected 2018-09-08
CTCGGTATAGTTAGCCGTCTCTTCCATCAGGTGCTGCTTGAACATCTGCTTCATGTCGTTGAAGCCGCTAAAACCAAAGGCGTTAGCGAAGCGGATCAGCGTGGAAGGGGGGACGTCAGCTTGTTGCGCGATAGAGGCCACGGTGTCGAAAGCCACGCTATTGCTGTTATCGAGAATATAGCGGGCTACCTGTTTCAGGCGTTTACTTAACGTGTCGTAGCGACGCCTGATTTCATCCTGCAAGATGGTAAGTTGGGTCGGATTATTGGCCATAGATTGCGCTCTGAGAAAATGAAAGGAATATAATTTCCAGTGTATCAAATGAAGCGAATTTTTCATTTACTACGATGAAATACGCGATTCATTTCACGAAGATCCAGAAAAAAGCCCGCATCTTCTGAAGAGGATGCGGGCCTGGGCGGAATCAGCCGCGGGCTTCTCGCCAGTAGCCGATGAGCGTGAGGTAGTTGCGTTTCACTTCGTTAATCAGCGCCTCGTCGCTGAGCTCTCCCTGCATCCAGCGCCGTGAAGGCTGGCCAAAAATGGTGCGTCCTACGGCAAAACCTTTGATCATCGGATGCTTCGCCGCTTCGGCAAAACCGGCGCGCAGACGGTCCGAAGGGGCGTCCAGGCCGAGGATTAAGATCCCGCGGCACCAGCTATCTTCGCGCGCGATCAGTTTGCCAATCCTTTCCCATTCCGCGCTCGACAGCGGCGGCAGCTTCCACCAGTCCGGCTGGATACCCAGCTGATAGAAGTGCTCCAGCATGTCGTGGTAGTGACGTTCATCTTTATCCGGACCGTTTTCCGGCAGGATGATTTCCAGCAGCAGTTCATGCCCGGACTTGTTGCACGCCTGCCAGACCTCCAGCAGCAGCGCATCCTGTTCGGCGCGCAGCTCGGCCGGATCGGCCGGATGATAGAAGACCAGGCATTTCACCACGTGCTCCAGCGGCCAGTCGATCAGTTGGGAACCGATGTTGCCGTGTTCCAGACGCAGCGGGCGCGAGCTCGGCATTTCAATCGGTCGACCAATCCACCAGCCCTTGCCGGTGATGGCATTGAGCGAGCGCTGGCCGTAGGTGCCATCGGCGAGGATGCCGCTGCGACCGTCAAGACCGGCTTCGTCTGCGGCGGCTTCCGCGGCCGCCAGCAGCAGCAGCTTCAGCTGCGGAATGCAGGATTCATCACGCCCGGTTTCCAGCGCCAGATCTGCCAGCTGTTTACGGTGGTCAAAGGCGAAAATGCACAGCTCCGGCCATGCCTGGCGGCGGCTGGTGACGCGATGGAGATGGTTGAGACGATCGTCGATATCCGGACGCGGCACCGATTCTGCCCGCGACAGATAGTCGTCAAGCTCGGCTTTGGTCGGCATTGCGGGCGCGCAGCCGTGGCGTGAAACCACCAGCGCGCCGCAGGCGTTAGCGTAGCGACAGGCCTGCTCCCAGCCTTCATCGTTAAGCCAGCCGCGCAGCAGCCCGGACATAAAGGCATCGCCCGCGCCCAGGACGTTAAGCACGTCTACGCGTACGCCCTGCTGCAGCGGCACGCTATCCCAGCTGTCGGGAATAGCGCCTTCCAGCACCACGCAGCCCATCGGACCGCGCTTGCAAACCAGCGTCGCTTTCGTGGCGTTACGCACGTTTTTCAGCGCGGTCAGGGTATCGGTGCTGCCGCCGGCAATATGAAACTCCTCTTCAGTCCCCACCACCAAATCGAACAGATGCAGGACTTCCTGCAGCTGGCTGGTTACCTGGCCGGATTCAATGAAACGCGTTTCACCGTCGCCTAAAGACGTTAACCCCCAAAGCACCGGACGATAGTCGATATCCAGCGCGGTACGCAGTCCGTGGCGGCGGGCGTACTCCAGCGCCTTCAGCACCGCTTCGCGCGTGTTGGCGTGCGAAAGATGGGTGCCGGTTACCGCCAGCGCCCGGGAAGAGGCGATGTACTCTTCCTTAATATCTTCTGGCGAAAGGGCCATATCGGCGCAGTTATCGCGGTAAAAAATCAGCGGAAACGTCTCCTGATCTTTAATCCCCAGCATCACTAACGCTGTCAGGCGCTGCTTATCGGTGATCAGATATTCGGTATCGACGCCGGCGCGGCTCAGCGTTTCGCGTAGAAAACGGCCATTATGCTCATCGCCCACGCGAGCGAGCATTGCCGATTTTAATCCCTGAATGGCGGTGCCGAAGGCGACGTTGCCGGAAGAGCCACCCAGGTATTTAGAAAAACTGGCGACATCTTCCAGCCTCGCGCCAATCTGCTGGGCATAGAGATCGACTGCCACCCGGCCAATACAGATGACGTCGAGTCGCTTTACTGCTGCATTCATAGCTAGGGTTTCCTTTTGCATTTCTGCTGTACGGAAGAGTCGGAATGCCGACAGCGTCTCCGAAAACAGCCTGAGGGTTATTGGTTACCCTTAGTTTGAGAAATAAATATTTCATTTGCAAACTAGATCGAAATTAAAAAACCAAAAATGTGAGGGATATACCACTATGCCGCGCTGAGCCTCATTCTGCCTCGGATCCTGGGCTGCGGCTGAAAGTTGAACTGGAGCCCGTTTGGATGTGGTCTTTACCTATGATTTTTAAGGGGATATTAAGAGGTGGGCCGCGTAATTTGCGCGTTATCCCGTATACAGGATGCGAATGAAACGGGTGAAATGCATAGAGAGTTTGATCCCTCTCGCAAAATGAAATATTTCTTCTGTATTTCTATTTAATGAAAAAAATGTTTGCCTATAATCCAGAAGTATTCCAGTGACGTTAACGATTTCCCTGACTCATCGCTGTATCGCTGGGCAGGGCAAAACGCGAACCCACACGCAAATACTGAACAATAAGGATTGGGCAACATGGGCAAACTGAGACTGACAATGGCGCAGGCGCTGGTGAAGTTCCTGGATAACCAGTACCTGGAAGTCGATGGCGAAGAGCATAAGTTCGTCAAAGGCATCTTTGCTATCTTTGGCCACGGCAACGTGCTGGGAATGGGTCAGGCCCTTGAACAAGATAGCGGTGAAATGCGGGTCTATCAGGGGCGTAACGAGCAAGGGATGGCGCATGTCGCCACCGGTTTTGCCAGACAGTCTTTGCGTCGTCAGATTATTGCCTGTACTTCCTCCATTGGCCCCGGCGCGGCGAATATGATTACCGCCGCCGCGACCGCGACCGCCAACCGCATCCCGCTGCTGCTGCTGCCGGGCGATGTGTTTGCGACCCGCCAGCCTGATCCGGTGCTGCAGCAAATCGAACAGAGCCACGATCTCAGCATTACCACTAACGACGCGTTTCGCGCGGTGAGTAAATACTGGGATCGCATCACCCGTCCGGAACAGCTGATGAGCGCCTGCATCAACGCCATGCGCGTGTTGACCGACCCGGCGGAAACCGGTGCGGTCACGCTCTGTCTGCCGCAGGATGTTCAGGGTGAAGCCTGGGATTATCCGGAATCCTTCTTTACCCGCCGGGTACACCGCCTTGATCGCCGTCCGGCCAGCGCCGCGCAGCTGGCGGATGCCGTGGCGGCGATTAAAGCCAGCCGTAAGCCGCTGATCGTTTGCGGCGGCGGGGTGAAATACTCCGGCGCAGGCGAGGCGTTGACCCGTTTTGCCGAGCGCTACGGCGTGCCGTTTGCCGAAACCCAGGCGGGTAAAGGCAGCGTTGTCTCTTCGCATCCTTATAACGTAGGCGGCGTCGGCGAAACCGGCTGCCTGGCGGCGAACCTGCTGGCGAAAGAGGCGGACTTAGTCATCGGTCTTGGCACGCGTTTCAGCGATTTCACCACCTCATCAAAATGGATTTTCCAGCACCCGGGGGATTCCGATGCTGGCGGATGCCCGCGAAGCCCTCACCGCCCTCGATGACGCCCTGTCCGGCGAATCCTGGCAGGCTGGCTGGGGCGAGCAGATTGAAAGCGTACAGAGCCGCCAGCTGAAAGAGACCCAGCGCGTTTACCAGGCGGTGTGGCAGGAAACCGCTTTCGTCCCGGAAATAGACGACCACCTGGATCGGGAATCGGTGTATCGCGAATTTCGCCAGATAACCGACTCCACCCTGACGCAAAGCAGCGTTCTCGGCGTACTCAACGAAACGCTGCCGGCGGATGCGGTAATTGTGGCGGCGGCGGGTAGCCTGCCGGGAGACCTGCAGCGCGTCTGGCGCAACCGGGCCACCAACACCTATCACGTGGAATACGGCTACTCCTGCATGGGGTATGAAGTCAGCGCCGCGCTGGGCGTGAAGTTAGCCCAACCGCAAAGCGAGGTCTATTCGCTGGTCGGCGACGGCTCGTTCATGATGCTGCACTCCGAGCTGGTGACCTCCCTGCAGGAGCGCGCGAAGATCAACATCGTGCTGCTCGACAACATGGCCAACGGCTGCATTAACAACCTGCAAATGGAGCACGGTATGGACAGCTTCGGCACCGAGTTCCGCTTCCGCTGCGCCGAATCGGGCCAGCTGCAGGGCGGCCTGGTGCCGGTAGATTTCGCCACCGTCGCTGCCGGCTACGGCTGCAAAACCTGGCGCGTCACGACGCTAGAAGAACTGCGCCACGCGCTGGACGCCGCGCGCCGCGAAACCGTCAGTACCCTGATAGACATTAAAGTGCTGCCGAAAACCATGGTGCACAAATACGGCAGCTGGTGGAACGTCGGCGTCGCGCAGTCTGCGCTCTCCGAGCGGATCCGCAAGGTGGCGCAAATGATCAATGAAAAACGCGCTCAGGCGCGGGATTACTAAACAGAACATAAACCCTGAACCCTACAAATCTCGGGAGAAAACCAACTATGTCACTCAAATTAGGTGTCATCGGTGCCGGCGCTATCGGTAAAGAGCATATCCGTCGTTGCACTCAGGTACTGCAGGGAGCCACGGTCGTTGCGGTTTCGGACATCAACGAAGAGAACGCCCGCGCCGCGGTAGCGCTGCCGGGCGTGCATGCCGAAGTTTATGCCGACGGTCATGACGTGATTAAAGCCAGCGATGTCGATGCCATTCTGGTCACCTCATGGGACCCCACCCACGAAGAGTACACCCTGGCCGCTATCGCCGCCGGGAAGCCGGTGTTCTGCGAGAAGCCGCTGGCGATGAGCGCGGAAGGCTGCCGCCGCATCGTTGATGCGGAAATGAAAGCTGGTCGCCGCCTGGTGCAGGTTGGATTTATGCGCCCTTACGACGAAGGCTATCTGGCGCTGAAAAAAGTGATCGATGACGGCGACATCGGCGCGCCGCTGATGCTGCGCTGCGCGCACCGCAACCAGTCGGTGGGCGAGGATTACATCACCAACATGGCGATCACTAACACCCTGATTCACGAACTGGATGTGCTGCGCTGGCTGCTGAATGACGACTATGTTTCCGTGCAGGTGCGCTTCCCGCGCTCCACGTCCCACACCCACGCGCGCCTGAAAGACCCGCAGATCGTGTCGTTTGAAACCAAAAAAGGCACACTGATCGACGTGGAAGTCTTCGTGAACTGCCAGTACGGCTACGACATCCAGTGTGAAGTGGTAGGGGAAACCGGGATTGCCCGCCTGCCTGAGCCGTCGGCCGTGCAGATGCGCAAAGCCGCTAATCTGTCGACCGCTATCCTGACCGACTGGAAGGATCGCTTTATCAAAGCGTATGACGTTGAGCTGCAGGCCTTTATCAATGATGTTCAGGCCGGCCAGCTGCACGGCCCATCGGCGTGGGATGGCTACGCGGCGTCCGTTGCTGCCGACGCCTGTATCAAAGCCCAGGAAACCAGCGAGCCGGTTGAGGTGACGCTGCCGGAATGCCCGGCATTCTACAAACGCTAATCCCGCTTTGCTGACGGAACTTCTTTGCACAGGTAACGACGATGAAAATTGCTTTTGACGTTGATGTCATTAAAGACCTCGGGGTAACCCGAATGGTCCATCAGGTAGCGGAGTGGGGCTACAAGTACATTGAGCAATCGCCGCACCCGCAGATCAACCCGTTCTACAAGCACCCGCGCGCCAGCCGGGAAATTATGGCTGAGTACAAGCAGGCGCTGCGCGATACCGGCGTGGAGCTCTCCTCGTTTATCTGCGTCTACCGCTGGTCCGGTCCGGATGAGCTGCGCCGTCAGGCGGCAGTAAAAAACTGGAAACGGCTGATCGAAATCGCGGTTGAAATGGGTGTACAGGTGATCAACACCGAGTTTTCCGGCGATCCTAACCAGCCGGAGATTTGCGATGAGATGTTCTATCGCTCCATGGAAGAGCTGCTGCCGATTTTTGAGCGCGAAGGCATCCGCGTTGAAATTCAGGCACATCCGTGGGACTTCTGCGAAGAGAACAACGAAACCGTCGATATCGTGAAGTCGTTCCGCAGCGATAACGTTAAGTACGTTTACAGCGTCCCGCACACCTTCTTCTATGACAAAGGCGTGGGCGACGTTGAGAAGATGCTGCGCTACGCGGGGAGCGATCTCTCCCATGTGCTGATCGCGGATACCCGCAACCATACAAAACATTGCCGCTATATCGTTAACCCGCCGGGCGTAGATGCCGTCGTTCACCAGCACGTGGGCGTCGGGGAAGGGGATGTTGATTTCGACGCGCTGTTCCGCACTCTGCGCGATATGAAATTTGCCGAGCAGACCTTCAAGGTCGGCGGTGAGCCGATTGTGGCCACCTCGCTGTTCGGTTACCCGGAAAAAATGAAATACCAGGCAGTGGAAACCCGTGAACTCATCGAACGTGAATTGCTGCGCCGGTAAGGCGCAGCGGCAGGAGCCCCCAACTATGAACAAAGATAACGTAAAACTGGCTATCGCCCCGATTGGCTGGACTAACGACGATATGCCGGAGCTGGGCAGCGAAAATACTTTCCAGCAAATCGTCAGCGAAATGGCGCTGGCGGGCTTTACCGGCAGCGAAGTCGGCAGCAAATATCCACGCGATCCGGCGGTTCTCAAGCCGATGCTGGATATCCGCGGCATTCATATTTGCAACGCCTGGTTCAGCACCTTTTTTGCTAACGGCCAGCGGGAAAAGACCATTGATGAATTCGTTAACCACATGAATTTCCTGCATGCTATGGGCGCAAAAGTGATCGGCTGTTCCGAGCAGAGCGGCAGCATCCAGGGGCTGGAAAAGCCCATCCTGGAGAATGAGAAACCGTGCTTTAGCGAAGAAGAGTGGCAGCGGGTGGCGGAAGGCTACAACACCCTCGGTCGCCTGGCGGCGGAAAAGGGCATGCAGGTTTGTCTGCACCACCATATGGGCACCGGTATCCAGACGACGGCAGAGATCGACAAGTTTATGTCGCTGGTGGATGACAAAGTCTTCCTGCTCTACGACACCGGACACGCCTGGTATTCCGAAGGCGGCGAAGAGCCGATGCTGGCGATTCTGAAAAAATATCTGCCGCGCATTAACCACGTGCACCTGAAAGACGTGCGTCCGCCGGTGATCGAGCAGGTGCGTCGCGAAGGGCTCTCCTTCCTGGACGGCGTGAAGAAGGGGACCTTCACCGTGCCGGGCGACGGCGTCATTGATTTCCGTCCGGTGTTTAAACTGCTGGACGAACATGGCTATAAAGGCTGGATGGTGGTTGAGGCCGAGCAGGATCCGGCGCTGGCCAACCCATTCGAATACGCCGTAAAAGCGCGCAAATATATCCGCGAGACGGCAGGAATCTAATCGTTGTTTTATTTTCAGGCCATACGTCGTATGGCCTGCTTTTTTTCCTCTGTCGTGACATTGCCTGGTGGCGAATAAGCGACGCTGTACGCGTTTCCCTCTCCTTTTGGGAGAGGAGCAGGGAGAGGGAAAAGTTTTACTTCACTTCCGCCAGCGCGGTCTTATCGACGTAGGGCTTCATCAGCGCATCGGCTTCCTTCTGCGCCGCCTGCACCGCGGCTTCCGGGGTAACGTTGGCATCGTTGACCACCGCGGCCAGCTGGTTTTCCATCGCTTTACGCACGGCAACGGTCTCCCAGGTGGAGTACCACGGATGGGCATACTTCAGCTGTTCGAGGGCGATAGCCGCGCGCGGATCCTGCTGCAGATACGCCTTCATTTCCGGCGTATCGTAGGCGGCCTTACGCGGGGAGAAGTAGCCGGTAAAGCGGCTCCAGGCGCCGTTGACCTGCGGGCTCACCAGATATGTCAGGAACTGGTACGCCGCTTTTTTCTGCGCGTCGTTGATGCCCTTGAAGCTCACCAGGCTGGCGCCGCCGATCGGTACCGCCCGCTGCTCTTTGGCCGGCAGCATCGCCACGCCCAGCTCAAAATCTTTGCTGTTCTCGCGCATAAAGCCCAGCGCGCCGGTGCTCAGCATCGCCATCCCGACTTTGCCGGAGAAGAAGCTGGCGCCGATCTGTTTCGAATTCAGCACGCCGGAAGGCATGACTTTGTCTTTATAGACCAGGTTCTGCCAGAAGCGCAGGGCGCCGATGGTGGTTGGCGTGTTGTAATAGACTTCGCCCGGATAGTCCTCGTTAAAGTATTTCCCGCCGTTGGCGCGCACCAGCGCCGAGAAGATCCAGCCGCCGTAATCATCGTTGGTCGACGGCAGCATGATCCCCCACTGGCCTTTGCTTTCGTCGGTCAGCTTTTTGGCGTCCGCCAGCAGCTCGGCCCAGGTTTGCGGCGGCTGTTTGATCCCGGCCCGATCGAACATCGTTTTGTTGTAGTAGAGGATCGGCGTCGAGTTATGGAACGGGATCGCATAGGTGGTGCCCATCACCTGGGCGTTTTTATGCATTGCGGGCCAGAACGCCTTCACCAGGAAATCCCCCGCTTTTTGATCGCCATACTGGAACAGCTCGTCCATCGGCAGGATCTCATCCTTCAGCGCCAGATCGGTGGTGAAGTTGGCGGACATAATCACCAGCGCGGGCGGCTGCCCAGCCTTCTGCGCCGATTCGGCTTTGATCTTGGTGGTGTCGTAGTTGCCGGTAAAGATCCCGCGCACTTCGACATCCTGCTGCGACTCGTTGAATTGCTTAATGACGCGAGTCATCTTCATGGTCAGCTTGCCGTCCACCGGCGCCGGAAACATGAAGTCGATCTTCTCTTTCGCCAGCGCCGCGCCGCTCAGGGCAAGGCTGAGCCCAACCGCGAGAGCGGTGAGAGGTTTAAACATGGTCTGTCTCCATCAGTAAATTATGCTGTTTCTCAGCATGAAAAAGATGCACATCGGCAGGTGAAAAGCCGAGGATCAGTGAATCGCCTTTCTCCGGCACCGCGCCGCGATGGCGACGGCTAAAGCGTAAGGTGCCGATGGGGGTGCTGACGTGGAGCAGATAATCGGCTCCCATCAGTTCTCGTTGCAGCACGGTGGCGGGCAGGCGCAGATGGCTCTCCTCCACGCGGTCGCTGATATGTTCCGGGCGAATGCCTAACCACACCCGGGATTCTTCACGGTAGCGCGGCGGCAGCGGATAGCGCAGCTCACCCAGTAATACCTCACCATCAGCGCAGGGCAGTGAGAGCAGATTCATCGCCGGAGATCCGATAAATCCGGCGACAAACAGGTTGGCCGGGTTGGCGTACAGATACTCCGGTCGCCCGACCTGCTGTACGTGGCCGCCGTTCATCACCACGATGCGGTCGGCCATCGACATCGCTTCCGTCTGGTCATGGGTGACGTAGACGGTGCTGGTTCTGAGCTGCTGGTGGAGGTCCATAATGCTGTCGCGCACTTCGCTCCGCAGGCGGGCGTCGAGGTTGGAGAGCGGCTCATCCATCAGGAACAGGCGCGGATTGCGCACTATCGCCCGCGCCATCGCCACCCGCTGCCGCTGGCCGCCGGAGAGCTTCGCCGGTTTGCGATCGAGCAGGGTATCCAGCTGCAGCATCTGCGCGACTTTATCCACCCGCGGCTGCCAGCTGGTCTTCTCCTCTTTGCGCACCTTCATGCCGAAGGTGATGTTGTCGCGCACCGACAGGTGCGGAAACAGCGCATAGTTCTGGAAGATCATCGCGAAGTTGCGCTCTCTGGGCGACATTTCGGTGATGTTCTCATCGTGCAGCCAGATCTCCCCCTCGCTGACCGGCTCCAGCCCGGCGAGCAGGCGCAGCAGGGTGCTTTTACCGCAGCCGGACGGGCCCACCAGCACCACGAATTCCCCTTCGCGAATATCCAGCGACAGGGCGCTGAGGGCCGGTTTACCGTCAAACTGTTTACTGATGTTTTGCAGACTAAGCATGGCGTTTAGCAATCTTCCGTTGGGCAGCTGATATTTTCGTCGTACATCCACGGTCCGGCGTAATGGGTCAGAGGATGCTGATAGCTCACCCACTGCTCGTCGACCTGGCGATGCATCAGGCACGACGCCGGAGAGAGGTCGTAATACGGACGTGTATCTTCATGAAAGTAGGGCACCTGGTGGACGGTTCCCGGGATGGTGGAGATGATGGCCTGGCGATACTGGGTCATGGTCAGGCTGTGGTTATGGCCGCAGAAAATGCGCGTCAGCGACGGGAAACGTTCAACCAGCGCCAGCAGACGATGGCCGTTTTCGCAGGCGATAGGGTCCATCTGCGCGTTGCCCAGCGGCAGCGGCGGATGATGCATAAACACCGTCGCCGGTTTATCGCCGCCATCAAACAGCTGGGCTTCCAGCCACTTGATGGTTTCCTCGGTCAGCCAGCCTTTCGACGTACCCGCCCGGCTGGAGTCGATAAACAGCAGGCGAGTGGCAAAATCGTCTACCGCATAGTGCATGTTTTGCGCGTCGCGGCCGAGCTGCGGGCACAGCGGATGCACTCCAGAAACAGCGCTTTATCGTCGTGGTTGCCGGGAATGAGATACAGCGGATAGTTCAGGCTGCCGAGGATCTGGCGGGCGACCTCATACTCTTCCGGGCGGCCGCAGTTGACGATATCGCCGCTCACCACCACCGCGTCCGGACGCTCCTGCAGGGCGTTCAACTGGGAGACGACGTCGGCATTGGCGGCGTTGACGTCAATAAAGCCGTACAGCTTCTGGCCGCGGCTGCGGAAATGGGTATCGGAAATTTGCGCTAACAGCATGAAGAGCTCCTTATTTGATCCCGGAGAAGCCGAAGCTTCGCAGGAACTGTTTCTGGAAGAGGATGAAGGCCAGCATCAGCGGCAGGCAGACCATCAGCGTGCCGGCGCCGATGATGCCCCACTGTCCGCCGGATTCGGCGCCCATGGCGAACGAGACCAGCCCCACGGTCAGCACCTGTTTGTCCGGGTCGTTCAGCATCATCAGCGGCCACAGATACTCGTTCCAGTGGTAGGTAATGCTGACGGTGGCGAAGGCCAGCACCGACGGCCAGGACATCGGCAGCAGCACGCGGAACAGCACCTGCCACCAGCGACAGCCCTCCATCAGCGCCGCCTCTTCCAGCTCTTTGGGGATGGACAGAAACGCCTGACGCATCAGGAACACGCCGAACGCCGAGGTGAAGTAGGGCATCATCACCCCGGTGAGGGTGTTGAGCAGGCCGAAGGTTTTCAGGGTCAGCATGTTCGGCACCATCATCACCACCGGCATGATCATCAGCTGGACGAGGAACATCAGGAACAGCGTCTTTTTGCCGCGGAACTCGTGGCAGGCGAAGACGTAGCCGGCGGTGGTGATGGTCAACAGCTGCACGAAGAAGGTGCCGAAGGTGAAGATAAGGGTGTTGGCGTAGAGGCTCAGACAGTCGGCGCTGGCCCAGGCATCACGGAAGTTATCCAGCGTCAGCGGCATACGGGGCAGCAGCGAGGCCATATCCTCGCCGAAGGTCGTGGCGCTGAACGAGGTCGCCAGCATCCATAAAAACGGGCTCATCCACAGCAGCGCCAGGCAGCACATTAATACCGTGAGCGTAAAGGGCTGCGAGCGGCGCAGGCGCAGCCAGAGTGGGCGCGATGCGCTGTGCGATCGCAGCGCCAGCGGCGAGATTTCAGCGCTCATAGTGCGCTCCTTTCTCCAGCAGTTTGAGGTTAATCAGCGAGAAGGCAAACAGCCCGGCCAGCGTCAGGAAGGTGGCGGCGGAAGCTTTACCTAAATCATGGGTGTCCCAGGCGAGGTTCTGGATGTAGTAGAGCAGCACGGTTGTGGCGTTATCCGGCCCGCCGCGGGTCATCACCGCCACGTGGTCGATCTGGGTGATAGAGTAGATCAGCGCCGTAGTTATCACGAAGCTCAGGGTCGGGCGCAGCAGCGGCAGCGTGACCTTAAAGAACACCTGCGTGCGGGTGGCGCCTTCCACGATCGCCGCTTCGCGCGTGGAGGCCGGAATGCTTTGCAGCCCGGCGAGGAAAAACAGCATGTAGTAACCGGCGAACTTCCACATGCCAATCAGCGCCAGCGCCAGCAGCGCGCTATTGCTGCGCCCCAGCCAGTTGTTGTTCATCGGGCCGAACAGCTTCGCCAGATAGTGGTCGAGCAGGCCAAGGCCGGGCATAAAGATAAACAGCCACAGCGCGGCGGCGCTGACCATCGGGATAATCATCGGGAAGAAGAAGGCGGTGCGCAGCCAGCGGTTGACGCGGTGATTCTCGGTCAGGGCGACCGCCAGCAGCAGGGCGAGCGTCACGCCCGGTACCACCGTCAGCAGGATATAAAGCAGATTATTCACCAGCGACTGCCAGAAGA